>Ga0196962_10000214_pt1 | contig 29432 bp, 29 predicted proteins | sample S3v_20metaG_FD_183186 | JGI IMG/M metagenome (GOLD analysis project Ga0196962, IMG submission 183186) | Soil microbial communities from Anza Borrego desert, Southern California, United States - S3+v_20 | ecosystem: Environmental > Terrestrial > Soil > Desert | place: USA: California | collected...
TGGATCAGGCCGGGCGACATGGTGACGATGGACTATCGCGAGGACCGGCTGAACATCCACCTCGACTCCGCCGGCAGGGTCGAGCGCTTCGCCTGCGGCTAGCCGCCGACCGCCGTCTGCGGGCGCAGGTCGAGGGCGTTGGCGAGCGTCTTCAGCCGCCGCTCGACGGCCTCCCCGACCAGGGTCGCGTCCTCGCCTTCCAGCTCGAGTCGAAGCACGCCGTCGCGGCGGCACAGGCGGCTCCGCTCGAGGCCGGCGGCGACCCCGCCGCTGAGGCGCTGGCCGAGCCGAATCGCATAGCCCCACAAGGCCGAGCGCCGAAGCTGCTTGGGCGTGCACAAGGCGGCGATGTCTGCATAAGGCAGGTCCGGCCCGCCCCCGAAGCTGGAGAACAAGGCCAGAGCGAGCATCACCCGCCCGGGCGCGTCGATCCCGACCCAGTTGCCGTGGAGGGCCATGTCGATGCCGCGCTCGGCCCGGAAATCGGGATGGGCGGCCCAGGCGATGTCGGCGAGCAGGCAAGCGGCGAGCCTCAATCGGGCCGCGAGCGGAGAATCGTCGAATGCAGGCGCGATCCACCGGTCGAGCAGCTCGCCGTGCTGGGCGAAGCGGCCGAGCCCCGCCCCGGCTTCGCGCGCCGCCTCGATCAGCGGATCGAGCCGGCGGCACTCGTCGTCGAGCTCGTCGTAGAGCAGCCCTTCGCGGATGCCGAGGCTGGAGACCACCAATTGGCTCGGCCGAAGCGCTTCGACCACGGCCTCGAGCAGCTGGTTCGCGAGCGGCAGGGTCGGCATCCGGCCCAGCGACAGCGAGGGGATGTCGCGCAGGTCGTCCTTGCCGATCCGGCGCAGAGCCTCGCGCAGCTGGCGCGGCCGAGCGGTCTCCATCGAATGCTGGTGGGTGATCGGCAGCGGATGGCCGGACAGCGCCATCTCGACTCGGGCGAGGGCGCGCCAGCTGCCGCCGACCAGGTAGAATGGCCTTCCCTCGGCGGCTCCGGCGAAGCCCGCCGCCGCGACCGCCTTGCCGACCTTCCGGGCGAAGTCCGCCTCGCCCTGCGCGGCCAGGGCCTCGAGCCGGAGCACGCCCAGCGGAAGCGAGGCGCTGCGCTCGATCGAGCGCTCCGCCAGCTCGACCAGCTCGAGGCTGCCGCCGCCGAGGTCGCCGGCGATTCCGGCCGCGTCGGGAATGCCGGAGATGACCCCCTGCCCGGCCAGCCGGCCCTCCTCCTCGCCCGAGAGGATCCGGGGCTCGAAGCCGAGCGCGCGCACCTCCTCGAGGAAGGCCGCTCCGTTCGAAGCCTCGCGCACCGCCGCCGTGGCGACGACCCGGGTTCGGACGACTCCCATCTGCCGGGTCAGCAGGCGGAAGCGCGCCAGCGCGTCGAGCGCCCGGCGGCGCGCCTGGGGGCCGAGCGCGCCGGTCTCGCCCATGTCGCGGCCGAGCCCGGCCATGACCTTCTCGTTGAAGATGACGGAAGGGATCCGCTTGGCGCCCGAATAGACGACGAGACGCACGGAATTGGAACCGATGTCGATGATCGCGACCGGCCGCTCGGCGAACATCGGGCTCAGTGCGGGCCGCGCGGCAGCTGCAGCTTCTTCGGGAAGGCGCCGCTCGACTGAAGCGCCGCGCCCCTTCCCGAGAGCGAGGGATTGGTCATGAAATAATGGTGGAGATTGAACGGCTTGTCCTCGGCGCCGGGACGGAGCCGGGTGTAGCTGCCGTCGGCGTTCAGCCGCCAGCTCTGTTCGTTGTCGATCATGTTGGCCACCATGACCTGGTCGACCAGCTGCGCCTTCACCGTCTCGTTGCGGATCGGGACGGCGATCTCCACCCGCCGGTCGAAGTTGCGCGGCATCCAGTCGGCCGAGCTGATATAGACTTCGGAATCGCGGTTCGGAAGCTCGCCGCCATTGCCGAAGCACCAGATGCGGCTGTGCTCGAGGAAGCGGCCGACGATCGACTTGACCCGGATGTTGTCCGAGAGGCCGGCCGCTCCCGGCCTGAGGCAGCAGATGCCGCGGATCACGAGGTCGATCTCGACCCCCGCCCGGCTCGCCTCGTAGAGCTTGGCGATGATCGCCGGGTCGACCAGCGAGTTCATCTTCGCCCAGATCGATCCGGGCCGGCCGGCGCGGACGTGGTCGATTTCGCGCTCGATGAGCCGGCAAAGGCTGTCGCGCAGATTGCCCGGCGACATGGTGAGCAGCTCGAGGCCGCGAGGCTCGATATAGCCGGTGATGTAGTTGAAGATGTGCGAGACGTCGCGGCCCACCCTGGGGTCGGCGGTGAAGAAGCTGAGGTCGGTGTAGATCCTCGCGGTGACCGGGTGGTAATTGCCGGTGCCGAGGTGGCAGTAGGTGCGGTAGCCGGTCCCCTCCCGCCGAACCACCATCGACATCTTGGCGTGGGTCTTCCACTCGATGAAGCCGTAGACGACCTGGACTCCGGCGCGTTCGAGCGCGCTCGCCCACATCAGGTTCTGCTCCTCGTCGAACCGCGCCTTGAGCTCGACCACGGCGGTCACCGACTTGCCCGCCTCGGCGGCGTCGATCAGGGCGCGGATCACCGCCGATTGCTTGCCTGCGCGGTAGAGCGCCTGCTTGATCGCGACGACGTCCGGATCGGCGGCGGCCTGGCGAAGGAAGGCGAGGACGACGTCGAAGCTCTCATAGGGGTGGTGGACGAGGATGTCCTTGGCCCGGATCGCGGCGAAGCAATCGCCGTCATATTCGCGGATCCGTTCCGGGAATCGCGGGCTGAAGGGCGGGAACTTGAGGTCGGGCCGGTCCTCCTCGACGAGCAGTTCGAGATCGGCGATCCCGAGGAATCCGGTCGATTCGTAGACCAGCGCCTGGCTCGCATCGACGCCTTCGCGGACCAGGGCGACGAGGTCGTCGGGCATGTCGGCCTCGAGCTTGAGCCGGATCACCCGACCGCGCCGGCGCCGCTTGATCGCGGAGCGGAAGTAGCGGACGAGGTCCTCGGCCTCCTCCTCGATCTCGATGTCGCTGTCGCGGATGATCCGGAAGGCGCCGCCGCCGAGCAGCTCGTAGCCGGGGAACAAGGTCCCGATCTGGCGGCGGATGACGGTCTCGATCGCGACGAAATGCGCGGCCTCCCCCGGGATCCGGATGAAGCGCGGAAGCGTCGAGGGGACCATCAGGAGCTCGCGGATCGGCTCGCCGTCGGCGATCCGCCTGAGGTCGAAGATCAGCGAAAAGCCCTTGTTCGGGATGAACGGGAAGGGATGGGCCGGATCGATCGCCTGGGGAGTGAGGACCGGGAAGATGTGATCCTGGAAATGGCGCTCGAGCCAGGCGCCTTCCTCTTCGCCGATCTCGTCCTTGCCGAGCACGGCGAGGCCGGCTTCGCGAAGCAGCCGGCGAAGGGCCGCCCAGACCTCCTGCTGGCTGGCGGTCAGGGCGTCGGCCTCGGCGGCGATCGCGGCGAGCTGCTGGACCGCGTTGAGCCCGTCCGCCGAAGGCTCCTCGACGCCGAGCAGCTGCTGAGCCTTGAGGCCGGCGACCCGGACCATGAAGAATTCGTCGAGATTGTTGCCGGAGATGGAAAGGAAGCGAAGCCGCTCGAGCAACGGGTGGGCGCCGTTGCACGCTTCCTCGAGCACCCTTCGGTTGAAGGCGAGCCAGGAAAGCTCGCGGTTGAAATAAGGCGGCGGCGTCGGCTCGGCCGGACTCGGCGGAGCGGCGTCGTTGGCGGCCTTGGCGGCGGCTCCGTCCATGTTCAAGCGCGGCCTTTCGCTGGTCTGATCAATCCGGCCTCGTCCAGCGCTCGCTTGGCCAGCGGGACCGTCATCCGCTTTTGATGCGAAAGTGTGACTCGATCGAGTACGTCCACCACGCTCAGAACGGCCACGTGGCTTCGTTCGATCCGCGGCACCAGATAATCGGCGAGCTCGGGCGGCGCCGCGATGCCGCGGTCGCCGAGCAGCTTGACGATCAGGTCCCCGATCAGGGCGTCGTCGGGCGGGCCGATCTCGACCTGGGGCGTGGCGGCCAAGCGGGATCGAAGGTCGGGCAGCGCGACCTGCCAGCTCGGCGGCGGCGAATCGGCGACGATGAGCAGCGGCCGGCGCCGAGCCTGGGCGTCGTTCCAGGCGTGGAACAGGGATTCCTCGTCATGACTCTCGGCATTGTCGAACAGCCGGCCGCCGGTCTTGCGGACGAAGATCCGGCCGAGCAGGCTTCGGCCGGACTTGCGCGGGCCGGTGAGCAGGCTCGCCATCACCGGCCAAAGCGACCAGCGGCGCAGATGGTCGAACGCGGCCCGGTTGGACGTGGAGAGGAGGAAGTCCTCCTCCCGATCCGCCACCGGCCAGTCGAGCGGCAGCGCGATCTGGTTCGGCGGCGACCCCACCCTCAGCGCGAAATCCTCAGGGTGCTGCCGCCGACGACCTGGACCTGCCAGCCCTGGGCCTGAAGCGCCGACTGAAGCGCGGCGGCGTCGCCGGCATAGGTCACGCGCATGATCGAGGTTCCGCCCAGCGCCAGGCTGGTGGTGATCGCCGAGGTCACTCCTTCGACCCGGCTGACCGAGATTTCGGCGCGCTGGACCGCGCCCGGGTCAGGCGTGTCGACCTGGATGTTGAAGGCGGCCGCGCTGGTGTAGAACGGGACCGGGCCGCTTTCCTCGGGCGCCTCGCTCTCGGGAGCGGCTTCCTCGACCTCCTCGCGGACCTCGGGCGCGATGATCACCAGAGTCGGATCGGGCTGCAGAAGGCCGGCCTCGAGCGCCCTCGTATAGACGGCGTCCATCCGGCGCACGCCTTCGTCGAGCATCCGAGGCACCTGGGCGCTGTCGGGGACTCGAAGGCGGAAGCGGCCGAGCACCTGGCCGTCGGGGCCGAAGCGGGCGGTGAACAGGCCGAGGGCTGGGCCGCCCGGGTATAGGCGCCTCAGCTCGACCTCGGCGGTGACGATGTCGGCGGCGCCATATTGGTCGAGGATCATTCGCCACCAGCCGCGCCCTCGGCGCCGGCTCTGGGCGAGGTTGAGGAGCAGCGGATCGATCCCCGCCCCCGACGTGCGGACATAGTCGATCGGGCTGCCGGCGGTCCGGAACTGGGCCCAGGCGCGCTGCCACTCGTTGCGGAACTCGAAGCTGTAGGCGCTCGAGCCGGTGGTCATGACGGGGATGACGAGGACCGGGGCGGAGCGGCGGACCAGGCCCTGGACGCCGAGCATCTGGCCGGTTCGGGCGCGGTCGAACAGCACGCCGAGGCGCGCGATGTAGCGGCGCGGCCCGATCTGCTCCTGCTCGATGATGATTCCCGAGACGATCGAGTTCAGCACCGAATCGGACAGCCTCGGCGCCTGCGCCGGGGGGCGGCTGGTGGTTCGCGACCAGAGCATCTTCCAGCCCTCGGCCTGGGCTCGCCGCCAGCCTTCGAGCCGCGCCTTCTCCGAAGTCTCGGCGGTCACGTCGACCTCGACCCCGAGCACCTCGAAGCTGCTCGTGCTGTCGATCGGGGCGATGCCGCGGTCGGCGCCGTCGAGCTGGGCGTAGACCAGGCCCGCGCCCGCCACGGCGAGAGCGGCCGCCACGGGAATCGCGAAGCGGGACAGGCGGCGGGCGGGCGTCACGCGCGTCTTTTGGCGAGTTGATCGTGGAAATCCAAGCGGGTTGTGGGCTAGGCAGGGGGAGAGACACATCCGTCTCCGCTCACCCTGAGGAGCCGCCCGGCCCCTGCCCCGGAACGAGCGGCCGAGCGCGAGGACCAGCGACGTTGAGCGAGCCCGAAGCCTATACTTACGCCGGAGCGGGGGTCGACATCGCCGCCGGCAACGCGCTGGTCCGGGCGATCGCCCCGCTCGCCCGGGCGACGGCCCGGCCCGGCGCCGACGCCTCGCTGGGCGGGTTCGGAGGCTTCTTCGACCTCAAGGCGGCGGGCTATCGCGATCCGCTCCTCGTCGCCGCCAATGACGGCGTCGGCACCAAGCTCAAGCTCGCCATCGGCCACGACCGCCACGAAGGGGTCGGCATCGACCTTGTCGCGATGTGCGCCAACGATCTCGTCGTGCAGGGCGCCGAGCCGCTCTTCTTCCTCGATTATTTCGCCACAGGAAGCCTCGAGCCGGCGATCGCCGAGCGGGTGATCGCCTCGATCGCCGCTGGCTGCAGGATCGCCGGCTGCGCCCTGATCGGCGGCGAGACGGCGGAGATGCCAGGCATGTACGCGCCCGGCGACTACGACCTCGCCGGCTTCTGCGTCGGCGCCGTCGAGCGCGGCGAGGCGATCACCGGCGAGCGCCTGAGGGCCGGCGACCTCATCCTCGGACTCGCTTCCTCGGGGGTCCATTCCAACGGCTTCTCGCTGGTTCGAAGGCTCGCCGCCGACAAGGCATGGAAGCTGGAGCGGCCGGCCCCGTTCGACCGCGACCGGCTGCTGATCGAGGCGCTTCTCGAGCCGACCCGGATCTACGTTCGGGCGCTCCTCCCGGCGATTCGGAGCGGCAGGGTCGCGGCGCTCGCCCACATTACCGGCGGCGGGCTGCTCGAGAATATCCCGAGGGTCCTGCCGGCCGGCCTCCATGCCGTCGTCGACGCCGATTCCTGGCCCCAGCCGCCGCTCATGGCGTTTCTCCAGGCCCAGGGGAATATCGAGCCGGAAGAATTGGCCCGAACCTTCAATTGCGGCGTCGGAATGGCCGTGCTGGTCTCCGAAGACGATGTGAAGGACGTCACCGAGGTCCTTGAGAAGGCCGGCGAAACAGTCTTCCCTATCGGCCGGGTGGAGCCCGGCCGGCGGGGCTGCACGGTCGCCGGCTCGGCGGGCATCTGGAGCGGGCGGGCGGCCTGGACCGCCACCCACCATGGCTGAGAAGGTCCGGGTCGCGGTCCTGATCTCCGGACGCGGGTCCAACATGCTCGCCCTGTCGGAATATAAGCGGCGTGACCCGGAGCGCGCCTACGAGCTCGTCCTCGTCGCCTCCAACGTTCCCGAAGCGCGCGGCCTGGTGCTGGCGAGGCGGCTCGGGATCCCGACCTGGGCGCTCAGCCACCAGGGCATGGCCCGCCGGGAATTCGACATGAAGCTCGACTCGGCGCTGCGCGAGCACGGCGCCGAGGTCGTCGCCCTCGCCGGCTATATGCGCCTGCTCTCGCCCGAGTTCGTCGCCGCCTGGGAAGGCCGGATCCTCAACGTCCACCCTTCCCTGCTGCCGCTCCACAAGGGCCTGGACACCCATCGCCGGGCGATCCTGGCCGGCGACGAGTTCGGCGGCTGCTCGGTGCACGTCGTCACCGCCGACCTCGATTCCGGCCCGGTCATCGCCCGCACCCGGGTCAGGATCCTGCCTCGCGACGATTCCGACAGCCTCGCCGAGCGGGTGCTCGAGGCCGAGCACGCGCTCTACCCGGTGGCGCTCGAGGAATTTGCGCGCGCGCTTCGCGGCGGGCATCAGGTGGCTCATGATTCCTGACGACCCAGCGCCGCTCCCGCTCGCCGAGGCCGAGGCCGCCGCCGACGCGGCGGCGGTCCGCCGGCGCTGGATCACCCTGGCCGAGATACTCGGAGTCATCGCCGTCCTCATCTCCGCGCTGACCTTGTGGAACAACTACCAGCAGCGCGCCGGCGAGGAAGCGGCGAAGGAGGCGGAGCGGCGGGAAGCCTCGGCCGCGGCTCAGGCGCTGCTGCTTCGGGCGACTCCGGACCGCGAGGGCGGCCTGCTCGCTCTCGCGCCGGCCGACCCAGCCCAGACGATCCAGAGCCAGACCATCGCTTTCCCGTCCGCGCTCGGAGCGCCGCCGGTGGAAACGGTGATCGAACCGCGCATCGAGGCCCGCTGGTTCGAGCGGGCGCTGCTGCGCGCCCGGACCGCGAACGGCGCGCCCGGCGAAAGCCGCGGCGACGAGCGGCTGCCGGTGGCGATCGCGACGACCTTCTACAGCGGCGGCGAGGCCCACCGCGACACCGCCCTCTACGATATCGGCTATCGGGTGACCGGCGGCGGCCTGCTCGGCGACCGCGACATCAGGCTGCGCGGCCTGTCGCGCCTCGAGGGCGTCGCCGAGGCCCGCCTCGGCGCCCGCCTCGACTCGATCTGGCGTTCGCGCCACCCGGGCCGGCCGGCCGAGCGGAGCGACTGATCTAAAGCTGCGTCCGGCGGCAAGGCTGGGCCTAGCCGACGATTTCCTCGGGCTTGAAGAAGAAGTCGATCTCGACCCGCGCATTGTCCGCGCTGTCGGAGCCGTGGACGCTGTTGGCCTCGATCGATTCGGCGAAGGTCTTGCGGATCGTGCCTTCGTCGGCCTGGGCCGGGTTGGTCGCGCCCATCACCGCGCGGTTCCTCGCCACCGCATCCTCGCCTTCGAGCACCTGGACGACGACCGGCCCCGACGTCATGAAGGCGACGAGGTCGTTGAAGAAGGGGCGCTCGCGGTGGACGGCGTAGAAGCCCTCGGCCTGGTCGCGGGTCATCCGGATCCGGCGCGAGGCGACGACCCGAAGCCCGGCTTCCTCGAGCATCCTGGTGATCGCGCCGGTGAGGTTGCGGCGGGTCGCGTCGGGCTTGATGATCGAAAAGGTGCGTTCGGTCGCCATGGCCGAGGAGCTCCGTGCCTGAAAAAGGGGGAAAGGATGGCGCGCTCTCTAGGGGGCGCGCCGGACGAGGGCAAGGCTTGGGAAAAGGGGCTTGCTCAGCCTTCGTGATTGGCGGCGACGTAGCGGTCGAGCAGAGCCACGCCGTAGCCGGTGGCGCCCTTGTCGTAGAGGTGGCTCGGCTTGTCGGCCCAGACCATTCCGGCAACGTCGAGATGGGCCCAGCGGACGCCGTCCTCGACGAAGCGGCCGAGGAAGCAGGCCGCCGTGATCGAGCCGCCCTCGCGTCCGGCGCTGTTCTTCACGTCGGCGATCTGGGAATCGATGATCTTGTCATAGGCCTCGCCCATCGGCAGCCGCCACAGCTTGTCGCCGCTCTGGTCGCCGGCCTCGACCAGCCGCTGGGCGAGCTTGTCGTCATTGGCGAACAGGCCGGCATATTCGTGGCCGAGGCTGATGATCATCGCCCCGGTCAGGGTGGCGAGGTCGATCATCACCTCCGGCTTGTACTGGCGCTGGGTCCAGGTCATCGCGTCGGCGAGAACGAGCCGCCCCTCGGCGTCGGTGTTGATCACCTCGATGGTCTGGCCCGACATCGAGGTGACGATGTCGCCCGGCCGCTGCGCGTTGCCGTCCGGCATGTTCTCGGCCAGAGCGCAGACTCCGACGACATTGGCCCTGGCCTTGCGGCGGGCGAGCGCCATCATCGCGCCCGCCACCGCACCGGCGCCGCCCATGTCCCACTTCATCGCCTCCATTCCGAGCGCCGGCTTGATCGAGATTCCGCCGGTGTCGAAGGTGATGCCCTTGCCGATCAGGGCCACGGTCCGGCGCGAGGGGGCGGCGCCCGACCAGCGCATCGCGAGCAGCCGCGGCGGCCGCACCGAGCCCTGGGCCACGCCGAGCAGGGCGCCCATGCCAAGCTCGCGCATCTCCGCTTCGCCGAGCACCTCGAAGGCAATTCCGAGCGGCTCGAGCGCTTCGCGGCAACGCTCGACGAACGTCTCGGGATAGACGATGTTGGGCGGATCGCTGACCAGGGCGCGGGTCAGTTCGAGGCCGGCCAGAACCGCCTCCTCATGCGCCCATTCCGCCTCGGCGCCCCCCTCGGCGCCGACCACCACCACTTCCTCGAGCGTCGGCTTCTGCTTGCGGCCCAGCTTGGTGCGATAGCGGTCGTGGCGCCAGCTGCGCGCCGCGGCGCCGAAGGCGAGCCGAGCCGCCGATCGCGGGCTGAGGCCGGTCGCGTCGATCACCAGCCTGGTCTCGCCGGAGGTCAGAAGCCGGGCGGTCAGCGCCCCGCCCACCCGCTCGTGGATCGCCACCTCGTCCTGCTTGGCGCCATAGCCGACCAGGAGCAGCCGCCGGACCAGCTTGCCGTCCTCGACGAAGGTCTCGGCGATCGCGCCGACCTCGCGCTCGAAGCGCTGCGCTTCGGCCGAGCGGACGGCGAGCGTCCGGGCGGCCTCGGTGAGCCCGGCCAGGCGGTCGTGCAGCATGTCTTCGCTGCGCACCGGGACGGCCAGCGCATAGGCGCCGTCCGGACGCTGGGCCGCAAAACTGACCTTGATCACGGACGGCTTCTCCTCGGGACGGGGCGACAGGCGCTGCCGCCATTGCAGGGAGCGGGCTCAGGTGCAATAGGCTGGCCCTCGGGTGACGCCAGGGCAGCGGGATTAGTGAGCACATTTCGAACGATCTGCCGCGGCGCCCTGCCTCTGCTGCTGACCGCTTCGAGCGCGGCGCTGGCGCAGGAAAGCGAGGCCGTTCCGGCCGCGGCCGCCGACGAGATCGCGTTCAGCGCCGATCGCCTCGTCTACGAGCGGGATTCCGACACCGTCACCGCCGCCGGCCAGGTCCGGATGAACCGCGAAGGCTATCATCTGCGCGCCGACAGCGTGACCTGGAACCGGGTCACCGGCGAGGTCCGAGCTCAAGGCAATGTCCGCGTCGCCAGCCCCGAAGGCGATGTCGCTTATGGCGACGACGTCGTTCTCGAGGACAATCTTCGCGACGGGATCGTCCAGAACCTGCTGCTCGTCCTCAACGACGGCGGCAGGCTTGCGGCCGCCGAGGCGCGCCGCGAGAACGGCTATACGATCCTGGAGCGCGCCGCCTACTCGCCCTGCGCGGTCGTCGACGAGCATGGCTGCCCGCGCGATCCGACCTGGCATATCAACGCCGTCCGGGTGACCCACGATCCGGTCCGGCATCGAATCACCTATGAGGGCGCCAGCCTCAACCTGTTCGGGACGCCGATCTTCGCCTTGCCCGGCCTTTCCCATCCCGACGGCAGCCAGGGCGGCGGCAGCGGCGTTCTGGTCCCGGAAGTGCGCTTCAGCCGCCGCAACGGACTGGAGCTCAGCGTCCCTTACTACATGCGGCTCGCCCCCAATCGCGACCTCACGGTGACCCCTCACGTCTACACCGAGGTGCTGCCGATGCTCGAGGCCGAGTATCGCCAGCTGACCCCGCTCGGGCCGTTCCAGCTGCGCGGCTACGTCACCTACGGCTCCCGGCTTCTGATCGACCCGCTTCCCCTGCCTTCGGTGGACCGCAACCGCGGCGTCAGGGCTTATGTCGAGGGCAACGGACGCTTCCAGCTCGACCCGCGCTGGAGCATCACCGCCTCCGGCCGCTACGTCACCGACCGCACTTTCCTTCGCCGTTACGACATATCGCGCGACGACCGGCTGCGCTCGATGATCGAGGCCGAGCGGATCACCGCCGACAGCTACGTCTCGATCGCCGGCTGGGCCTTTCAGGGCCTTCGGGTCACCGACGCGCCGGGCCAGCAGCCGATCGCTCTGCCCGCGATCGACGCGCGCTGGCGGATGGCCGATCCCTGGCTGGGCGGCGGCTTCGAGCTTCAGGCGAACAGCCTCGCCATCCTTCGCACCGAGGGACAGGACAGCCAGCGCGCCTTCGCCAGCGCTCGCTGGGAGCGGCGAAGCATCACTCCGCTCGGCCAGGAGCTGACCCTCACCGCCTTCGGCCGCGGCGACGTCTATCACGCCAACGACACCGCTCTCACCGACACCGTCATCTATCGCGGCGAGGAGGGCTGGAACGCTCGGCTGATCGGCGCCCTCGCCGCCGATCTGCGCTGGCCGCTGGTCGGCACCTTCCTCGGCGGCAGCCAGCGGCTCACTCCGCGGGTCCAGTTCGTCGCCTCGCCGCCGACCGAAAATCTCGACATCCCCAACGAGGACGCCCGAGCCGTCGACCTCGAGGATTCGAACCTGTTCGCGCTCAACCGATTCCCGGGCCACGACCGCTGGGAGGACGGAGTCCGGGTCACTTACGGCGCCGACTGGGCGCTCGACCTTCCCGGCGTCTCGCTGCGCACCAATGTCGGCCAGAGCTACCGGCTGAGCACCCGAGCGACGATCCTGCCGCCGGGAACCGGACTTTCCGGCCGCTTCTCCGATTTCGTCGGCCGAACCACGCTGCGGGTCGGAAGGCTGGTCAACTTCGTCCACCGGTTCCGGATCGACAAGGACAGCCTTGCGATCCGCCGCAACGAGATCGACGCCACCGTCGGCGGCCGGCAGACCTACGCCACCGTCGGCTATCTCAGGCTCGATCGGGACATCGACGCCTCGATCGAGGATCTGCGCGACCGCGAGGAGCTGCGCCTCGGCGGCAGGGTGGCGTTCGCGCGCTACTGGTCGGTGTTCGGCTCGACCGTCATCGACCTCACCAGCCGCCGCGAGGACCCCTTCTCGCTCGCCGACGGCTTCGATCCGGTGCGGCACCGGATCGGCATCCTTTACGACGACGACTGCATCGAGCTTGGCCTCACCTGGCGGCGCGACTATGAGGCGACAGGCGATGCTCGGCGGGGCAACACCTTCCTGATCCGGGTGGCGCTCAAGAATTTGGGGCGTTAGGGGTTGCCGGGCGACCGGGCGCAATTCGCCTATCCACTTTTGCCGGTGGCCCGCTAAGCTGGGGTTCAGCAAATCTCGCGCAGGGTAGAGGCCTGCTTTTACTGGAGGAATGATGAAGCTCGGAAGGTTCCCAAGGGCGGCGATGGTGCTCGCCGCCTCCTTGCTGTCGGTGGTGGCGGCGGCGCAGGGCGGAAGCCAGGCCTCCGAAGGCCCCGGCCTCGACATTCCCGACAACGTCCAGTTCGTCGGCAAGCAGCAGACCGGCGTTCGCAAGGCGACGGCGATCGTCAACGGCGAAGTGATCACCGAGACCGACATCGATCATCGCCTCGCCCTCCTGCTCGCCTCCAACCGGGTCACCCTGCCGCCCGAGGAGGTGCAGCGGGTGCGCGCCCAGGTGCTTCGCAACCTGATCGACGAGACTCTCCAGATCCAGGCCGCGGCCCAGGAGGAGATCACCGTCGAGGATAGCGAGATCAACCAGTATTTCGCGCGCGTGGCGCAGGGCTTCAGCCAGACCCCGGAGGCCTTCTCCGCCTATCTTCGCACGATCGGCTCGTCGGAGCGCTCGATGAAGCGCCAGATCCGCGGCGAGATATCCTGGCAGCGCGTGCAGAGGCGCCGGATCGAGCCGTTCGTCACCGTCGGCGAGGAGGAGGTCCGGGCGATCATCGAGCGGCTCAACGCCTCGCGCGGAACCGCCGAATATCGAGTCGCCGAAATCTTCATCTCGGCGACTCCGGAGACGGCCGCCGAGGCGCGCGCCAACGCGACCCGGATCGTCCAGCAGATACGCGGCGGCGCCTCCTTCCAGGCCTATGCCCGCCAATTCTCCGAAGCCTCGACCGCCGCTTTGGGCGGCGAGCTCGGCTGGGTGCGCGCCGAGCAGCTTCCGCCCGAGCTGGCGACTCTGGTCACCCAGATGCCGGTCGGGACGATCAGCGACCCGATCGAGGTGCCGGGCGGCTACTCGATCGTTCTGCTCGGCGACAAGCGGCAGATTCTGGTCGCCGATCCGCGCGACGCGGTGCTGAGCCTGATGCAGCTGTCGGTCGACATGGCCCCGGGAACCGCCCAGGCGCAGGCGCAGGCGCGGGCACGCCAGCTCGCCGACGCCACCCAGTCGATGGGCGGCTGCGGCCGCGCCAGCGAGGTCGCCACTTCGCTCGGCGCCGAGCTGATCTCGAACGACCAGGTCCGGGTGCGCGAGCTGCCGCCGCCGCTCCAGGCGATGCTGCTCGACCTCAATATCGGCCAGGCGACGCCGCCTTTCGGATCGGCCGAGCGAGTCAGCGTCCTGGTCCTGTGCGGCCGCGACGATCCCGACCAGAGCGCCGGTCCGAGCTTCGACCAGGTCTATGCCCAGATCAACGACGACAGGGTGAGCCGACGCGCCCAGCGCTACCTTCGCGACCTCCGGCGCGACGCGGTGGTCGACTATCGCTGACATGGCCGAGGCGCCGCTCGCGGTCTCGCTGGGCGACCCGGCCGGAATCGGCGCCGAAGTCACCGCCAAAAGCTGGGAAAGGCGCGAGGAGCATTCGCTCCCGCCTTTCTTCGCGGTCGGCGACAGCGCCGCCGTCGAGGCGGTGTGGGACGGCCCGCTGGCGCTGATCGACGACCCGGCCGAGGCCGCGGGCCTGTTCGCCACCGCCTTCCCGCTGCTCAGGGTCGCCGATGCGACGGCGCCGCCCGGCGGGCTCGGCCTGGTCGGCGCCCGCAACGCGCTCGACGCCCTCGAGATGGCGGTCGGACTGACCCGTTCGGGAGCCGCGTCGGCGCTGGTCACCGGTCCGGTGTCGAAGGCCAGGCTCTATGCGGTCGGCTTCACCCATCCCGGCCAGACCGAGTTCGTCGCCGAGCGCTGCGGAGTCGCCGGGGACCTCACCGCAATGATGCTGGCCGGGCCGACCCTCCGGGTGATCCCGGTGACGACCCACATGCCGCTCCGGGCCGTCGCCGAGGCGCTGACCGCCGATCTCATCGTCGCCAAGGGCCGGGCCGCCGCGCGCGGGCTCCAGCGCCAGTTCGGGATCGCCGAGCCGCGGCTCGCCGTCGCCGGCCTCAACCCGCATGCGGGCGAGGAGGGCGCGCTCGGCCGCGAGGAGATCGACGTCATCATCCCCGCCATCGAGCGGCTCCGCGCCGAAGGCTATCGGGTGAGCGGGCCGCATCCGCCCGACATCATGTTCCAGGAGCGCCGGCGGCAAGGCTATGACGCGGCCTTGTGCATGTATCACGACCAGGCGCTGATCCCGCTCAAGACCCTCCACTTCGACGAGGGCATCAACGTCACCCTCGGCCTTCCCATCGTCCGCACCTCGCCCGATCACGGCACCGCCTTCGACATTGCCGGCCGCAACCTCGCCGACCCCAGGGCGATGATCGCGGCCATCCGGACCGCGGGCGAATGCGCTCGGCGCCTCGCCGCGGCGTGAGGGACCTGCCGCCGCTGCGCGAGGTCATCGCCCGCCACGGGCTCGGAGCCTCGAAGGCGCTCGGCCAGAACTTCATCCTCGACGAGCAGCTTCTCGACCGGATCGCGAAGATCCCGGGCCGGCTCGACGGGGCGGCCGTCTACGAGGTCGGCCCCGGCCCCGGCGGCCTGACCCGGGCGCTGCTTCGCGCCGGAGCGCGAGTGGTCGCGGTCGAGCGCGACCGGCGCTTCCTTCCTCCGCTGGGCGAGCTCGCCGAGGCCGCCGAGGGACGGCTGAGGATCATCGAAGGCGACGCGCTGGCCGTCGACGAGGCGGCCGAGGCCGGCGGCGCCCACGTCGTCGCCAACCTGCCCTACAATGTCGGCACCGCGCTGCTCGTCCGCTGGCTCGGCGGCGAGGCCTGGCCGCCCTGGTGGCGGTCGCTCACCTTGATGTTCCAGCGCGAGGTCGCCGAGCGGATCGTCGCTCAGCCGGGCGGCGGCGCCTACGGGCGGCTGGCGGTGCTCGCCCAGTGGCGCTCGGAGCCGCGGCTGGCGATGAAGCTTCACCGCTCCGCCTTCGTCCCGCCGCCCAAGGTGATGTCGGCGGCCGTGCACATCCTGCCCAAGCCGCAGCCCGAGGGGGTCGGCGCCGGATCGCTCGAGCGGCTCACCGCCGCCGCCTTCGGCCAGCGCCGCAAGATGCTTCGCCGCGCCCTCGCCGGAATGCCGGCGGCGCTCGAGGCGCTCGCCCGGCTCGGCATCGATCCCGAGCGCCGCGCCGAGACCCTCGCCGTCGGGGACTTCGTCGCGGTGGCAAGAGAGATGGGCGGCTGACCCTTCCCTTGGGCTCGGGGGGCGGCATTCCCGGCTTGCATCCGGCCCAAAGTGTATTATTGTAGCAACACAGCGGCGCCGCTGAAGGGGCTCACGAACATGATCCGGACATCCGTCACCACCTACACCCGAGCCGTGGGAATATTCCTCATCCTCTCGATGTTCGGCGGGTGGTTCGGCGAGATGTACGTGCCCTCGGTGATGCTGACCGGCGACGCCGCGACGACGGCCGCCCAGCTCAGGCTCAACGACGGCCTGTTCCGACTAGGCTTCGCCGCCTACCTCGTCGAAGCGTTCAGCGACGTCGTCCTCGCCTGGCTGTTCTACATCCTCTTGAGGCCGGTCCACCGCGACCTCGCTTTGCTTTCGGCCTTCTTCGGGCTGGTCTCGATGCTGGTCTTCGCGGTCACCAAATTGCTCTATTTCGCGGCCCCGACCTTCCTCAGCGGCAACCGCTATCTGACCGCCTTCCCGCCCGACCAGGCCGATGCCCTGGCCAGCCTGTTCCTGTCGCTCTACGCGGGCCTCAGCGGAGTCTCGATGCTGTTCTACGGGACCGCCTGGATCATCCGCGGCTGGCTCGCCTACCGTTCGACCTACCTGCCGCGCTGGCTCGGAGCGCTGATGGCCGCGGCCGGCCTCGGCTTCGCCGTCAAGACGATCACCCAGATCCTCGCCCCGGCCTTGTCGTCGGACCTCCTGCTCGCGCCGATGTTCCTCAACGCCCTCGCCCTCGCCATCTGGATGCTCGCCAACGGCGTCGACCGCGACAAATGGGACCGGGCGAACCCGGGCTCGGTCAGCGATACGCTTCGCGCCGATGCGCCACCCGGACGACGAGGATCGTGATCCGCTCGTCCTCGATCCGGGCGACGACCCGATAGTCGCCGATCCGCCAGCGCCAATAGCCTTCCTGTCCGCCCTTGAGCGGGGCGCCGAGGCCGCGCGGGTCGTCGAGCGGGGCGATCCGGGCTTCGAGCGTCCGGACGATCCGCGCGGCGACGCCGCGGTCGAGCTTCTTCAGCTCCTTCGCCGCGTCGGGATGGAACTCGATGAGCCAGGCCACTCCGTTCCCCGGACAGGGCTAGGGATTTCGGGGGGACGTGCGTCCCTGGCTCATCCAAGGCCAAGCTCGGCCTTCAGCTGCTCGAGCGGGATGGCATCGCCCTCGCGGAAGCCGCTCAGCCGCTCTTCGGCGAGGTAGAAATCCTCGAGGTCGTCGAGGTGCGCCTCGATCGCCTCGCGCGCGTAAAAGGTCTTGGTCCGCCCGGTCCGCGCCGCCAGCGCCTCCAGCCGCCTTTCCGTCGCTTCGTCAAGCCGCACCGCCAACATCGCGCGTCTCCTCGCTATACATGTATAGCGCGGGCCGGTCCGCGGCAAGGGCGAGGTGGCCGCAGATTTGGTCGGGCAGCCGTCGGCCAGGCGGTCGAGCACGTGTTCGCGCAGGGGCTGGTCGCGCTCGAGCCGCAATCCCGCCCAGGGCCGCGCCGCCGCCTGCTGCTGGGCGTAGGTCGGGCTGTAGCCGATCTTCGAGCCTCTATTGCGATCTCACACCGTTCCTCGGGCCTGATCCGGGACCGCCACGGCGACCCGCGACTTGGGGACACGTACTTTTTCGCGAAAAAGTACGTGTCCCCCATTGCCTCATTGCCCATTGCGGATTGCGGGGAGAATCGTGGACTGACACCATGGTTTTCGGCTAATGGAGCGCGATGCCGCGTGCCGCCCGCCTCGTCGTTCCCGGGATCCCCCATCACGTCACCCAGCGCGGCAATCGCTGCCAGAGGACCTTCTTCGGCCCGGACGATTATGCGCGCTACCTCAGGCTGCTTCGCTCCTCGTGCGCGAAGGCGGGGACGCAGGTCTGGGCGTGGTGCCTGATGCCCAACCACGTCCACCTCATCCTGGCGCCGCAACGGCCCGACGGACTGGCCGCCGCTCTGGCTCCGGTTCACCGGCGCTACACCTGGACCGTGAACCAGCGTGAAGGCTGGCGCGGCTTCCTCTGGCAGAGCCGGTTCGGGTCGGCGCCGATGGACGAAGCCCATCTCCACGCCTGCTTCCGCTATGTCGAGCTCAATCCGGTTCGCGCTGGCTTGGTCGATCGGGCCGAGCAATGGCGCTGGTCGAGCGCCCGCGCCCATCTCGGCATTGCGTCCGACCCGCTCACCGTCGTCGCCCCGGGTCGCGAGCGGATCGGAGATTGGCGCGCGCTGCTCGACTCCGGCCTCAGCGACGGCGAGCGCGCCGCGATCCGGGCCGGTGAACGCACCGGCCGTCCCCTCGGCGGACCCGCCTTCCTCGACCGCCTGTCCGCCGCCGTCGGACGTCCCCTGAGACCCGCGCCCAGGCAATGAGCTCAGTGACACGGAGCTCGGGGAAGCTCGGGGACACGTACTTTTTCGCGAAAAAGTACGTGTCCCCTTTTCACATGTCCCACTTGACGATCAGGTCGGAGCCGCCGAATCCGGCGCCACCCACCCCAGCCTTGCCTCGCGCGAGAACAGAAGCTCGCGTGAGTAGAACCGCAAAGGCCAGTCCCTCTTCCCCTCCTCCGCCAGCAGCACCGCGTTGACCCGCTCGCACAGCCCCCTGCCCTCGCTCCTCGCCAGCGCCGCCCGCACGGCTCGGATCGAGACCTGGGTGATCGTCTCGTGATAGCCCTCGGTATCGCTGTTCACCCCGCCGACGCTCTCATTGTAGCGGCGGATGAGGTCGGGCAGGTCGCGCTCGGGCGCGATGTCCGGGCGCTCGAGGATGAGCCAGGCGCAGGTGGCGAGATGGGCCTCGTGGGTCCATTCGGCGCGCGGCAAAGTGCGGGCGATCATCCGCTCGCCGAGGCTTCGGATGGCGGCGTCGTCGGCGAACAGCCGCGGTTCGTGGGCTTTGGTCATGGTCGAAGTCCCTGGGCAAATGAAGAGGAGTGCGCCGTCGCCGGCACGCTCCTCGTCGGCTGCCTCCCCCTCTCCCAGGGGAGAGGGGTAGGGGTGAGGGGCTCCGGCGGACGGCCGTAACCGCCAGCGCCGAACACCCTCACCCTGCCCTCTCCCTGAGGGAGAGGGAAATTCGGCTCAGGCGGCGCCGACGGCGGCGGCCGGCGCCCGTTGTCGGATCTCGGCGCCCGCCGCCCTCGGGGCGGCGGCCCGGACGCCTTCGTCGACATGGGCGGCGAAGCGCGCGAAATTGTCGTTGAACAATTTGACCAGCCGGGCCGCGGTGGCGTCGTAATCGGCCTTGTCGGCCCAGGTTCCGCGCGGATCGAGGATCGCGGTCTCGACTCCCGGCACCGCGACCGGAACCTCGAAGCCGAAATTCTCGTCGGTTCGGAACTCGGCGCCATTGAGGCTGCCGTCGAGCGCGGCATTGAGGAGCGCGCGCGTCGCCCTGATCGGCATCCGGCTGCCGATCCCGTATTTGCCGCCGGTCCAGCCGGTATTGACCAGCCAGCACGCCACTCCGCCCTTTGCGATCCGTTCCTTGAGGAGGTTGCCGTAGACGCTCGGGTGGCGCGGCATGAACGGCGCCCCGAAGCAGGTCGAGAAGGTCGCCTCGGGCTCGGTCACCCCGATCTCGGTGCCGGCGACCTTGGCGGTGTAGCCGGAGAGGAAATGGTACATCGCCTGGTCGGGGGTGAGGCGGGCGATCGGCGGGAGCACGCCGAAGGCGTCGGCGGTGAGGAAGACGACATTGCTCGGCACCGGCCCCATATTGGCGGCCGAGGCATTGGGGATGAAGTCGATCGGATAGGCGCCGCGCGTATTCTCGGCGAGGCTCGAATCGTCGAGGTCGAGCTCGCGCGTTTCGGGGTCGATGACGACATTCTCGAGCACGGTTCCGAAGCGCCTGGTGGTGGCGTAGATTTCCGGCTCGGCCTCGGGCGAGAGTCGGATCATCTTGGCGTAGCAGCCGCCCTCGAAGTTGAACACGGCGTCGTCGGACCAGCCATGCTCGTCGTCGCCGATCAGGGTCCGGCTGGCGTCGGCCGACAGCGTCGTCTTGCCGGTTCCGGAAAGGCCGAAGAAGACGGCGGTGTCGCCCTCGGGGCCGATATTGGCCGAGCAGTGCATCGGCATCACGCCCTCGGCCGGGAGCAGGTAATTGAGGATCCCGAACACCGACTTCTTCATCTCGCCGGCATAAGCGGTGCCGCCGATCAGGATCAGCCGCTCGCTCAGATTGACCGCGATCACCGTCTCCGAGCGGGTGCCGTGGCGCTCGGGATCGGCGGCGAAGCTGGGCAGGTCGATGATCGTGAACTCGGGCTCGAAGCCGGCCAGCTCGCTCGCCTCGGGGCGGACGAGCAGGGTGCGGATGAACAGATTGTGCCAGGCGAGCTCGTTGATCACCCGCACCCGAACCCGGTGCTCGGGCTGCGAGCCGCCATAGAGGTCGGCGACGAACAAAGTCTCCTTCGCCGCAAGCGCGGCGAGGAAGTCGGCCTTGAGGGCGGCGAAATGGGCCGGGCTCATCGCCTTGTTGCTGTCCCACCAGATCGTCCGCTCGGTCTCGGAGTCGCGGACGATATACTTGTCGTTGGCCGAGCGCCCGGTATGCCGGCCGGTGGCGACGACCAGCGGGCCTTCCTTGGCGAGGACTCCTTCGCCCCGGCAGAGCGCCTGCTCGACGAGCGGAGCGGTGCCGAGATTCCAGTGCAAGGCGGCGGGCGTGGCGATGCCCTGGCGGTGAAGATCGAATGACGGGACCCTTGTGGCCACCTGATTTCCCCTATTCGTGCAAATAGATATGATAAATGGAGCAGCCCCGGCGGGATGCCCGTTTCGTCCCCGGCCCATATCGGAGGGGCGCTGCCGCGTCAAAGGGGGCGCCTTCCCCGGCCCGCCTCGCTCGGCCATTGCCGGGGGCGGGCGGCGGGCCTAAACCCGCGCTGGGCAATTCGGAGCGGCCATGTCGATCACGATCGCGCTTGTCGACGACGACCGCAACATCCTGACCTCGCTGTCGGTGACCCTCCAGTCGGAGGGGTTCGTGACCCGGCTCTATTCGGACGGCGAGGCGGCGCTGAAGGCGCTCACCGACAATCCGCCCGATCTCGCCGTGCTCGACATCAAGATGCCGCGAATGGACGGCATGGAGCTGCTCCGCAGGCTTCGCGAGCGCTGCGAGTTTCCGGTCATCTTCCTGACCTCGAAGGACGAGGAGCTCGACGAGGCGCTCGGCCTCGCCATGGGCGCCGACGACTATATCACCAAGCCCTTCTCGCAACGCCTGCTCATCGCCCGCCTCCGCGCCGTGCTTCGGCGGACCGAGATGCGGGCCCGGCCGCCGGAGGAGAATGGCGCGGCGGAAGCGGCGCAGATCGTTCGCGGCCGGCTGCGCATGGATCCGGCCCGGCACCGGGTCAGCTGGGACGGGCGCGACGTCACCCTCACCGTCACCGAGTTCATGATCCTCGAGGCGCTGGCTCAGCGGCCCGGAGTCGTCAAGTCGCGCAACCAGCTGATGGACGTCGCCTATCAGGACGATATCTATGTCGACGACCGCACCATCGACAGCCACATCAAGCGGATGCGCCGCAAGTTCCGCGAAGCCGACCGCGAGTTCAGGTCCATCGAAACCCTCTACGGGGTCGGGTACCGCTTTGCCGAGGAATGAGGACCGGGACCTTCGCCTGAGCTGGTCCAAGCGGCTGTCGCTTCGCCAGCGAATCCTCGCGGTCAACATCTTCGCCATCGTCATCCTCGCCGGCAGCCTCTTCTACCTCGACGGCTTTCGCGGCCGCCTCACCCAGGCCCGGGTCAAGCAGTCCCAGTCCGAGGCGGTGATGATCGCTCACGTGCTTGCCGCCGTTCAGCCCGAGGCGAGGCAGCCCATCCTGGTCCGGCTCGGCCAGGATTCGGGCACCCGGCTTCGCACCTACCGCCGCGACGGCGCCAAGCAGGGCGACAGCTGGGCCGGGGCTCGGCCGACCTACGAGCTCCGCGATCCCGCCGCCGAGCCCTGGCATCGCGGCATCGCGCGCGCCCTCGACAACGCCTTCGACGCGATCGTCGGAGCGCCGCGCCGGCCCTTGTTCAGCGCGCCGGCCGCCGACACGCTCGCGGCCTGGCCCGAGGCGCAGTCGGCGCTCGCCGGGGGCGCTCCGGTCACCGAGATCAGGCGGGCGCCCGAAGGCACGCCCTATATCAGCGCGGCGGCGCCCATCGAGGGAGTCGGCAACGGCGTCCTCCTGCTCACCGTCAACGCCCGCGACATCCGCCGGGTGGTGAGGGCGGAGCGCCTGTCCTTGGGGGTGATCCTGGCCGGCACCATCCTGCTTTCGGTGCTGCTGTCGCGCTTCCTCGCCCGGACGATCGCCAACCCGCTGCGCCGGCTCGCCCTCGCCGCCCACCGGGTCCGGCTCGGGCGGGCGCGCGAGGTCCACGTGCCGGTGCTGCCCGCCCGCCGCGACGAGATCGGGCTGCTCGCCCGGGCCCTCCACGACATGACCCAGAGCCTTCGCCAGCGGATCGATTCGACCGAGGCCTTCGCCGCCGACGTCACCCACGAGCTCAAGAATCCGCTCGCCTCGCTCCGCTCCGCCGTCGACACGCTCGAACGGATCGAGGATCCGGCGTTGCGCCGCCAGCTGCTCGACGTGGTCCGCGAGGACGTGGCCCGGCTCGACCGGCTGGTGGTCGACATCGCCGAGACCTCGCGGCTCGACGCCGAGCTGTCGCGCGCCCGCTTCGAGCCGGTCGACCTCGGCACCCTGATCGAATCGATGCTCCCCATGTGGGAGAGCCGGAGCCAGGGCGCCGTCCAGATCGCCTTCGCCCGGCCGCGCACCGGGACGGCGGTCGTCCCCGGCGACGAATCGCGGCTGGCGCGGCTGATCGACAATCTGGTCGACAACGCCATCTCCTTCTCGCCGCCGGGAGGGGTCGTCGACATCCGTGCCTCCGAGGCCGGCGACGAGGTGCTGCTCAGCATCGAGGACGAGGGCCCGGGGGTCGCGCCGGAGGCCCGGACGGCGATCTTCAACCGCTTTCACAGCCTCAGGCCCGAGGAGGATTTCGGGCGCCATTCCGGCCTCGGCCTGGCCATCGCCAAGGCGATCGTCGAGGGGCATGACGGCCGGATCGAAGTCGAGGACCGGCATGACGGCCGCTCCGGCGCCCGCTTCGTGGTCCGCTTTTCGGGAGCCGCCGCATGACGACGCCACCGCTTTCCTCCGAGACCGTCCACGCGTCGAGCGTCGCCATCGCCGGCCGAGCCATTCTCATCGGCGGCCGCTCGGGCCGCGGCAAGTCCGATCTCGCGCTTCGTCTGATCGACCGCGGCGCCGAGCTTGTGAGCGACGATTATACCATCGTCAGGCGGGTCGAGGGGCGCCTGCTCGCCGCCGCTCCGGAGACGATCGCCGGCAAGATCGAGCTGCGCGGCATCGGCATCGTCGAGCTGCCCGCGGCGAGGGACGTTCCGGTGGCCTTGTTCGTCGACCTCGACATGGACTCGCTTCGCCTGCCGCGGTCCGGCGAGAAGCGGATGGTGGCGGGGATCGAGATCCCGGTCGTCGCCCTTGCCGGCCTCGAGCCCTCGGCGCCGCTCAAGGTGGAAGCCGCGCTCGAGCTGTTCGGACTTGCCGGCTAGTGGCCCGCGCCGCCGACCCGAAGAGGATCCTGCTCGTCACCGGCCTGTCCGGCGCCGGCAAGACGACCGTGCTCAAGACTCTCGAGGACCTCGGCTGGGAAGTGGTCGACAATCTTCCGCTTTCGCTCCTCGACCCCCTGCTCGCCATTCCGCTGCCTGCCCGGGCCGAGCGCGAGCGCCCGCTCGCCATCGGTCTCGACAGCCGCACCCGCGGCTTCGAGGGCGAGCGCATCGTCAAGCAGGTCAAGCGGCTCGCCCGCGAGCAGAATGCCGCGATCGAGACTCTCTATCTGGAATGCCAGACTCCCGAGCTTCTTCGCCGCTATTCGGAGACCCGGCGCCGCCATCCGCTGGCCCCGGACCGTCCCGCCACCGACGGCATCGCCGAGGAGCGCGAGATGACGGCTCCGCTCAAGCGCTGGGCCGATCACGTCATCGACACGACGGACAGCGATTCGAACCTGCTCCGGCAGCAGATCCGCGGCCGCTTCGGGGACGGCGGCGGCGACTCGCCGACCCTCGGCGTGATGTCCTTCGGCTTCGCCCGCGGCATACCGCGCAACGCCGACCTCGTCTTCGACATGCGCTTCCTCAGGAATCCGCACTGGGAAAAGGACCTCAAGGAGCTGACCGGCTTCGACCAGGCGGTGTGCGACCATATCGCGGGCGACGAGGTCTATGAGGATGCGCTGGGGCGGATCGAGGAGCTGCTGATCACCCTGCTCCCGCGCTACCGAGCCGAAGGCAAGGCCTATGTCTCGATCGCCTTCGGCTGCACCGGCGGGCGCCACCGCTCGGTCCATGTCGCGGAGCGAGTCGCTAGACGGTTGCGCGCAGCCGGTTTTTCGCCCACGGTGGATCATCGCGACCTCGCCTCGCCACCACGCGACGGCATCGAGCGATCCGCAGGGGGAAGTTCGGCAGCGACAGGTTCGGAGACTGGGGCGGACGACCGCTTTCAAGGTGGATGAATGATTGGTTTGGTGTTGGTGACCCATGGCCGGCTCGCGGCCGAGTTCGTCGTCGCCATGGAGCATGTCGTCGGTCCGCAGGAGCGGATCGAGCCGATCTGCATCGGCGCCGACGACGACATGGAGGCCCGCCGTGACGACATCGCGGCCGCCATCGCGGCCGTCGACGACGGCAGCGGCGTCATCGTCCTCACCGACCTGTTCGGCGGAACCCCGTCCAACCTCGCCATTTCGCTGATGAAGACCGAGAAGATCGAGGTGATCGCCGGAGTCAACCTGCCGATGCTGATCCGGCTCGAAGGCGCCCGCAAGACGATGGACGTTCGCGCCGCCGTCGCCGCCGCGCGCGAGGCGGGGCGGAAATATATCTCGGTCGCCTCGGAAATCCTCGGCGAGGCCGCGGCCTGAAGATGGTCAGCCGAACGGTCGAGCTGCGCAACAAGCGCGGCCTTCATGCCCGCGCCAGCGCCAAGTTCGTCACCCTCGCCGCTCAGATCGACGCCCAGATCGAGGTCGAGAAGGACGGCAGCAAGGTGTGCGGCACATCGATCATGGGGCTGATGATGCTGGGCGCCGCGATGGGCGACTCGATCACCATCAGCGCCACCGGATTCGGCGCCGAGCAGGCGGTCGAGAAATTGACGGAGCTGGTCGAGGCGCGTTTCCACGAGGACGCGTGAGCCGGTGCCTCGGCCGATCACCGCTTTCTCCAACCCGCTCGTCAAGCAGGCCCGTTCGCTGCGGGACAAGAAGAACCGGCGCAGCGAGGGTCTTTTCCTCGCCGAAGGGCTGAGGATCCTCACTGAAGCGCGGGACGCCGGCGTGCTCCCCGAACGCCTGTTCTACAGCGATCCCTCCCATCCCCTGCTTCGCCGGCTGGTCGAGGAGACCGAGGCCGCCGGCGGCGAGGCGATCGAGACCGGCGCCGACATCCTCCACAAGATCTCGGGAAAGGAAAATCCGCAGGCCGTGATCGGAGTCTACCGATCCTTCGACACGAAGCTCGCCGCGCTCGACCGGTCGGCGGCCCCGCTGTGGATCGTCGCCCAGGCGCTTCGCGATCCGGGCAATCTGGGGACCATCCTGCGCACCGGCGATGCGGTCGGCGCCGGCGGCCTGATCCTCGTCGACGACTGCGCCGATCCGTTTTCCGTCGAAGCGGTTCGGGCCTCGATGGGAGCCCTGTTCACCCAGCGCGTCGCGGCGGCGACCTGGGCCGAGTTCATCGGCTGGCTGCGGGGCGGCGACGGCGAGCTGATCGGCACCAGCCTCGGCGCCGGCCGGGACTACCAGCAGCCGAGCTACCGCAAGCCGGCTTTCATCCTGGTCGGCAACGAGCAAGCGGGCCTGCCGCCCGCCTATGAGTCGCAATGCGACATCCTCGTCAAGATCCCGATGCTCGGCAAGGCCGACAGCCTCAACGCCGCCGTCGCCGCCGCCGTGATGGCCTATGAGGTCGTCAACCAGTGGCGACGGGCCTAGAGCGTATCGCGCGAGGTCAATCAAACCCGCTCATCCTGAGTAGCGACTGAGCTTGGCGAAATGATCAGGTGAAACATGCCCCCGGCATGTTTCAGGATTGTCCGGGGGACAATCCGACCCGATCATCGTATCGGAGGACGGTCCTTCGATACGCCAGTTCGACAGGCTCACCGGCTACTCAGGATGAGCGGTTCTGTGAGAGATGATCACGCTCTAGTCGCCATCAGGCGGCCGAGGCGCTGGCCAAGCCCTCTCCCTCAGCCAGCAGGAAAATCAGGAACCGTCGCGACTCCCCGCCGTTCCTGCGTCCCATGAAGCGCCCGAACGTGACGATGCCGCGATGGCCGGCCTATCTGATGGGCGCCTTCGCCGCCGCCTGCGCCTATCCGGCGATCACCACTCCGCCGCCGGAAGCCGAGAGCTATCGGGCGCTCGGCCAGGAGCCAGGCTGGAACCTCACCATTGCCGGCGGCGTGATGGACTATGTCGGGGACTATGGCGAAACCCGGATCAGCGCTCCGCGGCCCGAGCCCCGGACGACCTTCAACGGCCGGCGTTACGAGACCGAACGGCTGACCGTCGACATCACCTATGTGCGCTGCAACGATGCGATGAGCGGGCACGGCTACGAGCATCAGGTGCTGGTGATCGCCGACGGCAACGATGTACGCGGCTGCGGCGGCGAGCGGCGGCCCGACTGGGACGTCTGACGGTCAGTTCGGCTGCCCGTCGCCTTCGACCGGGAACAGCTTGGTGAGCGGCCGGGGCGCCGCCTCGATGACCGGGAGCGCCTCGATCTCGCGGGCGCCGCTGGAGACTTCGAGCGCCTCGAAACGCTTGGCCTGGGTCAGCACCTGGCTCTCCAGGCTTCCGACGAAGGCATTGTAGGCGCCGGTCGCAAGCTCGAGGTTGCGGCCGAGCCGGGCGACGTGGCCGCCCATGACGGCGAGTCGGGCGTGCAGCTCCTTGCCGAGCCGAGCGATCTCGGCCGCTTCCTCGGCGAGCCGTTCCTGCCGCCAGACGCTGGCGACGGTTCGGGCGATGGCGACCAGGTTGGTCGGCGTGGCGAGCAGGACCCTCCGCTCGAACGACCATTCCCAGAGCCGGTCGTCCTGCTCCAGGGCGGCGGTGAGGAAATGCTCGCCGGGGATGTAGAGGATGACGTAGTCGGCGGCGTCGCCGAACTGCTCCCAATAGTTTTTCGAGCCGAGCTGCTGGGCGTGGCTCCGGATCGAGGCGGCGTGCGCCTTGAGGTGGGCCGCCCGCGCCGTCTCGTCGGCCGCCTCGCTGGCGTCGAGAAAGGCGTTCAGCGAGCATTTGGCGTCGATGATCAGCTTGCGGCCGCCGGGCAGCCGGACGACGACGTCGGGCCGGAGCCGGCCGTCGGCGGTGTCGACCGAGACCTCGGTCCGGAAATCGGCATAAGGCGAGAGCCCGGCCTGCTCGAGCACGTTCTTGAGGCTCTGCTCGCCCCAGCGGCCTCGGGCCTTGGGGCTTGAGCGAAGCGCGTTGACCAGGCGCGCGGTCTCGTCGCGGACCTGGGTGTGGCCGGCATGGAGCAGGGTCACCGCCTCGCGCAGCGCCTCGTAGCTCCCCACCCTCTCCTTCTCGACCTTGGTCAGGCCCTCCTCGTAGCGCTTCAGGGTCGCCTCGACCGGCTGCAGCAGCGCCTTGAGCTGCGCCTCGCTCTTCTCGCTCGCCTGGTTGAAGCGGGCGTCGGCGCGGTCCAGGAAATGCTTCTGCGCCTCGGTCAGCAGCTTGGCGCCGATCTCGTGGAACTGGGCGGTCAGCGCTTCCTTGGCTTCGAGCAGCTCCTTCATCCGCGATTCGAAGTTGCGGGCGTCGGCCCGCATCTCGGAGAGCTGGCGCAAGGCCTCGTCGCGCTCGACCGTGACCTCCGACAGGGTCATGCGAAGCAGCTCCGCCGCCTTGGCCCGCTCGTCGGCGGCGGCATGGCTCTTCTCGGCGTCGCCGCAGCGGGCGCGCAGCTGGTCGCATTCGGCGCGCAGCGGCGCCGACTGCCGAGCCGCGGCGAACCAGCCCAGGGCCAGGCCGGCGATCAGCGCGGCAAGCGCGAGCACGACCGAAACAAGCGGGTCCATTCGAATTGCCTCCGAGCAGAACGAAGGGCGAACCTAGAGCAGCGCCGCCCCCGGCTCAAGCGCGCCGCCGCCGAAGCTGTGGAAAACCGCCCGTCGCCTGGCTCCCGCCGCATCCGCATTAGGGTCCGTCCGGCTGAAGCTGAATCGTTTCCCGGCGAAGGGGCCCCCCGCAAAGTAGTACTTTGCGGGGACCCCGAAGGCCGGGACCCAGTCCATCCGAAAGTGCCGCTGGACCCCGGCCTTCGCCGGGGAACAGATGTTTCCAGTCCTGCGCCGGCAGAGCGGCTCGACGCTGGATGCTCCGGCTCGTCATGCCGGATTTGATCCGGCATCCACCTATCTTTTTTCGCGACGACTCGAACAAGGTGGATCCCGGATCAAGTCGGGGTGACAAACAACCTAGGCTGCCCGCGGCGGCGCCACCCGGCCACCACCTACCCGTCACCCTGAACTCTCTCCGTCACCCTGAACTCGTTTCAGGGTCCAGGCCTCCACCCGCAAAGCGGCTCGCCGCTGGATGCTCCGGCTCGTCATGCCGGACTTGATCCGGCTGTGGATTCACATTTGAAGTGCAACGGTTGGAGGAAGGTTTCGGCTGGGGTTTGGAAGCCGAGGCATTTGCGTGGGGTATTGTTGTAGCGGGCGACGAGCTTGTCGAGGGTTCGGCCGGAGAGGCTGTCGAGGTCGGTGCTTCGTGGCAGGGCTCGTCGGAGGCGTCCGATGGCGTTTTCGACGCCGCCTTTTTGCCATGGGCTTCGGGTGTCGCAGAAGTAGGTGTGGATGCCGAGCTGCCGGGTGAGGCGGTAATGGCGGGCGAACTCGGTGCCGTTGTCGAAGGTGATGGTGCGGCGCATGTCGGCGGGCATGGGCTTGAGGATGGCGGCGAGCGCGGTTGCGGTCGGCTCGGCCTTGAGGCTTGGCGGCCGGACGAGGAAGGTGATCCGGGAGTGTCGCTCGTGGGCGACGAGGACGGCCTGGCCGGCTCTTGAGAAGAGCATTGCGTCGGCCTCCCAATGGCCCTTGGCGGCGCGATCGTCGGCCTCGGCGGGGCGGTCGTGGATGGACCTTCGGTCGGCGAAGCGAGGGGCGCCGCCGCCTTTGTTGCGCCAGCCGCGTTTGAGCCTGCCGCGCAGGAGGTAGCGGCGCCAGGCGACGTCGTTGGTTCGCTTCATCTGGGCATGGACGAAGCGGTAGATGGTCTCGTGGCTGATCACCGGGTGGCCTGCGTCGAGGGCGAGGCGGCCGCAGATCTGCTCGGGCGACCAGCCGTCGGCCATGCGGTCCAGCACGTCTTCGCGCAGGGCGTCGTCGCGCTCGAGCCGCGATCCCGACCAGCGCCTGGCCGAGGCCTGCCGCTGGGCGTAGGTCGGGCTGTAGCCGATCCTCGAGCCTTTGTTGCGCTTCAGCTCCCTGGAGACGGTCGACGGCTGGCGATCCAGAGCTGCAGCGATCTGCCGGATCGATTGCCCGCCTTCATGAAGGCGGGCAATCTCACACCGTTCCTCGATCGATAGCTGGCGGTAGCTGGGCATGGCGACACCTGTCTTAGGTGTTGCACTTCGTTTGTGAACTCAGAGG
>Ga0196962_10000216_pt1 | contig 29337 bp, 15 predicted proteins | sample S3v_20metaG_FD_183186 | JGI IMG/M metagenome (GOLD analysis project Ga0196962, IMG submission 183186) | Soil microbial communities from Anza Borrego desert, Southern California, United States - S3+v_20 | ecosystem: Environmental > Terrestrial > Soil > Desert | place: USA: California | collected...
CCGGACTGCCCCGCGTGCGCGCTCGGCCGCTTCGAGTCTTTGGAGGCCGAGGCCGGCGACCTCGCCACCGCGCTCTGCGGCCGCGACGCCGTGCAGGTCACGCCCCGCGCCGCGGCGCGCCTCGACCTCGCCGCGCTGGCCGAACGCCTGCGCGCGGCCGGCGAGGTGAAGGCCAACCCTTACCTCGTCCGCCTCCGGGCGGGCGACTACGAGCTGACCGTCTTCGCCGACGCGCGCGCCATCATCCGCGGCACGGAGGACGTTAACCTCGCGCGCACGCTCTACGCCCGCTACGTCGGGACGTGACGAAATGAAGAAGTGGCGAAGGCGGAGTGATGAATGAGAGACAAGTCGCCAGTCGCCAGCCGCCGGTCATCGGCAAAGACCTTGCTTCCGCTGATAGCTGACGACCGAAAGCCGGCAACTAATTCATCATTCATCACCCCGCCTTCGTCACTTCTTTTACGCGGTTTCCTGCGTCCGGCTTTCGGGTTATGATTCTTGTCGGGAAGGCGTGGACAACGCCGCGCGGCCCCGCTCGTCGGGAGCGCCGCATCTTTCACCGTCGGAAATCTTGAAGGCGTCTTGTTGGATTTAATGACTAATAAACACTCTTCGCCCCGCGTCATCCGTCTTCTCCTCATCATCATCTCGCTGACACTCGCGGCCGCGCCGGCGCTGGCCGGCGGCCCCGTCGTGTGGGAGACGAACTCGCGCGCCGAGCTTTTGAACGGCGACGCGCGCGGGGTGTCCGTCACGGACACCGGCGCGCTCATGCTCGCGCCTCGTCTCGCGCAGGTCTTCGACACCGAGCAGGCCTACGTCTGGTCTACGGCCGTGGACGCGGCCGGTAACGTCTACCTCGGCACGGGCCACGACGGGCGCATCTTCCGCGTCGGCGCGGACGGGCAGGGGCGGCTGCTCTACGACGCGGCCGAGCTGGACGTGACGGCGCTCGCCGTCGGCGGCGACGGCTCGCTCTACGCCGGCACGTCGCCGGACGGCAAGGTCTACCGCGTCGGCGCGGACGGGCGCGCCGAGGTCTTCTTCGACCCGCCCGACAGGTACATCTGGTCGCTCGCCGCCTTGCGCGACGGCGCGCTCGCCGTCGCCACGGGCGACACCGGCCGCCTCTATCGCGTGCGCGCCGCGGGCGCGAAGGCCGAGGAGTCCGTGCTCGTCGACCTCAACGAGACGCACGTCATCTCGCTCGCCGTCTCGCCCGCGGGCGACCTCGTCGCCGGCACAGACCCCGGCGGCCTCGTCCTGCGCGTCACGCCGGACGGCAAGGCGTTCGCGCTCTTCGACTCGCCGCTGCGCGAGGTTCACTCTCTGGCGATTGCGGCCGACGGCTCGATCTACGCGCTGGCCTTGAGCGACTCGGCGTCGGGGCCGCGTGCGCCCTCGGCGGCCGCCACCACTTCGTCGCAGACCGTCGGCGCGGGCGGCGGGTCGGTGACGGGCACGGTGACGACCATCGACGAGAGCGGCGCGCAGGTGGCGCAGTTCGCGGGGCAGGCGCAGCAGCCGCAGGCGCGCAGCCGCAACGAGCTACAGAACTCGCGCAGCGCCGTCTTCCGCCTCGCGCCCGACGGAGGCGCGGACGTGCTGTGGAGTTCGACGACGGTGACGGCCTTCTCCGTCGTCGCCGCGCCGCAGGGGGGCAGCGTCCTCGTCGGCACGAGCGACAAGGGGCGCATCTACTCCGTGACCGACGATGGGCGCGACACGCTGCTCGCGCAGTCGAGCGAGGATCAGGTCTCCTCGCTCGTCGCGCGCGGCCGCGACGTGTACGTCGCCTCGTCGAATCAGGGCAAGCTCTTCCGCCTCGCGGGCGAGCCGGTGGCCGAGGGCACGTACGAGTCGGCGGTGCGCGACGCGCGCTTCGTCGCGCGCTGGGGGCGCATCTGGTGGCGCGGGCGCGGCACGGTCGAGTTGCAGACCCGCTCGGGCAACACCGAGCGGCCCGACGTGACGTGGAGCGAGTGGAGCGCGCCCTACCGCGACCCGGCGGGGGCGGCCGTCGCCAGCCCGCGCGCGCGCTTCATCCAGTGGCGCGCGGTGCTGCGCGCGGGCGGCACGAACGAGGCCGGCGGCGCGCGCGTCGAGGACGTGAGCATCGCCTACCTGCCGCGCAACGTCGCGCCCGAGGTGCTCTCCATCCAGACTTTGCCGGTCGGCATCGCGCTGCTGCCGGCCGTGCAGGCCCCGCTCGACCCGAGCGCCGAGGCGGCCGGACTCGACCCCGCGCTCATCGGCGTGCCGGCGCAGATTCCGCCGCGCCGCCTCTTCCAGCGCGGGGCCGTCTCGCTCCAGTGGCAGGCCGAAGACCGCAACGGCGACCAGCTCGAATACTCCGTCTTCTACCGCGCCGCGGGCGACAGCACCTTCCACCTGCTCAAGGACAACCTGCGCGACAACTTCGTCTCGGTGGACGGGGCCACGCTCGGCGACGGCCGCTACGTCTTCAGGGTCGTCGCCACCGACGCGCCCGAGAACGCGCTCGGCCACGCGCTCACGGGCGAGCGCACGAGCGAGCCGGTGGACGTGGACAGCTCGCCGCCCGTCGTGCGCGTCGGCGGCGAGCCGCAGGCCGGGGCCGACGGCCGCGTCCGCGTGCGCTTCGCGGTCGAGGACGCGAGCGGGATGGTCAGGCGCGCCGACGTGAGCCTCAACAGCGGCGAGTGGCGCGCGACCTTCCCCGAGGACGGCATCGCCGACAGCCCGCGCGAGACTTATCTGGTCGAGCTGCCGCTGCCGGGCGCGGGCGAGCACATCATCTCGCTGCGCGCCTTCGACGCCGGCGGCAACGTCGGCAGCGCCCGCATCGTCGTGAGGCGTTGAAAACGGGCGCGTCAGCTTTGGTACGGTTCCTTACACGATAAGGTGCGAAAGCGCCGGAAACGGTGCGAGGGCGCGGGCCTGCGGGCGCGAAATGCTTGTGAAGTCGGTAAATGGCGTTCTGGCACCGGGTTTGCCAGACTGTGAGGCGAGACTCGCGCGTCTCTCCTCCCCCTCCCATGCGCGGTCCGAGAAGGACACGGGAGGCAGGATGTAACGATGAAGTTTTTGAAGCACATGATGACCGCGGTCGCCCTGCTGGGTCTGCTTTCGGTCGGCGCTCTGGCCGACGACCAGAAGCACAACCAGCAGAAGCCGCCGAAGCAGCCGAAGGTGGTCGAGCGGCCGGAGAAGCCGCCGCCGCCGCGCGGCGAGGGCCGCGGGGAGAACCGCGGGCGCGGGGGCAACGATAACCGGCGCGGGCGGCCTTGAACGGCGCGCGGCCCGGCCCAGAGGGTCGGGAGATTCGGGACTTTCCAGACGCAGGCGCGCTGGGGGAAGCGTTCACGGCCTCCCCGGCGCGCCTGCTTCGATTTGAGGAGGCAAGGAGGGAAGAGATGTTCAAGCATTTGAGGATCGGACTGGCCGCCCTGCTCGTCTGCGGGGCGTTGACCGCGACGGGCGCGCCCCAGTTGACGGCGCAGGCGCAGTTGCGTCGCGGAGGCGCGAGCCTCGTCCGCCGCGCGCAGCAGGTGACGGGCGACCGCTTCCGCTTCGAGACCGTGACGCCTTCGGGCGCGCGCGTCTACGCGGTCAACCGCCCGAACGGTCAGACGCTGAACGCCATCGACCGGGGGCTCTCGCAACTGTTCGCCGCCGCGCGCCGCCGCGGCTACCGCGCGGCGCTCAACCACTCGAACTACACCATCTTCATCGCGCGCGCCGACCGCACGCGCAACGCCGACGGCGCCTACTCGCCCGACATCGCGCTGGGCGCGGCGCAGTACCGGGGCAGCGTCTACGATCAGGGCGGCTACGTCTTCGCGGCCGGGATGGTGCTCTCGAACCAGCCGCCGGCCTTCATCATCGCCGAGCACGACCGCGACTTCAACCGCATCGCCGACGTGGCGCGCTACGAGGGCGAACACCTCGTCCTCTACCACAACGACCGCCGCCTCTACGCGCGCACGGCCGACCACAGCCGCGGCGGCAGCCACCCGATACTTCAGTAGACAGCAGTCAGTAGTCAGTAGGAAAAACAACATCGGCGGGCGTTCGAGGTATCAACTCGACGCCCGCCGATGCTTTTCTACTGTCTACTGACTGCTGACTGCTGTCTACTGCTTTCACTTCATCGTCGTCGCCGAGAGCACGACGACGCTCTTGTCGCCGACGCTGGTGGTGCCGACGACGACGCGCTCGCCCTCGCGCAGGGCGACGGGGTTGCGGAAGCCCACGTCCTGATAGGTCACCTTGTCGGGCGAGAGCAGGAGCGGGACGCGCAGCGAGAGGTTGAAGTCGTCCACCTGCACGCGCGTCGGGCCGGCGGCCGCGTCGAGCGAGAAGGAGCGCAGGTGGTACTCGTAGAAGACGGGGTTGCTGGCGGCGAGCGCGGCGTTCGTCAGCCGCAGGTCGGCCACGCCCTTGTTGTAAACGTCGCCGCGCCCCTCCTTGCTGCGTAACACCTGCGACCCCATCACGCTGAAGTTCCTGTAGCCGAGCGTCGCGCGCAGTTGCCTGACCACGTCGCCGAGCGGGGCGGGGAAGTCGTTGGTCACGCGCTCGTCGTTGGCCCCGACGAGCAGGTGGACGTGGAACTCGATGGCGGGCCGCGGCGGCTCCGGCGTGTCGAGCCGCCTGAGCGCCTCGCGCATGGCGGCGATGTTCTCGGGGAAGTCGCGCACCGAGATCGTCCGGAACTCGACGTTGGGCGTGAGGGCCGCGCCGCGGAAGCCGCTCCCGAGCGGCGTGAGCACCGAAGTGAGTTTGAGCGGGTCGCGGTTTCTGACCTCGAAGACTTCGCTGGCGAAGCCCTTCTCGCGGACGAAGTTGTCCTCGGCGGCCGGCTTCGGGGTCTGCTCCTGCGCGAGCGCCCCGGCGGCGGCGAGGCAGAGCGAGGCGAGCGCGAGGGCGAGGCGTTGACTGAGGCGATGCATAGTTTCTCCTTCCTGCGGGTGATGCGGCGGCGGGCCCGACTCGACAGCCTTACACGCGCCCGCGCCGCTAAAGTTCCGGGGAGAAGGGTTGACGCCCGCCGCTGCAGGGGCTACAACGGAGGCGCTTTCGCACGAGCGGCCGGAAAGGGGCACAGCCGAGACCTACACCATGAGACGCATCGATCTCGCCAAAGCGCAGGCCGCGCGCTCCTCGACCATCCGCGACATCAACCGCCAGATCGTCCTCAACTACATCCGCGACCTCGAACCCATCTCGCGCGCCGACATCGCGCGCGCCACCGCCCTGCAACGCTCGACCGTCTCGACCATCGTCGAGGAGCTGAAGGACGAGGGGCTGATCGAGGAGATCGGGGCCGGGCGCTCGACCGGCGGGCGGCGGCCCACGCTGCTGCGGCTGAGGGCCGCCGGGGCGACGGCCATCGGCGTGGACATCACGCCGTCTCTGACCACCGTGGCCCTGAGCGACCTCGTCGGCCGCGTGCTCGCGCGCGAGGAGTTCGAGAACAACTCGCGCCCGGACGAGACCGAGTCGCGCATCATCGAGTGCGTGCGCGACATGGCGGCGCACGAGGACGCCGGGTCGGTGGCGGGCGTCGGCGTGAGCCTGCCCGGCATGGTCGAGCCGGACACGGGCCGCGCCATCTACATCCCCTTCTTCCGCTGGCGCGACTGGGCCATCGCCGAGCGCATCGAGCACGCGACGGGCCTGACGGCGCGCGTCGATAACGACGCCAACGCGGCGGCGCTGGCCGAGCTGTGGTTCGGCCGGCCCGAGGTCAGCGGCTCGCGCGACTTCATCATGGTGCTCGTCGCCGAAGGCATCGGCACCGGGATAGTCTTCGGCGGGCAGATTTACCGCGGCGAGCGGGGCGCGGCCGGCGAGTTCGGCCACATGATCGTCGGGCCGCAGGCCCCCGTGGCCTGCTCGTGCGGCAACCGCGACTGCTGGGAGGCGTTCGCCTCGGAGCGCGCGGCCGTCGCGCGCTACCTGAAGAACTCGGCCGAGAGCGGGGCCGCGCCCGTGCGCGCCTGCTTCCGCGAGGTGGTCGAGCGCGCGCTGGGCGGCGACCGCCCGGCCATCGAAGCGCTCACCGAGACGGCCTACTACCTCGGCATCGGCATCTCGAACCTCATCGTCGGCCTCAGCCCCGAGGCGGTCGTCGTCGGCGGCCACATCACGCGCGCGTGGCCGATCGTCTCGGCCTCGCTCGAAGAGACCATCCAGCGCAGCATCCGGCGCGGCCTGCCCTCGGCCCGCATCGTCGCCTCGACGCTCGACGAGCCGACGCTGCTCGGCGCGGTCAGCCTCGTGCTGTCGAGGAAGTTCGGCATGGCCGAAGTCTGAAGCGGGCTGAGCGGAAGGCAGTCCGGAGTCCGGAGTCGAAGCCGAGAGCTGACTTTGACTCCGGACTGCCTTTCACCGTTTTTATGAGAACCGCGGAAGTCGTCATCGTCGGCGGGGGCGTGATCGGGGCGAGCGTGGCGCACCACCTCGCGGCGCGCGGCTGCCGCGACGTGTTGGTGTTGGAGCGCGCGGCGGGGCCGGGCGGCGGGAGCACGGGGCGCGCGACGGGCGGCTTCCGCGCGCAGTTCGCGACCGAGGTCAACGTCCGCCTGTCGCTGCTCTCGCGCGAGAAGCTTTTGAGCTTCGAGGCCGAGACCGGCGTCGACCCCGGCTTCCGGCAGCGCGGTTATCTGTTCCTCGCGCGCGACGAGGCGCAGCTCGGCGCGCTGCTCGCGGCGCAGGCCGTGCAGCACGCGTGCGGGTTGCGCGAGGCGCGCCGCGTCGGCGCGGCCGAGGTGGGGGAACTGAACCCGGCCGTGGAGTCGCGCGGCCTCGCGGGCGGCGTCTTCTGCCCGACCGACGGCTTCATCCGCCCGCTCGAAATCCTGCGCGGCTACGCGGAGTCGGCCGCGCGCGCGGGCGTGCGTTTCGAGTGGGGCGCGGAGGTGGTCGGCTTCAGGCGCGGGGCGGGCGGCGAGGTCGTCTCGGTGCTGACGGGGGGCGAAGAGTTTGCCGCGGCGCACGTCGTCAACGCGGCCGGGGCGTGGGCCGCGCGCGTCGCCGAACTCGCGGGCGTCCGTTTGCCCGTCCGGCCCTTACGCCGGCAGGTCGCCGTGACCGAGGCGTGCGACCTTCTGCCCGAAGAGATGCCGATGACGATCTTCGTCGAGGACGGCTTCCACCTGCGGGTGCGCGACGGCCGCGTGCTGCTGCTCTGGCCCGACGACGCGCGCGCGGCAGACCCCTTCGACACTTCGGTGGACGACCGCTGGCTGTCTGAAGTCACGGCGAGGGCGCACGCGCGCGTGCCCTGCACGCGGGGCGCGTTGATCGAGCGCGCGAGTTGCTGGGCGGGACTCTACGAGGTGACGCCGGACAAGCACGCCGTCGTCGGCCGCGCGCCCGGCGTCGAAAACTTCTACCTCGCCAACGGCTCCTCCGGCCACGGCGTGATGCACGCGCCAGCCCTCGGCCAACTCCTCTCCGAACTCATCCTCGACGGCGCGCCGAAAGCCCTCGACCTCCACGCCCTCCGCCCCACGCGCTTCGACGAGGGTGAGCCGAACGTCGCGCCCGATTACCTTTAACAGCCGGAGGGCCGGCCGCGGGGGGCGACTCAAGCATCATCACCTTGACGTTGATGATGCTTGAGTCGCCCCCCGCGGCCGGCCCTCCGGCTGTGCCTTCAGCGCGTGCCGCTGCTGCGTTCGGTCTGACTTTGAGTGTCGGCCGTCTTCAGCGTCATCCAGTAGTCGCGCGGGTAGATGCGGTAGAGGCGCGCGTCCTGTCCCTCGACCGTCTTCAGGTATTGCTCGTAGGCGGTCAGTTGCTTCTCGGGGCCGATGACGTAGAAGACGCCGCCGCGCACGTCGCGCGCCTTCGTCGAGTAGCCCGGCAGGATGCGCGCGTAGACATCGCCCATGCGCTTGAAGAGTTCGGCCGAGAGGTTCGGCTGCTTGCGCAGGGCGAGGATGGACTGGCGGAAGCGGCGCACGGCGTCGGGCGTGAGGCCGTCGGCGAGGTCGGCGGCCATCGCCTCGCCGCGCACCTCGTAAGGCGAGGCCGAGCGGAACTCGCTGAAGGCGACGGCCACGGCGTACTCGACCAGACCGGGGTCGGGCTGCGCCTTCTTCAACTCCCCGATGACGAAGCGCAGGGTCTGCGGCAGCTCCGGCGTGCGCTCGGCGTAGTAGCCGATGCGGCCCGTCGCGGGCGAGCCGCGGAAGCCGTTCGAGTAAGCCAGCCCCGCGCCCCACGTCTTGATGAAGATGCCGTGCGCGCCGCGCCCCGCGAAGAGGCGCGAGGCGAGGTAGTCGAGCATCCCCTCGCGGTCGTCGGCTTCGAGGTAGCTGATCGAGGGCGCGGAGTTGAGGAAGACGCCGCCCTGCGTGTTCGGGTTCATCAGCCCGACGAAGATCGGCGACTCCTTCTGGCCGACGCGCTCGCGCAGGCGCGACTCGACCAGCCGCGCGCCCGCGTACTTCGCCGGCGCGAGCGGCGACTTGGCGAGGCCCGCGACGAGGCTGCCGACGCCCGGCTGTAGGGCGGCCTGCGTCTGCCGCGAGCCGATGACGAAGAGCCGCGCGCCGCCGGTCTTCAAGAGGCTCTGGCGCACGGCGTCGAGTTCCGCGAGCGCCCGCTCGGGCGGCGTCAGGAGGTCGTGGCGAATCTGGCGGACGAGGTAGTCCCAGTCCGCGGCGAGCGTCTGGTCGGGGATGTCCGCGAGGAGTTGTTCGAGGTCTTTGGCGGCCTCGACGGCGAGCGGCCCCGCCGCCTGCGGCAGCCGCGTGAAGCCCTCGCCGTGAGGCGCGAGCGCGGCGGGCAGCTGCTTGAGCATCTCGCCCTTGCCCTGCATCGCGCCGAGCAGGATTTTCAGCTCGTCGCGGCCGCCCTTCGCGCCCGCGCCGGCGAGGTTCGAGAAGAATTCCGAGAGGGCCTCGCGCTGCGCGCCCTGCCCCACGTCCTTGAGCATCCAGCGGAGGCGGTGGACGTTGTGCGACTGCGTGAGGAACGACGAGGTCGAGAGCAGGAGCGGGCTGTCCTGCCGCCAGTAGGCGTCGGCCGGGTTGTTGACCCAAGCCTCCTCCGGCCCCTGCATCCGCTGGCGCAGGTTGCCGAGCGTCTGGTCTACGAGGTCGCGGATGCGCGGCAGGTTCTCGACGCGCCAGTTCGGGCTGTAGAGGGCGAGGCGCATCCATTCGAGCGCGCGCTGCGACTCGGCCGCGTCGTTGCCCGCGCCGCGCACGACCAGCTCGGCGCGGCCCGTGCGGAAGTTGGTGCTGAAGTAGCTGTTGAGCGCGAGAATCTCCTGCCGCAAGAGCTCGCTCATCTCCTCGAACGAGAGCGGCCTGCCGTCGCGGACGACGCCGGTCTGCGTGAGCAGCGCGGGCAGCATCGAGAGGTAGACGAGTTTGTCTTCGGGCACGCCGTCGAGGCGGAGCGCGATGCCGGTCGTGGCGCTCGTCATGTTGTCGAAGGTCGAGGCGACCGTCTGGACGCCGCCCGACTCCGCGACCTTGAAGTCGAGCTGGTCGTCGAGCGTGAGCGGCGGGTTCTCGACGAAGCGCATCGTGACCGACTGCTTCGCGAGCCGCTCAAGCTCCGCCGTCGTCGCGTCGTACTCGGCCTTGAAGCGGCGCAGCGCCTCGGCCTCGTCCGCCGCGTTGTACTTCGCCCTGAGGCGCGCGGCCTCCGCCTGCGCGCGCTCGCGCGCCGCCTGCTCCTCCTGCTGGATGAGGCGCGGGCTGGGCACGGCCGCGACGGCGTAAGGCGCCGCGTCGGCCAGCTTCCATTTGGCGACCAAGGCGCGCCACGGGTTCTCCTTCGAGCCGAGGAGCTTCTCGACCGCGGCCAGCTCCGGCTTGAGCGTGACGGACTTGCGGAAGCCGGGCGTGCGGTTGAGGTCTTGCAGGTGCGTCATCCAGCCGGAGTCGGAGTTGCGGAAGCCGAAGCCGGGCGGCGAGTTGACGAACTTGGCGAGCGCGCGCCGGTTCTGGATGACGCGGTTACGCAGACGCGCGTTGAACTCGGCCAGCTCGGGCGAGCCGTCGGGGAGCGTGGCGATGCGCTTCATCTCGTCCATGATCTTCTGGCGGACGGACGAGATGGCCTCCTTCGTCATGTTCGCCGGCGTCACGTCGGTGAGCCCCATGTAGACGGGGTTGCCGACCACCATCTCGTCGTCGATGAAGCCGAAGACGCCCTTCGCGCCCGTGTCCATGACGCGCGTCTTGGTGTCCACGAAGAGCTTGTAGAGGTTCGTGGTCGCGTCGCCGGCGACGTTCGAGAGGAAGAGGTTGAGCAGCGCCTTCTCCCGCGTGTCGAGCGTGAGCGTCGCCGGCCACGCGAACATCACCCAGCCGGGCTGCTGCTCGTTCTTGTGCGGGTACTCGACCAGCTCGATCGTCCCCGCGGCGGCCGGCCTCGGCGCGGGCAGGTCTTTCTCCGAGGCGAAGCGGCGCTGCTCCTGCTTCGGCTCAAGCCGGTCGAGGATTTCGTCGAGGCGCGTCGTCACCGACCCCAGCGGCATGTCGCGCGGGAACGAGGCGACCATGCCCATGTTGCCGAGGCGGTAGTTGTCCGAGTGGAACTGGCGGATGTGCTCGGGCCGCATCTCGCGGATGGCCGCGGGCCAGCCGCCGGCCGAGCGCGCGAGCGGGTGCTCGGCCCCGTAGACGAGCGTGTTGGCCGCGCGGAAGATGCGGAAGATGGGGCGCTCGTAGGACGAGACCATCTCCTGATAGACCGTGCCCTTCTCTTCGAGGCGCAGGGTCTTGTCGGCCGGGTTCTCGTTGACGCCCCAGTGGCTCACCTCGCGGCGAATCTCCTCGTCGGTGTAGTCGGGGCGGAGCATGCTGCCGGTCAGGCTCTCGAAGAGTTTGTAGAAGACCTCGGGGCCGGCGGCCGTGTGCATGTGGTAGGCCGTGCGCCACTGCATGGTGAAGGCCGAGGAGCCGGCCAGCGACATCCCTTCAAGGCTCGAATGCGTCCGCCCGACGTTGCCCTTGCCGAGCAGCAGGTGCTCCTGCGTGTGCGGCTCGCCGCGGTCGGAGGTGGGGACGGAGTTGACCCACATGAAGGCCTGCGGGACGGACTGGATTTCGAGGTAGTCGAGCGTGAAGCCGCTGCGCTCGTGGCGCAGGCGCGCGCCGAAGGGGCGGTCGGCGGCGTCGAGGTAAACGGCCTCGGCGCGGAAGCCGTTGACGAGTTGGTTCTCGGTCAAACGTTCGAGGGCGGCGGTCGTGTTTTGCTGGGCCATCGTCGTCGTGCGCGGCAGCGTGCCGCCGAGCGTCGCCGCGCAGAGCAGCGTCAGGGCGAGAAGCGAAGGGCGTTTCGTGTTCATCCGAAGATTCCTCAAAGGGCGGCCGGCGCGCCTCCGTGATCGGCGCGTGCGACCCGGCCGGCTCCGAATTTTTCCTTTTGACCGGGGCGGAGAGCGGGGAGCCTCAGATGCTATCCCGCCCCCGCCCCGCCGGTCAATTACGGCCCCGAGTCCGAACTCCGAGCCGGAGTTTCAGGCCCGGCGACGGAAGACCCGTTCTCGGCCCCGATTCCGGATTTTAGACTTTGTCCCTGCGGTCGTTTCCGGCCTGCCTTTCGTTGACAGGCGGGCGGTTTCTGTATTACAAAATGCTCTTCGTTCGGCTGGACAACAAACCCCGTACAGCCCACCTTGAGGGCGCTGTGTTGGAGGCCGCGCGAGGACGCGTTCATAATATCTGGCGTCAGCCTAAGCAGTACCACCCTTCCGGATTCGCGCATCAACCGTCGGCCTTGAAGTTTGCCCGCCCGAGCGACTGGCACATCTGGCCCTGTGGAATGGCGTTCCCTAGAGTTCATCAGGAGGAGACTCTCAATGTCAGAAGTACGTAAGTGGAGAGTGCAGGTGAGTCGCCTCGCGCTGTGCGCGGGCTTCTTACTGCTACTCGCGACCCCCGGCCTCGCGCAGACCGAGTCGGCGCGCATCCTCGGCACCGTGACGGACGCGAGCGGCGCGGCGCTGCCCGGCGCGACCGTCACCGTCACCGAGATCGGCACCGAGCGCGCCGTCACGGCCAACGCCGACGACGACGGGGCCTACAGCGTCACCAACCTCGCCCCCGGCCGCTACCGCATCGAGGTCACGCAGGGCGGCTTCAAGATGACGCGGCAGGAGGTGACGCTCGAAGTCCAGCAGGTCGCCAACCTCGACTTCGCGCTCGAACCGGGCGGCGTCTCCGAGGTCATCGAGGTGACGGCCGACGCCCCGCTCGTCGAGTCCTCGACCTCGGCCATCGGCGAGGCCATCACGGGCCGCCAGATCGTCGAGCTGCCGCTCAACGGCCGCAACGTGCTCGAACTCGCCCGCCTCGTCCCCGGCGTGACGCAGGGCGTGCCCTCTGGCTTCGCCACCGGCGTCGGCGGCAACGCCGAGACGTTCGTCAACCGCAACACGGGCGGCGCCGCGCTCTCCGTCAACGGCCAGCGCACGCAGGCCAACAACTTCCTGCTCGACGGCGTGGACAACAACGAGTCGCTCGTCAACACCATCCAAATCTTCCCCTCGGCCGACGCCGTGCAGGAGTTCCGCGTGCAGACCAGCGTGGCCCCGGCCGAGTTCGGCCGCGGCGGCGGCGGCATCGTCAACGCCGCCACCCGCTCGGGCCGGCAGGACTTCTTCGGCAGCCTCTTCACCTTCATCCGCAACGACAACTTCGACGCGCGCCCGACCTTCGACCCGCAGAAGAACGAGTTCCGGCGGGGGCAGTTCGGCGGCACGCTCGGCGGCCCGCTCTACCTGCCGTGGTTCGGCGAGGGCGGCCCCAAGCTGCTCGGCGGCGAGAGCCTTTTCTTCTTCACCGACTACGAGGGCCTGCGCCAGTTCCTCCCGCTCGGCAACGACATCGCCACCGTCCCGACCGAGGCGTTCCGCCGCGGCGACTTCTCGGCGCTGCTGAACCCGGCCGTCTCCGGCCTCTCGGACGCCATCCAGTTGACCGACCCGCTGACGGGCCTGCCCGTCCCCGGCAACCGCCTCGACCTGCTGCCGGGCAACCGCCTGAACCCGGTGGGGCTCGCCTACCTGAACGCCTTCCCGGCCCCGAACCGCGGCTCGCAGGTGCTCGGCAACTACCAGAACACGCGCAACGAAATCCTCGATCAGGACACCTTCGACCTCCGCGTTGACGGCAACATCAGCCAGTCGCATCAGGCGTTCGGCCGCATCTCGTGGGGCCGCGCCACGCAGGAGACGACCTCGCGCCTGACGACGCTGCCGGCCGGCTTCGGCTCGGGCACCAACTTCCGGCGCACGCGGCAGGCCGTCGTCGGCCTGACCAGCGTGCTCACGCCGAGCCTCGTCAACGAGCTGCGCGTGCAGGCCGCGCGCATCAACTACGGCTTCCAGCCGCCCTTCTTCGAGCGCGCCATCTCGGCCGAGCTCGGCATCCCGAACGCCAACCTCGACCCCCTGCGCGGCGGCGGCGCTTTGATCGGCGGCTTCAACGGCCAGCTCGAATACACGGGCGACTTCGGCCTCTACACCGTCCCGCAGAACACCTACCAGCTCGTCGACAGCATGACCTACACGACGGGCAACCATACGCTCCGCTTCGGCGGGCAGGCGCTCCGCCGCCACGTCAGCCTCTTCCGCCCGAACCGCGGCAAGGGCTTCTTCTTCCTCGTCGGCAACGGCGAGGCCGACGGCATCCGCCTGACCGGCTTCGAGCAGTCCGACCTCCTCGTCGGCTTCGTCAACAACTACTCGGTCGGCCCGCCGTTCGGCACCGTCGGCACCTTCAACTGGGAGAACGCCGCCTTCGCGCAGGACGACTGGCGCGTGACGCCGCGCCTGACGCTCAACCTCGGGCTGCGCTACGAGTACTTCACCAACCCGACCGAGCAGTACGGCCGGCAGGCCAACTTCGACCTCGCCACGGGCCGCCTGCTCGTCGCCTCGGGCAGCGGCGACGCGCTCGTCGATCAGGACCGCAACGACTTCAGCCCGCGCGTCGGCTTCGCCTACGACCTCGGCGGCGACGGGCGCCGGGTGATCCGCGGCGGCTACGGCCTCTTCTACTTCCTCGATCGCGGCGGCATCGACAACCAGCTCGCGCAGAACCCGCCCTTCAGCGGCTTCTCGCAGTTCAACTACTCGAACGGCTTCCGCATCGCGCTCTCGGGCCGCTGCCCCGACAACACCAACGACTCGCGCCTCTGCACCGGCCCGCTGCCCTCGGGCGACGTCTCGAACGTGGACGTGAACAACCCGCAGAACGTCTCGGTGCTGGCCATCCTGCCCGACAACAAGACGGCCAACGTCCACCAGTTCAACGTCCAGTACCAGCACCAGTTGACCGGCGAGACGGCGCTCAGCGTCGGCTACGTCGGCACGCGCGGCCGCAACCTCTCGACCTACTTCAACGTCAACGGCGGCCGCATCGGCGGCGGCGCGCGCCCGTTCCCGCAGCTCGGCGACGTGCGCGTGCGCGACGACTCGGGCGAGTCGAGCTACGACTCGCTGCAACTCCAGCTCGAGCGCCGCTTCACCGACGGGTTCCAGTACCTCGTCTCCTACACCTTCTCGAAGACCGAGGACAACGCCTTCGGGGCCTTCGACGCGCCCGACGCGGGCGGCCGCTTCATCATCGAAGACTTCGGCCGCTCGAACCTCGACTTCCCGCACGTCTTCACCTTCAGCTCGGTGGCCGACATCCCGTTCGGCCGCGGCCGCCGCTTCGGCTCCGACATCTCGCGCCCCGTCGATTACATCCTCGGCGGCTGGCAGCTCAACACCATCGTCCGCCTCCAGAGCGGCCAGACCTTCGACGTGCGGCGCGGCGGCGTCCTCCTCGACATCACCGGCGACCCGTACGGCGGGCCCGACGGCCGCTACCTGAACCCGGCCTCGTTCAGCGAAGTGCCGTCGCCGGGCGGCGTGCCGTCGCGGCAGGGCAATCAGGAGCGCAACGGCCTGCGCGGCCGCCCGTTCCGCTCGGCCAACCTCGGCTTGGCCAAGAACTTCAACTTCACGGAGAGCGCGCGCCTCCAGTTCCGCACCGAGTTCTTCAACCTGACGAACACGCCGCAGTTCGGCCTGCCCGAGCGCGACATCGCCAACGCGAACGACTTCGGCCGCATCCGCACGACCCAGCTCTTCACCAACCGCCAGATTCAGTTCGGCCTGCGGTTGGAGTTCTAGGCCGGGCCTCGCGCCACGACGCGGGGTTTCCGCACGGCAACCCCTCCCGAACGTCGCCCGCGCCGCGCCCGACCGCGGCGCGGGCGACGCGCTTTTAGACTGCGGGTCGGCGCCTGCGGAGTGCGGAATGAAAAACAGGTCGCCGGCCGTCAGTCGTCAGTTTTCGTCTTCGGCTTTACCGGCGGCTGATAACTTCGCCCGCCATCGGCAACCGCAAATCAGTCCGTGCGCGCCGGCCGGTTTTGACGTAAACTCCGTCGCAGCAATTCAAACCCCGAAAGCTTTCACGCCGCCGAGATGATGAGACGACGAGGGTCAATCTCCGCGCTCAGGCTCTTTGCCGCCGGCCTGCTGCTCCTAACGGCGTGCGCGCACCCCCTGCGCGCGCAGGAGCCCGGCCCCGCCGTCGATAAAGTGGAGCCGCCTTCGTGGTGGGCCGGCCACACCCTCAACCCCGTCCGCCTCCTCATCCGCGGGAAGCGCCTGCACGGCGCGCGCCTCTCCGCCCCGGAGGGTTCGCCGCTCACGGTCTCCGCGACGACGACGAACGCGAGCGGCACCTACCTCTTCGCCAACCTCCGCATCAGCCCCGCCGCGCGGCCCGGCGACTACGAGCTGACGGTGGGGGGCGCGGGCGCGCGCGCCGCGACCATCAACTTCCGCATCAACGCGCCGCTCGACCCCGGTAAAAATTTTCAGGGCGTCACGACCGACGACGTGATCTACCTCATCATGCCCGACCGGTTCAGCGACGGCGACCCCGCGCGCAACTCGCCCGCGGACGCGCCGCCCGAGGCCAACGACCGCCGCAACCCGCGCGCGTGGCACGGCGGCGACCTGCGCGGCATCATCGACCGCCTGCCCTACCTCAAAGACCTCGGCGTCACCGCCGTCTGGACGACGCCGTGGTACGACAACTGGAACGGCCTCAACCGCTGCCAGCACGCGTGGTGCCCGAACACCTACTACCACGGCTACCACGCCGTCGATTACTACGCCGTCGAAGACCGCTTCGGCGACATGGCGACCCTGCGCGAGCTGGTCGAAAAGGCCCACGCGCTCGGCATGAAGGTGATACAGGATCAGGTCGCCAACCACGTCGGGTCGCAGCACCCGTGGGCCTCCGACCCGCCGCTCGACAACTGGTTCCACGGCACGCGCGCCGACCACCTCCGCAACCCCTTCCGCGCAGACCTGCTGCTCTCGCCGCACGCGCACCCGGAGGCGCGGCGGCCCACGCTCGACGGCTGGTTCTCCGACGACCTGCCCGACATGAATCAGGACGAGCCGGAGGTGGCGCGCTACGAAATCCAGAACGCGCTCTGGTGGGTCGGCATGACCGGCATCGACGGCATCCGCCAAGACACCATCCAGTACATGCCGCGCGCCTTCATACGCGACCTGAACGCCGCCCTCTCCCGCGAGCACCCGCGCCTCTGGATGGTCGGCGAGGTCTTCGACACCGACGCCGTCCACACCAGCTTCTTCATGGGCGGGCGCGCGGGCTGGGACGGCATCGACACGGGCCTGCCCGCCGTCTTCGACTTCCCCGCGTGGGACGTTTCGCGCAAGGTCTTCACGGGCAAGCTCCCCGCCTCGGCCCTGCGCTACGTGCTGCGCTCCGACTCGCTCTACCCCGACCCGTCGCGCCTCGTCACGATGGCGAACAACCACGACACCGACCGCTTCATGTCGCTCGAAGGCGCGACGCCCGAGGGCCTGATGCTCCACCTCGCCTACACGCTGACCATCCGCGGCACGCCGCAGCTCTACTACGGCGAGGAGCTGGGCATGGCCGGCGGCCACGACCCGGACAACCGGCGCGACTTCCCCGGCGGCTTCGCGGGCGACGCGCGCAGCGCCTTCGAGGCGGGCGGGCGCACGCCCGCCGAGCGCCGCGTCTTCGGCTGGACGCGCGACTGGCTCCGGCTGCGGCGCGAGCACGCGGCGCTCCGTCGCGGCTCGCTCATAGATTTGCACTTCGACGAAGACACGTACGCCTTCGCGCGGCGCGACGGCGAAGAGACGGTCGTCGTCGCCTTCAACCGCGCCGCCGCGCCGAAGGAGCTGAGCCTCCCGGCCGCCTACCTCGAAGCCCGCGACGGCGCGCGCCTCGAACCGCTGCTCGCGCCGCAGGGCGCGCCGCAGGTCGCGGCCGGCGCGGTCAAACTCAACGTCCCCGCGCGGACGGCGGTGGCGTACAAGCTGAAGGAGTAGCCAGCAGTCAGTAGTCAGTAGACAGTAGTCAGTAGTCAGTAGCGCTCTGCGTTGTTGATGCTGACGCCGACACCCTGACGATTAGTTTTTCTACTGACTACTGACTACTGGCTACTGCTTTTAAGGGGGTTGACTTGAGCTTTCCCAGAACAAGCGGAATCCTACTCCACCCGACCTCGCTGCCGGGCCGCTTCGGCGTCGGCGACCTCGGGGCGGAGGCTTACAAGTTCGTCGACTGGCTGGAGGCGGCCGGGCAGCACCTCTGGCAGGTCTTGCCGCTCGGGCCGACCGGCTACGGCAACTCGCCCTATCAATGCTTCTCGGCCTTCGCCGGCAACACGCTGCTCGTCAGCCCCGACCTCCTCGTCGAGCAGGGCTTGCTCGCGGCGGAAGACCTCGCGGGCGCGCCCCCGTTCGCCGGGGGCCGCGTCGAGTACGGGGCCGCCGCCGAGTTCAAGGAGACCCTGCTCGAACGCGCCTTCGACAACTTCCGGCGCGGGGGCGCTTCGGAAGTCGCCGCCGAGTTCGGGGAGTTCAAAGCGGGCGCGGCGTGGCTCGAAGACTACGCGCTCTACCGCTCTCTGAAGCGCGAGCGCGACGACGTGGCGTGGACGGAGTGGGAGCCGGCGCTCGTCCGGCGCGACGAGTCGGCGCTCGCCGGGGCGCGCGCGCGACTCGCCGGAGAGATCGAGGCGGTGAAGTTCAAGCAGTACCTCTTCTTCCGCCAGTGGTCGCGCCTGAAGGCTTACGCCAACGCCCGCGGCATTCAAATCATCGGCGACATCCCGATCTTCGTCGCGCACGACTCGGCCGACGTCTGGGCCGAGCCGCGCAACTTCAGGCTCCGCGAGGACGGCCGCCCCTCGGTCGTCGCCGGCGTCCCTCCCGACTACTTCAGCCGCACGGGCCAGCTCTGGGGCAACCCCCTGTACGACTGGGGCCGGATGCGGGCGGACGGCTTCCGCTGGTGGGTCTCGCGCGTCCGCGGGATGCTCTCGCTCGTCGACATCATCCGCATCGACCACTTCCGCGGCTTCGCCGCCTACTGGGAGATTCCGGGCGGCGACCCGACGGCCGAGCGCGGCCGCTGGGCCGAGGCGCCGGGCCGCGAACTCTTCGCCGCCGTCAAGTCGGAACTCGGCCGCCTGCCCATCATCGCCGAAGACCTCGGCTTCATCACGCCCGACGTGATCGAACTGCGCGACGAGTTCGACTTCCCCGGCATGCGCATCTTCCAGTTCGGCTTCTCGACCGACGCGACCAACAAAGACCTGCCGCACAACTACGTCCGCAACACCGTCGTCTACACCGGCACGCACGACAACGACACGGCCGCCGGCTGGTTCGACTCAGACCCTTCCGCGGTCGGGTCGGTGCGCAGCGCCGCGCAGATCGAGCGCGAGAAGCAGACCGCGCTCGCGTACCTCCAATCCGACGGCTCGGAGATTCACTGGGACTTCATCCGCGCCGTCCTCGCGTCGGCCGGCGACACCGCGCTCGTCCCGCTCCAAGACGTTCTGGGCCTCGGCTCCGAGGCGCGCATGAACGTCCCGGCCACCACCTCCGGCAACTGGACGTGGCGCTTCGGCGCGGGCGAGCTGACCGGCGAGCGCGCGGCGCGCCTCCGCCGCCTCTCCGAACTCTACGGCCGCCACCCCGTGATGCGCGCCGCAGACCGCCCCGAGCACACGGCCGAGAGCTACGAGTCGGAGCAGACGTGGGGCTGAGAGCGGGCGACGGGTGTTGGGCGGGGAGGCCCCGTTAACCTTGATGAGATTCTGCCGACGGGAAACCATGAAGACTGTCAGAGCACTCGCCGGGCGCGCCGCCGCCTCGGCCGCGACCCTTCTACTGTCCGCCGCCGCCTGCCTCGCGCAGCAGGGCGCGCCCGCGGTGTCGAAGGTCGAGCCGCCGAACTGGTGGGCCGGCCACTCGGTCAACCCCGTGCGCCTGCTGGTGCGCGGGCGCAACCTCGGCGGCGCGAGGGTGCAGGCCGTGTCCTACCGCCCGACGAACGCGACGCAGACCGGCAGGCCCGGCGAGGTCGGCATCCGCACCGGGCTGGTGCGCGCCAACGAGCGCGGCACTTACCTCTTCGTCGATGTCCACGTCGAGCCGGGCGCGCGCGCGGGCCGCTACGTCATCACGCTGCGCACCGACGCGGGGCCGGCCGACTTCGACTTCCGCGTCGTCGAGCCGCTCGCGCGCGCCGGCCGCTTTCAGGGGTTCACGACCGACGACGTGATCTACTTCATCATGCCCGACCGGTTCAGCGACGGCGACCCCTCGAACAACAACCCGCCGAAGTCGCCCGGCCTGCTCGACCGCACGAAGGGGCGCTACTACCACGGCGGCGACCTTCAGGGCATCATCAACCGCCTGCCCTACCTCAAAGACCTCGGCGTCACCGCCCTCTGGATCAACCCCGTCTACGACAACACCGACCGCCTCGACGAGCGCGAGATGTACCCGGAGACGCCGGGCGGGCCGAAGCGGCCGACGACCGCCTACCACGGCTACGGCGCGATTGACTTCTACGGCGTCGAGGAGCGCTACGGCGACCTCGCCAAGCTGCGCGAGCTGGTCGACAAGGCCCACGCGATGGGCCTCAAGGTGATTCAGGATCAGATCGCCAACCACACCAGCCCCTACCACCCGTGGGCCGCCGACCGGCCGACGCCGACGTGGTTCTACGGCACGGTCGAGAACCACCTCTCGAACAACTGGCAGAAGTGGACGACGATGGACCCGAACGCCAGCGAGCAGACCCGGCGGCGCAACCTCGAAGGCTGGTTCATAGACATCCTCCCCGACCTCAATCAGGACGACGAGGAGGTGCGCCGCTACCTCATCCAGAACACGCTCTGGTGGCTCGGCACCGTCGGCTTCGACGCCGTCCGCATGGACACCCTGCCGCACGTCCCGCGCCACTTCTGGCGCGACTGGTCGGCGGCGATAAAGCGGGAGTACCCGAACGTCAACGTCCTCGGCGAACTCTTCGACGGCGACCCGGCCCTGCTCGCCTACTTCCAGCGCGGGCGCGCCGGCCACGACCGGATTGACGCCGGCATCGACACGCTCTACGACTTCGCCCTCTTCTACGCCGTCCGCGACGCCTTCGCCAAGGGGCAGTCGGTGCGCAAGCTCGCGCAGGTGCTCGCGCACGACTGGCTCTACCCGAACCCGCGCGTCCTCGTCCCGTTCCTCGGCGTCCACGACATGGAGCGCTTCATGCACGAGCAGGGCGCGACCGTCGAGGGGTTGAAGCTGGCGCAGGCGTTCGTCATGACGACGCGCGGCACGCCCCTGCTCTACTACGGCGACGAGCTTGCCATGCCGGGCGCGGGCGACCCCGACAACCGCCGCGACTTCCCCGGGGGCTTCCCCGGCGACCCGCGCGACGCCTTCACCGAGGGGGGGCGCACGCCGGCCGAGAACGAGGTCTTCAACCACCTCCGCCTCCTCGCCCGGCGCCGCGCCGAGCTGGCGCCCCTGCGCCGCGGCTCGCTCCAACACATCTACGACGAGGAGCAGCAGACCGTCTTCGCGCGCCGGCTCGAAGGCCAGACCGTCTTCCTCATCTTCAACAACGACACGAAGCCCGCGACCGTCAACTTCAAGTTCAGCGACGCCGGCCTGCCGGCCGACGGGGGCGGGCCCGCGGGGGAGCACCACTTCGGCTACGCCGTCAGCGCGCGCGTCACGGGCGACGACGTGCGGCTCGAAATGCCGCCGCGCTCCTTCCACATGATGTCCAAGCGGGAAGGGAAGTGAGGCGGCCGCGGCCCCGCAGACGAAGCCCTCGGCCGGGCGGCGGCCCGTCTTTCATCCGTCGCCCGCCGCCCCGCACTCGTCATTTCCCGAAGAGGAGTGAACAGCGCCATGCGTGAGAAACCGGCCCTGAGTTTCTGGCAGATCTGGAACATGAGTTTCGGGTTCCTCGGCATCCAGTTCGGGTGGGGCCTGCAACAGGCCAACATGAGCCCGATCTACAGGTACCTGAACGCCGAGGAGAGCACGCTGCCTTACCTCTGGCTGGCGGGGCCGATCACGGGGCTGCTGGTGCAGCCGATCATCGGCGCCATGAGCGACCGGACGTGGACGCGGCTCGGCCGCCGCCGCCCCTTCTTCCTCGTCGGCGCGCTCGTCGCCAGCGTCACCCTCTTCTTCATGCCGAACTCGGGCGCGGTCTGGATCGCGGCCGGGCTGCTCTGGATTCTCGACGCCTCGATCAACATCACGATGGAGCCGTTCCGCGCCTTCGTCGCCGACAAGCTGCCCGACGAACAGCGCACCACCGGCTTCGTCATGCAGTCGTTCTTCATCGGCATCGGCCAGACGCTCGCCAACGCCCTGCCGCTCATCCTCACGGCCGCCGGCGTCACCGGCGTCCTCGCCTCCGGCATCCCGCTCTCGACCGACTACGCCTTCAAGATCGGGGCCTTCGCCTTCCTCGCGGCCGTCGTCTGGACGGTCGCCTCCTCGAAGGAGTACCCGCCCGAGGACATGGAGGCGTTCCTGCGGATGAAGCGCGAGCACGCGGGCGTGCTGGGCGGCTTCCGCGAAATCTTCTCCTCGATCCGCGACATGCCGACGACGATGAAGCAGCTCGCCGTCGTCCAGTTCTTCACGTGGTTCGCGCTCCCCTGCATGTGGCAGTTCTTCGGGCTGACCGTGGCGCGCCACGTCTACGGCGCGGCCGGCCCCGAAGACCCCGGCTTCCGCGAGGGCACGGAGTGGGGCGGCCTCTGCTTCGCCGTCTACAACGTCGTCTGCTTCCTCATCGCCTTCCTGCTGCCGGCGCTCGCGCGCGCCACGAGCCGCAAGGGCGTCCACCTCATCGCGCTCGCGTGCGGCGGCCTCGGCCTGCTCTCGGTCTACTTCGCCGACGGCCCCGGCGACAGGTATTTCCTCTGGCTCTCGATGGCCGGCGTCGGCGTCGCGTGGGCCTCGATCCTCTCGATGCCCTACGTCATCCTATCGAGCTCGGTGCCGGCGCACCGGATGGGCGTCTACATGGGCGTCTTCAACCTCTTCATCGTCATCCCGCAGGTGGTGATGTCGTTCGTCACGCCCTACCTCATCCGCAACGTGCTGGGCGACGACCCCCTGCGCGTCGTGATGCTCGGCGGCGTCGCGATGCTGGTGGCGGCGGCCTCCGTCGTCATCGTCCAAGACCGCGCGCGCGAGGTTCCGGTCGGGGCCGTGCTCGAAGCCGACGAGCACACGCCACTGACGACGACCCTCTCGGCCCAGCCCGTCCCGAGCACGGGCCTGCTCGACGACGAAGGCGCCGACAAGGAGCGCTGAGGCGGCCGGGCCCGACGACCCGAGCGCGCCCCCCGGCGCGGCGAGGTTCCGAAGCATGCGAAGGAAATCAACTCTTCTGCTCCTGTCTTTGGCGGCCTGCCTGCTCTGCGCCGACCGCGCGCTCGCGTGCTCGTGCCTCGCGCCCGGCCCGCCCTGTAACGCCTACGGCTCGGCGGCGGCCGTCTTCGTCGGCACGGTGACGGGCGTGAGGGAGAAGCCGCGCACCGAGCAGGATATGGACTGGGCGCCGCGCGTCTTCACGTTCGCGGTCGAGCAGGCGTTCCTCGGGGTCGAGGGCGCGCGCGCCGAGGTCTCGACCGGGCTGGGCGGCGGCGACTGCGGCTACGACTTCCGGCGGGGCCAGAGCTACCTCGTCTACGCCGGCCGCGACGAGAAGGGCGGGCGCCTCGTGACGGGCATCTGCACGCGCACGCGGCCCGCCTCGGAGGCGGCCGAGGATTTGGAGTTCCTGCGCGGGCTGCCGGGGCGCGAGCCGGGCGTGACCATCTCGGGCCGCGTCGAGCGCCAGCGCCGGGAAGCGGGCGCGGACGGCGCGCGGAAGAACGAGCCGCTGGCCGGGGCCGCGCTCGTCGTCGAGGGCGAGGGCGTGCGGCGCGAGCTGCGCGCCGACGACCGCGGCCGCTTCAGCCTCCCCGGCCTCAAGCCCGGCGCGTACAAGGTGAGGCTCACGCCGCCCGAGGGCCTGTTCGCCTACCAGACCGAGCAGGAGGTGAGGGTGGGCGACCGCGGCTGCGGCGTCGCCGACTTCTACGTCGTGGACGACGGGCGCATCGGCGGCCGCGTGACCGACGCGGCCGGCCAGCCCGTGCCGAAAATCCTCCTCGACCTCGTCCTCGCCGAGAAGGTCGGCGCCGGCGACTCGCCGCTCTACGCCGAGGCGGACGAGGAGGGGCGCTTCGAGTTCAAGGCGCTGCCGCCGGGCCGCTACTTCTTAGGCGTGCGGATCGACGAGGGCGGGCGCGCCCTGTCCGGCAACCCCAACGCGGAGTTCCCGCGCACCTTCTACCCCGGCGTGGCCGAGGCGTCCGAGGCCGTCGCCATCACGGTCGGCGAGGGCGAGCGCGTCGCGGGCAAAGACCTGCGGCTCGGGCCGCGCCTGATCGAGAGGACGATCACCGGCCGCGCCGTGTTCGCCGACGGGCGGCCCGCGGGCGGGGCCAACGTCCTCTGCCACAACCTGACCTACGGCTCGGACTGCGAGTCGGGGGCCGCGGCCGACGCCGAAGGCGCTTTCACGCTCCGGGCCTCCGCCGGCTTCGACTACCTCGTCAAGGCTTTCGTCAACCTCGAAGGCGGGCGGCAGATGCACGCCGAGTGGGCCGACGTGCCGGCGGGCACGGAGGCCGCGGAGGTCGTGCTGCGCGTGACGGAGGAGAACGGCAACTGCGCGCGCTGCTCGGCGCGCGAGTTCGCGCGGCGGAAGCGTCAGGCGCCGCCGCGCTGACCCGAAAGGATTCGATGAAGATGAACAGAATGGTTTCGCGCGCCCGCGCGCTCGGCCTGCTCGCCGCCCTGCTCTCCGCGGCCGTCCCCGCGCCCGCGCGCCAGCAAGCGCCGCGCGACTTCTCGAAAGAGTCGGCGCGCGCCGACGTGCCCCAGTGGGTGAAAGGCGGCGTCGTCTACGAAATCTTCCCGCGCGTCTTCTCGGCCGGGGGCGACTTCGACGGCGTCACGGCGCAGCTCGACCGCCTGAAGGAGCTGGGCGTCAACATCCTCTGGTTCATGCCCATCCACCCGCTCGGGCGGGAGAAGAAGAAGGGCACGATCGGCAGCCCCTACGCCGTCCGCGACTTCTACGCCGTCAACCCCGACTACGGCACGGCCGAGGACTTCAAGCGGCTGGTGCGCGAGGCCCACCGCCGCGGCCTCAAAGTCTTCATCGACATCGTCGCCAACCACACCGCGTGGGACAACGTGATGATGAAGACGCCGGAGTTCTACGTCCGCGACCCGCGGACGGGGGGGATAAACTCGCCGCACGACTGGACGGACGTGGCCGAGCTGAACTACGAGAGCCCGGCGCTCCGCAAGTACATGACCGACATGCTCGTCCACTGGGTGCGGGAGTTCGACCTCGACGGCTTCCGCTGCGACGTGGCGGCCGAAGTCCCGACCGACTTCTGGGAGCAGGCGCGCGCCGAGCTGGAGAAGGTCAAGCCGGACATCGCGCTCCTCGCCGAGTCGGACCGGCCCGAGCTGCTCGTGCGCGCCTTCGACTTCGACTACGCGTGGCCGATGCACGGCGCGCTGGGCGACGTGCTGCACGGCCGGCGGCCCGCCTCGGCCGTGCGCGAGACGTGGGCCTCGGACGCGGCCAAGTACCCGCGCGGGGCCCTGCGGATGCGCTTCACCGACAACCACGACGAGCGGCGGGCCATCGCGCGCTTCGGCGAGCCGGCGGCGCTCGCGGCCTCGGCCCTGATGCTCACGCTCGACGGCGTGCCGATGCTCTACAACGGGATGGAGGTGGGCGACACGGCCGAGTCGGGCGACCCGGCGCTCTTCGAGCGGCTGATGATCTTCTGGCCCATCGTCAAGCGGCGGCCGCACTTCCCGCGCTTCTACCAGCGGATGATCGCGCTGCGCCGCGCCCACCCGGCGCTCCAGCAGGGCGAGGTCGTCTGGGTGAAGAACGCCGACGAGTCGCGCGTCCTCACCTTCCTGCGCCGCGCCGGGGGCGAGGAGTTTTTGGTCGCCGTCAACTTCTCGAAGGAGCCCTTCACCGGACTCGTCGAGGCGGCCGGCGACTTCGCCGACGTGACGCCCGACATCCACGCCGCGACGCCTGCGCCCGCCCCGCCGCGCCCCGCCGCGCTCCCCGCGCTCGCGCTCGACGCGTGGGGCTTCCGGATTTTCAGGAGGCAGAGGTAAAGCCGCGCCGCGCGGGCGGCCGTGTCAGCACGGAGTTCGCCGGGCGGGCGCGGAGAGGGGGCGGAGAAAGACGGTCGTCTTCTCCGCCCCCTCTCGCGTCCCTCTCCGCGCCTCCCGCGTTGAAACCGGCTTACGGCTTACTCGGTCACAGGCCGCCGCCGCTCACCGCCGAGCCCTCCTCAACCCGACCGCCTTCATCGCCCGCGGAATCTCTTCGTTAGACATGAACCACTTCCACACGCGACCCGACCGCAGGTTCTCGGCGCTCAGTAAGGTGATGCCGAGGTCGATGCCGATCACGTCCGGGTTCGTCCAGTCGTTGTTCGGGTTGAAGGCGTCGGTGAAGCCGTAGCGGCCGTAGACGCGCGCGCCGTAAGTCTCTTTCATCGCGCGCAGGGCGCGCACGGTGATGTCGGGCGCGAACATCAGGGAGCCCGCGGCGGCGCAGGGCACGACCGTGCCGTCGATGTCGGGGTGGCGCGGCGGCCCGCCCCACGCGACGTAGCCGCGCGCGCTGTCCGACGCCGTGACGCCCCACACGTCCTCCGTGTAGCCGGGGAACTCGCCCGCGAGGTCGAGGCAGAACCGGCGGTGCGCGCGCGTCGCCTCGGCCGAGTTCTCGAAGTAGTCGGTGAACGGGTACCAGCCCTCGCGCCAGCCGCGGAAGTCCACCCACGCGTGCGAGAACTGGTGCGTGAAGAGCGGGGCGTCGCCGAGGTAGGTGTGGCCGGCGTAGGTCATGCGCTTGCGCGCCCACGCGCGCCAGACGCCGGGCCCCACCGCGTGAGTGGGCGAGCCGACGGCGAGCAGTTGGAGGATCAGGTGCTCGCTGTAGGTGTCCCAGTAGTGCGGGATGAAACCCGTTTCGGTACGCCAGCCGTGCGAGAACATCTCCCCGCCCGTCAGCATCCACGGGAAATCGACCCACTCGTAAATGCGCGTCGCGAGGCGCGCGACCTCCGGCTCGCCGCCGAAGCAGCGCCGCGCCGTCAAAACCCCGCCGAGCAGCAGCGCCGTGTCTATGGAAGAGTATTCGCTCCGCCAGCGGCGCTCGCCCGTGCGCGCGTCCATCCAGTGGAGGAACCAGCCGCGCTCGCGCGGGGCGCGATCCGCCAAGAAGCGCAGCGCCACGAGCGCGCGGCGCGCGGCCTCCCGGCGCGAGACCCAGCCGCGCGCGGCCCCGACGCAGAGGGCCGTCAGGCCGAAGCCGGTCGCGGCGCTGCTCGCGCCGCGGAAGCTCGGGTGGCCCGCGGGGTGCGCCTCGCCCGACGCGCGCGCGCGGTCGAGGACGAGGCCGGTCTGCGGGTCTGCGTGGTCGAGGAAGTACTGGAAGGCGCGCCGCGAGAGGTCTTCGAGCAGAGCGTCGTCGGCGGCCGACAGGCGGTAAGCGCGCGGCGCGCGCCCCGGCCGGGGCTGGGCGGAGGCGCGGGCAAAATCAACGGGGGCGGACAGGAGCAGGAGCGCCGAAGTCAGGGCGCGGAGGGCGGAATCGAAGACGCGCCGCTGCTTACTCATCACTGTGCGCTCCGGCTTCCGCACGCTGTTCACCGCGCGGTGACGCGGAAGCCGTCTTCGAGGCCGCCGACCGAGCTGGTGCCGACGAAGACGCGGAACTCGCCCGGCTCGACCGTGAAGCGCATCCGCCGGTCGAGGAAGCCGAGGTGTTCGGGCGTGAGCGTGAAGGAGACGCGGCGGCGCTCGCCCGGCCGCAGCGTGACGCGCTCGAAGCCCTTCAACTCGCGCACGGGCCGCGTCACGCTCGCGGCCACGTCGCGGACGTAGAGTTGCACGACCTCGTCGCCGGCGCGGCGGCCCGTGTTCTCGACCTCGACCGTGACGACGACGCGGCCGTCCGGCCGAATCTGGCGGCCGCCGACTTGCAGGTTCGACAGGCGGAACTGCGTGTAGCTGAGGCCGTGGCCGAAGGGGTAGAGCGGGCCGACCGGCACGTCGAGATATTTCGACGTGTACTTCTGGTCGGTCGGCGGCCGCCCCGTGCTCTTCTGGCTGTAGTAGATGGGAACCTGCCCGACGTGGCGCGGGAAGGTGACGGGCAGCTTGCCGCCGGGGTTCGTGTCGCCGAAGAGCACGTCGGCGATGGCGTGCCCGGCCTGCGTGCCGGCGAACCACGTCTCAAGGACGGCGGGCGAGTTCTCGGCCACCCAGTTGATCGTGAGCGGGCGGCCGTTCATCAGCACGACGGCGTAGGGCTTGCCCGTCCGGTGGACGGCCTCGATTAACTCCATCTGGCGGCCGGGCAGGTCGAGCGAGGTGCGCGAGGCGGCCTCGCCGCTCATCTCGGCCGTCTCGCCGACGGCGACGATGACGGCGTCGGCGTCGCGCGCGACGCGCACGGCCTCGGCGATGGAGTCGGGCGAGGTCGGCGTGGTGGCGAGGCGCGCGGCCTCGGTGTTGGCGGCGCCGGCCACGTTCGTGCCGCCGGCGTTGGTGGCCGTCGGCGGCGGGGCGTCGTAGTTGCCGTTCGCGCCGCGCACGTCAATCGCCACGCCCTTCGCGTGCAGCACGCGCGTGCGCGGCGAGACTTTCGCGCGCACGCCCGCGAGCAGCGTCACCGTGTCTTCGGCCCGCCCGTCGCCCGTCCACGAGCCGAGCGGCGCTTTGGGGTCGTCGGCCAGAGGGCCGACGACGGCGACGCTCCGCAACTCCTTGCTGAAGGGCAGCGTCTCGCGCTCGTTCCTGAGGAGCACCATCGAGCGCACGGCCGACTCGCGCGCGGCGCGCAGGTGCTCCGCGCTCAGCAGCGTCGAAGCCTCGCGCGCCTCGTCCGCGTAAGGCCGCTCGAAGAGGCCGGCGCGGAACTTGACGCGCAGCACGCGGCGCACGGCCTCGTCAACGTCGGCCATCCGGATGCGGCGCGCGCCGAGGAGCCGCGCGCCGTGCTGGTTGTAGAGGCGGCTGACCATCTCCATGTCCACGCCCGAGGTCAGGCCGAGGCGCGCGGCGTCCGCGTCGTCGGCGGCGTAGCGGTGGTTGAGCATCTCGCGCACCGACTCGTAGTCGCTGACGACGAAGCCGTCGAACCCCCACTCGCCGCGCAGCACGTCGGTGAGCGTGAAGCGGTTGCCGGAGGTGGGCACGCCGTTGAGGTCGTTGAAGGCGCTCATGAAGGTGCCGACGCCGGCCTCGACCGCGGCCCTGAAGGGCGGGAAGTAGACCTCGCGCAGCGTGCGCTCGGAGATGTCCACGGTGTTGTAGTCGCGGCCCCCCTCGGCCGCGCCGTAGGCGACCCAGTGCTTGGCGCAGGCGACGACGCGGTCGGGGGCCGAGAAGTCGGCGCCCTGAAAGCCGCGCACGCGCGCGCGCGCCATCGCCGCCCCGAGGAAAGGGTCTTCGCCCGCGCCCTCGACGACGCGGCCCCAGCGCGCGTCGCGCGCGATGTCCACCATCGGCGCGAACGTCCAGTGGACGCCGGCCGCGCGGGCCTCGGCCGCCGCGACCTGCGCGCCGCGCTCGGCCACGGCCACGTCCCAGCTCGCGGCCTCGCCGAGCGGGACGGGGAAGACGGTGCGGTAGCCGTGGATCACGTCGAAGCCGAAGATGAGCGGAATCTTGAGCCGCGACTGCTCGACGGCGACGCGCTGGAGCTCGTTGGCGTTCTTCGCGCCGCGCACGTTGAGCGTGGAGCCGATGAGGCCCTTGCGGGCCAGCTCCGCGTGCTCCTCGCGGTAGCGGCCGTCGGCGTGCCCGTCGAGCTGCTGGAGCTGGCCGAGTTTCTCTTCGAGCGTCATGCGCGCGAGCAGCGCGTCGATCCTCTG
>Ga0196962_10000218_pt1 | contig 29195 bp, 26 predicted proteins | sample S3v_20metaG_FD_183186 | JGI IMG/M metagenome (GOLD analysis project Ga0196962, IMG submission 183186) | Soil microbial communities from Anza Borrego desert, Southern California, United States - S3+v_20 | ecosystem: Environmental > Terrestrial > Soil > Desert | place: USA: California | collected...
TCCACTGTGCCCGATGCCGAGCTTTTCGGCGAGCGTCGAGGCGTAGAAGTCGCCGGCGGCTATGAAGAAGCCGTGCTCGAGCATCCGCAAGCAGATCTCTTCGGGCGTATGACCCTCCACCCTAAAGGCGATGGTCGGGGTCTTGCGGACGCCATCTGGGGCGGTGTAGAACTGTACTCTGGGGATGTCTCGGAGTGCTGTACGGAATGTTTCGGCGAGTGCGGCTTCGTGTTCTTCGATTGCGTTCATGGCGCTGGTGAGTCTCTCGCGTTGCGAGGCGCCCTCACCCAGGGACGAGATGAAGTCAAGGGCGCCTTTTACGCCGGCGATCCCCTCGTGATTCTGGGTACCCGTCTCCAGTTTGTCCGGGATATAGTCCGGCGCGGGATCGAGCCTGTAGACGCCCAACGTCTCGAAAAGGGCGCGCCTTATGGCCGTCACACCGACGTGCGGGCCGAAGAACTTGTAGGCCGAGCAGGTGATGATGTCGGCCCCCATGGCGTCGCGGTCTATGGGGATGTGCGGGGCGGCGTGCACGGCGTCGACGGCTACGAGGGCGCCTCTGCTGTGGGCTCTCTCGGCGACGGCGGCCACGTCGTTCACGGTGCCGACGGCGTTCGAGGCCAGGCCGATGGCTACGAGTTCCGTCCTTTCGTTGATTTTGTGCTCCAGGTCGTTCCCGTCGAGGGTGAGGGTTTCGGGATCTACCCTGACCCAGCGCACTCTTACCCCTTGCTCCTCGGCGGCGATGAGCCAGGGGTCCACGTTGGCGCGGTGGTCGAGCTCTGTGACGACTATCTCCGAATCTCTGTCCCACCCGCGGGCGAGGGCGCGGGAGACCGCGAAGGTCAGGGTGGTCATGTTGGCCCCGAAGGCGACCTCGTCGGGCGCGGTCCCGAAAAAATCCGCCGCCGCCTCTCGAGTATCGGAAAGGATCTCCTCGGTCTCCGTGCTCGTCGGGAAGACGCCGTGCAGGTTCGCACCGCCGCGCTCCATGTAGCCCGTGATGGCCTCGATAGCCTGCCGCGCCACCTGCGAGCCGCCAGGCCCATCGAAGTAGACGACGCCGCGACCGTTATGCGTCCGGCCGAGCGCAGGGAACTGCTCGCGGACGACCTCTACGTCGAACGTACGCTGCATAAATCCTCCCGCTCCGATCCGCTTGCCCGGCGCAGTTTACATCAGGCGGGCGCGGGCCCTGGGGGGATGCTACCTTACTCCCTGCAGAGGAACAGCAACAAGGAGGTCGTTTTGTCGAGGCGTGTGATCACCAGTCCCAGCCTGCCGGCGCCCATGCGTGGGGGCGCGTTCTCCTCCGGGGTCGAGGCCCCGGCGGGGCGTACGATCTATGTTTCCGGTCAGGTCTCGATGGACGCCGAAGGAAACGTGGTCGGAGAGGGCGACGTAAGGCTCCAGACGCAGACGGTGCTCGAGCACGTGAAGACCGTGGTCGAGGAGGCCGGTGGCGGGATGAACGACATAGTCAAGGTAACCGTCTTCATAAGGGACATGCGGCACTACGATGAGATCCACGAGGTCAGGAGGAGGTACTTCGAAGAGCCTTTTCCAGCGTCCTCGATGGTCGAGGTCTCAGCCCTCATAGACCCCAGGCTCCTCATCGAGATCGAAGCCGTAGCGGTGGTCGGGTAGAGGGTATTGTGCAACATGGCCGCCGGGTGTGGCCCAATATAGAATCTGGGTAAGGGATTTGGTCTGGGAATAAGGGGGTCTACTTTGCCGCTCGATTACACGTATCGCATTCAGTTGCCGCACCGCACGGGGCAGTTGGCCAAGGTCGCCGGGACGATAGCAGAAGGAGAGGGTCTGATCGGCGAGGTCAACACCATTAGCGTCGGGCGTGTCGCCTCGGTGCGCGAGATCACACTAGAAGTCCGTGACAAGGACCACGCCGAGAACATAGAAGCGATGCTCGAGGCGCTTCCCGGCGTCGAAGTCCTTTGGGCGCGTGACCGGGCGCTGCTACGACACGAAGGCGGGAAGCTTACCATCGATTCGATCAGGCCCGTCAGGACGGTGCAGGACATGCGCGACGTCTACACCCCCGGGGTAGCCCGGGCGTGTATGGCCATCTCCGAGGAACCTTCGCTCGTCGGCGAGCTGACCATGATAGGGCGCAGCGTCGCCATCTGCACGAACGGCACGCGGGTTCTAGGGCTCGGCGATATCGGTTGCGTCGCCTCGATGCCCGTGATGGAGGGGAAGGCCGTCTTCTACCACCAGCTCTCCAACGTCTCTGCTATGCCGATCCTGGTCGATACGAAAGATGTCGACGAGTTCGTGGAGACCGTCGTGCGCATATCGCCTACGTTCGGCGGCATCCACCTGGAGGACATCTCGGCCCCTGAGTGCTTCGAGATAGAAGCCCGCCTTATAGAGGCCCTCGACAAACCCGTGATGCACGACGACGTTCATGGTACGGCCGTCGTGACGCTCGCGGCCGTGCTCGTCGCCTGTCGCCACGCAGGGCTGACCCTCCAGGATGAGGTGGTGGGCCAGATCGGGCTCGGCGCCGCCGGATTCGGTATCGCCGCCCTTCTGGTCGATGCCGGCGCGAGGCGCGTCCTCGGCTCGGATCCCAACCCTCTCTCCCACGAACGCGCCCAGAGCAAGGGCATAGAGATTACCGACCTCGAGACCGTCATGCGGGAGGCCGACGTCGTAGTGGCCACGACGGGTAGATCCGGTCTCATAGACCCAGCGATGGTGCGCGAAGGGCAGGTGATACTGGCCCTCACCAACCCCTACCCGGAGATCGATGCCGACGAGGCCGTCGAAGCGGGCGCCGCCTTCGCCGCAGACGGAACGAGCGTGAACAACGTGCTCGGCTACCCCGGCATCTTCCGCGGCGCCCTCCTCTCGGGAGCCAGGGAGATCAACCTCCCCATGAAGCTCGCCGCCGCAGAGAAGATAGCCTCCCTCGCCTCAGGGTCGGAACTCGTCCCCGACGCCCTCGACTCCCAGGTGCACGAACAGGTCGCAGACGCCGTCAGAGACGCCGCGGTCCGGAGCGGCGCCGCCCACCTCGAAAGGGCGCCTGTGGGATTGTAGTGGAGCGAGCCTGACCAGATGGGTGAGATCGCCGCCGTCTTCTTTACGCCAGCTTCTTTGAGAGTATGATCTCCAAAGGCTCGTCACTCAGGAGCAATGAACCACAGTCTTTGTAACCGAGTCTGCGATACAGATGCTGCGCCCGCTCGTTGGACATAGTGGAAGTCATGACCTCTTCGTAGCCCGCCTTTCGCATCTCGTCTTCCCAGAACCCTACGAGCCTGGTGCCGAATCCTCTCCCCCGCAACTCTTCCCGGACCCACAGCAGGTTCATGAAGGGGATCTCATCCCAGAAGTATCCCCAGCGCAAGAGTCCTGCCCGCCGACCGTCGTGATGTAGCACCACGATCTCGCGCCGTTCTATCTTCTGTTCGATGACACCTCGCCGCAAGTGATGATCCGCTCGCGCCAGATGATCCAGGTCTGCGGACTCAGCGAAGGCTATGCGCATGTTGATGCTCCTCTTCTACAACGAACCGGACAATACGGGCAGCATTGTCTCATCCGGCGCCGGGAGGGCGTACGTCGCGTACTTCACGAACATGTAAAACGTGTCCCAACGCGCTTCGACTTTCCGCGCCTATTCCGTGACTTATGCCAAAGATCGTCAAAAGTCGTTGGACGCATGGAGGAAGTTTCTCTATACTGTGTTTGTGAGGAGTAAGGACCATGTAGACGAGGCAGCCGGTGGCTGGCATCCGCTTGTCGAGGACCGCATTCAGGCGGAGATCATGCATCACGTCAGGGCGATGGATCGTCCTGTATCGCGATCCGAGATGACGGATGCGTTGGGTGTGAGCAGGAGCAAGATCTCCATGGAGGTGGGGCGGTTGATCGAGGCCGGCCTGCTCGCCGAGGACGGCCTGGCCAAGTCGGAGGGTGGTCGGCGCTCCTCACTGTTGCGCATCCCCCGTTCCGCCGGCCTGATAGCCGCCGTCGACCTCGGCGCCACTTCCACGGACGTCGCCCTGGCTACCCTGGGCGGCGAGCTCCTGGTACACCGCGGGGAGCGCGGGGACATCAAGGACGGGCCAACGAAGGTGCTCGACAGGGTCAAGGAATTGCTCTCGGAGCTACTCTCGGAGCAGGGGGCTGATGCGCAGGACGTCCTGGCTATAGGTGTCGGGGTGCCTGGGCCTGTGGAGCACGCCTCGGGGGTCTTGAGGAGCCCGCCGATCATGCCTGGTTGGGACGGGTTTCCCATACGTGCGGCGTTCGCTGACGAGTACGAGGCCCCGGTCTTCGTGGACAACGACGTGAACGTGATGGCGCTGGGCGAGCACAGGGATGGCCTTGGCAAAGGCGAAAACGACGTGCTCTTCGTCAAGATCGGCACAGGCATCGGCGGTGGCATCATCGCGGACGGGCATCTGCAACGCGGCAGCCAGGGGTGCGCGGGGGACATAGGACACATCTGCGTGGACCCGGAAGGGCCTGTCTGTTCGTGCGGCAACAAGGGTTGCCTCGAGGCGATGGCCGCCGCTCCCGCCATCGCCGCCAGGGCGGAGCGGTGCGCGGAGCAAGGTCTCTCTCCCATCCTACGGGAGGTTTTCGAAGAGCGCGGGGCGCTCACCGCGAGAGACGTCGGCGAGGCCGCGTCTTACGGAGACTACCACGCTCTACAGATCATCAGGGAATCGGGGCGGCTAGTGGGACAGGTGCTGGCGACCCTCGTCAGCACGCTCAACCCCTCCATCATCGTGATCGGGGGAGGCGTGGCAAACATCGGCCATTCGCTTCTGGCAGAGATCCGGAGCGCCGTCTACCGCCGTTCATTGCCCCTCGCCACCCGCGACCTCCCGATCGTGTTTAGTGAGCTGGACCAGGAGGCGGGCGTGACAGGGGCCAGCGTACTGGCGGTGGAAGGGATGTTGCAGACGACTTGAGCCGCGGACAAAGGAGTCTTCAGCCTGAGCAGAGAGCACAGGTCACGGGAAAGGAAGGAGCATGGTGAGGAGAAAGAGGAGGGCGCTTAGCCGCAAGGATTTCTTGAAGCTCGGTGGTGTGGGGCTTGCGGGTGCGACGCTTCTGGGCACCGCGGGATGCGGCGGGGGTTCGCAGCAGGGTGAGGTCATCAGGATGTTCGTCGGCCAAGCAGCGACCGCTGCCCTGGAGCGAGAGGCGCAGGGATTAGTCGATAGGTTCGAGGAACAGAACCCGAAATACACCGTGGAGCGCGAGGCGATACCGCCGGACGAAGTCCGCCAGGTCATACAGACCAGACTACGTTCCGAGGAGCCGCCCGACTACTTCAGCTACGACACCGGCCCCGGTTTCGGCGGCGTGCTGGCAGAATCGGGGCTCCTGTATTCTCTGGAAAAGGCTTACAAGCAGAACGGCTGGGAAATCTACGACTGGGCGAAGCAGCGGGCCACCTACGACGGGACCACCTACGGGGTCCCTGACCAAGTCGAAGAATTGATTGTCTACTACAACAAAGATCTCGTTCCTGAGGAGCCGAAAACAGTCGAGGACCTCAAGGCCGTCGCCGACGATCTCAAAGGCCAGAAAAAGATCCCGTTCGGATTCGGTGACTCGGAACAGTGGCCCGCCGGCCACCTGTTCAGCATAGGGGCCAGCAACATGCTGGGCAGAGAAGGACTGGACAACATCCTCTACGGAGACGGCAAGTGGGACATCCCCGAGGTGGAGGAAGCCATCAATCTCTTCTTCAGGGAGTTCGTGGAAAGCGGCTACTATCCGGATGGTGTAAACGCCATCACCTACGACGATGCCAACACGCTATTCTACGCAGGGAAGGCCGGCATGAACATCACCGGAACGTGGCTCGTGTCCGAGATCGTCGAGACGGTCCAGGACTTCGAGGTCGGTATTTTCCCATTCCCATCCATAGACGGCTCCGGGATCTCCCCTCCGGCCGGGGTGGGGACGGGCACGTTCATAGCCAAAGGGGCGAAGAACCCTGAGGGGGGGATTGCGCTCATAGATTACTTCCAGCAGGACGATACTACTCGCATAGTCATGGAGACGTTCAACACTATCCCCGCCCGTCCGGTAGACACCAAGGGGCTCAACGTTCCTCCGCTATTCAAGCAAGTCCTGGACGACCTCTCGAAATCTACAGAAGCCGGCGCCTTTGGTTACAACCTCGACGTCCTGACCCCGCAGAACTTCAACGACGTGATGTTCTCCGGTTTCCAGGAGGTCTTGAACGGGACGAGGTCTCCTGCGGAGCAGGCCGCAGCGTTGCAGGAGGCCTGGGAGACGGCGAAGAAGCAGGGGAAGATAGCGACGCAGTAGTAGGGAGGAAACGAAATGCAAACCCAAAGCGAAGCCGGACGGGTGCCCCGGCAGAAGCGAGGGGTAGTCGAGCGCTACGTGTACGTGCCGCCGCTCAAGCGGCAGCAGATGTACTACGCGATTCTGTTCATCTCCCCCGCTCTGGCCATCTACCTGGTTTTCATGCTCTATCCCTTCCTCAACACGATCTACCTCAGCTTTACGAACTGGAACGGCACCACGGTAATCAAAGACTTCGTAGGGTTGTCGAATTACGCGAGGATGATTGGGGATGCAGCCGCCTGGAAGGCGTTCTACAACAACGTCATCTGGGTGATCATCGGGACGGTTTCGCCTGTCGTCATCGGGCTGTTCCTGGCGCTCCTTTTGTGGAGCGGAACTCGTGGCTCCCTCATCTTCCGGACTGTCTACTTCCTCCCGTTCATCCTTCCGCTGGTGGTGGTGTCCATCGTGTGGCAGTGGATCTTCCATCCCCTGTTCGGCCCGTTTAACAAGCTCCTCGACAGCGTTGGGCTCGAACAGATCAGTCGCGGCTGGCTCGGGGACCCGAACACCGCGCTCTACGCGGTCCTGGTCTCGGCCATCCCGGGTGCCACGGGGTTGGTCGTAGTTATCCTCTTTGCAGCCCTGCAGAACGTGGACGTGAGCCAGGTGGAGGCGGCAAAGATCGACGGGGCCAACTGGTTCCAGCGGGCGTGGTACATCGTCATCCCCCAGCTCGGTCCGGTGATCACGATGGTAACGGCCATCACCCTCATAGGGGGTTTCGCCGTCTTCGACAATGTCTTCGTGATGACAGGAGGAGGACCGGGACACGCCAGCGAGGTTCTCGGCACGTACACGTACCAGGTAGCCTTCCAGGAGAATCAGGCGGGCTACGGTTCCGCGCTCGCGGTGCTGATGACTGTCCTGTCGCTGGTCTCGGCAGTCATATTCGTCCGTCTGAGGGAGCGCCAGAGAGATGACACGTGAATCACAAAGGATAGCAGTCAGCACATCTTACGGATCGACTCGTAACTGGCTCGCTGCGCTCGTCAAGTATCTGGTGCTGCTGCTCTTTGCCAGCCTCAGTCTGTATCCGCTGCTCCTGATCATCTCGACCTCCCTCAAGGACCCGCTGGATGTAACCGCGGACCCGTTCGACCTTTTCAGCTCCTTCAATCCCGTGAACTTCTACGATGCGTGGACGCTGGGGGGCTTCGGCGGATACTTCTGGAATACGGTCGTGATCACAGCGATAACCGTCATCAGCGTGGTAGCCCTGTCGTCACTGGCTGGTTACGCACTGGCGCGTTTGTACTTCCCCGGTAACAGCATAATCTTCTTCATCTTCATAGTGGGGCTCATGATCCCGTTCTTCTCCGTGATGATCCCACTCTTCTACGAGCTGAAGAGCCTGAGCCTCCTGGGTACGAAGGCGGCGGTTATTCTCCCCGCCATAGCCGGCGCCACCGGATTCGGCCTGCCTCTGGGCGTGTTCCTGATGCGGTCGTTCTACATGGATCTGCCGGAGGAGCTTGCGGACGCTGCCAGGGTCGAAGGCGCAACCGAATTTCAGGTCTTCAGGCGCATTATGCTCCCCTTGTCGATGCCGGGCGTGTCGGTTCTGGCGGCGCTGGTGTTCTTCCAGACATGGAACAACTTTCTGCTGCCGCTGGTATACCTGCAAGGATCAGAGAACCAGATGCTCGCCTCGGGCCTCTACCTGTTCGCGGGTGGTCGGACGGCAGAGTACGAGCTCGCGGCTGCGGCAAGCCTGATTATGACTGTCCCCGTGGTGATCTTCTTCCTGATCTTCCAGAAGTACTTCATCAAGGGCCTGACCGCCGGCGCATTGAAGGGATGAGGCCTCGGACGTGAAGCTGGCGTGCCAAGAGCAGCTACTCCCGGGCGGGAGCATCCTCGAAAAATGGGAGTTCGCCCATTCTGCGGGCTTCGACGGAATCGAGCTGCAGGGCAAGGACGACTGGCGCAGGCGGCTCGACGACCTGAGGGCTGCGCGCGATAAGGGCGTCGTGTTCTCCAGCGTGTGCGTGATCTCCGACCGGTTTATAGGGGATTTCGACGAGGAACGCCGCCGCGAAGCTACAGAACACATGAAGCATCTGCTGTCGGGGATAGCCGAGCTTGGTGGGAGGGGCGCGATCACACCCGCAGCCTTCGGCCTCGCCACCAGGCGTCTGCCCCCCTTTGAGGTGCCCCGCACGGAGGAAGAGGACAGTCGTGTTCTGCTGGAAGCCCTGGAGGAGCTCGGCGAGCACGCCGAGAGCATGGGTACGCTCGTGCTGCTCGAGCCCCTCAACCGCTATGAGGACCACATGCTGAACAGCCTGGATCAGGGGGTAGAGCTTTGCGAGGCCGTGGGACGAGACTCAGTGAGAGTGATGGGCGATCTCTTCCACATGAACATCGAGGAGGACGACCTCGACGAGGCCATCCGCCGCGCGAACGGCTACCTGGCCCACGTGCACCTCGCTGACAGCAACCGTCTCCAGCCGGGCGCAGGTCACACGGACTTCGCCGGGGCCTTCGGTGCGCTGCGCGACATCGGCTTCGACGGCTACATGGCCATGGAGTGCGGCATCAGGGGCGACGCCAAGGAGATCCTCCCCGAGGTCGTCCGACACCTGCGGTCTTGGATGGGATAGGCGCAACCGGGTACAGATCCTGTTGTCCTTCCCGGTTCGCGGCGGGAGACTGTCAGCTACCAGTGGACCTTGCCGCTCCTCTATAGAGGTTGACAATTCTGGACGGACACGAGGAGGTTCACGGCAATGCCACGTGAGTTGATAGCTCTGGAGCCGCGGAAGCCTGTACTGCGTGAGTATGAGGATCCGGAATTGAGGCTGCGTGAGATCCGCATCCGCAGCGAGTTCGCCTCCCCCAAGCACGGGACGGAGATGGTGGGGTATCGGGACGAGCCTTCGGCGATGAGGGCTTACGATCCCGAGTGGGGATGCATGATGTCACGTCCGGCGGGCGAAGGTCCGCGCAATTTCCCTCTCGGCAACATGGCGGTCGGCGTCGTTACCGAGGTGGGGCCCGAGGTGACGCGTTTCGGGGTTGGGGACCGGGTGTTCGGGCACCTTCCTATCCGCGAGACGCACACCGTCGATGAGGAAGCAGTGGATCCCTTGCCCGACGGTCTCGAAGCAGAGGGGGTGGTGTGTCTCGACCCCGCGGTCATGGCGCTGGCGATGCGTGATGCTTCGATCCGTCTTGGAGACCAGGTCGCCGTCTTCGGGCTCGGCGCGATAGGCTTGATGGCCGTCCAGTTGGCCCACATCGCCGGGGCGGACAGGGTTATAGGCGTCGACCCCATCGAGGCGCGACGGGACGTGGCGACCGCTCTTGGCGCCGACGCGGTGCTAGACCCGCTCGCCGACGGCGGCGACGCGGGGATGGCCATACGGCGCATATCGGGCGCGGCCCGGTCGGAAGGCGAGCCGCCCGATGGAGCGCGCGTGCTCGGTGGCTACCGGGAGGTGCCGACGCAGTTCGGGCAGCGCGGCGTGGACGTCGCCATCGAGGCGTCGGGGAGTATTCCGGCGCTGCAGCAAGCCATCCGCGCCACGCGCTTCGGGGGTACGATCTGCATGATTTCCTACTACGGCGGGGACGCCGCAGGGCTCAGGCTCGGCGACGAGTTCCACGTCAACCGCCAGCAACTCGTCTCCGCCCGCGTGGAGAGCCTGCCCCTACGCGACGCCCCTGCCTGGACGCTGGAGCGGCTGGTGGAGGTGGCCCTCGGCTGGCTCGAAAACGGGCGCCTTCGCACGGACGGCATCGTGACGCCGGTGGTGTCTTTCGGGGAGAGCGTCGAAGCGTACCGTGAAATAGACGAGCATCCCGAGCGTTCGATCAAGCTCGGCATCCGCTTCCCGTAAGGGAATAGGTCGCGGTCCGGAACACGGCAGTAGCCTGTCGCGTATCCAGTCCGCTACTGCTTCGCGTCTATTCACCCGAGGTCGTAGAAGGTGCATTCCGTGAAGTGCGCTGTTAGGGACGCATCGATCCGTCGGGGATGGTGGCACCTTCAAGCGAGTAGGCTTGCTCTAGTTGCCTGATGGTGAGTTCCCTGACGTTGCGCAGGTCGGCCCCGCTCAGATCGGCCAGGCTCAGATCTGCCCTGCCCAAGTAAGCCCTGCTCAGGTTGGCCGAGATTAGATCGGCCCAGTGCAGGTTGGCCTCGCGCAGGTTGGCCTCGCGCAGGTCTGTCTCTCTGAGGTCGGCCCCTACCAGGTTGGCCCTGCTCAGGTCCGCCCCGCTCAAGTCTGCCCCTCTGAGGTTGACCCCTCTGAGGTTGGCTGCTCGCAGGTCGGCTCCTAGCAGATCAACGACCGAGCGGCCCTTGAAGATCAGGCCCGTCTCATACAAGAACTGCAGGACGCGCGCTTTGTGTTCGCTATCCAACTTTGGCAGCACCGTGTGCGTGCGCCCCTTGGCTTGAATGCTCACCTCGTCGCCCGCTTCGAACCGGCGCAACGGCCTCTCTCTGTCGTTCAACATTCGAACCATCTCAGCCAGGTACGCTGGCAGTGCGATCTCTTGTGAGCTTAGCCCTTCGAGTCCTCGTTGCCGTTGCAGGTTCCTGCGTGAGATGTAGAGAACCCCGACCACACCAGCGCCGACGAGCAACCATGTCCCTCCGGCCACGACGATGACAAAGGATTGAATGAGGTACTTCCTTTCAGTCGCGGTTTGGGGATCGATGTATACGCCCAACAACTTCCACAACTCTACGCCGAGCAAGGCGAGCACGGTTAGTGCTAATACTATAGTTACGCTCATTGAAGTTATCCTCAGCAACCGCAGCACTTTGTCCCTTCCCTGGTCGGGCGCTAGCCGGCCACCGACTCGCGCATCTACTATCTTTGACCGGGCTGCTCTTCCCGATCCATTTTTCCTCCTTTGCCCTACCAGGGAAAGTATGCAGCATCGCACAGACCAGATCGAGTACGCGCGGTCGTTTTTTCTGATGTAATTGGCAAAGTTGAGACCGAGATCGCCACGACCGTCGATCTGGCGCGTGAGGATCAGCCACAAAGGAGACCCGTGGCATGACGGACCGCCGCAAGGAACGCGACCGCGCGCGTAGGGAGAGGAGGAAGGTCAGGGAGGCCGACGAACGCCGCCGAGAAAAGAGGAACCAAGAGAGGAAGCGCCGCTCCGACGATCTGATGGAAGCGTGGCGCCGTAACCACCCGAGCGAGTAATGGGATGTCCTCTTGGCCTCGACCTCACCGGGCCAGACGAGGTGGGTAGGCGCCGAAGCTCGCGTTCGGCTATGATACTTACGTGGCAGGGGACCAGGAGATCTCCTCGCCAGCTCCGCCGAATATACGAGCGCTCCGTCGGTGCCTGCAAGGGAAAGGAGCCTCAACATGGCCCCCGCTAACGCCCCCGAACATCCGGCTACCCACCGCGAGGGCCTTCTAGCTCGCCATCCGCTGGTCTCCTACTTCCTAATCGCCTACGCCGGCACATGGCTCGTTACGGTACCAGTCGCACTCTCCGCAAATGGCGTTAGCCTCTTGCCGTTCGGTATTCCGGACGGAAGCGTGATCTTCGTCAGTGCTGCCTGGGTCTTCATGGGCCCGACCCTGGCGGCGTTCGTCGTGACGGGGGCGACCGAAGGGAGGGAAGGCATACGCCGCCTGCTGCGCCGGTACGTGCTGTGGCGGGTCGGCCTTGGGTGGTACCTGGTCGTCATTTTCGGTCCCCCCATGGTCATCTTGCTCGCCACCATCGTACTGCCGGGGGCTCTGGCATCGTTTCGGACGCTCGCTCCCCTGGCCCCGCTGCCCTTGCTCGTCAGCTTTCCTCTCATACTGATCTTCGGAGGAGCGTTGTTCGAGGAAGGAGGGTGGCGCGGTTTCGCTCTGCCCCGTCTGCAGCGGCTACACGGTCCTTTTGTGGGGACCCTCATCCTCGGGATACTCTGGGCGTGTTGGCACCTGCCCCTGTTCTGGATCACGGTCTGGGGTACGCCTCCTACGATTGTCAATATGGTTCTATACTTCCCCTCCGTGATCTTCATGACCGTAGTCTTTACGTGGGTCTTCAACAACACGAAAGGCAGCATACTCCTCGCCATCCTGCTGCACGCGTCCTTCGACGTGCTTGTTGGGCCCGTGGGTCAGCTCTTTCCCGCTCCCCTGGTGACCGGCTACGGAGGAGCCGTGCCAATGTTGATAGGCTTGAGCGTGACCGCGGTGCTACTCGTCGCCTTGACCCGAGGTCGCCTGGGCTATCGAAACTACCGGCAAAGAGATCCGTATCCTGCCACGACCCCAACCTGAATGCATGACCGTGCCTCCAATGCCGTGGGCCTCCACGTCATGCAGGAGCGCAGGGTCGGAACGTGCTGGTCAACGGACTTTCACCTCGGCTTGACGGGTGTGAAGCTCGTCGTCAACGAACCCTGACCGCTGACATTTACTGTTCGGCAGGCACGATCAGTCGAAAAGCGGGATGACTTCGCGGGCGAAGCGGCGGACTGCTTCCTGGTCGTAGGCTTCGCGCGGGATGGTGACGATAAAGTAGTCGATGCCGGCATCGATCACGGGCTCCAAACGCTCCCTGATCATCTCCGGCGTGCCGACGATGGTGCCTGTCGCATAATCGTCGAAGGACCGGTCGCCGCGCGCTTCTGCGGTCGCCTGCTCGGCTTCGTTCATGTCGTCGACGACGTGGATGTCGACGCTGGTCGATTTGATGATCTCATCGTAGTCCCTGCCGAGGTCGCCGCAGTGGCGCTTCAGTACGTCGAGCTTGTGACTGATCGTGTCGACGTCGGCTGGGATGGAACCTGCGACGTTACAGGCGTCGCCCCAACGGGCGACGAGCTTCAGCGTGACCCTCTCTCCTCCGCCCCCGATCCAGAACGCAGGGTGAGGCTTCTGGACGCCCTTCGGCTCGTTGATGGGCGCGTCGATCGCGTAGTACTTGCCCTCGAAACGCGGGTAGTCCTCGGTCCACATACGGTGAATGATCTCGCACGCCTCGCGAAACATGCCCATCCGGTCGCGCAACTCGGGGAATCCGTACCCGTAGGCGCGCCACTCGTGCTCGTACCAACCCGCCCCGATACCCGCGTACAGCCGGCCATGGCTGGCGACGTCGACGGTAGAGGCCATCTTGGCGTACAGCGCCGGATTGCGGTAGCCGTTGCAGCCGACCATCTGCCCGATCTTGACGTTCTGCGTGTCCCGCGCCAGCGTCGCGCTGATGGTCCAGGCCTCGAAACATGTCTCCAGCTCCGGCGTGGGCGTCGTGTGGAAGTGGTCGAAGACCCAGATAGAATCCCAACCGCCCTCGTCCGCCGCGCGGGCTACCCTCGTCATGGTCTCGAACTGCTCGATGGGATCTTCTATCTCGGCAAGGTCCATCCGCCAGCCCTGCGGAACGAAGACTCCGAATCTGATCGCCATGGTCTGCTCCTCCTACAGCGGGTAGCAGAAGGCTTGAGCTCCTGCAACCCGCGCTGTCAGCTTTCAGCCTTCAGCTCTTGTTCTTGCTGAGCGCTGATGGCCAATAGCTGAAGGCTCGTCGCGCACAATCGTTCAACCATTATGCACGGCGCTCTCAGTGTTCTCTATGCAGCGTCCCAAAGTTCTCGTAGAAGCGCGGTGGACTCGGCCAACGCCTCGTCGTAGGGACCGGAGATCCTGCACTCGATGCCGAGGTATCCGTCGTAGCCGGCCTCTTTGAGCGCGGCGAAGCCCGGAAGGAAGTCGAGGTGCCCTTTCCCCGGCTGGAGGCGGTTGCTGTCGGCGACGTGGACGTGGACGATGTGATGCCCGGCCGCCCTGATGCTCGCCGCGATGTCCGCCTCCTCGATGTTCATGTGGAAGAAATCCGCCATGATCGCAACCCCACCCCCGACCCGCTCGGCGAATTCGACGCCCTGCTCCAGCCGGTTGACGAGGTGCTGCTCGTAGCGGTTGAGTGGCTCGAGGAAGATCGGTACGTTGGCGTCGCGGGCCGCTGGCGCAAGCTCCTCGAGCTGCTCGGCGAACAGCTCACGTTCGAGCTCGGCACCTGTCTTGTAAGGAGTCAGGTCAGGCAATCGCGGCGCGGAACCGAACTGTGGCACTGTAAGGAGGCCGACGGCGCCGAGTGTGGCCGCCAGGTCCAACCTCCTGCGCATCAGTTCCTTCCCCGCAGCCCGTTGGGCAGGGTCGGGATCGAGCAATGCTCCGCTACCGGCGATGTTCGCGGCCTGAATCGGCGAGTCGGCGAAGATCTCCTCGAGTTCCCGTGGCGCTAGATCCAAAGCCGCCGCAGACAACTCGATGCCTTCGAACCCCAGGCCATCGAGCCAGGCCAACTGTTCGGCCAACGTCCCACCCCGGCTCATGTCCTCGCGGAGCGCTAGCTTCCTGCAATGTCCTCCTCATCCAGGGTCGGGGTGACAATCTCAGGCAAGCCTACTTGTACTATTTACACCCCCATTTGTGCCACTTATAATCTACTTATGTTACAAGCTAGCATATCTTTGTGTCATGGATCAAGGACCGGCAACTCTGAGGGACTGGGTGTATGACGGGCGAGACGGTACCCGCCGAGATGGTCGTTCCGCGGTTTCTGGGGGGAGGGGAGATAGGTTTCGCGCGCAGGCCGGTACGGGAACCAGGCCGCGGGCAGTTGTTGATCGGGGTGGGGGCCAACGCGCTGTGCGGATCCGAAAGGGGCCAGTTCTTCGACGGATCCGGTGTAACACCAGGCCACGAGGCAGCAGGGGTAGTGGTCGATGCAGGGCCAGAGACCGGCATGACGGCCGGTACTCGTGGGGTGATCTACTTGATGGATTTCTGTGGCGAGTGTCGCAGTTGCGCCCAGGGCTTTACCAACCAGTGCACGAACAAGCGGGGCGACGTGGGTTTCAACAGGGATGGCGGTTACGGACCGTACGTCCTCGTCAACGAGAACGTCTTCTTTCCCACGGGAGACGATGTTCCCCTAGCGGAGGCGACCATGCTCCTCGATGTAATGGGCACCACGGGGCACGCCATAAGGCGCGGGCTGAGGTTGCGGGAGGACGTTCGGTCAGTCGGGATCGCCGGCGCAGGTCCTGTGGGGCTCGGTGTTCTTGCCATGGCGAGGATATTGCTAGGTTCTGAGGTCATCGTGGTGATCTCCGACCTCTCCCCCTACAGGCTCGACCTCGCGCGGCGTCTGGGAGGCAAAGTCATAGACCTCAGGGAGAAGACGCTGGCCGAAGGTCTCGAAGAACACGGCCTCGATGAGGTGGATCTCGCGATCGACACCAGTGGGAAGCTCGTGGCCAGGCGATCGTATCTGGATGTACTCTCCAAGCGCGGGGTTCTGGTGTGCGCGGGACACGGGGAGGGCTTGAGCCTCGACGTCTCGCGGGATCTGATCGCACCAGAACGCGTCGTGCTTGGTAGCGAGTACTTCTGCTACGACGAGCTCCACTCCAACCTGGAGTTACTCCGCGACAATCTGCCTTATCTCGAACAGATCATCACCCACAGGTTCGCGCTGCAGGACATAAGTGAGGCGTTCGAGATCTTCCTCCGCGAGGAGACGGGCAAGGTACTGGTAGAGCATTGAAGGGGGCCGGGCGAATAAAGGTGGCCCTGATCGGAGCAGGAAGCTGGGGGAGGCAACACGCCCGCATCTTCGCCGGGCGTCAGGACGTGGACTTCTGCGCCGTTGTGGGAAGAATCAGGGAGAGGACTTCGGCACGGGCCGAAGAGTTCGGCGCGGGCCATTACCTGGACATCCAGGAGATGCTGGACAAAGAGCGTCCCGATCTCGTAAGCCTCTGCCTGCCGAACCTCGGCCATTTCGAACCTACGCTCCAGGTCATAGAGGCAGGGCACCCGCTGCTGGTGGAGAAACCCCTGGTCTTCGACCTGGGAGAGGCTGAGACGCTGCTAGACGAGGCCTCCAGGCGCGACCTGTTCTTCGCCATCAACTTCAACCACCGCTACGCGAGGCCCGTGCGGATGGCACAGGAAGCGATAGAGGAAGGTCTGCTGGGCGAGGTAGTCTTCGCCACCTGGCGTTTCGGGGGGGAACCATCCGAGACCCCCCATCCCCACGCCAACCTCATAGAGACCCAATGCCACGGCTTCGACATGCTGGAGCATCTGTGTGGCAGGATCGAATCCGTCATGGCCCAGATGACAGATAAGACAGGCCGCGGGTACAGTACGCTCTCCATCGCCATACGTTTCGCCGACGGGGCCGTCGGCAGCCTGGTCGGCTCTTACGATTCCTCCTACGCTTACAGTAGGACGCACTCGTTGGAGATCAACGGCACAATGGGACGAGTGCTCGTTGAAGACACCGTGCGCAGGTACACGTTCCAGGCCGCCGGCGACGAGACCGCACAGGTTTGGCAGGCCGGATACTTCAACGACCTCGACCGCGAGTTCCACCGGACTTTCGACACTCACGTGGGCGAACTACTGGCCGCGTTTAGACGCGGCGAAGAACCGCCGGTACACGCCCGCGCCGGCCACAGGGCGCTCGAACTGGCCTATGCGGCCATCGAATCTTTCGAAACCGGTCGGCGCGTGGCCACCGCCTGATACGGAAACCGCAGGGTCTGATTCGCGGTGTGCAACAAACCAGGTGAGCGCGACTCCTACCCACTCGCTCTAAGCATAACCGTCATTCCCGCGAAAGCGGGAATCCATTGCAGAGAGCGCTCTGCACTTCCAATCGGTAGCGACCTACAGGATTACGTGTTATCCAGGACAGCGGTCCGCTTCATGCTCCGCCACGCAACCGCCGCGCACGCTCCACCAGGGCAGACCTGTCAACCTTCATGCCTGGTCGTGCCTCCTCGGGCCACGGGTGGAATGAGACAGGGATCTTGAACCGTGGCAAGACGGGCTCGAGCTCTCTTGCAAGATCCCTTTGCTCTCCGTCATTTATCCTGACGTAGGCGACGGGCCTCGCCCCGAATTCCTCGTCGGGCACGGGCACGATCACGGCCTCGTCGATCCCGTCCAACCGGCAAAGGGCCTCCTCTATCTCCTCGGGCTGAATGTTCTCGCCACCCGATATAAAAAGGTTGTCCATGCGTCCTCCGACCCGCAGGTAGCCGCTTTCGTCGAGCTCCCCGAGATCCCTGGTATGGAACCAGCCTTCCACGTCCACAGGACGGTCTATCTCCTCGCCCTCTACGTAGCCCGCGAAGAGCGTCCCGCCCCGGACCAGGATCTCCCCTCTTTCGGAGATGGAGACCTCGCGCCCGGGCAACGCACGACCCGCGGTACGCAACTCCTCGAGTGAGGCACCCGGCGGTGTCGTCGTGACCTGCGAGGCCATCTCTGTGAGGCCGTAGCTGGTGTGTATTGGCAGTCCGCGGGCAAGTGCCTCGTCTACGAGTGAGCGTGGGACCGGACCTCCCCCCATCAGAATGGCCTCCAGCCCACCCAGATCGGCGTTCTCTCGCAGCAGCCTCGAGAGTTGGGTAGAGACTAGCGAGACGTGCGTAGCGCCGAGGCCGGCGATGGATTGGCCGAGTGTGGTCCCAGGCTGTGGGAGAGCGACCGTCGCCCCCGCGAGCAGGCACCGGAATAGTATGGAAAGCCCCCCGACGTGATACAGCGGCAACGAATGGAGCCACCTGTCGCCGGTCCGGAGCGCGATGTTGGCGTTCGAGCCGAGCGCGCTGTGGTAATGGTTACCGAACGTGTGGAGCGCCGCCTTCGGGGCACCGGTGCTACCCGAGGTGAAGATGATGGTCACAAGACGCCCTTGTGGAATATCCGCTGGCTCCGCACGCTGTTCGCTCTTTAGGAGTAGGGCTTCGGGTGATAGCTTGTGCAACTCAGTGCCTGCCGCTTGCAAAAATTGTTCGTCTTCGGAGATCAGGGCCGAGCAGGCCGCCCTCTCGAGGAGCCGCGTGGCGCCCCTTGGTGGGAGGCGATCGCTGGTGGGACAGGCTACGTGTCCGGCACGAATCAGGGCTAGCACCAACGCCACGTAACGCTCGTCTTTGGGCAAATGGAGCGCTACCCGGCTTCCCGGTTCGAGTTCTCCGAGACGGAGCGCCGCAACCGACACCATCCGGTCCAGCTCTCCGAAGGAGATAATTCCCCGCGCGCCAACGAGGGCGGCTGTATTCGGAGCGGCGAGGGCCGCCGACCGCAAAGGACAGGGGAAGGAGATAGGCTCGTCTCTCACGACACTATGTTAGCCCGAGCGTCAGGGTTTCGGTTGCGAGTTCTTCCACGAAGTAACGGTCGTGGGAGACGAACAGGATCCCGCCGGGGAAGTCTACGAGCGCCTCCAGCAGTACGTCCTGGGTCTCTATGTCGAGGTAATTGGTTGGCTCGTCGAGGACGAGGAGGTTGTTGTCCCCGAGGATGAGCCCGGCCAGGAGCACCTTGGCGCGTTCGCCTGAGCTCAACTTCGCCACCTTCTTGTTGACGGTCTCCCTCCTGACGCCCATCCTGCCCATGACGGTACGGACCAGGGTCTCGTCGCGCCCGGTCCCGAGGACCGCCTCCAGCGCCGTAACGTCGACAGGCACGAGGCGGTTGTCCTGGTCGAAGTAACCGGCCTTTGAGGAGGGTGAGAGACGAACATGGCCGTGCAGGGGTGGGATCTCACCGAGCACGGTACGCAGAAGCGCGGTCTTGCCGCAACCATTCGGACCGAGGATAGCCAGCCTGTCCCCAGCCCAGAGCTCGAGAGAAAGCTCTGTGGTCAAGGGCCGGTCTCTGGAGTAACCGACTATAAGATCATCGGCGCGCAGGAGGCTGCGGCCCTTCGAGGCCCCGAACTCTATCTTGACCGCATCCTTCTCGAACGGCTTCTCCGTACGGGCGTTCTCGATGGCCTCCTCCATCCTGCGTCGGGCGACGAGCGAACGCTTCATGACCTTCGCAGCCTTGTGGCTTACAAACCCTTTGTCCGCCGCGCCCCGCTTCTCTTTCTCGCCTGCGTCTGACCATCTCTGGTAGTCCTGGGCCTGCCGCTGCAGCTTCTTCGCCAGCTTCCGGTTTTTCTCGTATCTGCGCCATCCTACCTCCTCGGCCTGCCTAAGTTGTTGCCTGAACGCGGTGTAGTCGCCAGAATAGAGGGTAAGTCTGCCCCGATCGAGGTGGGCGACTTTCCTGGAGACGGCATCGAGAAAGCGCCGGTCGTGGGAAGCCACGACGTAGGCGGTATCCATCCCTGCCAGGTGTCCCTCCAGCCATTCGCGGGCGGGCACATCGAGGTGGTTGGTCGGCTCGTCGAAGAGGATGAGGTCATGATCCTCGAGCAACAGCCTCGCGAGCGCGAGGCGCACCCTCTGGCCGGCGGAGAGCTCGGAGACACTGCTGCCCCAGTACGCCTCGGAGAGGCCAAGACCCGTCAGAGTAGATCGTGTCCTCGATCTGAACTCGTACCCACCCGAGACCTCGAAGCGATGCTGCGCCTCGCCCAGATCGGCCAGTATCTCCGAGGTGCGTTCGCTCTCTCCCACCCCGCCGAGCTCGGAGGCGAGGACCTCGATACGTCTCTCCAGTTCGATCAGGGACCCGAAAGGCTCGAGCGCTACCTCCATGCAGGTACGTTTCGCATCCTCCTCCATGCCTGCGAAGTCCTGCTCCAGATACCCGATACGTACTCCCCGTGACAGCGAGACCTCGCCCGTGTCCGGTGTCAGAGACCCCTTCAGAATGCGGAAAATGCTGGTCTTCCCCGCGCCGTTCTCTCCTACGAGGGAGATCCTATCCTCAGGATAGACGGTGAAGGAGACGTCTTCTAGTACCTTCTTGTCGGGGAACGAGAGCGAGACGTTTCTGAGTTGGGCGAGCACGTAAAGATCCTTTGCAGGACGAGAGGACGAGGAAAGCATATTGCAAAGGAGGCTCGCTACATGCCCGAGAGTATACTCCAGCGCCCTCCGCCTCGCACAGAGCCGCTATAGCCACTCCAGCCTGCGAACGTCTACCGTGCGTGAAGCATCCGTCGTCTCCCTGACGCCCACTTCGGGAGACGGCAGGTCCAGCGGCGTCTCGAGAACATCTTCGGCTATCGCCCGGTAGGGATCCAGTCCGGCAGGAACAGGGCTGTCTGCGATGCCGGCCGCCATTCCGGTGATTCCTGACAGCGTAACGGTGTCATCTGGTCGTCATATTGACACTTGTAGCGAACGGGTGCAGAAACGAGGCGTGCTCGCGTATTCGCAGGAGTTGAACGGAACGACAAACAGACTTCGCTCGTCGCGCCTTCGGGGACTGCTACCGCGGCAGAACATCCCGAACGTGGTTAGACTGCTCTCGTGGGAAATGTGAGGCGACGGCTGACGGATGGGTCGAACCAGAGGGCTTCGACGCTCGAGCTCTTCTATGATCTCGTGTTCGTGTTCGCGATCACGCAGGTCTCCCACCTCCTCCTCGAGCACCTGACGTGGGCCGGCGTCCTGCAGTCCCTGATAGTCCTCCTCGCGGTGTACTGGTCGTGGAACTACACGACCTGGACCACCAACGAACTGGATACGGAGACCGTCCCTGTCCGACTGCTGCTCCTGGCGCTAATGCTCGTCAGTCTCCTCATGGCGGTTGCGATACCGCAGGCGTTCGAGGCTCATGCGCTGCTGTTTGCCGGGTCGTACGTTGCCATACAGATCGGCAGGCACACCTTCCTGACCTTCGCGGCGGCGGATCGCGGGACGATAGAACGCGAGCGGGCGGGACACATCCTCACCTGGTTTGTGGTGGTTGGCGTACTGTGGGTGGCAGGAGCCCTGCTCGACGGCCCGGAACGCGTCGTACTCTGGCTGGTCGCGCTCGCGCTCGACTACTGTGCGCCGCTCGTTACTTACTGGGTACCGGGCCGGCAGCGCCTCGCGCCAGCCACCTGGAACGTCGGAACGGAGCACTTCGCCGAGCGCTTCGGCCTGTTCATCATCCTCGCGCTCGGCGAGTCTATCGTCATAACCGGCGCGACAACTTCAGAGCTCGAACTCGACGCGGCGAGGATCATAGCCTTCGTGATGGCTTTTTTGGCGTCAGCGGCAATCTGGTGGTTGTACTTCACGTCCGTGTCGACGATTGGGGAACATTACCTCGAGGTCTCCGAGAACAGGACGATTCTCGCCAGAGACGCCTACACCTATCTGCACGTGGTGTTCGTCGCCGGGATCATCCTCTCCGCGGTGGGAGACGAGTTGGTGATCGCCCATCCGACGGAGATCCTGCCGCCGTACGAAGTTGCGGCGGTGGCAGCCGGGCCGGCCGTGTACCTCTTCGCCCACACCCTATTCGGCTACAGACTGACGGGGGTGGTCTACAAGGCGAAGGTCCTCGGGACGCTGGCCTGCTTCGCCGTCGGCTTCCTCGGCCTCCTCGTACCTGCGCTGGTGTTGGCGGGGCTGCTTATCTTGGTTTTGGTGGCGGTGATCGTATCTAGCTATCTGGCACCTTCGAGTGCCGAGGCGGAGGGCGAAGCTCTGCTTCAAAGCAGCTCGTGGAAGGCTGAGTGATACGAAGTCCGCAAGAAGAGAGGCATGTCAGGCAGCCACGAGATCGCTTCGTATCCGACAAGGACTCCAAAGGACGTGGATTCCCGCTTGCGCGGGAATGACGCTTAGGGATGCCTATCCGATGGTGATGGGACGGACTTGGTATAGTTCCGCAATCCGGGCATCAGGCTACAGGTTTCAGGAAGTGACCGTTGCAGAGAATTACTGGGCGCGGTCAGGGACGGCGGGGGAACTTCGAGAAGTCGGGTTTACGCTTCTGTTTGTAGGCGTCGCGGCCTTCTTGTGCCTCTTCGCTTCCGTAGAAGAGTAGGTTCGCGTCGTGGGCGAGCTGTTGGATGCCGGCGTAGCCGTCCTCGTGGGCGTGGAAGCTCGCCTTCAGGAGGCGCAGGGCGAATGGCGAGCGGTCCAGCATCTCGCGGCACCAGCGGACGGTCTCCTCCTCGAGCGCGGCGAGCGGCACGACGGTGTTGACTAGTCCCATCTCTAGAGCCTCCTCGGCGGAATAGATCCTGCAGAGGAACCACATCTCCTTGGCCTTCTTCGGCCCGACGAGGCTGGTTAGGACCGACGCGCCGAATCCGCCGTCGAAGCTTCCGACCTTTGGGCCGACCTGCCCGAACTTCGCGTTATCGGCAGCGATGGTGAGGTCGCACACCACGTGCAGGACTTGGCCCCCGCCGACGGCGTATCCCGCCACCATCGCGACGACGGGTTTGGGGCAACGCCGGATCTGGACGTGCAGATCCGTGACGTGGAAGCGTCCGACAGACTCTCCCCCCGGAGTGCGACGGGGCGCGTCGGGGTCATCGAGGTACCCGGCGTCCCCTCGTACCTTCTGGTCTCCTCCGGAACAGAATGCGTCAGGTCCCTCCCCCGTCAGGATGATGACCCCGGTCTCGTGATCTTCGCGGGCGTCTTCGAGGGCTTCTTGCATCTCGATGACCGTCAGGGGACGGAATGCGTTGCGCACCTCAGGGCGGTTTATGGTGATCTTCGCGATCCCCTCCGCCTTCTCGTACCTGATGTCCTCGAACTCTCTGGCCGATTCCCACTGTATGTTAGTCATAGAGCAGATTATAGAGATTTGCGCTTGATTCTTTCATTGAGCTGGGCGGTAGCGTGGCGCGCGGAGCCGGTAACGAATGAAGCGCTCGCTGCCGATCTCGGTCTCCCCATCCGGCTCGAATCCGAGCCGCATCAACCCCCTAACGTTCGTTCTCGAAGGTGGCAACAAGGCTGTCACGGAATCGAAGCCCATCTCGTCGAACGCGCGGGTGATGATCTCTTCGTAGATGGCGCGTCCCGTTCCCCAGTAGTGCGGGTTGAGGACCAGCGCCACATCCGCATCCCCGTCCTCGGGCTGAAGACCACCCCAGCTGGCAAACTTACCGTCTACGAAGAACGCCCATGGCCCGTACCCGTGCTCTTCCCAGAGTCGCTCCTTGTCCCTCAAGAACCTCTCGTAGTCGGCTTCACCGAAGGTGCCGCTCGACAACGGCATGTGTCTTCGCACCCGAGGATCGTTCGCTAGCTTGATCATGTCGGCACTGTCTACCTCACTCAACCTCTTGAACTCGATGTTCATCTTTCGACCTCTGGCTCGCTGCACGCTCACGCCTAATGATAGACCGATGGCGGGAGGGCGGTCCTCAGGTAGCGCGCAAAGATCGCCGTTGATTCCGGCAGCACCGACTGTACCCTTCCATCGGGATGCACCCCCAGACGCACAGAGATTTGAGAGCAGCTCGCGACTTCATGCGCCACGCCTACGGGCGTCCCGTCTCTCTACCCGACGTCGCGGCCCGGGCCAACCTCTCCCCTTACCACTTCCTGCGCGTCTACAAGCGGGCCTACGGAGAGACACCGCACGAGTTCCTGACCCGGCTGCGCATAGAGCGGACGAAGACGCTTTTGGCGAGTGGGAGTCACAACGTCACGGAAGCGTGCTTCGAGGTCGGCTTCTCCAGCCTGGGCAGTTTCAGTAACCTGTTCGCGTATCGTGTTGGCCTACCCCCTTCCGAGTACAGGCGCTATGCTCGGTCGATGATCTCCGTTCCTTCGACGGTAAGGACGCTATTCGTTCCCTCGTGCTTTTTCACGATGTTGTACGGAGTTCTGGAAGAGCGCAATTTTCGAGAAGCCGGAGAGGCACCTCCGCTAGTATCTTCAGAATATAGCAACGAGACAGGGAGGTAAGTCGTGATCCAACGCCAGAGTCACTCTACGATCTACGTAATCGACCAGGAAGAAGCCCTCAGGTTCTACCGCGACATCCTGGGCTTCGAGGTAAACACCGACATGCCCATGGGCGACTCGGGGCTTCGCTGGCTGACGCTGAACCCGAAAGGCCAACCCGACCTCGAGTTGATCCTGGCCCAGGTAGCCTCTGGACCGATGTTCGACGCCGAGACGGCGGAAGAGATGAGGGCGATGCTCGAGAGAGGCGCCTTCGGCATCGGCGTCTTCGAAACGGATGACATCAAAGGCGACTACGAGCGCTTGAGCAGCCAGGGTGTCGAGTTCGTGTCGCCACCCCAGGAACGGTTCTACGGCACAGAGGCCATCGTCAAAGACAACTCAGGGAACTGGTTTAGTCTCACCCAGAGCAAACGATAGTCCTTCCACATAACGCCAGAGCAAGGAGTTGTATGCCGCCGGAGTCTCGGCGTGCACGGTATGTCCCGCTCCAGGGACGACCGCGGACTCTATTCGCGGGTTGATGCCCGCCATGCGCGATGAGATCCCGGCGTACTTCCCATCGAGCTCTCCGGCTATGGCGAGCGCCGGTACGCCTAGACCTGTCAGCTCTCCCCACAACGAAGGCTGGCTCCCCGTACCCATCCCTCGCAACGAGCGCGCCAGCTCTCCAGCGTCGTTGCGCCGCCGCGCATCGATAGTCCGACGGAGCAGGTCCTCGTCCCGCGCCAGGGGCGCGAAGAGCGGCTGCGCGTACCAGTCCCGAAGAAACGCCTCGAAGTCTCCCGATTCCAGGCACTCTGCCTTCGACTCATCCGCGGCACGCCGCGCCGCTCGCTCACCGGATCTCTCCAGTCCGGGCGAGGCCGATTCGAGGAAGAGCCCCGCACACCGTTCCGGGTAACGCAGAGCCAGATACAAAGCCAGCCGCCCGCCCATCGAGTAACCGGCGACTACGGGACGGAAGATCTGGAGGTCGTCCAGGGTTCGGATCACAGCCCGTATGGCGCCCTCGATCGTGTACGTATCAGAGGGCAGCCCCAGCGATGCGCCGTGCCCGGGCAGGTCCACGGCTACGCAGAATCGATCCCCGGGCGCCGCAATCACCTCTCGCCAGTCGACGGAAGAACCCATGAAACCGTGCAGGAAGAGGACCGCGGGAGACCGGCGGTCTCCCGCGACCTCGTAGTTCAGAACGACACCCATTACAACCTGGCAACCCGGTCCGCCACTTCTTGGAGCAGCCTGCGGTGCAACGTCACGTTCTCCCCGCGGTCGGTCTCTACTTCGATCAGGGTCGACGAGCCGCGGGCACACGCAGAACCGTACGCTTCGACGAACTCCTCCATCGTGCCGGGGTGCTCGTAGGCGAGTCCGAACATCTTCGCCGCTGGCTCGAAGCCCACGCCCTGCGGCGTGCCGAAGTAGGTCTCGAAGAACCCCTCGTGCCTGGCGATGGGCAGGAAGGAGAAGATACCGCCCCCGTCGTTGTTCAGCACCACGACGACGACGTGTACGTCCCGCAGCATGGCGAGAGAGTTCATGTCGTGCAAAAGCGCGAGATCCCCGATAAGAAGCGTAACGGGCCGTCCGAGGCCCCTCGCGAAGCCTGCGGCCGTGGCGACGGTGCCGTCGATACCGCTCGCGCCCCTGTTGGCCGCGACAGGAACGGGCGCGCCGTTAGTCGTCGCGTAGGTATCCAGGTCCCGAACGGGCATGCTGCTGGCGACGACGAGACCGTGGTCCGGGGGTGCGTTTTGCGAGAGGACCCTGGCCACGAGCGGCTCGTTCGGTTCTCCGGAGAGGTCTCCATCAAGATGGCGCCCCACCTCCTCCGATGCCTTAAGCCAGCCCGCCGTCCAGGAAGAGTCCATCGCCGGTGGGTCCTCGGCAGCGGCCCGGGCCAATGCGGAGCAGAAGTCGAGGACGTTCGCCTCGACGCTGTGGGTAACGCGGTGGGCGGGATCCAGCCTGAAAGGGTTCTCGCGTACGACGACGTAAGGGTCGGGGCGGCTGCCGGCAAGGAACTGCTCCAGGCGTTTGGAAAGGGCCCTTCCTCCGAGGTGGACTACAGCCTCCGGTGCGTGTGATCCAGCGAACGAGGCCCCGGCCACAAGCGCGTCGTAATGGGCGGTGAGGCCCTCTGAACCGAGTCGGACCTGGGAGCCTATGTCGGGTAGTAACGGCCAGCCCAGGGTCTCGGCGAGCCGCAGGACCGCCTCGCCCTGCTTGCGGGAGGCCAGCCTGCCGGCGACGACGAGACCCCTTCTTACGGGGTGGAGCGTCTCCCAGAGGCGGTGGACCTCCATCTCGTCCACGGCGGGTTTCGTCGCGGCGTAGCGGGTGTACGGTCTATCGCCCTCTACCCAGGAGGATGGTCCGGAAAGCACGGGCTCGTCCCCCGGATCGGGGAGTAGGGGCTCGCGGAACATCAGGTTCAGGTGTACTGGGCCCTGTGGCGTTCGGCCCGCACGGTAGGCAGCCTGATCCACGGTCGTCAGGACCATGGCCGGGTCGATGGCGGGGTCGGGGGCCGGCAGATCGAAACGCCAGCGGACGTAATCGCCGAATATGTCGGGCTGATCTATGGTCTGGTTGGCACCGGTCTGGCGGAGCTCGGGAGGACGATCGGCGGTAAGCAGAATCATGGGAACGCCGTCGGTCGCGGCCTCCACGACGGCCGGAAGGCCGTTGGCGACCGCGGTGCCCGAGGTCGTGATCCAGGCCGCAGCACGCCCCGTGGCGCGGGCGTAGCCGAGGGCGGCGAAGGCGGTCCCGCGCTCGTCGAAGTGTATGAGGCTACGGGCCCTCTCGTTCGCGGCTAGTGCAGCGACCAGGGGCGTCGAGCGCGAGCCGGGGGCGACGCAGAAAAAGTCTACGCCGCAGCGGAGAAGCTCTTCGACGATCAGGTACGCCCAGAGGCGATTAGCTCGCGGCGTGTCCCTGTTCAAGCCCGAACATCCCCGTGAAGTCGCCGATCTTCTGCTCGATCTCGGCCCACTCCTCGTCGGGCACGGAGCCGGCGACTATCCCGGCCCCCGAATAGAGGGCGAGCGTCTTTCCCCGCACCAGCCCCGAGCGTATACCAACGGCGAACTCGGAGCCTTCGGCCCCGATCCAACCCACGGGCCCGGCGTACCAGCCCCGGTCGAAGGTTTCTAAGGCCTGTATCTGCTCCAGCGCCCCGGTTCGCGGATGCCCGCCGACGGCCGGCGTAGGATGCATCGCGTCGAGCAGCGCGGCGTCCGTCACACCATCCCTGAGCGTCCCACGAACCTTCGACCTGAGGTGCCTTCCCCGAACCAGCTTCATCTCGGAGACGTGGTCCTCGATCTCCAGCTCTTCACAGAGCGGCAGCAGCGCCTCCCTTATACCTTTGCTCACGTAAGTGTGCTCGACCCGGTCCTTGGCGCTGTGCAACAGGGCGTCGCGCAGACCCTCGTCCTCCGCCGAAGAGACTCCACGGGGCCTGGTCCCCGCCACGGCCTCGCTCTCCACCATGCGTCCGTCGCGGCGGAACAGGCGTTCGGGGGAGGCCCCTAGGAATGCCGTCCCACTCTCGGGCTCGGCGTAGAAATGGAAGCAGCCCGGCGTAGCCGCCTTCAGGCTCTCCAGTAGGAGCGTGGGATCCAGGTCCCCACAGAAACCGAACTCGGCTCTGCGGGCCAGCACGACCTTCCCCAGACGTCCCTCCGAAAACGCCGCGAGAGCCCGCTCGACGTTCCCCCTCCAACCCCGCAGGTCGGGGCTGTCTTCACGGAGTACCGGTGCCGGCAACGGAGCACCGTACCCACCCTCGGGTAACGAGAGGTCTTCGATCTCCTGAGTTATCTTCGAGGCGTCATCCGTATCCCTGGGGAGCACCAGGTTGCAAACCAGCGTCGTCTCCGTCTCCCCCGCGTGCAGCTCGAAGCGCGGCAGGACGAACCGGTAAGCGCCGAACGCAGCCCATTCCTCATCGGGCTGGCCAAGCGGATCGAAACGTGCTCCGCCGTAATAGCGAGCCCCAGAAACCCCCGAGTCGGGCAGCGACGCGAGCGCCTTGGACAGAGATCTCGGCCCCTCAGAGGCGCTCGCCTCCCGCAGGTCCGCGATCCCCACGGCCGCGACGCCGGCCCGGTCTTCACGTCCCGACCAGTAGACCTTCGGGAACATCCGCTGCTCTGAGAGCCACCTGAAAGGGTCTACCCGGCCCGCGGGTACGGCGAGACGCACGATTCGCTCGACCGGGTCCGCGAGGCTTTCCAGTCTTGCATCCGAGAGCGCACGGCCCACCCTGTCGGCCAGTAGCCAGCGGACGCCCGGTGACGTGCCGTTCTCCTCAAGGGGACCGGTGTATTCCCTGCTCAGCAAGATATGTGCCGCCTCGTCATCTCAGGGTGTAGTGTAGCAAGGAGTATCTAGCAGTTAAGCGGCTTCGCTCACAATTTCGAGCTGTAAGCGGTCAGCTCTCAGCCTTAAGCTTTTCATCCTTGCCGAATGCTGAGCGCTGATGGCTGATCGCTGTACTTTCGAGTATTCAACCGTGGAGCTTTGGGTAGAGGTTCTTGTAGCGTTCGTAGGCGGTCTCGTAGGCCGGCCCGCCGGGTCGTATTACGCTCTCGGGTTCGGGGGTGAGGGGGAGTGTGTCCTCCGCTGTAGGGTAGATACCGGAAGCGAGGCCGGCCAGGAAAGCGGCGCCGCGGGCCGATGCCACGGAGGAGATCTCATCTGGCAACTGCCACAACGGGCGGCCGAGCACATCGGCCAGTAGTTGACGCCAGGGCTCGCCCGAACCCCCTCCGGTTCCACCTCCGGCGAGGCGCAGTTCGGGGGCAGTGATCCCCTGATCCTCCAGCGCCTCGAGTGCCTCACGCAGGGCGAAGGCGACGCCTTCGAGGGCGGCACGCAGGAGGTGGCCGCGCGTGTGGTCGAGGCCGAGGCCGGTCCAGGCGCCACGGGCGCCGGGGTCGAAGCGCGGCGTCCGCTCTCCGCTCAAGTAAGGCAGGAACGTGACGCCTCCCGAGCCTTGCGGCACCGCGAACGCCTCCTCGTAAACTTCTTTCCAGGAGACGCCCAGTACTCTGCGCACCCACTCCAGGGCGAGGCCCGCGTTCTGGACCGCCGCCATCGAATACCAGAGCCCTGGTAAGGCAGCCCGGTACAGGTGGGTCCGACCTAGCGGGTCGGGTTCGGACACCCTCTTCGGCGTCACGACCTGGCCGAC
>Ga0196962_10000219_pt1 | contig 29042 bp, 29 predicted proteins | sample S3v_20metaG_FD_183186 | JGI IMG/M metagenome (GOLD analysis project Ga0196962, IMG submission 183186) | Soil microbial communities from Anza Borrego desert, Southern California, United States - S3+v_20 | ecosystem: Environmental > Terrestrial > Soil > Desert | place: USA: California | collected...
ACCTGCGAGCTGAGCACGGTGCCACCGGCGGTCGCGGCGACCTGCTGCGCCCGCGCGGCGCTCTGGCGGACCTCCTCCGAGCGGAGGCCAAGATCGGCCGTCTTGACTATCTTGCGCCCAAAGTCTCCGAGCGCGGCAGGATCCTCGGTTATGCCGACAGCACCCTCTGACGACTGCGCCAGGTCCGGTTCAGACCCGGACGGTGAGTCCACGCCTGCCGGCGCCCGCCCTACGGACACCCCGCTATCGACCGACTTCGTCTCTCTGGTCCCGCACGACGCGAAGGCCAGAACGAGGAGCACGAGCACGCTCACCCCTAAAGACCTCGCCACCGCTGAAAAACGTCTGGCTCTCATGGCATCCACCTCACTCGGACGTGTACCTTCCGCGGAGCAACTTCCCGCTCCGAAGGGCCCATATACGGCCCAACCTACTCCCTGTACACCTCCAGCCCTCCATCGGTTCCCCGATTTCAACGAACCGATTCGGCGATGCGGATCGCCTGCTCCTTATGGAGGTCTGCTTCGAGTCGGAGGGCGTACCCCCCTTTCTCCCAGAGCAGTACGCCGCCGGGGAGACGCGGGTCCATGGCCGAGGGAATGCGTCCAGCAGATCCCCAGTATCCGGGATCTCCGTCCACGCTCACCCGTTCTAGCTCCGATCCGACAGTGCTCTTTCCTCCGAGATACGCCGACTCGACGTCGCCTGGCGTCTCTGTCAGGACGAGGCTGATCCCGGCGCCTCCGAGGGGCGGCAAACCGTCCCTATAGACCAGCACGACGCCATTCTTTTCGGAGGTTCCGGCCGCGTAGACTTCATCAGGCTTACCTAGATTCGGTATCCGGGGTAGGAGGAGCGCGCCTTCCATCCTGGCCCGCGCCTCTTGCAGCGTAATTCTCTCCCCCGAGAACCGTGCAGCCAGCGACTCCCCACTCTTGGACACGCCGGCGGAGGGTGCTGCTGCCTCCGTCTGTCTCTCGGGTGAGCCGGCATCGACGGCGGGTTCGCCGGCATTATGGACACCTTCCGCCACGAACCAGTCGCCTATCGTGGCGCGCAGGCCAGGGGAAAGGGTCGGGACGGCGACGACGAGAACGAACGCCGCCGCTACCGCCACCCAACGCATGGCCGGGAAAGCAGTAAGGAACCTTCGGGGCCGGCTGTTCTCTTCGTCGAGCACTCTGCGGGCGGCGCGCGCGGCGTCCGGCGTCGGGGGATAATCGATGAAGCCCCCGAGCTCCTTCAGCTCTCTCTCGAGTTCTCTATCTGGCATCTCCCTCCTTCGCAATCTCGGTGCGCAGACTCTTGAGTGCCCGCGAGAGCCGCGATTTGACGGTACCTCGCGCGCAACCCAGGATCGCGGCCGTCTCCTCTTCGGAGAGGCCCAAGAAGTAGCGGCAGCCGATAGCCCACCGCGCCTCCTCGCGCAGGCCGCCGAGGGCCTCGAGCAGCTCTTCTCTCCGCTCGGCCGCCAGTACCGCCGCCTCGGGGGAGGCAGGGTTATTCTCAGGCGTGGCCTCCCACGCCGCCCGCAGGAACAGACCGGCGCGACGCGCGGCCGCCCTGCGCCGGTTTCTGGCCTCGTTGGCGACTATCGCGAGCAGCCAGGGTCTGAAACGGGCGCCGGATCGGAAGCGTCCCAGGGCGCGGTATGCCTTCACGAAGGCCTCCTGGGTCGCTTCCTCGGCCTCCGAGGCGTCGCCCGTGATGAGGTAGGCGGTACGGAAGGCCACCTCCTGGTAGCCACGCACCAGCCTCTCATACGCCGCAGTATCTCCGCCCTTCGCCCGCTCGGCGAGCTTCGCGTCATCCGAGGTGACGGCCCTCCTCCTCGACGTTGCTCCCTACTACCATCTACAACGCCGGGCGCGAAAAGGTTCCCGGCATGATGGCTAATGATGACGCCTCAGGCGAGTCTCTGCGAGCGTCCACCCCGAGAAATCCGCATTTCCCTGCGTGCTAGAATGCCTGCCCATGCAGGACGAACGACTCGGGGAAAATACCACGGCGGGGAAGATAGAGGGACTGGGGCATCTGCGTGAGGCCGCGGCCCACCCTGCCCCCGAGCAGGCCGTCGAGAGGCAGCGCGAACGCGGCAAGCTGACGGCCCGCGAGCGCGTCGAGCTCTTGCTCGACCCCGGCACGTTCGTCGAGTTGGACCGCTACAGGGTGCACCGCTCTTACAACTTCGGCCTGGAGGAGAACAGGCCCCTCGGGGACGGGGTCATCACGGGCTACGGCGAGGTCTCCGGGCGCAAGGTCTGCGTCTTTTCCCAGGACTTCACCGTGTTCGGGGGTTCCCTGGGCGAAGTCTACGCGCAGAAGATCTGCAAGGTCATGGACCTCGCCATCTCGACGGGTTGTCCCATTATCGGCATCAACGACTCGGGCGGGGCGCGCATCCAGGAGGGCGTCGTCTCCCTGGCCGGCTACGCGGACATCTTCCACCGCAACGTGCTCGCCTCGGGCGTGGTGCCCCAGATCTCCGTCATCGTCGGACCCTGCGCGGGTGGCGCTGTGTACTCGCCGGCGATCACGGACTTCGTGTTCATGGTCGAGGAGACGAGCCACATGTTCATAACCGGCCCCGACGTCATAAAGAGCGTCACCGGCGAGGACGTCTCCTTCGAGGACCTGGGCGGCGCGGCCACCCACAATACCAGGTCAGGCGTCGCCCACTTCTCGGCGCCAGACGAGGAGACCTGCTTCGACGACGTGCGCTACCTGCTCTCCTTTCTCCCCGAGAACAACCTGGAGAGCGCCCCTTACTTCAGGCCGACCGACGACCCGGAGCGGATGGACGAGGACCTGGCGCGTCTGATCCCCGACTCCCCCCAGCGCCCCTACGACATCCGCGGCGCGATAGAAGGCGTAATCGACGACGGGGAGTTCTTCGAGGTTCAGGAAGGCTGGGCCCAGAACCTGGTCGTCGGCTTCGCCAGGCTCGACGGACGGTCCATCGGCGTCGTAGGGAACCAACCTTCCGTGCTTGCAGGGACGCTCGATATCAACGCGAGCGTGAAGGGCGCCAGGTTCGTCCGTTTCTGCGACGCCTTCAATATCCCGCTACTTACGTTCGTTGACGTGCCAGGTTTTCTGCCAGGGACAGACCAGGAGTGGGGTGGAATCATCCGTCACGGGGCGAAGCTGCTATATGCATTCTCGGAGGCCACGGTGCCCAAGATGACGGTCATCACCAGGAAGGCTTACGGCGGGGCCTACGACGTCATGTGCTCCAAGCACATCGGGGCCGACGTTAACGTCTCCTGGCCCACGGGTGAGATCGCGGTGATGGGTGCCTCGGCCGCAGTCGGCGTTATCTTCAGGCGCCAGATCTCGGAGGCCGAAGACCCGGATGCGAGACGCGAAGAGCTCATCGAGGACTATGAAGAGCAGTTCAACAATCCCATGGTCGCCGCAGAGATGGGTTTTATTGACGACGTCATAGACCCGCGCGAGACGCGGCCGTACCTGATCCAGGCCCTCCAGATGATCCGCACCAAGCGTCCCGACAGGCCGCCCCGCAAGCACGGAAACATTCCGCTTTGATAGCTTTCGGCTTTCAGCTTTCGGCTTTCAGCTTGATCACTTTGGGTCGCCGGTAGGTGGAGAATGCCTGACGACGACAGGAAGACGTTAGGATCTCCTTTCCCCTTAAGGATTCAGCCGGCGCCGAACCTGGAGGAGGTCGCCGCTATAGTTGCCGCTCTGGAGACGCTCTCCGGAGGAGGGCAACGAGACAGCGCTTCCTTGAAGCGCAGCCGGTGGCGGCTGGCCGGCCTTCTCGGGCACGCACTAGAACCTGGGATAGAGCCGGATGGCTCCCTGTGGGCCTACTCCAGGTGGGAGGGCTAGCTCCGGTGTTCGGTAAGGTGCTGATCGCCAATCGGGGTGAGATCTCCGTCCGCATCATTCGCGCGTTGCGCGAGATGGGGGTAAGGAGCGTCGCCGTCTACTCGGATCCCGACAGGGAAGCCCTGCACGCCAGCCTGGCGGACGAGGCCTACCACGTCGGCCCGGCGCCAGCAGCGGTGAGCTACCTGAACAAAGAGAGGCTGATCGAGGTCGCACGAAAGAGCGGGGCAGAGGCCATACATCCTGGATACGGCTTCCTGGCCGAGAGCGCCCCTTTCGCGCGCGCTGTCGAAGGGGCCGGGCTAGTCTGGATCGGCCCTCATCCTGGTGCCATAGAGGCGATGGGGAGCAAGGTGGAGAGCCGAAGGATCATGGCTGAGGCCGGTGTCCCGATGGTGCCTGGCACGCGAGACTCCATCACCTTCGCTAAGCAGATCAGCCTCTTCGGCGAGGAGCACGGCTTCCCCGTGGCCGTGAAGGCCTCTGCGGGCGGCGGCGGCAAAGGCTTCGCCGTGGCCAGAGACGCCTCTGAGTCTGCGAGCGCCTTCGAAAGGGCGAGTAGGGAGGGCGAAGCTTACTTCGGGGACGGTTCGGTCTACATCGAGAAGTACCTTTCCGCCCCGCGCCACGTGGAGATACAGGTCGTGCGGGACAGGCACGGTAACGCGGTCCACCTGGGTGAGAGGGACTGTTCGATCCAACGCCGCCACCAGAAGCTCGTCGAAGAGTGCCCCTCCCCTGCCATAGACCCGATGATGCGCGATGCTATGGGCAAAGCCGCCCTCGCCGCCGCCGAAGCCGTCGATTACGACAACGTTGGCACCGTCGAGTTCCTCCTCGAAGAGGGTGAAGCCACAGGCGCGTTCTACTTCCTGGAGATGAACACCCGCGTCCAGGTTGAGCATCCGGTGACCGAAGAAGTCACGGGGATAGATATCGTGAAGACCGGCATCCGAATAGCCGCCGGCGAGGAACTCCCCTTCTCGCAGCGCGATATCTCCTGGCGCGGCCACTCCATCGAGGTTCGCCTGAACGCCGAGGACGCATCTAACGACTTCGCCCCGAGTCCTGGCGTCGTTACGGCCTATGTGGAGCCAAGCGGTCCGGGAGTAAGGGTAGACTCCTCGCTGCGCGGACCTGGCGTCGTGGCTGAGTCCTACGACCCACTGTTCGCCAAGCTCATCGTTCGCGGTTCCGATAGAGAGGAGGCCTTGGCAAGGCTCGCGCGGGCGCTCGCCGAGTTCAGGGTGGAGGGGATCTCCACGACGTTGCCCTTCTACCGTGCGATCCTGGACGATGAGGTCTTCGTCTCCGGCGACTACACGACGGGCTTTATAGCAGAACGGATGCATCGGCTAGAGATACAGCCTGCTGTCACCGGAGAAACCGGCACGTCCCCTGAGAAGCACGCCCGTGAGGTCGAGGTCGAGGTGAACGGCAAGCTCTTCAGGGTGAGGGTGTTCGGGGATGAGGGCACGACCGTCGGGCCCCCGCGGCGCAGGCGTGGCGAGACGCGTCGGGCTTCGACGAACGAGGGTGCGATCCGGGCGCCGATGCAGGGCACCATCGTAAAGGTGCTGGTGGAGGAGGGGCAAGAGGTCGCCGCGGACGAGGCCGTGTGCGTCCTCGAGGCGATGAAGATGGAGAGCGAGGTCCGCTCCCAGAAGGCCGGCACCGTCTCCGAGGTCCGCGTAGAGGCCGGGCAGACCGTAAGATCAGGGGACATCCTGATCTCTGTAGAGTAGGGCGTCCATTGACCGAACACACCGCAGAGTACGAGTGGCACGGCGACGGTGAGGAAGGCGAGGTCGTCCTCTACGCCCCGGACGACTCGGCTTTCGAACGCGCCTTGCCCGCCGCTAGATTACCCGGCGTGGAGAGTCCCGTCTACGCCGCGGCCTCGCAAGGAGACTTTGGATGGGCCGCAGCCTCAGCCACGCACGCAGCCCCCGATCTGCTCTCCGGCCCTCTCCGCGGTCTGCTCCTCGTCGCCGGCACCAGGTCTGAGAACCTCGGTGTACCGCCACAGGAGCTGAGAGACAGAATACGGCGTGAACTCCCCGAGGCCGGCGCACGCCTACCTTCCTTGAACGAGTCAGGGGCGGGCAGGTTCTGCGAGTCGGGGGCTCGGGCCGCGGCGGAGGATGACCTGATCGAAGAAGACGATCTACCGCTTCTGGATGTGTGCCCTGGCGACGCCGACGCCTTAGGACGCCGGGCTCTAGCCGCCGCTCCGCGCGCATGGGCGGGTAGGGTGGAACCGGATCTCAGGTTGGTGACGGAGGTCCTCGACACCGAAGGCGCGGAGAGCTTAGGACTGGAGGAAGGAGCCCTCGCCATCGCCGTCAAGGTCGACGCAGGAGACCTCGGCCGGCTCGCGCTCGCCGCCCACAAGGAGCGTATTTTGAGCCGTACACAATCGGGAGATTTTGGCTCTACGCCCGAACTCCCGGCTGCCCCTGCCTCAAGCGGTGAGGTCGAGGACCTCGTCGCGGCGCTCTACGCAGCGACCAACTTCGCGGACGCCCGCGCCGCAAGGACTGTGTGGATGCTGAGGCGGGTACTGGGCGACGCGGCGGGAGGGCTGGAGATCCTCGCCGCCTGGAGGACCGGTGGGATCGAGGAGCAGGAAGGGCGCCTGGTGCACCGAAGGGGTTTCGCTTGGGCCGAGAATGGACATGTGCTCGTCTGCGGAAGTTACGCGGCGGCCGGAACGGGTAATATGTGGGCGAGTGCGCCGCCGTTCGGGGTTCCGGAGGAGGAAGGCCGGTGGCCGTGGGAAGAGGCTGGGCTGTTGGAACGTCTGGTGACGTTGGATCCCCCGGAGGGCTGAGGTTGGACCTGTTGATGGTTAGGGACCGGAGCACGGGCCGGTTCGTCTATACGGAGCGACTGGAGCGTAGATCCGGCGAGACGTCCTGGGAATACGTCCGTCGTAGCGTCAGGAGGGAGGCCCGCATCCGGACGCGCTTCGACGGGGACACAATGGAAGTCATCGTCGGGTGGGATGTCGATTCGGTCGAAGCGTTCTTGCGCGCATACCCCGAGTACCGCACGGACGGGGACTCCGACGCAGCGTCCGGAAGAAGTAGAGAGCACGAGGAACGTACGGAAGGAGATGCCGTTGACCGGTGAGGTTTTGGACAGGTTCTCTGAGCTTGTAACGACCGCCCTGGGGCTCGTGGCCGCACTGGCCTGGAACACCGCCATCCAGAACCTGTTCCACACAGTTTTCGGCGGGTCAGGCAGCAAGCTCGCCGGACAGTTCCTCTACGCCACCCTGATAACCTTAGTCGTCATCTTCGCGGCAATAGCCGTAAGTCGTGCGCAGAAAGAGCGAAACAGGCCGAGGAGGAACGAAGAGGGTAGAGGGCGGTTCGTGGACCGGGATAGGGACCGTCAGGCGGCGGGGGCGGGTTCGAAACCCGCCCTTACTTGAAATCTTCGGGGGAGACCTGGTTCATCCAGTCCTTGAATTTATCCACGACCTCGTCCTCTGGGGTGTCTTCTATCGCCTCCTCGAAGACGACGCCGGCCTCCTCTATCACCTCGTCTGAGGCGAAGATCTCGGCCCCCGATCGGATAGCGAGGGCTATGGCGTCGGACGGCCTGGAGTCGACCTCCACCGTCTTGCCTTCTATCTCGAGCCTTATGGTGGCGAAGAAGGTCGAGTCCCTCAGTTCGGTCACCGTGATCCTCTCCATCGATCCGCCGAGTTCGTTGACCAGGCTCAGGGCTAGGTCGTGTGTCAGGGGCCTGACGAACTCCTGGTTCTGAAGCTTGAACAAGATAGAGCGGGCCTCCGCCTGGCCGATCCAGATCGGCAAATAGCGGTTCTCGTCTTCGACCTTGAGGATAACTATCGGGCTGGAGGAAAAGAGGTCCATGTTCATGCCGTAGATAGACATCTTGGTAAAGCCGTTGGCGCTCACTGGCTATGTGCTCCTCTCACTCCGCGAGGTCGCGGGGTTCTCTTGTACTGGTCGATTTTACTGCCAGCTTCTTCTGTGTTCAATCAGGTTGTCAGTAGCCTGCCCGTGTTGTACATTATTCCGGCGGCGAAGATCCGTTGCGCCGATCACTCAGGGCCTGTAGCTCAGCCGGTTAGAGCGCTTCTCTGATAAGGAAGAGGTCCCTGGTTCGAGTCCAGGCAGGCCCACTGAGATATCCCTTTATCTAAGCCATTTCTCTCTGCGCTGCGCCTCTTCGATGGTCTGAATTGTGCCGTAGCGTACGGTGACGTCTCGTGGGGTGGCTGTCGGTGGCCCTCAACGGGAGAGAAACCAGTCCAGCAGATCGTAGACGTAGTAGGCGAGGGTGCCGTCGGTAAGAGGGTTGCGCTCGAACTCCCCAGCGGCAGCCTTTTTGCGGTAAGTCGATGGCGGCATCTTGAGGAATGCAGCGGTCCGTAGCCAACTTATGAGAGTAGGACTCTATTCTTGCTTCTCCCCTCATTGGTCTCTGCTCTTACACGGTAGCTCAAGCCGAGGACCAGGACACCCTACGGCGAGCGTGTGCGCGTCTAGATTATGGTGCGTCTCGCGCCACACGATCCGCCTGTCGTCTACATAATCTGATACGCAATAGGCGCGCCCCTCGTTCATTCCGCACGCTTTAGCCCATGCTGGGGAGGTCCGAGGATCCCCGCGGTCGCCCATGTACGCGCCTATCCTGGAGTCGGGCTTTACGCCGTCGGCGATGAAAGCTTTATAGTGGTCAGGACCGTCGCAGTCACTTTCTAGAAAGTCGTAGTTCCAACAGCTCGTTATGGGTGCGCTATCGGTGAAGGCTCCGCCTTTGACCGGGTGCACATGGCGGGTGTGATCGTGGCCGAAGAACGACAGCCCGAAATGCCCGAGTGCGGGTTCCAAGAACATGGGATGCCAATGCTTCATTGTTTGGGTATCTCTTGCTGCATAACCGGCGGACGCAAGTAGCGCTACGAAGAGGCACGAGCAGATCAGCAACGTCGTCAACCGTTTCACCATTCGTTTACCCGAAAGGCAGTTTAGCACCTTGGACGCGGCACGCTTGGTCATACACTACGCCGCTGAGACCTCCGACTTTGACTGAGCTACGGCTCGCGTCAAAAGAGAGGTCACTGACCTCCAGCGTGATATGGGCAAACGGCGTCCCGGGGAGCTTAAGCGTTTGGTGTGAGGTGTGAGATCACCATCCCAACAAGTCAGCGAAGGCTAGCAGGGGGCGACCGAGTTGCCGTTGAGCCAGGTGCAGAAGTTGTGCGAGTCTATCCTCGCCGCCGAACGCGCCCGTAACCCACTCAGCTCGTGAGGCCGCTCTCGCCAGACGCCGGAGGTATTGGACTTCTGGCGACTACTTCCCGCACTCCGTCAGCGCCTGGTCGATGATGGAAACCCCCTCATCGATCTCGTCGGTGGTCACCGTTAGGGGCGGTGCGAGGCGGAAGACGTTGCCCAACCCCTTGAACTTCACAATGTTCATGTTGAGGCCGAGCTCCAGGCACCGCCGCGTTACCCGGGCGCCGAGTTTCTCATCCGGTGCCCTGCCTTCACGGTCCTTGACGAGCTCGACGCCGAGCATCAGACCGCGTCCCCGCACGTCGCCGATCGGCTCGTGGCGGGCCTGAAGCTCCAGCAGCGCCGAGCGCAGCCGGTCCCCCATTAGGCGAGCCCGCTCGGCCAAACGTTCCTCGGCGAGGACCCGTAGCACAGCCAGGCCGACCTCGGCGGGGAGGGGATCGGAGACGTGGGAGGTGAAGTGCAGGAAGCCCTTCTCGTAGCACTCCTCCTCGATCGCGACGCTGGTTACCGTCGCGGAGAGCGGGAGCCCACCGCCCAACGTCTTGGAGAGGGTCAGGACGTCGGGGACGACGTCCTCGGCCTCGAAGGCGAAGTCGGCGCCGACCCGGCCGAGCGCCGTCTGCGCCTCGTCCAGGATCAGCAACATGCCTCGCTCCTCGCAGGCCCGCTTGAGGCGGGCGAGGTAGCCTTTCGGGAGCGGGACGATGCCGCCTACGCTCAGGACGGGCTCTGCGATCACGGCAGCGTACGCGCCCACCGACTGGGAGTCCGCGAGCCCGACGCCGACCTCGAGGCAGGTCATGTCGCAGCGGTCCTGGCAGTGCCGGATCGGGCACCGGTAGCAGTTCGGAGCCGGCAGGACCATAGAACCCGGCATGGCGGGGCCGTACCCTTTGTGGCCGGCCGAGTATGTGCTGGACGAGGCGCCGGCGGTCATGCCGTGCCAGGAGCCCGTGAACCCGAGGACCTCGAATCCCCCGGTCTTCAGCTTGGCGAGGCGCAGCGCCGCCTCGTTCGACTCGCCGCCCGTGCTCAGCAACAGCACCTTCTGCAGCGCGGGCGGTAGCATCCCGGCCAGCTCCCGCGCCAGCAGGAAGACCGGCGGCGCGAGCATGCCGCTAAAGAGGTGAATGGCTTCCCGGCAGGCCTTCTCCATCGCCGCCACGATGGCCGGGTGGTTGTGGCCAAGGGTCGCGCACATCTGCCCCGAGGTGAAGTCCAGGATACTGCGACCGTCGACGGTGTAGAGGCGGGAGCCGGAGGCGCTGGAGACCAGCTCCGGCACGAAATCACCGCCGTACCTTACGAGGTGGGCGTCGACCGCGTCCCAAAGCTCGCGCGAGTCTACCTGCGTGTCCGCCTGCATGCTCCTCGTCGATTCCATGAATCGACCTCCTCTTGCGGGGTACCGACCGGACGGCGCACCGTGGTAGAAGGATAGAGTGTCGCCACTGAAGCGTCAATAAAATGACGTGCCAATAACATCCGACGTTTGAGACCCTCGTCATCGAGGGGCTGCTCCGCCCAAAGCCCCGGCCCTACCGGGCCGGACGTCCAGGCGGGCCAGCTGGTCGGTGCGGCTGCGCTCCCGTTCGTAGACCGCGACGCCGCCCTTCCTCAGTCCCTGGGCGAGGCATAGACCACGATGACGTGGAACGGTGAACCAGAGATTACGTGTACCTCCCGATCTTGCTCTGCGCTTAGATTAGAGTCTTTGCACAGCGTTCTATTTAGGACCAAGCCTCGCCTAACTTAGGGGCGGGGGTTCGTATCCAACGATCACGTCTCCGAGCAGCTCGGCGAACGTGATCGCCGTGTCGTCTTCGTAAAGCGGCCCCAGGATCTGCGCGGCGACGGGGAGTCCGCCTGGCGTGCGTCCTATGGGCGCGGCTACGGCGGGCAGGCCCGGCAACGAGGCGTGCGAAACCCAGAAGGACTGGTCGCTGTAGGACCGCTCGCCTTCGGGCGTCGCGATCGTGCGCTCTTCGAAGGGCCTTTCGTCGTGCGGGAAGGCCGGTGTGAAGCTTACCGGGCACAAGAACACGTCCATGTCGTCGAAGTAGCGGTTCCAGGCGGCTCGCGAGGCCATGCGGCGGTTCTCGTGGTCGACGAACTCCGGGAACGTCGCAAAGTCTTCGCCGGGTTGCTGGAAGGCGAAGAACGCCTGCACGTGGAACCCGAACGATTCGTAGTGCTGCACAGGGTCCACTCCGTCGGGCCAGCCCTCGACGACCGACGCGCCGGCTCGGGCGAGCGCGTCCACGGCGTTGGACAGCGGTGTGGCGACCTCGCCGGAGACGTGGGCACGCTCGTGGTCGAGCACGACGCCCACACGAAAATCCTCCAGCCGGGCGTGGCGCGGTGGCGACAGTGTCCACGAGTAAGCCCTCGCCGCCTGCTTCTCGGGCCCTGCGGTGACGCTCAATGCTGTTCTGAGGTCGCGTGGAGACCGGGCGAGCGGTCCCACCGCTGACATGTACGTCATCTCGCTCGGAGGAGGTGGGGGACCAGGAGGATGGAACCCACCGAGCGGGACGATCCCGGCGCTCGGCTTCAGCCCGTAGACGCCGCAGAAGCTCGCCGGGATGCGAATGGAGCCCACGAGATCCGATCCGTATTCGAGGAAAGTCATCCCGGCAGATAGGGCCGCGACCGCCCCGCCGGAGGAGCCGCCGGGCGTGCGCGTCGTGTCCCACGGGTTGTTGGTGACGCCGTAGAGCTCGTTGGCCGTCTGCCCGAAGTCGCCGAGCATGAAGGCCACGTTGGTCTTCCCGACGATGATCGCGCCGGCCTCCTTCAAGCGCCGCGCGACCGTGGCGTCCGAGCCCGCCACGAAGCCCTCGAAGGCGGGATTGCCCCAGGTGGTGTGCAACCCGGCGACGTTGAAGCCGTCTTTGATCGTCATGGGCACGCCGTGCAGCGGTCCGGTGGCGTCGCCACTGTCGGTTGCTTCGTCGGCGGCGACCGCTTCCCGCAATGCGGCCTCGCGCCGGAGCTCTACAACGGCGTTCAGCGCGGGGTTGACGGCTTCGATCCGCTTGATGAGCGTCGCGGTGAGCTCCCGGGAGGAGATCTCCTTGCGACGAACCACCTGTGCAGCGTCGGTCGCCGACCGGAACAGCAGTGTCTGGTGTGTCTTCTTCGCCTCCGTTTGCATCTTCTTCTCCTTTCAGCGCGCGACGATGGGTTCCTGGAGTTCCGTCACCCACGCATCCCTGTTTTCGCCCAGCTCGATGTAGAGCTCGCGGTTGTAACCGACGGGACGGTAGCCGTTGGCGTCGATCCAGCGGGCCAGCGCCTGGATGGTCGGCATGACGTCGTCCATGGAGCCGCGGTGCAAGATGGTGGCCGCCTGCTCGATCTCGGGCAGGTTCACGACCTGGAAGTCGTGGTCCTCGCCGGGACCGACGTTCACCGGAATGGTGGCGTGGATGAGGACCCCGTCTCCATCCGGGGAATCTTCGTAGTAGGCAAGGTCCGGACCGGCGGGGGTCAACCCGGCACGTTCGAGCCGGCCGCGCAGCTCGTCGTAGAGCGGCCCGATGACCGGAGCGATGGACTCGGGTTCGAAGCCCGCCGCGGTGCCGGTAAGCTCCGCGACCCGGAGCCCCGGAATCCGCTTGATCTGGACCTCGTCGGCCGGCATGGCGCCCTCCCTTTCGATGATCCGGAGCCTCGCCTCTACCCGCGCCAACCGGGCGGTGTCGGTCTCGATCTGCGATTGCAGCTCGGCGTGACGCAGCCGCAACATCCCGCGCAGCTCTTCGACGCTCACCTCGTCGTCTAGGACGGATCGCACCTGCTGGAGGGTGAAGCCCAGGCCCTTCAGCGCGACGATCCGGTTCAGTCGCGACAGTTGCCGGGCTTCGTAGGAGCGGTATCCGGTAACCCGATCGACGAACGCCGGTTTCAGCAGCCCGATCGCGTCGTAGTGTCGCAGCATGCGTACCGAAACGCGGCCGTGTCTGGCGAAATCTCCGATGCTGAGCATGACGTTTCCAAGTCTACGGCCTGACACGGTGTCAGGGTCAAGACCCGATCAGGCGACTTTCGAAGAACCAGGGCTTAGCGTTCGCGTTGCTCACCACAGGCTCCATCAAGTGGGAACGGTGTGGTGGACCGCCTCGACGTTGTTGCCATCGGTGTCGAACGCGTAGGCCCCGTAGTAGCCCGTGTGGTACTCGGGCCTCAGACTCGGCGCCGTGGCGCGGAAACGCTTCGATCGCCTCCCGGCCGGGTAGCGGCGGAATTGGTCAGAGATCGCCACTTGGAAACCATGCAAGGCGGCTTTGAATTACCTTGGTCGGTAAGATGTCGCCGGATACGCAAGATCGTCACCGTATGATGAGCGACAGAGAGAGGAGCCTGACCGTGTTCTTGGAACTGCCAGAGAGGGTCGCGATCGTCACCGGGGGCGCACGGGGCATAGGATTCGCCATCGCCGAGCGCCTCTCGCGGGCTGGCGCCCGTGTGGTGATCGCGGACATCGACGAAGAAAGCGCCGTTGCGGCCGCGGAAAGGCTGCGCGATGGGGGAGCAGAGGCCGTGGAAGCGGTCGCGGATATCACCAACCCAGGCGAGGCCAGTGCGATGGTCGACCGTGCCATCCACGCTTTCGGCAAGCTCGACGTACTGGTGAACAACGCTGGCATAACCGGCCGCGACGCCTCGCTCTCTGAGGTCACCGACGAGGATTGGGAGAGGGTGCTTAAGCTGAACCTGACCGCCGCCTTCTATTGTTGCCGGGCTGCGATCCCGCGCATGCGCGAGCAGCGGAGCGGAGCTGTAGTCAACGTGGCCTCCATCTCCGGCAAGGAAGGCAACCCGAACATGATCCCCTACTCGGTCTCCAAGGCAGGGTTGATCTGCCTGACCAAGGCGTTGGCCAAGGAGGTGATCCACGACGGTGTGAGGGTGAACTGCGTGGCGCCTGCCGTCATCGAGACGCCGCTGCTCGGCCAGCTCCGACCGGAGGCCATCGAGTACATGACGAGTAAGATCCCGATGGGGCGGATGGGGCGAGCGGAGGAGGTGGCTGCGGTGGTGCACTTTCTGGCCTCAGATGACGCGAGTTTCGTCACGGGCCAGTGCTACGACGTCAGCGGTGGTAGGGCGACGTACTAGCGAGGTGGCCGTAGCTGTAGGTTCGGCCGCCTCCCGAACGAACGAGCCTAGCAATTGATCCGTCGTCTCGACACGGGAAGGGACTACCATCCCGCGCTAAGCTACAGGGCAGGATGAATAGAATAGGTAAGCGCAGTATCTCCGAGCAGGCGATGGTCAGGAAAGGAGAACGAACGTGGGGAAAGTCTGCACGGGGCACTCGACGTCGCTGGACGGCTTTATCGCTGGGCCCGACGACGGCCCTGAAGCACCCATGGGGCTCGGTGGCGAGCGACTCTTGGGATGGTACGCCGCCGGCGACACCGAATACAGGCTGCCCGGTACCGAGATGGTGTTCAAGGTCTCGGCGCAGAGCGCCGAGCTCCTTCGCGAGACGCGCAGAACGACAGGAGCGTTGGTGACGGGACGCAGGACGTTCGACCTCACCCGTGGGTGGGGTGGCAGACACCCCTTGGACGTACCGGTCTTTGTTGTTAGCCATACGGTCCCACAAGAAGAGTGGGTTCACGAAGGATCGCCGTTCACGTTCGTCACGGACGGCCTCGAAAGCGCCATAGAGCGAGCGAAAGCGATCGCAGGCGACAAGGACGTCGGCGTGATCGGCGCGAGCCTCGTGCAGCAGTGCATCAGAGCGGGACTCCTCGACGAGATACACCTCGATCTGGTGCCCGTCCTGCTGGGGGACGGCGTCCGGTTGTTAGACTACCCAGGAACCGAGCCGATCGAGCTGGAGAGCACCCGGGTGATCGAGGGAGCTGGGGTCACGCATCTCACGTTCCGGGTCGTAAAGTGAGCAACCAGACCTAGGACTTTTGGGACGTCTGCACGGTCGGAATCTGTGGCTTGCCGCCTGGTCGGGGTGCTAAGGCTCCTTCCAGACTCTCTCTACTTGCCCTTCTTTACCCGAGTGTGGAGAAACAGTCTGACAAAGGGACTGAGCGACGCTCCGAGCATGGATTTGGCCGGTATATCGGGGCCAAAACTGGCCGAACAGTACGGTGTCGGTGCTCAGTGCGGCTCCGTTTCGGGTGCCTACAGGACATTTGGGACAGTCTCGGAAGTTGCGCCTGTTCTTGTAACCCATCAGACTTGGCTCAATTGTTCAACGTGGCGGGGTTAGCATAGAGTAGTCCCGCCCCTCTTTACTGAGGAGGAGTTCAGAGAAATGGTGTTGAGCACAAGATTGAGGGTCCTCTTGGTGGTGCTAGTGATGGCGCTTGGCGCAGTAGGTGTCTTGGGGGCCGTAGGCTCCGCCTCGCCCAACAATAGCGAAGACGCCCACCATCGCGACGACAAAGGGCGTACTACCCTAACCGTCGTGGGAAAGAACCCCGAGAACGAACTCTTAGACCTCGGAGCACAAGGACCAAGCCAGGGCGATCTACGCGTCGCGAACGCCCCACTCTACGACGAGAGCGGAAAGGAGAGGATCGGGCGCTTCGATCTGTTCTGCGCAATAACCGATCCCGCCGATGAGCCCTCAGAGAAGGCCCACATGGCCCAGTGTACCAAGACGTTCACTCTGCCGGCCGGTCAGATCAGCGTACAGGGCGTAGAAGCCTACCCCGATCTCTCCGGGCTCGCACCAGGGGTGAACGCCATAAGCGGCGGGACGGGCGAGTACGCTGGTGTGGAGGGCGAACAACGATTCGAGGTGCGCGGAAAGAAGGTCATCGACACCTTCCACTTCATCGACTAGTGTTGGACCAGTCTTAAGCTAGAAAAGGGGAAGGCCGGGCCTTCCTCCCTTGAGTTGGAGGGGTTGATCGCTCCCCGGTGTCGGTTGCGAATAGCAGCCCCCTTCCGGAGCCGGCCGGTTTCGATCGGCAACCCTCCTCCCACTACAGCGAACATGTCGCTAAGTAAGGGTAGCTTCGGCGGGCCTGGCCGGGTCTTCGACAGTTGCTTCAAAGGCGCCCCGGCGGTCTCTTCGGTCATCTCTGCGCCCTTGCCGGCTTCGGCGACATCTCCGGCATTTTCCAGCGCCCTGAATCCCGGGGTGTCCTCCAGCCTGGTTCTAAGGTAGAGCCCGACGATGCCCAGCGGCAGGGCGATTGGCGGCGGTTCCACCCACGATCTTGCCGAAGTTGATCACCAGCGGCGTCCTTGGATCCCATCCTGCGGGACACGATCTTTTGTGACTCCTGGATAATCGCCGCGAGCGTGGCGATCGCGTCGCGACCGATGTTGGTGGAGAGATCCTTCCCCGAAGATAATCTGCCAGGCGTTTGTCCTGCACGTGCCTCATGACGACCTACAAGGTGTTGACCACTTCCCTGATGGCCCCGGACATGAACTCCAGGTCGTCCTCGGTTACGATCAGGGGCGGCGAAAGGGTGATGACGTTGTTGAACCCGGCGGTCGTATCGCCGGTCTTGCCCACGATCAGGCCGCGTTCTTTACACCGGGAGAACACCTCGGTGGTCAGCCCCTCCGCAGGTTTCCTGGTCTCCTTGTCCTCGACGAGCTCGATGCCCAGAAGGAGACCCTTGTGGCGGATCTCACCGACGTTGGGATGGTCTTCGAGATCGGAGAGCTTCTCGCCAAGCTTTTCGCCCATCTGCGCCGAGCGCTCGGGGAGCCCTTCGTCCTCCATGATCTCCAGGTTGCGCAAGGCCAGGGCGCAGGAGGTGGTGTTGCCGCCGAAAGTGTTGACGTGGCGGAAGTGATCGTACTCCTCCGTGCCCTTGAACGCCTCGAGGTACTCGCGCTTGATGGCGGTGGCCGAGAGCGGCAGGTACCCGCTGGTGATCGCCTTCGCCATCGTGACGATGTCGGGCTTCACGCCGTAGTGCTGGTGGCCGAACTTCTTTCCGGTCCTACCAAAGCCGCATATGACCTCGTCCATGATCAGCAGTGCTCCACTCTCGCGGCAGATCTCGGCGACGTTCTCGACGTAGCCTTCCGGCGGCAAGATGATGCCTCCACCGGTGATTATGGGCTCCATGATCACGCCAGCCACCGACTCGGCGATCTCCCAGTTGATGGTGCGCTCGATCTCCCTGGCACACTCCATGGTGCAGGCGGGCCGGTCGGCGCAATATCCGCACCGGTAGCGCATCGGCGGCTGGACGTGGAGGAAACCGGGCGACAACGGCTCGTAGCGGTACTTGCGCTGGCCCATACCCGTGGCCGCGAGGGCCCCGCCTCCCGTACCATGGTAGGCGCGATAGCGGGCTATGAACTTGTGCCGACTCCCCTCACCCCTCTGCAAGTGGTACTGGCGGGTCATCTTGAATGCGACCTCGTTGGCCTCCGACCCGGAGTTGGAGAAGAAGAACACGTACTCGTCGTCGAGCCACTCGTTGAGCTTCTCGCCGAGTCTCACAGCCGGCTCGTGGCTCAAGGTGAGCGGGTAGTTGGGCAGCTTCTGGAGTTGCTCGTATGCAGCTCTGGCTAGCTCCTCACGACCGTAGCCAACGTTGGCGTACCAGAGCCCCGCCATCCCGTCCAGGTAGCGGTTGCCTTCCGTGTCCGTGATCCAGGCCCCATCGCCCTCCGCCACCATCATCGGTGCGCCCGGCTGCGACAATCGCGCCATCGGGTGCCAGACGTAGCGCCGATCCATCTCCGCCAGCTTGCTAACCCGCGTATCCTTCGCCTCCACTAAAGATACTCCTCCTCTTCTGATCGTAGCCCCACCAACCAACTCTTACATGTTTTCGACTCGTCCACTACTTTCCCCCGGCTCCTCCAAGCCGTATGATCCTCACCTAACCACTTTGTGTAGCATATCGTATATTTGACCTGTAGATTTTGTCAAGCGTTTCTAAATTAAGACTTGTAAATCTCTATAGAACCGCAGGTGTTTGGCTGGCGAAAATGTACTCGCCCGGACCTTGACGGGTTCTGTGCTATCTGTCTCCGGGTGTACTTCTCTAGTTCAGAAGGTAGGAGGACTATTGACGTAGATGACTTCCGCTTCTTCGTCCTCCGTCCACCACCGATGGGGTGACGTAGAGGGGAAATAGAGGACATCCCTGGCTTCGAGGCGGAATGTTTCCCGCTCCTCGAGCTCCACGTAGAAGGAGCCTGAGAGGACGTACACGAACTCTTCGCCATCGTGCGAGTAGAATCCTCCGCTGCCCGAGTGGGGCGGTACGTAAACGAAGGAGGGGTTCATAAGGGACCCACTGGCGGCCAACTCCTCGTAGCGAACACCGTTGGACCATTGCATAGTCGGCCTGTCTTCAGGCCGGACGAGGAGAGAACTCTTTTTCAGATCAGCATCGAAGACGTCCCGCATATTCATCCCGTAGACCTTGACTATAGAACTCAAAGAAGCGATGGAGGCGCCGGTCTCCCCGCGTTCCAGGGCGGAGAGGAATGACGGTGACAAACCGGTGGTTCTGGCCAGCTCCCTGATGGTCATCCTGTGTCGCATGCGCAGCAGTCGCAGTCGCCGGCCCACTCCTTCGGCCGCCGGTTGGTCATGGTTGCGGCCGTCTTGGGATAATTGCGAACCCCCCGTGGATTCGAGCTCCCTGCGGATTGCAGCCGAATTCAGGCGGTGTATGGTCTTGAGCTGCTTTATCCTCTTGAGTCTCTCGACGTCTTCCTTGCTGTAGTATCTGGTACCGCCTTTGCTTCGCGACGGGCTTACCAGTCCCTCCCTCTCCCACACACGCAGCGTCCCTGGCGCCACCCCCACAGCCCGAGAAGCCTCCCCTATAGCGAACCTGTAAGACCCGTTCTCCATCCTCTACCTACCAGTGATCCATCAAGCACGAGTAAGATCCCTGTTCAGGATCTCCATCCCAATTATAGCCCCGACACACCGCGGCCGTGCCGGCCAATCTCAGAGGCTGACTGATGAATTTGTACTACCCTTGTAGATTTGAGGTACGGGTGTCTCGTCGGGTGAAAACTTCATGCCTCGATCGCCGTCAGTGGCTTGCACGGTATGGATGCATGGGAGGAAGAAAGGATGAGCGAGAAGATACCTCCCGGCCAAGCTACTCGCCGTCGGGGTAGCCGAACGTGTAGGCGATCCCGGCGTTCGTGGTGGCGATCGCCGGAAAACCGCAATCCTCGAATACCCTCGCGCTCATGCCATCCCAGGCGTTGGGCAGGACGAGTGTGTCACCCTCGCGGTATAATTCTCCACGTCGCTGCGCCTTCGACCTCTGCGTCGAAGCACTCACGTTATCTCCTATATGTCATCTTCTCCAGGTCGGTCCGCACCGGAAGCACGGTAGTCCCGGCTTCCCCGCCACAGGTCCTGGGAAGGCACCCGCAAAGCCCGGTTGAACTTGCTCGAGGAATTCTCCCAGGCGATGACGGCGGTGAGCTCGACCAGAGCATCGTCGTCGAAAAACGCCCGCACCCGCTCGAATAGTTCCTCGCCAACCTCCCGGTCGGAGAGCGTGATGGCGTCGGCGTACTCGAGCGCGGCCCGCTCCATCTCGCCATAGAGAGGGCTCTCAGCGTACCCTTCGAGGGCCACGATCTTCTCGTCCGAGATCCCCAGTTCGCTGCCCACGGCAGCGTTTATGTCCGCTCAGAATTCGCAGCCGTTGAGCGCGGCGACCCTACGGTTCACGAGGGCCACCAGCCTTGGATCCAGCAGTCCCGACTGCTCCAGTCCTCCCCACATCCCCCGCACTCCGCGAAATATGGTCGGCCTGCGAGCGTAGAGCAGATGGTTCGATAGCGGCCCACCCCACTTCTCCGCCTGGGCCTCCAGAACAGCCCTGATCCGCTTCTCGGCCCTCTCCGGGTCCACCCCTTCGATGCGCGCCACGTACTCTAGCCTCCTCTCGTCCCTGTTCTCAACCAGTCGCCGCCCGTACTCACGGTACATTCGGTGACCTCCGTGATCCCGGCAAACTTTGCAAAGCTCCGACTTTGCGATAACATATCAGTGATCAATGATATTTTCAAGCAGAGACGGGTATTGAAGGATTCGGCAAACGTAGCCAGGATTGCGTGGGCGCTCTCGGACCCGGTGCGGCTCTCGGTGATGCAGGTCTTGATGGGCGGACCGGCGACGGTGTCGGAGCTGGTTTCGGCGACGGGCGCGTCGCAGCCCAACGCCTCCAACCACCTGAAGGTATTGAGGGAACAGGGATTGGTGAGGAGCGAGCGGCGGGGGAGGCAGGTGATCTACGAGATACCGGACACTTCAGTGGCGCAACTCGTAGAGTCTCTGACGGCGGTTGCGGGTGGTCCCGAGGCGCCGGTCTTCGGGACGGACCCGATGGCCGAGGCCAGGACTTGCTACGACCATCTGGCCGGGAGGTTGGGGGTTGGGATCTACGGTGCTCTGGTGGACTCTGACGCCCTGGTACCGACCGCGGAGGTGCGCGGCGACCTGCGGCTTGGTCCCGAGGCGACGCGGGTATTCGGGGCCATCGGCGTCGACCCCGCCAAGACGGCGCAGGAAGCCGGGCGGCGTCGGTTTGCCTTCGCGTGTCCCGATTGGACGGAGCGGATGCCCCACGTGGGCGGGGCTCTGGGCGCGGCGATTTGCGAGCGGTTCTTCGAGGAGGGATGGGTGCGTCGGGGCGAGAGAACGCGGGCGATCGCGCTAACAGGCGGAGGAAGATCCGCCGTTCGGGAGCGTTTCGGGCTCGAGATCGGAGAGACGACCGGTTTCGATCGCGTCGGAGAAGGAGGAGACACTTGAGCGAGGAGGCGAAGAAGGGCAAGCCGTGGAAGGAACTGCTGGCCGGGGCGTGCTCTGTTTGGTGGCGGGATCTGGTACCCGCTCGTGCCCGCGCTAAGGGCGTTCGTTCGGACTAACCAACCAGTCATTGACGTAGAGCTCGCTGACCTCGACGGACTCGGGAAGCTCCAGGAGGTACTCTTCGTCCTTCTCCAGGTGCGTCGGGCGCAGATCATCGCCGTGCGCCGCCTCCATGGCCTCCGTCGACTCCCAGTACGAGATGGTGGTGAACTCCGCGACGTCGCCGACTATCTTCCTGAACTGCTGCATGCCGAGACAGCCCGGCTTCTTCTCGACCTCCAGGACGCCGTTCTCATAGTTGTAGCGGAGGTACTCGTCCGCAAACTCCTTGCGGGTTCGCCCGAACCACGTCCGCGCAACGAGTATCCTTCCGTGCGTTCCGGACGCCAGGACCTCCTGCTTCCCGGCGGCATTGGTCTCGAAATCCAACTTCGTCTCCTCGAATCGCCAACTACGTCGAATCGATGCTACGATGACCCCGCGATCATGTCCAACGCTGATCGAGAAAGATGCCCCCACCGCTGTATGGTCCACACGCCAGGCGCCACTTGCCGCGAAACTGCCGGGGCGCTATCTTGTTTGACCGTCAGTAGTACAAATTTACTGTAAAGAGACGCAGGGGTGAGTAGATGTTGTCGGATATAGAGATCGCACAGCGGGCAGAGCCTAGGCGCATAGTCGATGTGGCTTGGGAGAAGCTAGGAATAGGGGAGGAGCACCTCGACCCGTACGGCCATTACAAGGCCAAGCTCTCGCTGGACTTCATCAGGTCATTAGAGGATAGGCCTGATGGCGAGTTGATCCTGGTCAGCGGCATAAGTCCGACGCCTCCTGGTGAGGGAAAGACGACCACCACGGTCGGGCTCGGGGATGCACTGAACCGTATAGGCGAGCGGGCGATAACCTGCATAAGGGAGCCCTCGCTCGGTCCCGTCTTCGGCATCAAGGGCGGGGCCGCGGGCGGAGGGCACGCGCAGGTCATCCCCATGGAGGATATCAACCTGCACTTTACGGGCGACTTCAACGCCATAGCCTTGGCCAACAACCTCCTCGCCGCTCTGGTGGACAACCACGTTCATCAGGGCAACGATCTGGGGTTGGATCTGCGTCGCATAGTGTGGAAGCGCGTCATGGACATGAACGATAGGGCGCTGCGCGACATAGTCGTGGGGTTGGGGGGGCCGACCAACGGTTTTCCACGAGAAGACGCCTTCGACATCGTGGTCGCCTCGGAGGTGATGGCCATACTCTGCCTCGCGACCTCACTAGAGGACTTGAAGGAGCGGTTGGGAAACATCGTCGTAGGATACACGCGGGACGAAAGGCCGGTGGTTGCGCGGGATCTTGACGCCCACGGCGCTATGGCCGTGCTCTTGAAAGACGCCATAAAACCCAACCTCGTGCAGACCCTGGAGGGCAACCCCGCCTTCGTACACGGCGGGCCGTTCGCCAACATCGCCCATGGTTGCAACTCCGTCATGGCGACGAAAACGGCGCTCAAGCTCGCGGACTACGTCCTCACGGAGGCCGGTTTCGGCGCCGATCTCGGGGCGGAGAAGTTCGTGGACATAAAGTGCCGGATGTCCGGGTTGCGCCCCTCGATGGTCGTGCTCGTGGCGACCATGAGGGCGCTCAAGTTCCACGGCGGCGCCGAACCCGGCGAGCTAGAGAAGGAGGATCTCGGGGCGCTCGAAGGCGGGCTGGCGAACCTGGAACGCCACATCAACAACGTCCGCAACCACTTCGGGCTCCCGTGCGTCGTGGCGATCAACCGCTTCCCGTCGGACACGGAGGCGGAGATCTCGCTCCTCAAAGACGGTGTCGCTCACCAGGGGGCGCGGGTCGTGCTCACGAACCACTGGGCCGAAGGGGGCGTGGGGGCCGAAGCGCTGGCCCACGCCGTCGTGGAGACCGTACAGAGCGTGCCAGCCAGGTTCAGGTTCGTCTACGACGAGGAAGACAGCCTGTGGGATAAGATCTCCGCCGTGGCGACCAAGATCTACGGCGCCAGCGAGGTGGTGGCGGACACGAAGGTGCGGCGTCAGATCCGCAAGTTTCAGGAAGATGGGTACGGTCACTACCCGGTGTGCATCGCCAAGACCCAGTACTCGTTCTCGACGGACCCCTCGCTGCGGGGAGCCCCTTCCGGCCACGTGCTCTCGATACGCGAGGTGCGGCTCTCGGCCGGTGCGGAGTTCGTCGTCGCCGTGTGCGGGGACATAATGACCATGCCAGGGCTGCCCAAGTCGCCGGCCTCGGAGCGCATAGACCTCGGCGAGAAGGGGGAAGTGATCGGGCTGTTCTAGAAGGCGGCCCTAAACGTCCCCCTCCGCCAGGTAGGCCACTCTCTGTCGCCGGTTCCTGTCCGGGTTGCACAGGTTCTCTCGGCCCATCTACAGGAAATAGAAACCCATGAACGGGTGGGCTATGATGGCTTGTAGGCCGCAGGGAGAAAGCTATTGAGGAAGAGTGCATGCCTTACCGGCTCCTAAAGTACGGGTTGAGCAGCAAGCATCCGGACGAGCGGATGTTCACGACGCCCTCGGAGCTCAAGAAGAGTTACGATGCGGTGATCATCGGCGCCGGGGGGCATGGACTCGCGGCGGCTTACTACCTCGCTCGCGACTTCGGGATAACGGACGTTGCGGTGTTGGAGAAGGGGTACATCGGGGCGGGGGGGACCGGTCGGAACACGGCGATTATTCGCTCGAACTACCTCACGCCGGAGGGGGTGAAGTTCTACGACGAGAGCATCCGGCTGTTCAAGGACCTTTCGGGAGAGTTCGACCTCAACCTGTTCTACTCCGAGCGCGGGCACTTCACGCTGGCGCACAGCGACTCCGCGATACGGACCATGCGCTGGCGGGCCGAGGTCAACAAGCACCTGGGGGTAGATTCCGAGTACGTCGAGCCCGAGGACGTGAAGGTCGCCTGCCCCCCGATAGACCTGACGTGCGGGGGGGACGCACCGATAATGGGCGCCCTTTACCACCCGCCTGGTGCCATCGCCAGGCACGATGCGGTGGCGTGGGGCTACGGGGCCGGCGCCGACGAGCGGGGCGTGGAGATCCACCAGGGCACCGAGGTTACCGGGATAGACGTGAAGAAAGGCCGGGTCGTCGGGGTGCGCACCAGCGGGGGGTACGTGAGGACGCCGAAGGTTCTCTCGGCGGTGGCCGGATGGACCCCCTCGATCGCGGACATGGTCGGACTGCGCACCCCGCTCACGGTGAGGCCGTTGCAAGCGTGCGTGACGGAGCCCTTGAAGCCCTTTCTCGACAAGATCATGGTCTCCGGCAGTCTGCACGTGTACGTGAGCCAGTCCTCGCGCGGGGAGCTCGTGATGGGCGGGTCGACGGACCCTTACGAGCTGAACTCAATGCGCTCCACGCTGGAGTTCGCCGAAGGGCTCTCGGGGCACATGCTCGACCTCTTCCCGTCCCTGTCGAACGTGAAGATCCTACGCGTGTGGGCGGGTCTGTGCGACATGACGCCGGACTTCGCACCGATCATGGGCAGGACCCCGGTGGGCGGATTCTACATCGACGCTGGGTGGGGGACCTGGGGTTTCAAGGCCACCCCCGTGAGCGGCAAGACGATGGCCCAGACCCTCGCCACCGACCGGGAGCCGGAGCTCATCCACGCCTTCAGGCTCTCCAGGTTCGAGGAGTTGGAACTGACCGGCGAGAAGGGCGCCGCCTCAGTGGGGCACTAGGAAGAGATGAAGATACTGACCTGCCCCATAAACGGTCCGCGTCCCATACAGGAATTCCTCTTCGGCGGGGAGTTTCGGGAGATGCCTGACCCCGACGCCGCTACGGACGCCCGGTGGACCGATTACGTGTACAACCGGGACGGGGCGCCGGGCCCAAGGCGGGAGTGGTGGTATCACCTCGCGAGCGGCACCTGGTTTATCGCCGAGCGCGACACCGGCACCAACGACGTGAAAGGGACCTACCTGTACACGGATGAGGTGGAGCATGGCTGAACGCCTGGCCCCGCAGAAGGGCGAGTGGATCGACCGCACCAGGGAGCTCCACTTCTCTTTCGAAGGAAAGAAGCACACCGGCTTCGCCGGGGACACCATAAGCAGTGCCCTCTGGGCTTCGGGGAGGCGCCTGCTGGGGCGCAGCTTCAAGTACCACCGCCAGCGCGGGATCTTCAGCTTCGCCGACCACGACGCCAACGTCATGATGCAGGACCGCTCCCTTCCGAACATACGCGGCGACGTGACGCCGCTCGAGGAGGGGCAGAAGCTCAGGGCGGTCAACACCGTCGGCGGGCTCAAGATGGATCTCGGTCAGATCAACAACCGCCTCGCGCGATTCCTGCCCGTCGGCTTCTACTACAAGTCGTTTCACAAACCGGCCAGGCTCTTCCCGCACTACGAGAGGCTCATACGCAAGGCCGCCGGGCTGGGGTACGTCACGCCCGGCGAGGAGCGGCGCCACTGGGGCAAGGGCTACGGGTTCGCCGACGTACTCGTGGTCGGCGCCGGTCCTTCCGGGCTCGCGGCGGCGGCCGCGGCCGGCGAGGCTGGGGCTAAGGTCATCCTCGTCGACGAGAACGCCAGGCCCGGCGGGTCCCTCACCTACGCCAAGGGCTACGACCCTGCGGCGGATGGGAGGCTCGCCGAACTGCTCCGAAGGGTAGAGAAGTACCCCAACATCGAATACCGGGCGGATACGGTGGCGAGCGCGCACTTCGAGGAGCACTGGATACCGCTCGTCCACAGGCAACACGGGATCACCAAGATGCGGGCCGGGTCCGTCGTCGTCGCCGGCGGGGCGATGGAGCAGCCCGCCGTCTTCAGGAACAACGACCTGCCCGGCGTCATGCTCGGGTCGGCGGCGCAGCGCTTGATCCACCGCTACGCTGTCAAGCCGTTCGAGAGAAGCGTCGTCCTCGCCGCCAACCGCGACGCCTACGGCGTGGTGCTAGATCTTCTCGGGGCCGGCGTCGAGGTCGCTGCCGTGATCGACCTGCGCCCCGGGGGCGAAGAGTCGGAGCTCGGCGAGGCCGTACGGAGCGCAGGCGTCGCGGTGTACGCGGGCCACTGCGTCTACGAGGCCGTCTCAGCCAAGAAGGGCGTCGGGGTCGGGCGGGCCGTGATCGCGCCTCTCGACGTGCAGAACAACCCCGTCCCGAGCAGGGCCTTCGAGGTCGGTTGCGACGGGATCTCCATGAGCGTCGGCTGGGCCGCGAACGCCGCCCTGCTGGCCCAGTCCGGTTGCCGGCTGGGCTACTCGGAGGAATTACACCAGTTCGTCCCCGCCGACCTCGCGGACGGGATCTTCGCCGCCGGACGCGCCAACGGCGTCTACCGGACCGAGGACAAGGTACGCGACGGCGAGCGCGCCGGGCTCGATGCCGCCCGCCACGTCGGGAAGGGCGAGTCGGCCGGGACAAAGGTGCAACGGCATCCCGGGCCGGCGCCCAGCCACCCCTATCCGGTCTACGACCACCCGAAGGGCATGGCCTTCGTGGACCTCGATGAGGACGTGCAGCTCAAGGACATAAAGAATTCCATCCAGGAAGGGTTCGACAGCATCGCGCTCGTCAATCGCTTCGCCACTTTGGGGATGGGGCCGAGCCAGGGCAAGCACTCGAACATGGGCGGCATCCGCATCGTGGCCCGGCTGATGACCAAGACCATCGAGGAGACAGGCACGATCACCTCCCGCCCCTTCTTCCACCCCGTGCCGATGGGAATGCTGGCCGGGCGCAGCTTCCATCCCGCGCGCCGCACCCCGATGCACCGCCGCCACGAGGAACTCGGCGCGGTCTTCATGCGCGCCGGGGACTGGTTCAGGCCAGAGTACTACGCCACGCCCAACATGGGGCGTGAAGACGCGATACTAGCCGAGGTCCGGGTGGTCCGGCGGGGAGTCGGCATCATAGACGTCGGGACGCTGGGCAAGCTGGAGGTCGCGGGTCCCGATGCGCTGGAGCTCGTCGAGCGGGTCTGCACCGGGAAGTTCGCGAAGCTGGCGGTCGGGATGACCCGCTACGCCCTGATGATCGACGAGGCCGGGGTGATCACGGACGACGGCGTGTGCGCAAGGCTCTCCGAGGACCGCTTCTACCTCACGGCGACCACCTCGGGAGTGGACGCCCTCTACAGGGAGATGACGCGGTGGATCCAGGTATGGGACCTCGACGTCGAGGTCACGAACTACAGCAACGCCTTCGCCGCCATGAACCTCGCCGGCCCGCTCTCGCGGGAGGTCCTCTCCGGCCTGACCGACATCGACCTCTCGGAGGAGGCGTTCCCTTACCTCGGCGTCCGTGAGGGCCGGGTCGCCGGGATTCCGGCCCGGGTCATGCGCGTCGGCTTCGTCGGTGAGCTCGGCTACGAGGTGCACGTCCCCGCCGACGGAGGGCTACACGTGTGGGACGCCATCACGGGGGCCGGAGAGGCCGCCGGCATAAGGCCGTTCGGGGTCGAAGCCCAGCGGCGCCTGCGCCTCGAGAAGGGGCATGTCATCGTCGGTCAGGACACCGACGGCCTCACCAACCCCTGGGAGGCGAACGTGGGTTGGGCCGTGAAGCTCGACAAGCCCTTCTTTATCGGGAAGCGAACGCTCGAGATCCTCGAGAAGAGGGATCAGCAAGCAGAGCGGCGCGGGGGCGAGGACCGGCGCCTGATCGGCCAGAGGACCCAGGATCGTAAACTCGCCGGATTCGCCCTGGTGGGCGGAGGCCCCATCCCCAAGGAGTGCCACCTGGTCATAGAAGACGGGGAGATCATCGGCCGGGTGACCAGCGTCGCCCACAGCGAAGCTTTGGGCAAGGTCATAGGGCTGGCGTTCCTGCCCTCGGACAGGGCCGTAGGCTCGCGATTTCAGATTCGGGCCGACGGCGGGGAGATGGTCGAGGCCGAGGTGGTGAAGGTCCCGTTCTACGACCCGGACAACTCCCGCCAGAAGGGCGCCGGTCAAAGGGAGGTCGCCTACCAGGGAGAGAAGGCGTGATGGAAGGGACCGTCAGGCGCAGCCCGGTGCACGACATCCTGGAACGCCTGGACCCCGAGTGGGGACGGATCGGCTCGGCGCCTGCCGCCCTCCATTTCGGAGACCCCGAGGGAGAGGCCGCGCTCAAGGAGCGCCTTGGCCTCTGCGACGTGAGCGCCCTGAAGCGCTTCGGCGTCAAGGGGCCGAACGCCCACCGGTGGCTCTCAGACCGCGAGGTAGAGGTACCGGAGCCGGCGAACAGTTGGTCGCCCCTCTCCGACGGTCGAGGCCTCGTCGCCCGCCTGGGGAGAAGCGAGTTCCTGGTGGAGGACGGTCCCGACGGGTACATCACGGAGGAGTTGGGCGATTCGCTGAACTCGGGGGCGAGGGGCATCTACCCGGTGATGCGCCAGGACGCGGCCTTCGCGCTGACGGGCGAGCGGGCCGGGGAGGTCATGTTGCAGGTCTGCGGCGTGGACTTCGGGGCTTTAGATTACGAGGCGCGTCCCATCGTGCTGGCGCGCGTCGCCGTGATCTCGGCGGTCGTGTTGCCGCGGGTGGAAGGAGAGACCCGGACCTTCAGGATCTGGTGCAACTCCCCCTACGGGATCTACCTCTGGGAGGAGTTGCGCAAGATCGCGGAGGAGTTCGGCGGTGGAGTGGTGGGGCTCTCGGCACTTTACGGCGGGGGTGGAAGATAACCGGAGAGGCGTCTACGGTCAGAACCTGGTGGCGCTCACCATCGAGTCGGCCGCCATGTCGAAGATGCCCCTGGCCAGCATCAGCCGCGGGATGCTCAGTAAGATCGAGAACGGGCAGACCTCCGCCAGCCTGAGCACGCTGACGAAGGTGGCTAGGGCGCTTGCTAGGCACTCCTCTATAGTGGAGGGGCAGAGCATTCGATACATAGTGCAGAGGGACGGTATTCGGCTTGCACCTTCGTACAGTCTACATGGTAAAGCACCACGTGCACGGCAAAAAGTAAAATGACCATTGTAGAATCTAAGGAGGGTTGAAGATGAACGGGCACGAAGTGGCGAGGGCGCGGCCTCGCGGGGGATTGGCGGACAAGCGGCAGGCTATCCTCGGCGGTGCTCTTGCGGTGTTCTCGCGGGATGGCTACACCAGAGCGAGCATAGA
>Ga0196962_10000221_pt1 | contig 28654 bp, 24 predicted proteins | sample S3v_20metaG_FD_183186 | JGI IMG/M metagenome (GOLD analysis project Ga0196962, IMG submission 183186) | Soil microbial communities from Anza Borrego desert, Southern California, United States - S3+v_20 | ecosystem: Environmental > Terrestrial > Soil > Desert | place: USA: California | collected...
CGTCCTCAGCCGAGCCGTCGATCTCGGCCTCGACCAGGGCGTCGAGCACCTCGGCCTCGTCCCGCAAGAGCGCCGCCGTGCGCAGCACGTTGTCGGCCGCAGCCGGGTGGATCTTGGCCAGCTCGGGGAGCAGCCCGTGCCGAAGTCGGTTGCGGGCGTAGGAGAGCTCGGCGTTGCTGCTGTCGTCGCGCCACGGCAATTTCCGCTCTTCGCAGTAGGAGGTCGTCTCGGCGCGAGTGAAGCCAAGCAGCGGGCGGGCGAGCCGTCCATCGTGCGGCCGCATCCCGAGAAGGGCGCGACGGCTTGGGGAAGAGGCGAGCCGGTAGAGGATGGTCTCGACCTGGTCGTCGGCGGTGTGACCGGTGACGATCGTCGCATCGTGGGCAAGGGCGATCTGCGCAGCGGCCGCGTAGCGCGTGTCGCGCGCCCAGGACTGGAGGTTGCCGGGGCCCTCGGGACGGCGTGGGCGCTCGATCTCCAGGGCGGCGCCCAACGACTCGCAGAGCTTCGCGCAGTGGCGCTCGTCCGTGTCGGAATCGTCGCGCAAGCCGTAGTTGACGTGCAGGGCGGTCACCTCGTCCGATCCGGCGGCCCGCACCGCAAGGTCGAGCATGCAGACCGAGTCGCGCCCGCCGGAGAGCATCGCGACCACCGGGCGGGCGGGACCGACGAGGCCGTCGCCGAGCACCCGTTCGAGCATCTGGTCGGCGTCCATCGGCCGAGTCTGAAGGATTTTCCCCGCCCCGGGGGGACAATCTTCAGCGGTCCGCGGCGCGCACGACGAAGAGGTCGGTGGGAACCGGGAACCCCTTCAGCTTCACCTGGCCGATCGGCTCCAACCCAAGCCGGTCGCGTCCGGCGATCGCGTGGGCGACGCGGTCGGTGACCAGTACCTCGCCGGCCAGGGCCCTGTTGACGACCCGGTGCGCGAGGTTCACCTGGCTGCCGAAGTAGTCGCCGTCGCGGTAGACGGCTTCGCCGCAGTGGATGCCGACCCGCGGCTGCGGGCGCTGCGGGAAGCGGTCGAGCAGCTCGACCGCCCACTCGGTGAGCGCGGCGGCGTCGGGCGAGACGACCATCACCTCGTCGCCGATCGTCTTCACGATCGTCGCCTCTTGCGGCAGCGTCGATTCGACCGTCTCGACGAAGTGCTCGATCACGTCGAGCGCCTCGATGTCCCCCTCCTCCTCGGTGTACCGGGTGAAACCGGTGAGGTCGATGAAGCAGAGGGTCACCGTGACCTGGCCGAGCTGCATTTCAGCCGTGTCGATCCCCAGCCCGGACTCCATGTGGCCGACCACGTCCTGGTCGACGAAGAAGCGCAGGTAGCGCTTGTGCAGGTATTCGGTCAGCGGCGCCGCCAGCGGCAGGATGTCCTCGGCCAGCTCCCCCATCTGCGCAGCCATCTCCAGCTCCGGCACCGCGTCGCGGATCAGCGGTTCGTGGACGTAGAGGTGGAAGAGCCGCACCTCGGCGTCGGCGATCCGCCGCATCGACTGCACGTAGACGCGCACCAGTTGCAGGAAGGCGACGAGCGGGAAGCCCGCGGCGAGGACGCGGGCGCAGTGCCGCAGGGCCGCGGCGTCTTCGGGAGTGAGCAGCCGCTCCCTGCCTTTCGGCGTGCCGAGGATGACCAGGATGCGCTCGACCAGCTCCGGCTCGAGGCCGGTTTCCTCGGCCACCTCCTCGACGGTCAGCGTCTCCTCCGCGCCGGAGACGACTTCGCCGGCGAAGCCGAAGGCAAGCCGCCCCTCGCGCCCTGCCTCGCGCAGGTCCTCGAGCGAGTACCCGCGCTCGCGCATCTGCGCCACGACCCTGGCCTGGGCAGCGGCCGCCGCCGTCCACCGTCCCCGCCGAACCGGAACGATCTTCTCCGCCGCCCAGCGTTTCAGCGTGCTGGCCGGGACCCCAGCCCGACGCGAGGCCTCGGCGAGGGATATGCGTTGGTCAGCCATGCCTACCCGAGGCTAGACCCCGTGGCCGACACCCTGCGGCGTTGAGCGGAACCCCTGCCGAGACCGGCCCGGCAGGGGTTCCTGGGGGAAATCTGCCTCAGGTCGGGATCTCCGACTCCTCGTGCAGCTGCAGCACCGGCTCTCCCCCCTCGCCGGTGCGGATGCGAATCGCCTCCTCCACCGGCAGGACGAAGATCTTGCCGTCGCCGACCTCGCCCGTGCGGGCGTGTTTGAGAATCGTCTCGACGACCACGGACTTGTCTTTGTCCTCGACCACGACCTCCAGCTTCAGCTTCGGCCGGACGTTGACGGTCAAGGTCGAGCCGCGGTACTGCTCGACGATCCCTTTCTGGCGACCCGAGCCCTTGGCCTCGAGGATCGACAGGGAGGGAAATCCCTTGTCGAGCAACTCGGCCCGGATTGGCTCGAACGCCTCGTGACGGATGAACGCCTCTATCTTCTTCATGCGCTCAGGCCTCCTAGGTGGTCTCGGTTGCGGTCATTTGAGCCGGGGCAGGGGCCGAAACCGCGCCCCCCGCACCCATCGGGCTCGGCCGCCCGGTCGAGTACTCCGGCTGCGGGATGAACTGCTCTGGATACCCGTACATGCCGTGCGAACTGATGTCGAGCCCAGCGTCCTCCTCCTCGGGGGGCACCCGCAGGCCGATCGTCGCTTTGATCGCCCCGAAGGTGGCGATCGAGATCGCGAAGACGACCACGAAGGTGAACGCGACCGCGAGGCCCTGGACCCCAAGCTGGCCGAACGTCGCGCTGAGTGACGCGTCGTCGAACAGCGAGTACCAGACTCCCGGGGCGGCCCCTTCGACGATCAGCCGCGGCGAGGCGAAGATGCCGACCGCGAGGGTCCCCCAGATTCCGGCCAGGCCGTGCGCGGAGAGCGCGCCGACCGGGTCGTCGAGCAGCCGGTCGATCGCCAGCACCGCGTAGACGACGAGCAGGCCGGCGACGAAGCCGATGATCGGCGCCGCCCAATACTCGACGAAGCCCGACGGCGCGGTGATCCCGACCAGGCCGGCGATCGCCCCGTTGCCGGCCATGCCGACGTCGAGCGCCCTGTTCTTCAGATAGACCGCGAGGGAGGCCCCGATCACGCCCGCCGCGGCCGCCAGCTGGGTGTTCAGCATGACCTCACCGAAGAACGAGCCCGCGGTTTCGAAGGTCGAACCGCCGTTGAACCCGAACCAGCCGATCCAGAGGATGATCACGCCGAGGCCGACCAGCGGCATCGAGTGGCCCGGGATCGCCCGTGGCTTGCCGTCGGCGCCGTACTTGCCGATCCTCGGGCCGAGCAGCAGCAGCGCCGCCAGCGCCCCGACTGCACCGGTGAGGTGGACCACCGAGGAGCCGGCGAAGTCCATCACCGGCTTGCCGCCGATGTCGGAGAGCAGGCCACCGCCCCAGACCGCGTGCGCGATCAGCGGGTAGACCACGGCGCCGAACACGATCGCGTAGATCACGTAGGCGCCGAACTTGATCCGCTCCAGGGTCGTGCCCCAGACGATCGCCAGCGAGACCGCGCAGAAGGCGAGGCCGTAGAGCATCAGCATCGCGTCGCTGCCGGCGACGTTGAACGCTTCTGCCCCCTGCCCGATCGTCTGATCGAAATGGAAGAGGAAGCCGCTGGTGCCGAAGAAGTCGTTGCCGCCGCCTTCGGCCACCCCGTACCCCACCGCCCACCAGGCGATCGTCACGAGCGCGAGGTTGATCAGGATCTTGGCGACACCGGTGCCGACGTTCTTCTGCCTCGAGAACCCGATCTCCAGGAACATGAAGCCGGCCTGCATCAGGAAGACCAGCACGCAGGCGACGGCGACCCAGACCATGTCCAGCTCGATCGACTTTTCGGCGATCGTGCCGGCTACTTCCTCGACGCTTGCGGCCGAGGCAACCCCTGGCGCCACCAGCGCGGCGATTGCCGTCAAGCCGGCGGCAATGCCCAGTTTCTTTTTCATCGGACTTCCTCCTAGCCCACCGGAGCCATGCTGCGGCGGTCGCGGTTTTGGCGATTCCGCAGCAACGTAAATTCGGCTCAGGAAGCTGTGTTTAGACGGGTGGAGGAAATCCGGCGAGCCGGTTTCTCACATCTGGCACGCGCCGCCTCGGGCCACGGCTGCCTCCCAAATCCGACCACAGCGCTCGGATTGCGTTAGGGTTGCCGACCCTCGTCCCTTAGGGTTCCCTTATAAGGGTACCCTCACCCCCAGGAGGCACTCATCTTGAAGAAGTTCCGAGGCATGGCGACGCTCGTCGCGGCGGTGTTGACGCTGGCGACCGGTCTCAGCGCCTGCGGCGACGGCGACAGCGAAGAGTCGACGGCCGCCGGGAACGGCGCCGCCGAACTCGCGCCCGTCAAGACCTATCTCACCGATCACTCCGCCGAACTGGTCGAGCAGGTGCGTCTGCTGCAGGAAAACGCGGACGAGTACTACGAGCTCGCCAAGTCGGTGGACTTCAACTACGCGCAGCTGCTCAAGGAGCACGGGGACGAAGTCGAAGAGGTGCTCGCCGACTCCAAGGACGTCTTCGTCGTCGCCAACCCGGCCTACGAGGAGATGGAGGGAATCGTCGCCGGCGTGCCGCGCCTCGCCCAGTACGACGTCGACATCGACGCCGGCTCCGACGCCAAGACGCCAGAAGACGCGGTCTCGTTCACCCTGACCATGCCCAACGGCGAGAAGTTCAAGCAGCCGGGCAACCTCTTCTTCCTCACCGAGACGGCGCTCTACGGCACCAACCCGAACATGGCTCCCGAGGGCTACACGCAGGACGTCGACCGCGACGGCAAAGAAGAGTTCGGCGAGGGCCTGCCGGACGCCAACATCTACAAGGCGACGCTGGACGAATTCGCACGCCAGGCCGAAAGCCTCGACGAAGACGCCCAGGAGTTCGAACCGACGCCCTCCGACGCGCTCACCTCGATCGTCGTGATGACGCCGACCATGAGCGAGTACTTCGAGGCCTGGAAGAACTCGCGCTTCATCGCCGGCGAAGGCGCCGAGGAACAGGGCTTCGTCGCCACCTCCCGCCTCTCCGACATCGCCGACATCCTCGGCGGCATCCTCGTCACCTACAAGGGGGTCGAACCGATGATCGCGGCGGAGAACCCGCAGCAGGCGAAGCAGACCCGCAAGGAACTGCAGAGCCTCGTCGACTTCGCCTCGGACCTGCGCGACCGCGAGGCCGAAGGCGAGAAATTCACCGCCAAGCAGGCTGACGCGCTCGGAGCCCAGGCCCAGGCCCAGGCGGAGGCGATCGCCGGCCAGGTGACGCAGGCCGCGAAACAGCTCGAAGTCGAACTGCAGGAAGGCTAGGGGGCGGTTCCGGCGAGCCCTGAAGGCAACCGCCCGTACGGCAGGACCGTCGCCGCCGCGCTCGCGGCCGCGGCGGTCTTCGTCTTCTCGCTTGCCGGCTTCGTCGTCACCGCCTCGGCTGCCGTCCCTCCCTGGCAGGCCGCGGACACGATCCGCGCCGATCTCTTCGAAGCGCAGAGCAAGATCCTCTTCGCCGAAGACGCCCAGCGGCCGGTGGACGACGGCAAGGCGGCGCTAGATGGAGCCCTGCGCGCAGGGCTTGCCGCCGACGCCCCGAGCGAGCTCCAGGAGGTCGAAGCGGCGCTGGCAGATGCCGGTCGCGCGGCTGCCGAAGGCGACGAAGCGGGGCTCGCGGCGGCGCGTGGTCGCACGATCGCCGCCCTGCGCCGGGGCGCGATGGAGGTCGCGGTCGCCTCCGCCCGGCGCGGCGAAACGGCGCGGGCGCGGAGCTGGCTTCAGATCCGCGACTTCCGCAAGGCGACCCGCTTCACCCGGCCGGGAGTCGACGGCACCGCCGCGATCCAGCAGCTCGGCGCCGGCGAGATCTCCCCGCACGAAGCCGTTCTGCAGATCGAAAAGGACCTGCTCGACACCTTCCAAGCCCGTCTGGTCACCAACCTCGACGAAGCGGCGCAGGCGGCGGAACGCGACTTCGACGGCCGCTTCGCGGAAACCGCGGCGCTTGCCGCCGGCTACTGGGAGGCGATCGCGGCCGAGTACGGCGAGCAGCGCGGCGAGGCCGAACGACGCGTCACCGATCGCGACTTCGCCCGGCTCGCCGCTGCCGCCGCCGGCTCCGATCGGACCGCTTTCGCGGCGGCCCAGCGGCGGGTCGAAGCGGACCTCGTCGGGTTCACGGCGGCGCCGCTGACCCCGGAGGAGGAGGTCAACCGCTACAGCCAGCTCGAACGCTTCCTCGACCTGGTCCCGAAGGAGTACGAAAAAGGCGTCAGCGACGGGCGCGTGACGCTCCCCTTCGAGGTGCAGGAGGCGGTCGCCTTCATGGACGGGGTCGAAGCCGCGTTCTCCGACCTCGAGCCGGTCCTGCTCGAGCGCGACGAAGCGGCTGTGGCGAGGATCGGGGAGGACTTCGCGACGCTCCGCGAGCAGGTCGACGACGCCCAGCAGGGCCGCGCGGTGGCTAGCGAGGAGGGCGTCTCCGCGGTCGCCGATCGCGCCACGGCGGAAATCGAGCGCATCTCGCCGGAGGAGTGGAAGGAAGGCGGCGACGAAGCCGACTACGAACTCGTCGCGGTCTCGCTCGACCAGCTCGAAGCTGCGGCCGGCGCCGGCCAGTACCAGGCGGCCGAGCAGGCGCGGCTCGCCGCCTACGGCTTCCTCGAGTTCGGGCCGGAGCTGAAGCTGCGCGCCTTCGACCCCCGGCTCGCGCTCGAACTGGAGGGCTTGATCTGGTACGGCGCCGACGGCGAGAAGGGGCTCGCCAACCTCGTCGCCGACCGAGCGCCACTGAGCGAGATCCGCGAAACGCGCCTCGACCTCGACGAAAAGCTCGCCGACGCGCGAGCGATCACCGGCGACGGGGCGAGCGCCCTGACCACGATCACCAACTCGGCCCTGATCGTCTTCCGCGAGGGGCTGGAGGCGATCCTGATCATCGCCGCGATCACCGCCAGCATGCTCGGCCCGCGGGCGCCGTTACGCCGGCCGATCTATCGCGGCGCCCTGCTGGCGATCCCGGCCAGCCTGATCCTCTTCGCCCTGGCCATCCTGCTGCTCGACTCGCTCTCCAAATACGGGGAGAAACTCGAGGCGGTGGTCGGCCTGGTCGCGATCGGGGTGCTGCTACTCGTCATGAACTGGTTCTTCCACCGCGTCTACTGGACCGAGTGGATCAAGGGCCACCGCGACCGGGGCAAGGCGTTGACCGGCGCCGCGCTGGCGGCGGGGGCGGGCGCGGCTACCGTCGCCGGCCTCTACACGCTCGGTTTCACCAGCGTCTTCCGCGAGGGCTTCGAGACCGTGCTCTTCCTGCAGGCGCTGCAGCTCAGCTCGGGGACCGGCGTCGTGCTCGCAGGCGTCTCGCTCGGGCTGGCGCTGACCGCGATCGTCGGCGCGATCACCTTCTCGCTGGAGCGCAAGCTCCCCTACAAGAAGATGCTGATCGTCACCGGCGTCCTCATTGCCCTCGTCCTGGTCGTCCTGGTCGGCAACACGGCGCGGACGATGCAGGGGGTCGGCTGGCTCGCGATTCACCCGATCGACGTCGAACTGCCGCTCTGGATGGGGACGTGGCTCGGCATCTACCCGACCGTCGAGACCCTGTCCGCCCAGGCGCTCGCCTTCGTCTTCGTCGTCGGCAGCTATTGGGCGGCGGAGTGGATGCGCAAGCGCGAACTGCGCAAGGCGATCGAGGCGCACGAGGCGTCGCTGGCAATAGGGTCGGCCGAAGATGCCGTCGCGCCTGCGCCCCACGAGCTCTCTCGCCGCTGAGGCGATCCTCGTCGGCGATCCGGGACGGGCCCTGCTGCTCGCCCAGGAGCTGCTCGAGCAACCGAAGATGAGCAACCACGCCCGCGGCCTCTGGGGCTACACGGGTCAGGCCGCGACCGGCCGCGAGCTGACGGTGCAGTCGACCGGGATGGGCGGGCCGAGCGCCGCGATCGTGCTCGCCGACCTCGCCAAGCTAGGGGTGCGGCGAGCAATCCGGGTCGGCACCTGTACCGCGCTCGACCCGAAGCTGGCGCCGGGGCAGCTGGTGCTCGTCACCGAGGCGCACACTTGGAGCGGCGGCGGCGCCGGCGAGCCGGTCTACCCAGATCCCGAGCTGACGGCGTCGTTGCGCCGTCAGCTCGACGCGCACGAGGCGGCGGTCGCCAGCCTCGACACGCTGCACAGGGGCGGTACGCAGGCGCCGGTGGAGGCCGGCGACGCAGCGGACATGCAAACCGCCTCCTTGCTCGCCCGTGGGGCGGAACTGGGAATGGCGCTGGCGGCGGTGCTGATCGTCGCCGAGAGCGCCGCGGGCGAGACCCTCGCCGACGAGCTCGCCGAAGATGCCGCGAAACGAGCCGGGAAAGCAGCCGGGGCGGCTATCTAACCCTCAAGTCAAGGGTTAGACTTTATTTTTCTTCGTCGTTTTCTTGGCGCTTTTCTCGGCTGCCTGGCGGCGCAACGCCCCGATCTCGCGACTGAGGTCGTCGATCTGCTCCTCCGCCTCCTCCAGCCGTTGGGAGAGCGAGCGCAAGCGCCGCTCCACCCGTTCCACATCGGTGGCCGAAGAGAGGTTGAGGGCGCTCATCGCCGCCTGCTGAGCCTCGATCGCCTTCTCTCGCGCGCCGAAGGCCGCGGATATCGCGTTGTGGAGGGTGGGGTTCTCGATCAGCGCCTGCGCCAGCTCGCCGATCGCCTGCTCGCTGCGGGCCCGCAGCCCGTCCTGCTCGTCCTCGTCGTACAAGGTCTCGCCTTTCACCTTTCGTTGACGCCAGCTTAACGAGCGCATCCGGCTCAGTTGAAAGCCTGTCGGTCTGCAGGGAAGCAGCCATTCTTGATTAAGTTGATGAACTATGGGATTAATATTGATTAAGTCCTTGTTGAAGGGAAGCCCCCGTCATTGCGGGCCTACCGGCAAGTCAGTAGCCTCGGCTCGCCTGTCGCGCGGGGAGGGTGCGGATGCGGTTTTCGCAGCTTCCGCGGTTTCGCGGCCACGGGCACCGAGGCGCATTGGGATGAGAGCAAAGCTCGCAATCACCGTCGTACTGGCCGGCTTCCTGGCCCTGTCGGCCCTGGTCGGCATGGCCGGCGCCGAAGACGCGGCGACGGAAATCCCGTCGGCGGCGGAGACCACCACGGCGGTGCCCTCCCTGCAGGCCCCGGCTTGCGCGAACGGCCTCGACGACGACGGCGACGGCCTCGTCGACATGACCGACCCAGACTGCACCGAGCCGACCGGCATCAGCGAGGCGCCTCTCCCGGCAAGCGGCGCCACCCAGGCCGCGCCGATCCCGGCCCCGGACGCTCCGGCCGCGACGGCCCCGGATGCGGGCAGTGGAAAGGTGGGTCTAAAGAAGGGCAGCGCGATCGACGGCGGCGACCTCGGCGGCGACGGAGGCGGCGTCACCCGCAACGAGAACCTCGGCGACGCCAGCGGCGGGGGCAGCTCCAACGGCGCCGTCAACGCGCCCAGCGCCACCGGCGGCGGCGACCAGCCCTTGGCCGGCGGAGCCGACGGCGGCTCCCAGTTCTCCGCCGGCGGCACCCCAACGGTCGCCAACCCGACGACGACGATCGCGCCCTTCGGACCGGCCCCGATCGGCGTCCCCAACTTCGTCATCGACTCCTTCGAGATCCCCCCCTTCCTGCTGCCGATCTACCAGGCCTGCGGAACCGAATACGGGATCCCCTGGGAGGTGCTCGCCTCGATCAACAAAATCGAGAGCGCCTTCGGCACCAACCTCAACGTCTCCAGCGCCGGCGCGGTCGGCTGGATGCAGTTCCTGCCCTCCAGCTGGGAGGCCTTCGGCGTCGACGCCAACGGCGACGGTCGCAAAGACCCGTACAACCCGGTCGACGCGATCTGCGCCGCCGCCAACTACCTCGAGATCGCCGGCGGCAAGAAGGACCTCTACGACGCGATCTTCGCCTATAACCACGCCGACTGGTACGTGCAGGAGGTGCTGCTCTACGCACGCGCCTACGGGAAGCTCCCCTCCGACCTGATCGGCTCGCTGACCGGACTGACCGAGGGGGCCCACTTCCCGATTGCCGACGACGCCCGTTACGCCGACGACATCTCGGCCCGAGCGACGCTGAAGAGCTCGGCCGGCGCAGAGGGCGTCTCCGACGGCGCGGCGGAAGTCATCTCCTCCTCCCCCACCCGGCGCGGGATCAACATCTTCGCCGCCGAGAACGCCCCGGTGGTCGCCGTCAACGACGGCGTGATCCGCAAGTTCGGCAGCTCGCCGCAGCTCGGCCAGTTCGTCGTCCTCGAAGACACCTACGGCAACCGCTACACCTACGCGGAGCTGGGCGAGATCGTCCGCGAGCACCGTCTCGTCGTGATGCCGACCGGCAAGGAGCGCCGGATCCCGCTGGAAAGCCAGAACCTGCGGCCGCGGCTGCGGGCGCTGCCCGGACGCGCCCCCGAGGACGAGCGCGCGCGCGAAACGGCCGCTGCCGACAGCGCCAACCCGGTCGCCAACGACGGCACGCTGCGGGTCGGCTCGAAGGTGATCGCCGGCACCGTGCTGGCCCGGGTCGGCGCCGCTGGCGAGGGCGTCGACTCCCACATCAACTTCTCGATCCGCCCCGCCGGTCGCGGCGCGCCGAGCATCGACCCGAAGCCGATCCTCGACGGCTGGAAACTGCTCGAGGCGACCGCGATCTACCGGGCGAAAGGCAAGAACCCCTTCGCCGCCCGGCTCAGCGGCGCCGGTGTCCTGCTGCTCTCCAAGGAAGCGCTGCAGGAGCGGGTACTCGCCGACGAGGGCCTCGATATCTACGGCTGCGGCCGCGAAGACGTCGCCAGCGGCTTCACCGATCGCCGCATCCTGGCGATGCTCGCCTACCTGCGGGCCAAGGGCTACGAGCTCGCGATCACCTCGCTCACCTGCGGCCACGGCTACCTCACCGCCTCCGGCAACGTCTCCGAGCACAGCACCGGCGACGCGGTCGACATCGCGACGATCAACGGCGTCCCGGTGCTCGGCCATCAGGGGCCGGGCACGCCGGCCGGCAACCTGATCCGCGAGGTGCTGCGCCTGCAGGGGACGATGCACCCGCACCAGGTGATCTCGCTCGAGGACCTGCCCGGCCCGACCAGCATCGCGATGGCCGACCACGCCGACCACGTCCACGTCGGCTACCACCCGATCGAGAGCCGCCTCGACGCCCAGTACTCGGCGCTGCTCAAGCCGGACCAGTGGCAGCGCCTGATCGACCGCCTCGGCCAGATCGAAAACCCGGAGGTGCCCGTCAAGCCCTCGGAGTTCTCGCTGCCGGACGAGCCGGAGCGCAGCAGCGGCGGAACCGCTGCCGGCGAGTAGTTGAGCAAGCTCTTCGGATTTACGCAGTTCGACTTCGCCGGGACCCTGCCGCTCGCGGACGGGCGGTACCTCTCCCGCGACGAAGAGGGCGAGAGCGTGCTCGTCCTCCTCACTCTGGGCGCGCCCCCGCCCCCGCCCAGACGGCGTCGCCGAGCACGTAAGGCTGAACCTGAGGTTGAGACTTTGCCTCTGGCCCGCGCGACGGCGATTCGAGCGTTCGCCCCCTTCGCCAGCGAGGCGGAGGGGGAGCGCTGGCTCGACGAAGCCACCGAGGTTGAGGACACCGCCGACGTCCTCGTCGCCGACGCCATCGCGCTGCTAAACCGTGCCTTGCACGCTCAGGCGGCGTCGGCGGCCGAACCGCGCGGCCAGGAACTGACGCCGGAGCGAGCGGTCAAGGTGCGGCTCGGCTACGGCAGTGGCGAGCAGCTCGCCGAGAGCGAGTTCACGGAGGCGCGCGAGGTCGACGTGCGGGCCCGCGACGCTTCGCGCAGTCGCCGCCGCCAAGAGGCCCTGCGCCCGCAGGAGCGAGTCGCCGGAGTGCTCGGCGGCCGCGAGCAGATCGACCTCTGCGAGACCCTCCTCCTCCGCGCCCGCGCCGACCTCGACGCCGGCCGCGCGCGTGAGGCAGCCCTTCAGCTACGGGTCGGCCTCGAGGCGCTGCTCGTCGACCTAGACGGCGCTCTCGAGGACACCGATCACGAAGCGGATATGGCGACGCTCAGTGGCCGCCGGGCCGAGGCCGGTGAGGCCGCGAACGCCGCGCTGACCGGCGATCTCGACCCCGAGCGATCGGCCCAGGTGCGGGAGCTCCTAGAGCTCTGCGAGAGAGTGCTCCGGCGCAGACGGGTGCTCCGGGGCTAGAAATTTTGGGGGACCCGGAGGAGCCTCCAGATTTGCGACGGAGGGTCCTCCCGAATCCCTAGATCGCCAAGCGCCGCGCAACGACGCTGTCGAGGAGGGACTCAGCGAGATGGTGAGCTTCGTCGAGAGGGACACCCTCGATCGAGGGGACACCGATCACCGTCAGGCCAGCAGCACGCGCAGCTGCGACCCCCGTCGGAGAGTCCTCGAGCGCCACGACGCTCGGCCCGGGCTCCACGCCCAAGCGGCGGCAGGCCTCCAGGTAGGGGTCCGGGGCCGGCTTCGGGGCCGCCACTTCGTGGGCGCTGAGAACGACGTCGAAGTGGCCCTCGAACCCGGCCAGTTGCAGCGAGCGCTCGACGAAGACGAGCGGCGAGTTGGAGACGAGGCCGATCGGCGTGCCGCGGCCGCGCAGGGTGTGCAGGAGCTCGCGGGCCCCGATCATCGCCTCCACCCCGTGCTCCAGCTCGGCCACGACGAGGGCGTTCAGCTCCTCGATCAGCTCCGCGGCTCGGCCGGGCTCCCCGAGGCGTCGTTCCAGCACGGCGCCGGCCACGGCTGCCGACGTGCCGACCAGCTCCCGCTTGTCGGCCAGGGTGAAGGCGGCTCCACGGCGGTCGAAGAGGTCCTGCTCGGCCCGCGTCCAGACCGACTCGGTGTCGAGAAGGAGGCCGTCGTTGTCGAAGATCACGGCCTCGGGGGCGGCGGGCGGCATCGCGGCATCATCGCGAACCAAGCCGGCTCATGACATGCACTAAGTTCGCGGAATGCCGTTCCACATCGAGATCAGCTCAGCACTCGATCGAGCCCGTGTACTCAACGTGGGCGAGGCCGAGCTGCGCAAGGAGATCCTCGAACCATGGGTGGCTGGCCTGCCCTTCGGGTTCGGGGGCCGCGACTGGGAGCCGCGCGAGAGCAGGCTGACCATCCTCGAGGGCCCGGCGATCGCCCCGCCGACCGACGCCGAAGAAGGCTGGATGGAAGCGCTGCGCGCCGCCGAGGACGTAACCAGGACGATGCTCGAAGCGGCCGAGGCAAGCGCTCCGGCGCAGGTCGCGCTCGTGGTCGAAGCCGACTCGGTCGAGGCGGCGCTGACAGACCTCCGCTCCGGCAAGCCGCCGCGGCAGATCCCGTGGTCGACGGCGGTCGAGCGGATCGGCGGTCGCGATCCCGAGGTCTCGGCCGTGATCCTGGTGGTCAAGCGGGCCGAGATCGACTGGCCCGAGTTCTAGTCGGGGAGCGCCGCTAGCACCGCGCCGAGCTCCTGCTCGACCTCGCCGTCGAGCCTCAGCTCTGCCTCGGCGTCGTAGGGGGTCGCGCTCTTGGTGACGATGGCCAGCCGGCCGCCCCGTTCGAGCGTCAGCTGCGGCAGCCCCGCGACGGGGTGAACGGCGAGCGAGGAGCCGACGCAGATCATCAGCTCGGCCCGCGCGGCGAGGTCGCGTGCGCGGAAGATCGCGTCCTCCGGCAGCATCTCGCCGAAGAGGACGACGTCGGGTTTGACCGGGCCGCCGCAGCTCGCGCAGAAAGCGACGCCGGCGGCGTCGAAGAGCCGCTCGACCTGCTCGAGGTCGTAGCTGGAGTCGCACTCCCGGCAGGAGGAGGTCTCGATCGAGCCGTGCACCTCGACCACGTTGCGCGAGCCGGCCGCGCGGTGGAGGCGGTCGATGTTCTGGGTGATCACGCCCTCGAGCAGGCCGCGCCGTTCGAGCTCTGCCAGCGCCCCGTGGGCCGGATTCGGCCGTTTGTCGCCGAGCGACTGGAAGCGCGGCCGGTAATACGCCCAGAACCGCGCCGGGTCGCGTTCGAAGACGTCGATGTGGGCGACCTCCATCGGGTCGACGCTCGCCCACAGCCCGGTCTCCGGCGTGCGGAAGTCGGGGATCCCGGACGGAACCGAGACCCCCGCCCCGGTCAGGGCGACGGTGCAGCGCGACTCGCGGATCAGCTCCGCCAGGCGCAGTGCATCAGCCGCTGTCGCTACTTGCCGCTCCATTTCGGCGTCCGCTTGCCGAGGAACGCGCCGATGCCCTCTTCGGCGTCCTCGCTGCCGAAGGCGGTCGCAAAGCCCTGCTTCTCGGCCTCGATGCCCGCCTCGAGTTCGCCCTTGTTGGACACCTGCTTGATCTGCTCGACCGCGACCGGGGCCTGGGCGGCCAGCTTGCGTCCCCACATCAGCGCGGTCTCGAACAGCTCGTGGTCGGGGACGACCCGGTTGACGAGGCCGATTTCGAGCGCCTCCTCGGAGAGCACCGCGTCGCCGACCAGGTTCATCTCCAGCGCTTTGCTCTCGCCGACCAGGCGCGGGAGCCGCTGGGTGCCGCCGAAGCCGGGGATGATCCCCAGCTTGACCTCCGGCTGGCCGAAGACCGCGGCCTCTGCGGCGATCCGCACGTCGCAGGCCATCGCCACCTCGCAGCCGCCGCCGAAGGCGATCGAGTTGACCGCGGCGATCGTGGCGACGCGCGAAGTGCCGAACTCGCGCAGCAGAGCGTGGGCCTTCTCGATCAGCTCAGCTCCGTCCGTCCGGGGATCCATCTGGGTGAACGCCTTGATGTCGGCGCCGGCCGAGAAGACGACCGGGACCGAGGAGGCGATCACCATCGCCCCCACCCCGTCGGCGGCCTTGACCCGCTCCCAGACCGTGCCGAGGTCGCGGATCACGTCCGGCGAGACGGCGTTCATCGGCAGGTTGGCGAGCCAGGCGATCGCGACCCCGTCGCGCGTCTCCAGCTTCACCGTCTCCGCCTGCTCGCCCTCGTCGGGCTGCGGGTAGGGATAGAAGCCCTGCCCCGCCTCGAGGCCGAGCCGGCCCTGGGCGACGAGGCGCTTCAGCGTCACCGGGGGCGTGAAGCGCTCGCCGTGCTTCTCCTCGAGCTGCTCGAGCTGCTCCAGCGCCTTGCCGAGGCCTTCGACGTCGGCCCGCCAGAACGGCGGCAGCAAGCCTTTGCGCGGGTCGAGCCCGGCTCCCGTCATCATCCCCAGGTCGACGTCGCGGACCGAGCAGACGCCTTCCTCGACCAGGCGGCAGGCCTCGACCAGGGCGCGGCCGGCGAACAGCGCCACCAGTTCGTCGGCATCGGGAGCGGCGTCGCCGGGAATGGTCTGCTCGCCGTCCTTGAAGAAGCCCTCGCCGCCGCTCTTGGCGCCGAGCTTGCCGTCGGCGACGAGCTGCTTCAGGCCCTGGTGCACGTAGAAGTCCTCCCCGTAGGAGGCGTTGAGGTGCTCCGCCGTGTGCAGGGTCGTGTCGAGCCCGAGCAGGTCGGTGAGGAAGAACGGGCCCATCGGCGCGCCTTTCGCGGCGACGATCGTCTCGTCGATCGCCTTCAGCGAGAGGCCGTGCTCCTCCTGGGCCCGCCAGATCTCGCCCATCGCCGCGATCAGGATTTTGTTGACGACGAAGCCGGGGACCTCGGCGCAGACGATCGGCTGCTTCTTGATCGCCTGGGCGAAGTTGTAGGCGGCGGTGGCGGTCTCCTGCGAGGTCTCCTCGCCGACGATCACCTCGACCAGCGGCATCACCGAGGCCGGGTAGAAGAAGTGGAACCCGACGACCCTGTCCTCACGCAGGGTCGCCTCCCCCATCTCGGTGATCGAGAGCGAAGAGGTGTTCGAGGCGATGATCGCGTGGCCGGGGGTGGCGGCATCGAGCTCGCGGAAGACCGCCTGCTTGATCGCCATCTTCTCCGGCACCGCCTCGATCACGAAGTCGACGTCGGCGAACTCCTCATAGGAGGTGGTGCCGGCGATCCGACCCATCACTTCGGCGAGACGAGCGTCGGCCTGCTCCTGCGTCAGCTTCTCCTTCGCGACCAGGCGACCGAGTTTCCCCTCGGTGATCGACCGCGCTTTCTCGACGGCGGCGTCGACGAACTTCTGATCGATGTCCTTGACGACGACTGGGATGTCGGCGGTCGCGATCGCCTGCGCGATCTCACCGCCCATGGTGCCGCCGCCGACGACGGCGGCCTTCGAGACGAACATTGGCTGAGGTTCCTCCGGTTTTCGGCTTGACGGTGCGGCGCGGGCCGCGGGAACCGCAGGCTATACAGATGCCTGCGGCTCCCGCTCCTCGGCCTCCTTCTCCTCCTTCTCCTCGGGCTTGATCCGCTGGTAGGCGAAGGCGCCGACCAGCAGCAGCAGGCCGAGAGCGACGAAAGAGAGCGCCCGGGGAAGCTCCTCCAGCTCCGAGAGGTCGTAGGTCCAGACCTTCCCGATGGCGAGCGCCAGCAGCGCCAGGCCACCGAGGCGGACGTTCGGAGCCTTCCTCAGCAGGCCCCAGATCACCGCCCCGAGCCCGGTGGCGGCCCAGAAAGCCGAGAGCCAGGCCTGACCGATCTCGCGCGCTTCGCCCGCGCCGTTGGCGCCGATCGTGTCGATGATCAGCACCGAGCCGAGGTAGACGAGGGAGGCGGCGCCGAGAAAGCCCGCCGTCGTCGCAGCCATCGGCATGACCGCGCGACCGAAGTGGCGGCAGGCGAGTGCCGCGCCCGCGCAGGAGGCGATCGCCACCAGGGAGCTGCCGAGATCTGCGACCCCTTCGACAATCGCGATCGGCGGTGCCTCGACGAGGAGAACGTGCCCGATCGCGAGGCTGAGGAAGGTGCCCGCCCCGAGCATCAGCCGCTCCGCGTCGGAGAGCGCGGGGTTGGGGGTGGCGTCTGCGCGGGTCGACAGGTAGGCGAGCGCCGCCGCGGCGGCGGACCAGGCGGCCACCACGGTGGGGCCGTCGAAGGCGTTGGCGCAACCGAAGGTCGCGAGCCCGATGCCGCCCCCGATCAGAAGCGAACCGATTTCGCGGTGGATGCCGAAACGAGCCGCGGCGCCGCCAAGCACGAGATGGGCGGCGGCGAAGCCGAAGATCCAGGCGTTCAGGGCAACCGCGGAATCGCCGCCGATGACGATGCAGCCGCCCGTGACCACGAGTGCGCTGCTGCAGAGAAGCAGTAGCCAGGAGGAAACCGGAAGCTTCTCCTCACCACGGCTCCGCAGCTCGTAGCCGAAGGCCGCGCCCGCGTAGAGAACCCAGAATCCGACCAGGACCGCGAGGACGAGAAGGACCGGCTCGCTCGGGTCCGCTTCGCCTCCGAAAACGGCGAAGCCGCTCTCGTAGACCCAGGCGATCAGCTGCGGCGCGGAGACGGCGAAGGCGCCGAGCGCCAGCCAGTTCCAGCGCTGCCAGAGGAGGACGCCGACGCTGGCGGCAAGAGCCAGGGCGACGAAGGCGATCGAGCCGCCCTCGCTCGCCGTGCCGACGAGCATCGGCGCGGCCAGCGCCCCGAGCATCCCGACGCTGCCGACGAGCATCGAAGACCAGCGCACCGCGATCGCCACCCCGATCACTCCGATCAACGCCCCCGCCTCGAGGCCGATGACCGGTGAGATCAGATCGTAGGTCTGAGTGGCGACGACGGTCGTCGCATATAGGCCCGGGATCGCCACCGCCACCGCCACCCGGGCCATCTCGAGGTACGCCTTCCTTTCGTGCAGCCAGACGCCGAGGCCGAGCAGGGACAGGGAGCCGAGCCCGGCCATCAGGGTGCGGATCTCCTCCGTGAACCAGCTGCTGTCGACGGCGCTGCGCATCAAGAAGACGAGCCCGAGGAGGGTCGCGAGGCCGCCGATCCAGGCCAGCACGCGACCGCCGAAAAGGCGCTCGAGCTCGATTCTCGACATCGGATTCAAAGACGCGGGCGGGGCGTTCTTCTCCCCATTGCCCGCCGGCTGATCAAGTCTCTCGCTGTTCATCAGTCTCCCCTTCTCTGGATTGCTTGTTGACCGACGGTTGATAACGGTAGCAATCTTGTCAACCATCGGTCAACAAGCCAGGTACAATCTTGGGCATGAGCCGTCCCGCGTACCGCCGCCTCGATGTCGACGAGCGCCGCCAGCAGCTGCTGGAGCGCGGCGGGGAGCTGTTCACCAGCCATCCCTACGAGAAGCTCTCGATGAGCCGGATCGCCCGCGAGGTGGGCATCTCGAAGGCGCTCCTCTACCACTACTTCCCCAGTAAGCAGGCGTATTTCGAGGCGACGCTGAGCGCCTGGGCAGAGCAGCTGCGGGAGCGGACGGAACCGGATCCCGACCTCTCTCCTCTCGAGCAGCTCACGGTCAGCCTCGACGCCTTTCTCTCTCTCGTCGAGGAGAACGCGGTCGCCTACCGCAACCTGATGCGCAGCGCGGCCGGGGTCGCCGAGATCCGCGAGCTGATCGAAGACGTGCGGCGGAGAACCGCCGAGCGGATCCTGGAGGGGCTCTACGCGACGGAGGAGGCCCCCCCGAAGGCACGAACCGCGGTCAGCGGCTGGCTCTGGTTCATGGACGGTGCCTGCCTGAACTGGATCGAGCACCGCGACATCGAGCGCGGCGAGCTGCGCGACCTGCTCCTCGGGGTCCTGATGGGGGCGCTCCTCGCCGCCGGCACGGCTCCGGACTTGGCTCAAGCGGACTAGCCGCTGCGCCGCTAAAGCCTGCGGCGACTACTGCCGATAGACGCCTTTCATGTGCAGGGGAGCAAAGTTCGCGGGGACGCTCGGCGTCCTGGCCCTGACCGCGATGCTCGGCGCCGGCGCCGCCCCGGCGGCTGCGCAGGCGCCGCAGGCGACGCTGACGCCAGGCGGGCGCGCCATCGCCCCCGCGTCGGCCCCTCCCGCCGTCAAGGCGATGATCGAAGCGGCGAACCGGATCCGCAACCGGCCCTACCGCTGGGGCGGCGGCCACCGCAGCTGGAACTCGCGCGGCTACGACTGCTCGGGCTCGGTCAGCTACGTGATGCACGCCGCCGGCCTGCTCGAATACCCGCTCGACTCGCGCGGCTTCATGCGCTGGGGCGGCGGCGGACCGGGCAGCTGGGTACGCATCTACGCGAACCACGGCCACGTCTTCGCGGTGATCGCCGGCCTACGCTGGGACACCTCCTATACCGCAGACGGCGACCGCAGCGGCCCCGGGTGGAGCGAAGAGATGCGCGACTCGGGCGGCTTCCGCCTGCGCCACCCGCTCGGCCTGTTCAGCGCCGAGCCGCTCTAGACCTCCAAGGCCTCCGCCACGGGGGACAACCCTCGCCGGGCAAAGACTGTACGGCGGTACAAAGGCGGATCGCGCGCCGGCCCATTAGGCTCTTTTGGCTCTTAATAAGGGAGTGAGACCGGTAACCGATCGCGCCCCTCGAACGGCGCGCGCCAAGTGAGGATCAGCCAAGCGATGACTCGTATTCGCCAGCAGAACGTGACCGCCGCGCAGTGGAGCTCAAACGGGGAGGCCCTCGGCGCGCTCGACCTGACCCTCCCCGAGAACGAAGCTTTCGGCGCCAACGTCTTCTCCGTCGCCGTGCAGCGTGAACGGCTGCCCTCCGACGTCTTCGGGAAGCTGCAGGCGACCCTGGCCGGCGGCGAGGCGCTCGACCCGAGCCTGGCCGACGCCGTCGCCGAGGCGATGAAGGACTGGGCGCTGGAGAAGGGCGCCACCCACTACACCCACATGTTCCAGCCGCTGACGGGCTCGACCGCGGAGAAGCACGACTCCTTCTTCGAGCCCGCCGGCGAGGGCACCTCGCTGGCTGGCTTCTCCGGCAAGGAGCTGATCCAGGGCGAGCCGGACGCCTCCTCCTTCCCCACCGGCGGCGTCCGCGCCACCTTCGAGGCCCGCGGCTACACCGCTTGGGACCCGACCAGCCCCGCCTTCATCCTCGAGAACCCGAACGGCGCGCTGCTCTGCATCCCGACCGCGTTCGCCTCCTGGACCGGCGAGGCGCTGGACGGGAAGATCCCGCTGCTGCGCTCGATGGACGCGCTCTCGCGCTCGGCGCTCAAGGCGCTGCGCCTGCTTGGCGACGAGGAGACCCAGCGGGTATTCACCACGGTCGGCCCCGAGCAGGAGTACTTCCTGATCGACGAGCAGTACTTCTACGAGCGGCCCGACCTGATCGCCGCCGGCCGCACCCTGTTCGGCGCCAAGCCGCCGAAGGGGCACGAGCTCGACGACCATTACTTCGGGTCGATCCCGGAGCGGGTCCTGGCCTGCATGATGGAGGCCGAACTGGAGATGCGGAAGCTCGGCATCCCGGTCAAGACCCGCCACAACGAGGTGGCCCCGGCGCAGTACGAGATCGCGCCGATCTTCGAGAACTCGAACGTCGGCTCCGACCACCAGCAGCTGCTGATGCAGACGCTGGAGACCGTGGCGCGCCGCTACGGCCTCGTCTGCCTCCTGCACGAGAAGCCGTTCGCAGGCGTCAACGGCTCCGGCAAGCACAACAACTGGTCGATGGGGACCGACAGCGGCACCAACCTGCTCGACCCAGGCGACACGCCGTCGGAGAACATCCACTTCCTGTTCTTCTGCGCGGCGGTGATCCAGGCTGTGAACAAGCATCAGGGCCTGCTGCGGGCCTCGGTTGCGAACATCGGCCAAGACCACCGGCTCGGGGCCAACGAGGCGCCGCCGGCGATCATCTCGATCTTCCTCGGCGCCGAGCTGGAAAAAACCTTCGAGGCGATTGCCAGCGGCGAAGGCGACCCGAACACGCCGGCCTCGTTCCTCGAGCTCGGCGCGACGGTGCTGCCGCCGCTGCCGATGGACGGCGGCGACCGCAACCGGACCTCGCCGTTTGCCTTCACCGGCAACAAATTCGAGTTCCGGGCGCTCGGATCGAGCATGTCGCTCGCCTTCCCGAACACCGTGCTGAACACGATCGCCGCCGAGGCGATCGACGAGCTCGCCGGCAAGCTGGAGGAGAAGCTCAACGGCGGCACCGGGATGCCGGAGGCCGTGATGGCGGTCGTCGAGGAGGCCTACGTCGCCAACAAAGCGGTCTGCTTCAGCGGCGACAACTACTCCGATGAGTGGCACGCGGAGGCCGAGCGGCGGGGCCTGAAGAACCTGCGCACGACCCCCGACGCGCTGCCCGAGGTGCTCGACGACGACACCGTGGCGGCGTTCGAGAACTACGACGTGCTCTCCAAGCGCGAGCTCGAGTCCCGCTACGAGGTCTGGGTCGAGCAGTACTGGATCCGGGCGAACATCGAGGCGGAGACCACCTACTCGATCGCCAAGACCATGCTTCTGCCCGCCGCCCTGCGCCACCTGGCCCTGATCGAGAGCGCCGGCGTCTCCAGCCTCGAGGGCGAGGTCCGCGAGCTGGTCGACGAGCTGGTCTCGGCCCTGGGCACGCTGGAGAGCGCCAACGCCAACCCGGGCCTGGAGGGCCTGGAGATGGCGATCCACGCGCGCGACAAGCAGCTGGCGGCGATGGATGCCGTGCGCGAGGCGGCGGACAAGCTGGAGAAGGTCGTCGCCGACGACCTCTGGCCCCTCCCCAAGTACGAGGAGATGCTGTTCATCAAGTAGCGGCGTGCCGGGAGGGTCCGGGTAGGGACTCCACTTAACTTTTTCGACGGCGTGCGCTGACGGTCCCAGAAGGGCGGCCTCGAAAAAGCACAAGACGTTCCATCCCTACCCGGACCCTCCCAACAGGCGAGCTGCTTGCTTCGCAGGAGGCTGGCTAGGCGCGGTCGCGGATCTTCATGCGGAGGCCGCCCTTGGGGGAGAGGGTCGGCATCTGGCGGATCGTCATCGTGCGGCCGGGCAGGGCGTCGAGGCGATAGCGCTGCAACAGCATCGTCGCCACCAGCTTCACCTCCATCTGGCCGAAGCGTTTGCCGATGCAGACGCGCTGGCCGCCGCCGAACGGGACGTAGGCGCCGCGGGGGAGCGCCGCCTTGCGCTCGCGGGTGAAGCGCTCGGGAATGAAAGCCTCGGGGTCGGGAAAGACCTCGGGGATGCGGTGGCTGGCCCAGGAGCAGTAGTTGACATAGGAGTCCTTGGGCACGGTGTAGCCGCCGAACTCGAACTCGCGGACGGCGCGGCGCGGGCCGATCCAGGCCGACGGGTAGAGGCGCAGGACCTCGTCGAGCACCATGTCGAGGTAGGGCATCTCGCGTTCGAGCTGCTCGACCGTCGGAGTCGCGCCGCCGAGCACCTCGTCCTGCTCCGCGCAGAGCTTGGCGACGACTTCGGGATGGCGTGCGAGCTCGTGCATCATGAAGGTCAGGGTCGAGGTCGAGGTGTCGTGGCCGGCGAACATCAGCGTCATCACCTGGTCGCGGATCTCGCGGTCCGCGAAGGCCTCTCCCCCCTCTCCGCGGGCGCCGATCAGGAGGCTGAGAATGTCCATGCGGTCGGGGTCGGGGTTCGCCCTCGCGGCGGTTATCTCGCCGAAGACGATCTCGTCGAGGATCTTTCGCGAGGCGATCAGCTTGCGCCAGGGCGAGCCGGGGCCGCGCAGCAGGCGCAGGCCGAAGTCGATCCCGTAGAACCCGAGGGCGCGCTCGAAGTGCTCGGCCGCGGCGGCGCCCTTCCCCGCCTCGTCCGGGTTCAGTCCCAGCAGGGCCCGCATCGCGATTCGCATCGCGAGGTTCCTCATCCAGTCATAGAGGTCGAACGTCGCACCGGGGGCCAAGGGATCGATAGCCGTCTCCGCCTCGACCGCCATCGCGCTCAGCGCGGCGTCGAGCTGGCGCCGGTGGAAGGCGGGCAGCATGATCGCCCGCGCGCGATCGTGGTAGTCGTCGTCGATCGTCAGCAGGCCGTCGCCGAGCAGCGGGATCAGGTCGCCGAAGCTCGACTCGCGCCAGTGGAAGTTCTCGGGGTGGCCGACCGTGACGAAATGGTTGGCCTCCGGCCCGAGCAGGAAGACGACCCGCGAGTGCAGCAGCCGCATGCTGAAGATCGGCCCGAACTCTTCGTAAGCGCCGAGCAGCAGCGGCAGCGGATCGTGCGCGATCTGGTGGGTGCGGGCGAAGCTGAAGTCGTTCGGGCCCGGCGGGAACTTGCCGCGCTCGCGCCATTCGAGAGCGAGGTCGCTCGCCACCCGCCGCAGCGGGTTGGCGGACATCTGCGGCGGCCGCGCGACCGGCGCGGTGGTATCGACCGTTGCCATCGGCCGATCATAACTGGCTGGCTGGCCAGTTTTCTTTGGCGTTCGTCCTTTCGGCGGTATAGACCGCAAAAGGACGAACGCCGCTCAGCGGGGGGCGGCGGCGAGCTGGCCGCAGGCGGCGTCGATGTCGCGGCCGCGGGTGAGGCGGACGGTGGCGGTGAGGCGGTGCTCGGCGAGGATCGCCCGAAAGCGCTCGATCCGCTCCGGCGAGGAGCCGTCGTAGGCCCCGGTCGGGTTGTAGGGGATCAGGTTGACCTTGTAGGCGCGAGGATCGAGCAGCGTCGCCAGCTCGCGCGCGTGCTCCGGCAGGTCGTTGACGCCGTCGAGCATCACGTACTCGACGAAGACCTTGCGCCGGCGCTTGGCCAGGTAGCGGTCGCAGGCCGCCAGCACCTCGCGCAGCGGGTAGCGGTCGTTGACCGGCATCAGCTGCGAGCGCAGCCCGTCGTTGGGGGCGTGCAGGGAGAGCGCCAAGGCGACCGGCAGCTCGCACTCGGCGAGCCGGTCGATCCCCGGCACCCAGCCGACGGTCGAGATCGCCGTGCGGCGGTGGGTGACGCCGAGCTCGGGCAGCCGCTCGCAGGCGGCGAGCACGTTGTCGATGTTCATCGTCGGCTCCCCCATCCCCATGAAGACGACGTGGTCGATCTGCTCGAGGCGGCGGAAGTGCAGCGCCTGGTCGAGGATCTCGTCGGCGCTGAGGTTGCGTCCGAACTTCATCTGGCCGGTGGCGCAGAAGGTGCAGGTGAGCGGGCAGCCCGACTGGGAGGAGACGCAGACCGAGCGCCGGCCGTCCCGGTAGCGCATTAAGACCGCCTCGAGCGGCCGCCCGTCGGCGGTGTGGAAGAGCGACTTGACGGTGCCGTCGTCGGACTTCGCCTCGGTTTGGAGCGAGAGAGTTGAGAGTGGGACCGCGGCGGCAAGCCGCGCGCGCAGCGCCGCCGGCAGGTTGGTCATCTCCTCGTAGGAGCGGGCGCCCCGGGCGACCCACTCCCACACCTGAGCGGCGCGGTAGGAGGGCTCGCCGGCCTCGGCGAGCGTGCGATCGAGCTGGGCGCGGTCCACGAGCCGAGTGTAGGGCCGGCCCGATATCCGCGGGCGCTCGCGCGCCCAGCGGGACACTCCCGGACCACCTCCCCTCCTATAAGCCTGAGCGTTTCTCGATAGGGCGAGATAACCTGCTCAGATCAGAGGGGCTGCCGAGAATCGCCGAGTACGGACGCGTACCAGACTCTTCCCCAGGGGCGCAGCGTGAATTCCGACGGCCCGATCCCCAGGTACGTCGCCATCATCACTGACGGCAACGGGCGATGGGCGAGGCACCGGGGGCTGCCGGTGTCCGCCGGACACCGCGCCGGCGCCGAGGCCGTGCGGGGGCGGCTGCGCGACGCAGCCGAGCTGGGGGTGCGGGAGCTGACCGTCTACGCGTTCTCGACCGAGAACTGGTCGCGATCCTCCGAGGAGGTGCAGGGCCTGATCGAGCTGCTGGCCGAGTACATCGACCACGTCGTTCCCGAGCTTCACCGAGAGGGCGTGCGGCTTCAGTTTCTCGGCGACAGGAACCATCCGGTGCCGCCGCGGCTGGTGGAGCGGTTCGAGTGGGCCGAGCAGCTGACCGCCGGCAACTCCCGCATCGACTTCTTCGTGCCGTTCAACTACGGAGGCAGGGCGGAGATCCTGCGAGCGGCCAAGAGCTTCGAGGGCGGAACGGAGGAGGACTTCCGCAAGGGCCTTCACGCGCCGCAGATGCACGACCCCGAGCTGGTGATCCGAACCGGAGGAGAGCAACGTCTCTCCAACTACCTGCTCTGGCAGGCCGCTTACTCGGAGCTTGTCTTTCGGGAGGAGCTCTGGCCCGAATTTTCTCGCGAGGCGCTGGAGTCGTCGATCGGGGAGTTTCAGCGGCGCCTCGCCGGCCGCGTGTCGGTGTCGTGACCGCGGTGCTGGTGGCGCTCGCCACCTACCTGCTGACCGTTCTCCCCACGGCGCGCCGGGAGCTGGAGCGATGGCGCCGCGAGGCGACCGCGATCCCGGATCCCAACCTGCGTCGCCAGGCCTTGACGGCGCTGGCCGAGAAGGACGCGAACGTGGAGGCGGTGGCGGTCTTCGCGGTCCTCGCCCCCCGCGCTCGGCGCCGCACCGCGCTCGGCGCGATCGTGGCTCTCCAGGTCGCGATCGATTACCTCGACACGATGGAGGAGCGAGGCGAAGACGGCGACAGCAGGTATCTCGAACGCCTCTTCGCCGCCTGCAGGGATCGCGCTGCCGCGCTGCCCGCTCACGAGGCAGTTCTGCCGCTGCTCGAGCGCGCGATCGCGCGCTGCGGCGAAGGCCAGCGCCACACTCACGCCGCCGAGCACGGCGACCGCGGCGCGCTCGAGGCGTGGGCTCGCACGTTGGAGGCGCCCAGCGCCTACCGCTGGTGGGAGCTGGCGGCCGGCGCCAGCTCCTCGGTCGCAGCGCACGCGCTGATTGCGGCGGCCGCCGACCCGACCACGAGCGCGGCGGAGGCCGAGCTGATCGACGCCGCCTACTTCCCGCCGGTCGGGGCCCTCACGGTTTTTCTCGACGACCTCGTCGACCGCGATGAAGACGCGGCTGCGGGCGCCCACAACTACTTGAAGTACTACTCCAGCGGCGACGAAGCCGCCGGACGGCTCGAGCTGATCGCGCATCGGGCGGAGGCCGCGATCGCCGCCCTGCGTCACTCGCCACGCCACGCCGCGATCCTCGCCGGAGTGGTCGGCTTCTACCTCAGCGCTCCGGGTGCGGAAACCGCCTTCGCCCGCCCCGTCCGCCAGCGGCTGCTGCGCTCGGGGGGGTCCGCGGTTCGTCCGGTCGTCGCGGTGATGCGCCGCCGAGGCGGCTGAACGCAAACGGCCCGGAGGAGCAGGGAGCGCCTCCGGGCCTTGACGTTTGCGCATGTGGACCGTTGCCGCCCAGGGAAGTGCGGGACGGTCCGGCCTGGTACCAGCTTCATCAGCGCTGGCGAGCGATGTGGGGATGTCGCTCCCAGCAGATCCAGAATAAGAACATACACGGACCAGCTTGTCAAGATCGGCCGGTGCGACTTTGGGCCGCTTCGTCCGCCCATCGCTTCGCCTCGGTGAAGCCGAGGTACGGCAGCAATGTCAGCAGCACCAGCTCGGGACGCAACGCGGCCAGACGGTCCACTCTGCCGATCCGGATGTGGTCTCCGACCAGCCCGACGATGCCCGCAACCAAGGCCTCGTCGGTTGAGGCGGGAAGGCGGTCCCTAGCCGGAGCTTTGACCTTGATGAAGCCGACCAAGCGACCGATTACCCGTTCGTAACGAGCTATGCACTCCGCTTCCACAGCGGCATCGATGGTCAGTGCCCTGGCCACGGCGGGGTTGGCAATTGCAAAATCGACGCCGGCGTAGACGCCCGCCGCGACCTGAGCGGGCCACTCACTCTCCGTCGCGCAGGCATCGAGCACAGCGGACTCCAGACCGGCCAAGGCGATCGGATACTCCCCGCGCGCGGCGCCACTGCCATAAGTCGCGCCGCCGTTCTTCTTCCGTTCTTGCCCGGTCAGAACCCCACCCCTCCCGCTGCTCGCGAATTAGGAACAGTAACAGACCATCAAGCGGACCAGACCGGACCTTTTGGAAGCGGGCCTAGGTCAGCGAGCCCGGCAGCTGCGGGCGATCGAGGTAGCGATCCGACGGCCGCCCACGAGGGTCAGCTCAGCCCGGGCGAGGGAGTAGAAGCCAGCGGTGAGGCGTGGAGCGGTCGGGCAGGAGGCGCTGAGGTAGCTGCGAGGCCGACCGCGGTCGGAATAGCGGCGGTGGAGAGTGATCTCGAAGTCGGCGAGGCGGGGCCAGGGCCCGAGGGCGGCGGGCAGGTTCGCGACCAGCGCGAGGCCGAAGCGCCCCCGGCCCTGTCGCAAATACAGGGGGAGGACCACGACCGTGGGCGGGTTGGAAGCGTAAGCGTGAAGGATCACCACGCGGCGCCCCCGCGCCTGACCGTTGAAGGCGAGCAGCCGGGTCCGGATCGTGAACGGACGCTGACCGGGCAGCCGTACCTGCGCCTCGAGCCTGCCGCGGCCGACCAGGGCCGCGCCGCAGGCCGCAAGAGCCTCGGCGGGCCTGGCATCGCGTAACCGTCGCTGTGAGCAGGTCGGTAGGCCGCGGGTCGTGAGCACTCCCTCGGCTGGGAGCCCAAGCTCGATCCGCGTCACTCTGGGCAGGAGATCTCCGTCGGAGGTTTGAAGTCCCCCCGCGAGGTGGATCGCCACCGGCGCCAGCCGGTCGCGCGGCAATGCCAGCGGCGCCAGCCGGCCGTCGAGGAAGACGACCAAGTTGCCCTTTTGGGTCCGCTCGCCGCGGGCGAGACCGGTGGCGAGCAGGGCCAGGGCCGTCAGGACTAGGAGCGCCCGAACGGCCACCTGGCCGCGTCGACCCGCCTGCCTCACCCATACCTCGAGAATTTGAACGAGCAGTGGTTGAAGCCGAAAGCGAGGACCACGTTGTTGGCGAGGTTGCCGTTGTGGATGAAGCGAGAGATCAGCCGCTGGGCCTTGATCGGCTGGTCGGCTCGCAGCTTTGCGGTGATATCGCCCAGGTAAGACTCCTGTTTGCGCAGGTACCCGAACCACTTGCCGAGCTTCGCCGTGTCGGCGGGGGGACGGGGCACGCCCACCAGCTCGTTCACGGTCGAGCCGAAGATCGAGGTCGCCTTGGCGAACTTGCCGGCGGCGACCGCGAGCCGTTCCGCCCTGATGTCGCCGCGGGCCCCCTTCATCGCCCGCTGCGTCGCTTCCGCGTCGGGCCTGCAAAGCTCCTCCAACTGGGCCACGTACTCATCGCGGGTCGGCGCCTCGGCAGCCGCGGCGCCGGTCGACAACGCGGAGACGGTCGCCAGGACCAGCGCGACCCAACGACGAAACGTGCTCGAACGTGCTCTCATGCGTCGTTTTCTCTCTTCGGTCACGGCCTAGGCCTCGCTTGCGTCCACTCTCGGAGTGAGCACGTTGCGGCGGGGAAGGATGCGGTCGAGCAGGCGTGGAACGTGCCAGACCCGGTCGCCGAGCAACAACATCAGCGCCGGCAGCAGAACGATCCGCACCACGGTCGCGTCGAGCAGAATCGCGACCGTCAGGCCCACCCCCATCTGGCTCACGGTCGCAATTGGCGCGGTGGCAAAGGAGATGAAGACCGCCGCCATGATCGCCGCGGCGCCCGTGATCACCCCGGCAGTCTTCTCGAGACCGTAGGCGATCGCCGCGCGGTTGTCGCCATCGAGGTCGTAGCGCTCGCGCATGCGAGCGATCAGGAAGACCGCGTAATCGATCGAGAGCCCAAAGGTGACGCCGAAGATCGCCCCAGCTCCGACCGTGTCGACGTAGGGATGGCCCCCAAGCGGGTAGCCCTCGGGGATCTGGCAGACCAGGGTCATCACTCCGATCGCCGCCGCCACCGAGGCGAGGTTGAGGCAGACCGCGAGCAGGGCGAGTAATGGGGCGCGGAGAATGAGGACCAGCGCCAGGAGGGTGAAGAGGACGAAGGCTCCGATCACCAGCGGCAGCCGGTCTTCA
>Ga0196962_10000222_pt1 | contig 28650 bp, 30 predicted proteins | sample S3v_20metaG_FD_183186 | JGI IMG/M metagenome (GOLD analysis project Ga0196962, IMG submission 183186) | Soil microbial communities from Anza Borrego desert, Southern California, United States - S3+v_20 | ecosystem: Environmental > Terrestrial > Soil > Desert | place: USA: California | collected...
GTATCTGGCGGCCGGGTGGTCGCGAGCCTGCCAGACCTGCTCGACGACGAGGGCGTCGAGGAGACGGTGGTACACCGCCACGTGGAGACGTTCCCGCTCGACGAGAACGGCCAGGGGGACGCGGACGTGCAGTTCGCCTTCTCCGCCCACCGGGCGGTCGTGGATGCGGACGTCGAGCTCGGGTTGGTCCGGGTCGTCGAGCTCGCCACGGCCCAGGACGTGGGCAAGGCCATGAACCCGCAGGCGGTCGAGGGCCAGATCGAGGGCGGCACGGCCCAGGGATTGGGACTCGCGCTCCTGGAGGAGATACAGGTTCGCGAGGGCAAGGTCCTCAACGCATCCTTTACGGACTACCTGATCCCCACGATCCTGGACATGCCGCCGGTGAAGGTCGACGTCCTCGAACTCGCCGACCCGGGTGCGCCTTACGGTCTCAGGGGGATAGGCGAGCCGCCCAACATCTCCACGCCCCCCGCGATCGTCGCCGCCCTGCGCGACGCCACGGGAAGTGAGCTACCCCGGATGCCCGTCCGTCCGGAACAGATCGTAGGCATGGCCGAAGGGCCGCCCCGTCGCACGCAGCCGTGGGGCGCGCGGCCCTCGGCACCATGAGAGGAAGGAGGGAGTACTGATGCCGGGATACAACAGGGCGGAGCTCAGCGTGGAGATAACGATCCTACCCTCAGTGCGTGGCGCGAAAGCCCCGCAGAAGCAGAAGGAGGCAGGGATGCGGGCCGCGAACGCCTCGGGCCTCTCGATCCACGAGGCCGGTCCCGACACCACCGTGCTCGCCGGAAGGCGGGGCGAGGCGCTCGACGCCGCGAGGGAGGTGGTGGAAGCCGCCCTCGACGCCGGAGTCGGCGAGGTAAAGATCAAGGTAGAAGCGCAGGGCGAGTCCGCGAAGTTCGGCAGCGCCGGCGGCAGACGCGCTCCTGCCCGGTAGAGAAGGTAACGGGAGGCGTTCCAGCGAACAGGAGGAGGATGCCGGAGAAGATCACGGTCGAAGAAGTCAATCGCCTGAGTCGAAAAGGGTTCGTAGAGCGCTTCGAAGGACTCTACGAACACTCACCCTGGGTCGCCGAAGAGGCGTACCGCGCGAGACCGTTCAGTGGGCTCGACGGGCTGCACAGCGCGATGGCGAGGGCGGTAGAGGCGGCCCCCGAAGGGCGCAAGATGGCCCTCATCCTGGCGCACCCCGACCTGGCGGGAAGGGCGGCCATGGCCGGTGAGCTCACTCTCGCGTCGAAAAGAGAGCAGGCATCGGCGGGCCTGGACGCGCTGAGTCCGGGGGAGTACCGGGAGTTTCATCGGGTGAACGACGCCTACAAGGAGAAGTTCGGCTTCCCCCTGATCTTCGCCGTCAGGGAACACACCAAGGAGACGATCCTCGCCGGCGCCGAGAGGCGCCTGGAGCACTCACGTCCCGAAGAGATCGAAACCGCCCTGGCCGAGATATCCAAGATAGCCCGTCTGCGTCTGGAGGACCTGGTCGAACAGGACTGATCACAGCGAGCCCCAGGTCATACTCCTCACGCTCCTCGAGGCTCCACCAGGTTCTCACGGGCTCAGCGCGGCTCGTAGACGTCGTAGAGGATGGGCTCCAGGCCGTCCTCGCCGACCCCGGAGCGGTACTGGATGTAGCGGGCGCGCTGGAGGTAGGCGAGGGCCGTCTTCATCCGGTTTTCGAGACCTGGGATCTCCTCTTCGAGGGCGGCCAGCTCGGTGGAATCGAGGACCACATCCTCCTCGCCGTTGTCCTGCCAGATCTCCCACAGCCTGCGCCAGAGCGCATCCGCATCGGAAGATAGGGGTTCTCTCTCCATCGCTCTACCCGCTTTCCTCGTGCTTGCGAAGCTCGAACACGATGTGGGCCAGCTCGGGGACCAGGAGCTTCTCCACCGCGAGCCTGACCGCGTTGCGCGATCCCGGCAGGCTCGCTACGAACTTCGTTCCTACGGCTCCAGCGATCGCGCGGCTCATGATCGCCGCGGCCCCGATCTCCTCGTAGGACAGCATCCTGAAGATCTCACCGAAACCGTCGAGCTTCTTCTCGATCATGCGGTCGACGACCTCGTAGGTCGTGTCGCGGCCCGAGATACCCGTCCCGCCCGTCGTAACAACAGCGTCCACTTCTGGATTCGCAAGCAGGTCTATGAGACTCGTCCTGATGCCGTTCACCTCGTCCCTGACGATCTGGCGCGCCACGATCTCCTGATCCGCTTCGCGTAGGATCTGTTCCGCGGTATCGCCCCCCGTGTCGGTCTCGCGGGTCCTCGTGTCGCTGATGGTCAAAATCGCGACCCTGACCGTCTCCGGGGCCGATTCCCGGTGCTTGTGGACGCTCTCGCTCAAAACAGCCCTCCCTGCAAGAATGGGTTGGATGCCCGCTCGTTCCCGATCTCGGTCTGTGGTCCGTGCCCGGGAAAGACCCTCGTCTCGTCAGGGAGCGTCAGCAACCGCTCTTCGATGCTGCGCATGAGGACCTCCATGCTCCCGCCAGGCAGGTCTACCCTTCCCACGCTCCCGGCGAAGAGGGCATCGCCAGACAGGACGAGACCTTCGTCCTCGACGTAGAAAGCCAGGTGCCCTGGCGCGTGGCCGGGTGTGTAGAGCGACCGCAGCCTGAGATCCCCGACCTCGAGCACTTCCTCATCGCCGATGTAACGGTCCACAGCTGGGACCTTGCCGAACTTCAGGCCCATCATAATCGCCTGGGTCGGAAGCTGCCTCAACATAGGTTCTGCCTCGGCGTGCATCAGGACCGGGCAGGCGTACTCGTCGACGAGGGCGGCGACGGCCCCGACGTGGTCGATGTGGGCGTGCGTAACGATTATGGACGCGACATCCAGACCCGTCTGCTCGACGGCGAGCGCGATGCGGGCCGCCTCGTCGCCGGGATCCACGACCGCGCCTACCCCGGATTCCTCATCCCCGATGATGTAGCAGTTCTCCTGGAAAGGGCTGACGGTGAGCATCTCCAGTATCATCGCGTCCTCCCGAGTAGGAACTCCACGAGCAAGCGGGCGGGGACGCCCGTCGCGCCCTTCGTGGTGTAGGCGTTACCCTTTTTGCCGTAGGCCGTTCCCGCAACATCCAGGTGCGCCCACGGGTAATCGGCGAACTCTTTCAGGAATGCACCGGCGGTCAAGGCTCCTCCTTTGCGGCCGCCGGAGTTCTTTATGTCCGCGGTGTCGCCCCTTATCTGCTCGGTGTACTCCTCCAGGAGCGGCAGCGTCCAGGCCCTCTCCCCGGTCGACTCACCCGCGGCCTGAAGCTCTGCGATAAGGTCCTCATCGTTCCCCATGAGGCCGGAGGCGTGGTCCCCGAGCGCCACGACGCAGGCGCCGGTCAGGGTGGCGCAGTCCACGACGGCGGAAGGCTCGTAGCGCCTGGCGTAAGAGAGGGCGTCAGCGAGGATCAAACGCCCCTCCGCGTCGGTCGTAACTATCTCCACGGTCTTCCCCGAGTGCATCCGCAGTACGTCGCCGGGCTTGAAAGCGTCCCCACCGGGCAGGTTCTCGGTCGCTGGCACGATCGCGACGACGTTGAGCGGTAGGTCGAGGGCTCCTGCTGCCTCCATCGCCCCGAGGACGGCCGCGCCACCGCTCATGTCGAACTTCATGTCCTCCATTCCTGCCGACGGCTTGATGGAGATACCACCCGAGTCGAAGGTTACGGCCTTACCTATGATCACGATGGGTGACGAGTCTCCACCCCCGCGGTGCTCGAGCACGATGAAGTAAGGCTCGTTGGAGGCCGAGCGGCCCACGGTAGCCAGGCCGGTGAGCCCCTCTTCTTCGATGCCGGCCCGGTCGAGAACGTCGAGCTCCATACCGTACTTTTCGGCGATAGCGCGGGTCCTCTGTGCGAGATACTCCGGAGTAGCCACGTTGGACGGCTCGTTGGCCAGGTCGCGGGCCAGCACGGTCCCCTCCGCGACCCTGGAACCCAGTTCGGCACCCTCTGCGGCCCCGTCCAAATCCCCTTCGTCGGCGACGAGCCAGAACGTTTCGAGATCATGGTCCTCAGCCGCGCTCTTGTGCCTGTCGAAGCGGTACAGTCCCAGCCTGGCCCCTTCGGCGACGGTGCGCGCGATCTCCCTTGTATCAGGGAGGGCCGGCAGGGAGAAAGCCGCGCTCTGCAACTTGAGCGCCCTGGCGCGTCTGGCAGCGGTGGCCGCCGCACGGCGGAGTCTCTCCAGTGTGAAGAGATCCCTCTCCCCGAGGCCCACGAGCAAGAGCCGGGGAGCAGGCCCGTCCTGGCCGTAGAGCAGGGCCGTCTCGCCCGCTTTGCCGCCGAAATCTCCGTCCGACACGACTCTGGCGGCGTCTTCGCCGAGGTCCTGCGGGCTCTCGCCTTTGTACAATGCTACCGTGAGCAGCTCTGGCGCGAATTCCTCACTTGCTCGGCTCGTAGCGCCGATCGTGACCAAGTCCGGACCACCCTTCTACGCGAGACGCAGGACCGCATAGATTATAGGGGAAAGGTAGAGGCCGTCTAATCTGCGGCCGTGTGGACACACGTGAACTGGTCTGGTTCGGCATCTCGGACCGGAGAAGGATGCTATCTTGGGGGCATGAATCTGCGCCCCTACCTCGAATTCGGCGTCCAGACTGCTTACGAGGCTGGAAAGTTAACCCTCGGCTACTTCGGGACGGAGGCGGCGCGTCCGGAGTTCAAGGCCGACGATACGCCCGTAACGGTGGCGGACCGCGAGGCCGAGACCCTCATCCGTGAGAGGATAGGGGCGCGCTACCCGAGGCACGCGGTCCTGGGAGAGGAGTACGGGGAGGACGAAGGGTCCGACGCCGACTATCGTTGGGTCGTCGATCCTATAGACGGTACGAAGTCTTTCGTCCGCGGCGTTCCTTTGTACGGCGTCCTGATCGGGCTAGAGATAGAAGGCGTCTGCCAGGTCGGGGCCGCGTATTTTCCGGCCATCGACGAGATGGTCTGCGCCGCCACAGGCGAAGGATGCTACAGAAACGGCCGCAGGACCAGCGTGTCGACCACAAGGAGCCTGGCGCAAGGCATGGTTTCTTTCACCGACGCAGACAGCTTCGAGGAGCACGGTCGCTCGGCAGCCTGGCAGCGGATTCGCTCGTCCGCAGGAGGCACCCGCGGCTGGTCCGACGCCTACGGTCACGCCCTCGTCGCCACGGGCGGGGTGGACCTGATGCTCGACCCCATTATCAACCCCTGGGACTGCGGACCTTTCCCACCCATCCTTCGCGAGGCCGGCGGATACTTCGGCGACTGGTCGGGCAACGAGAGCATCTACGCGGGAGAAGCGATGAGCACCACGAGATCGCTCCTCCCCGAGATTCTGAGCCTGCTTGGAAGTCGCTAACGCGGCTACAGGCTTCAGGCATCAGGTTACAGGCTTCAGGTCTTCTCTGAGGACAGGAGCGTATACCAGGAACCGATGTGAATCTTGTTGGTTCGGCGATCCGAAAACCGCCGTGAACACTGTCCCGCTCGATCACGAGGGGCCCGGCATGAGCCGGACCCCAACCTGTAGCCTGAAGCCTGAAACCTACAAAACCGGCAAGTACCTTTCGAGTTCGTACGGCGTAACCTGCACCCTGTAGTCTTCGAACTCCTCGCGCTTTAGTTGCAGGAGGCGGGTGTAGGTGTGCTCGCCCAAAGCCTTGTGCAGGAGCTCGGATTGTTCGGCCTCTTTGATCGCCTCCCCGAGGTCTGCGGGAAGGCTCTCGATTCCCATTTTCTCGCGCTCTTCGGCCGTCAGATGGTAGAGGTTGCGCTCCATCGGTTCGGGCAGCTCGTAGCCCTTCTCTATGCCCTCCAGGCCGGCGTGCAAGAGCGCCGCAAAGCAGAGGTAGATGTTCGCCGCGGGGTCGGGGCAGCGGAGCTCCATCCGCGTGGCCTTCTCCTGGCCCGGGTGGTAGAGCGGGACCCTGACCAGCGCGGAGCGGTTGCGGCGGCTCCAGGCGATGTAGACCGGTGCCTCGTAGCCGGGGACCAGCCGCTTGTAGGAGTTCACGTGCTGGGCGAAGATAACGCTGATCTCCCGTGCGTGTCTCAGTTGGCCGGCGATGAACGACTGCGCTTCGCTAGAGAGGTAGTACTCGTTGTCAGCGTCGAAGAAGGCGTTCTTGCCACCGGAGAACAGGCTCTGGTGGGTGTGCATCCCCGAGCCGTTCTGGTCCCTCAGGGGCTTGGGCATGAACGTGGCGTATACGCCGTGACGGGTGGCGACCTCTTTGACCACGGTTTTGTAGGTCATCACCTTGTCGGCCATCGCCATAGCGTCGTCGTAGCGGAGGTCGATCTCGTGCTGGGAGATGCCGACCTCGTGGTGGGAGTACTCTACCTTTATGCCGAGCTGCTGCAGCGACTGCACCGTCTCGCGCCTCAAAGCCGTCGCCGCGTCGAGCGTCGTCAGGTCGAAATAGCCGCCGTAGTCGAGGGGCTCCGTCCCTTTGGAGTCCCTGAAGTAGAAGTATTCCAGCTCCGGTCCGCAGTAGAACTTGTCGAAGCCCATCTCGTTCGCCCGCTCCAGGGCGCGTCTCAGGACGTGCCTGGGGTCGCCGACGTAGGGGTCGCCATCCGGCGTCCTGACGTCGCAGATCATACGCGCCGTCGGCGCATCCGGCGGGCTCCAGGGGATGACCTGGAACGTCGAGGGGTCGGGCATGGCTATCATGTCCGACTCCTCGATGTCCTGGTAGCCCGTGATCGAAGACCCGTCGAAGCCCATGCCCCCGTCGAGGGCGTCCTCAAGTTCCCCGACCGGGATCGCGAAGCTCTTCAGCGTCCCTAGAACGTCGGTGAACCACAGCCGCATGAACTGTACGTTGTTCTCCTCTGCCTGCCGCAATACGCTCTGCCTGTCAGCCGTCTCCAAGCTTACCTCCTTAGGATATTCGTTCTTTACCGGGTCCCGGGGCCGGGACCCGCCAGCAACAGCAGCCATGATATGAAGGGCCCCCACCCGTTGCATATGGCCCAGCGTACAAGCCAGGCGCCGAGATCAGGCCCGATTCTCGGCCTGATGTATAAAGCTGGGCCCTGGCGCCATCCTGCTGACCTGTGCAGGGTCGGCCTCGCGGGTACCCCTGACGCCCGGCAGGGTAGAATCTACACTGTACTACAGATGCCCGACCGACTATATGACGTAAGGGGGAGAGATGAGCGACAGGCCGCAAGAGGGCCGCGAGGAGCGCCGCCGTACGGGACCTCTTGGAGATGAGGACGATGAGACGCGCCGGGTACCCACCGAGAACGACTCGGAGGCCACGCGCCAGGTCCGGTCGGATGGAGATGCGTCCTACGAGACCCGGAGGGTGGCCAGGGAGCCTTCCCAGGAGGAGAACGAGACCCGTGTGATCAGGGTACCCGACCACCCTGACACGACCAGGGATGCGACACCGTACCCGAGGGGTTACTTCGAGGCCGCGGAGGAGCGTGAGGACCGGCTCAGGGACATGTACGGGGGTGTGGATTGGCTGGCGAGCTTTCTCGGGTTCGTCTTCGCCATCGTCCTGGGGGCGCTGTTCTCGGCCGTCGCCGGGCTCGTGCTCATCCCCTTCGGCATCACGCCCGACCTTTCGGGCGGGCAGATAGGGGCCTCGGTCATAACGGGCCTCGCCCTGCTTGGGGTCTTGGTCTTCCTGACCTTCTTCTTCGGCGGGTACGTAGCCGGGCGTCTCGCGCGTTTCGACGGGGGGCGCAACGGGGCCATGGTGGTGGTCTGGATGTTTATCGTCTTCGTGATCCTCGCCCTGGCGGCCGCGATCTTCAGCGGCTTCCTGCCCGCCGGGATAGCCGAGGTACTCGCCAACCTACTCGACAGGATCTTGTCCACGGCCGACAACCTGGCCGGTGCCGGCGTCGTCGGCCTCGTAACCCTCGCAGCCGCCTTGCTCCTTGCCTTCCTTGGAGGATCTCTGGGTGGGCGCATGGGCAGCAGGTACCACGCCGAGATAGACAGGGCGACCTGACAGGAGGTGAGTCGTGAAAAAGGCTATCGCAATCAAACTGATCAAGAGCAAGACGGCGCGTCGGGTGGCCGTCAAGGCTATGATGAACCCGAAGGTTCGCAGGATCGTCGTAGACCAGGCCAGGCGCAGGGTGCTCGGGCGCTAGGGCGCCGAGGTCCTACGCGCCAGGTCCTTCGCGACCTCGAGCGTGGATCCCGTCTCTCGCCACACCTCTAGCTGGCGCACGGATTCTGTCGGACCATCCAGGATGCGCTCGAGACCCGAGAGGTCCCTGTAAGTGGCCCCGGAGAGTCGCGTCACCAGCGTCTCGATGGCCACGCGGGTATCGACGGCCTCGTGGGTCTCGTGGTCTATGAAGATGCCTTCCAGGCCGTAACGCTGGGCGCTCCACTTGTTCTCTTCTATCTCCCGGTTCGGGATGATGGGCATCAGTTCGTTTGCGTCGTACTCCAGGGCCAGCAAGTCGCACAGGGCGGCGGCGAGGGCGACGAGGGCTTCGTTGCGGGCCACGTCCGTCTGGGCGTCGAAGGCCCTGATCTCCACGGTGCCGAGACCCGGGTGGAGCCTCACGTCCCACCAGATCTCCCCGAGGGCGTCTATGAGGCCGGCGCGCGTGAGGTAGTCGACGTAATCCGTGTACTCCTCCCAGGCGCCGAAGGGTTCGGGCAGCCCGGCGCGATGGTAGGCGCGCGAGAACATAAGGACGCGCGCCGAGTGCATGTCCGTGTACTCGCCCTGCCAGAATGGAGAGTTGACCGAGAGCGCCAGCATGTGCGGCACGTACTCGCGCAGGCGGTTGAAGAGGTAAACGGCCTTCCCGCGGCCCTGCACGGCGTAGTGGACGTGCACGGAGAACGTGTTGTTGCGCCGGATCAACCACCCCAGTTTCCTTTTCAGGCGCTGGTAATGGGGCTTGTCGATGATCTCCTGCTCCCGCCAGTCGCCGATGGGATGCGTCCCGCTGGTGCCGAGGACCCTGCCAAGCCGTCCTGCATGCCCGAGCAGGATGCGCCTGCGGGAGACGAGGTCGGCCAGAACTCCTGCTGGTTGCTCATGAACGCCGGTATTCGACTCGATCTCACAGTCTATGAGCTCGCCTGAGAACAGGGTCGCGCTCTCGTGGGCCAGTATCTTCTGTGCCCCATCAGCGAGCTTGAAGGTTCCCGGGTCGGCGAGCCACAGCTCCTCTTCCGCGCCGAGGGTGCCCTCCTTCGTGCCCTGCTCGAAGGCGTTCTCGGGTACGAGGGAGGTGTGGTCGCGGGTATTCAAGGCCTTGCTCGGCGAGAGTCGGACGCTCTTATGTGGTGTGGTGTGTGAACCATGGCGACGAGTATATTACTCTGTCCGCACGGAGTGTCGAGCGCCTCGGGTTAGAATGGTGCCATCTACAGCCGGACGGGAGGTGTTTGTGCCTGCGGACCTTGACGGGGCGCAGTAGCCTGGATGGAGCATCGGAGCACAGAGTACGTACCCGAAAGTCTAGTTGCGGCCTGCGCCGCGACGGCCATGATGCTCGTCTACAGCGCCCCTACCCCGGGGACGGGGTCCCGCTACCTCGACGGGCGCGTCGCGCACGAGTCGAAGGCCCTCTCAGTACTATCGGTCAGGGATGCCCTCGCCTTCTCGGGCCGCAGGGGCGTGGGGGAGACGGTCCTAGATGCCACCGTCTCTTCACTCTCTCTGGCCGGCTACGCCGATCCTCGAATCGCCGGGTACCTGGCCCCGCTGGCCCGCGGCGCCCTGCGCGAAGAGCCATCGGCCCGGGTTCTCGCAGGACTCGGACACGACGAGATAGCGCCGTTTGCGCGGGCGCTTGAGGTGGCCGGCGGCGAAGAGGCCCTCGCCGGTGCGCTATCTTACGCGCTCGGGGCGGGTAAAGACGCCACGCTCCGCGACGCGATGCGCTTCGCGGCGGGGCGCCACGCCCTGGCCCGAGAGTACGCCAGGGACTTCGAGGTCACCCGCGAGCTCGCCAGGCCGGCGCTCCTCACCTCTCTCTCCAGGGCGGACTCCGCCCGCGGTGCCCTGGTCCAGGCCTACCTCGAGGTCCTCTCGGAGGTCCCCGACCTCGATGTGGCGGCCCGCGCGGGCCGCCAGGAGGCCGAGGAAGTCTCCCGCATGGCACACGGGGTCTTGAAGGCCGGCGGTGTCCACTCCAGGCGGGGCCTCGAAGGGATAGCCAACCTCGGCGGCCTGCTCCGGGCGGACCCTCGCCTCTCCCCGACTACGACCGAGTATCCCGTCATCGCCGCAGCCTTCCTCGTCGCCCTCGAGTACGGTCCTGACGCCCTGAGCCACAGGCTCAGACCCGCCACGGGATGGTGAATCGCAATGGGGCCTTAGGCCCCTTTGCGAGCCTTCAGCCATCAGCCGTCAGCCCTCAGCTCTCTTGTTCTTGCTGAGAGCTGAAAGCTGACAGCGCGATTCGGGGAGGGCCGATGGCCCTCCCCGAATCGCTTGAGGTAGAATCTGGCAGAACTGTCGGCGAAGAGGAGGAGCATGAGGGCCCTGGTCATCGTGGGACACGGTTCGCACCTCAACGAAGACTCCAGCCTGCCCGTCTATGAGCACGCCGGCCGCATCAGGGAGACCGGAGAGTTCGACGAGGTCGTCGAATGCTTCTGGAAAGAGGAACCCTCCATGCGCCACGTGCTCGACACCATAGAGTCAGACGACGTCTACGTCGTCCCCGCTTTTATCTCCGAAGGATATTTCACCCAACAGGTCATCCCCAGGGAGCTCGGTCTGGAAGGGCCCCTCTCCAGGAAGGGCGAGAAGACCGTCCGCTACGCCGGACCCCTTGGCACCTTCGAGGAGATGCCCGATGTCATCCTGGAACGTACCGAAGACCTCATGCGCGGAAAAGATGTCTCGGGACGCACGGCCCTCGTCTTGCTCGGCCACGGAACCGACCTCAACAAGAACTCCGGTGGTGTGATCTACCTCAACGCAGGACGCATCAGGGAGCGTGGGATCTACGACCTCGTCGAAGTGGGGTTTCTGGATCAAGACCCCGAGATAGGCGACGTCGTCGATCGTATCGAGGCTGAGAACGTGATCCTGATCCCGTTGTTCATCGCGGAGGGCTGGCACACCCGGGAGACGATCCCCGAGGACCTTGGCCTTACGGGCGATGTTACCCTACGCCCCGGCAAGACGATCTTCTACGGTGCCCCCGTCGGAACGCACCCTTCCATGGCGAACCTCATAGTCGCCCGCGCCCGGGGGACGATGACCGGGCAGCCTGTTGCCTGACGCTCACACCGGGCGACCCGAGAACGCCGCCGCGAGTTCGCGCGAGGCCTTTGCGGCATGGGTGGACGATGCGCCGCAAGGTCGCGTCTTCGGGCAGGTGATCGTACGCCCTGCTCCGCCCCTCGGATACTCGCTGCGTCACGTGGACGACGAGAGAGAGGATGGCCTCAGAGTCACTGAGGACCCGCACGCTGCGCGGGAGATCGCCAGGCTTACCGAGCGCGGGGAGTACAGGCCGCTGAAGAGCTCCCCGAACCTGCGGCGCGGCTGGGAGCTCAGGGTTGCAGACGACCGCGCTCTGGCGACCGCGATGAATTACCTCTACCCCGCCGGCGTCGTCCACTGGCACCTCCACAGGGAGGGGAGGCTGGATCTCACGAGCTTCAGGGAGAACGCGGCGAGGCAGAGTGGGATCTACAAACGGGTTCAGCGGCTCTCGGACCAGGGGGTGATCGACGCGGCCACAGCCTGTTGCGAGGACTCGGTATGTCTCAAGAAGACCCTCTGGGACGTGGATGAGGGCACGCCGCTCGAAGTAGACCGGGGCGAAGGTGAGATCCCCTGCCCCGAACCGTGCAGCATCTTCGTCTCCTTTGCGCGGCGCGTAAGACTCTTCGAGCGGGAGAAAGACCTCGACCCCACAGATCTCTCACCCTCGGAGACAGAAGATCTCGCCGCTCTCGTCGAGGCAGCGGCCGCGGGTGGGGTAGATCTCGCCCGCGAAGCCGAGTTCGAAAGACCGCTGAACGAGAGGAGGATGCGCTACAGGAGGCTCACCCTCGTCCCCAAACTACGCCGCAACGGGTAGAGAGCCCCATGGAGTCTCCAGCGGCGTGCTGGCCGCCGTCCCTGGGCTGTTTCCGAACCGGCTTTTCGGGGTATCTCGTTGTTTCGAGATACCGACTCCGCGAAGATGGAGGTAGTGAATGGCACGCAGCAAGAGAAAGGCCGCCAAGCCCGGTGCGAAGGCAGGAGCAAGGGTGGCGCCCGTGGCCGGCAGGACCGCGGGGAAGGCCGCGTGGAAGCTCGGCAAGGCCGAGGCCAAGCTAATACGCCGGGCGATGAGCGCGCAGGAATCGAAGAAGTCCCGGTACTTCAAGTACGCGATCTTCACCCTGATCGGGCTCGCCATCGGGGCCGCCATCGCCCGTTCCAAGAAAGGCGAGACCTCGGAAGGATCCTCGTCCTACACGGGCACGACCGGTCCCCACGCCCCCGATCCCGGCAGCCCGGCAGGAGAGCGGGGCCAGACCTGGGGTAGTGGCACCCCGGTAGGGACGGCCGGCGGCGCCAACCGCACCGGCGCCGAGCGAGACTACTCCGATCCCTCCTCCGGACCCCTGATCGGCGAACAGCATAGCGACGTCGAGGGCGTAGGCGAGCAGCAAGAGGAGTTGGAACAACGCATCCGCACCCAGATCGGTGAGGACCCGCGCACGGCCGAGATGCCGCGGGTGAACGTCGAGGTAAACGACGGTATCGCCGAACTGCGCGGCACCGCGCCATCCGAGGACGCCAAGCAGGCCGCCGGTGAGATCGCCCAGGGGGTCGAAGGCGTCCGCGAAGTACGAAACCTGATAACGGTGAGCTAGCGCTCACCGGGCTTCAGGCTTCAGCCTGCCGGGCCACGTCTTACGGAATAGCGCCTCCGCTGTGGATAGCGGGGGCGTTTTCGTCGCACCCGCTAGCGTCCGCCCGCGCAACCTGACACCTGATGCCTGTAACCTGATGCCTATTCTCGAATGAGGCTGAGCAACTCGTCGCGTTTGCGCTCCATAGTTTCTTTGTCTTCGGCCTCCACGTTGAGGCGGAGGAGGGGTTCGGTGTTCGAGGGGCGGAGGTTGAACCACCACTCTCCCAGGTCGACCGTCAGGCCGTCGAGGTAGTCTACCTTGGCGTCGTCGTGCGCCGAGAAATGGTCTTCGACCTTCTGCAGGGTCTCTTCCTGGTCTTCTACTTCGGAGTTGATCTCACCCGAGCGGACGTAGGGGTCGATGGGGGAGAGGAGTCTGGAGACGGGCTCTTCCTGGCGGGCGACGAGCTCGGCTATGGTCAGCATGGCGATGATGCCCGAGTCGGCGAAGTAGTTGTCCCTGAAGTAGAAGTGGGCCGAGTGCTCCCCGCCGAAAGCGGCGTCGTGCTTTCGCATCTGCGGCTTGATGATGGAATGGCCCGCCTTGGTCCTTATGGCCTTCCCTCCTTCGCGCTCGACTAGTTCGGGGAAGGCTTTCGAGCAGACCGCGCTGTAGAGTATGGTCGCCCCCGGCTCCTTCTCCAGCACGTTCTTCGCTATGAGGGCGGCGGCCAGGTCGCCCGAGATGGTCGTGCCCTTCTCATCGATAATGAAGCACCGGTCGGCGTCGCCGTCGAAGGATACCCCGAAGTCGGCGCCCTCCGCGACCACGCGCTCCTGGAGTTCCCTGACGTTCTCGGGTTCGATCGGGTTCGGTGGATGGTTGGGGAAGGAGCCGTCGAGCTCGAAGTACATCGGCACGTACTCGAAAGGGAGGTGCTCGAAGATGGGTGGGACCATCTTGCCTGCCATGCCGTTTCCCGCGTCGATCACGATCTTCAGCGGCCTCAGCCCCTCCGTCTGTATAAAGCCCAGGCAATGTTTCGCGTAGTCTTCCGTGATATCGGTCTCCTCCACGGAACCGGGGTATCGGGCGGGGCCTGGCAGATCCCCGGAGACGATGAGGTCGAGGATCTGGCCTAGCCCCGCGTCCCCCGAGAGGGCGATCGCTTCCTCCCTGCAGAGCTTGAAGCCGTTGTAGTCTTTGGGGTTGTGCGAGGCCGTTACCATGGCCCCGCCGGGCTCTTCGAGGTGCCCTACGGCGAAGTAGAGCGCATCGGTCGAGACCAGCCCGAGGTCGAGGACGTCCGCGCCAGCCTGGGTAACCCCCTGTATAAAGGCGTTCTCCAGCGCCTCGCCCGAGATGCGCATGTCGCGGGCCACGATGACCCTGGAGCCAGCGAGGTCCAGGTGCTTTACGAAGGCACGGCCGATGTCTTCCGCCACGTTCTCATCCAGGCTCTCGGGATAGACGCCACGGATGTCGTAGGCCTTGAATATCGACTCGTCGAGCATCTCCTACCTCCGGACTCCTCCCGGTCTGTGTGAGACCTGTGGTTTGACCTGTGAATTTCTCCGTCCGGTACAATAACGGGTTATGGTCCATCCTGCAGACCGGTTCACAGCCTACCCGGATTAGGCGCGCGTTGGGCAGGTTCGCAGCCCTGTTTTACGGTTCTCTCGCCCTCGTCGCCGCCTTGTGGTGCGGCCTCAGGGGCTTCGACGTGCGGCTTGTCGGCGAGAGTTTGGGGGCAAGCGTGCTACTCGGCGTCGTTACGGCCGCCTGCACGGTCTCCCTGGGCCTCCTTGCCTACCGCTTTCTACCCGCCTTGCGGGAGATCTCCGAAGAGCTAGCCCCGCGCCTGGTCGACGGCGCCGCCTCGACGAGCCTCGTGCTGGTCGCGATCTTCTCCGGGGTGGGTGAGGAAGCGTTTTTCCGGGGCGCGCTGCAGCAGGAGTTCGGCCTGGTGATCGCCTCCGTGTTGTTCGGCCTGGCCCACATCGGCCCCGACCGGCGTTATCTCGTATGGACGGCGTGGGCCGTGCTGGCCGGCTTCGTTTTCGGTCTTCTCTACGAGTTCAGTGGCGGTCTGCTCGCCCCCATCCTCGCCCACAGCGGGCACAATGCAGCGACGCTCCTGCTCTGGAAACGCTCCCGTAGGGGCCAGAAGAAGGCCGGTGGTCCCTGAACAAGCTCCCAAGCACAACCACGGCCAAGAAAGGAGACCGTGTCGGTCCTGCGCTGGCCGCAGTCTGCCTCGGGATCCTGTTGCTCGCTGCGGTCGTCTCCCTCTGGCCGGTGAACTTCTCGCCGGGAGAAGAGTTGATCTCACCCGGGGCCAGGGACATCGCGGTGAGCCAGGAGGACAGAGTGTACCCGACCTCGGACAGGCTGCGTTTCGGCGGGGGGGCCGAGGAAGTTTACGTCTATCTTAGGGTGGAGGACTTCGCCGCCTACGAGGACCTCGAGGCGAGAGTCGGGCGGACGTCGAGGGTCTCCGCCCTTGGCCGTCTATTCGGCGGCGGAGGCGAGCTCGTTGTCTCCAAAGAAGGCGAGGAGCGACTCAGCGTGACATACGGCAGGGCCTCCGGCGTGGTAAAGTTCGCCGTCCGCTCTGGATCGGGACGGCGGCTGCCTTCCGGCGATTACACGGTGGCGGTCTACACCGTATCAGGGGAGAACGGCGAGAATAGCGTGGTGGCCAGAAAATACTTCGTGGTCGGCGCCCGGCGCGGCTAATAGTCGTCCGCTTTTGGGATACAATTGATTGCGACCGAGACGTCGGTCCGCGCGACCGCGTAGGGAGGGAACCATAGCGCGCATCACCGAAACGGCCATCAACGTGTTGAGCCTACTGGTCGTCGGCGTGGGAGTAGTGGTGACCGCGAGCTTCTTCGTCGGATCCCCGCAACACGACGCCGAGGCCGAAGTCGCGGTCGCCGAGAAGGTCAGCACGGCTTCCCGACAGCCCAGACTCCCCGTGGCCGCAGGCAAGATCGACAAGGCCATCGAGAGGCAGAAAAGGGAGACGCAGAGGAAGGACCCAGACGGGACGGCGGCCAGGAAGAGAGCCGTCGACCAGGGGCCGGAGAGCAGGATGCTGCGGATGACGATCCCCGAGTTGGCCCAGATACGCAACGACACCGTACCCTACACCGTAAGCGACGACAAGAAGGCGTTCCGCAAACACGCCGCCGTGCACCTCCGCGGGACGGGCAACCCTTGGGACAGGCAGGCGAACGTCTACATCGCCGGCCACCGGCTCGGTTTCCCCGGAACCGACAGCTGGCTGTCGTTCTGGGATTTGAACACGCTCGAGAATGGGGACAAGGTCTTTATCATCGACGCGGCGGGCAAGCGTTACGTCTACAAGGTGTTCAGGACCTTTGTCGTCGACCCCGATGACGTGTCGGTGACGAGGCCGCTAAAGGGCAGGAACATAGTCTCGCTACAGACGTGTACGCTTCCGGATTACTCCAGGCGTTTGATCGTCCAGGCCGAAAAGGTCGCCGAGCGGTAGTGCTCGTCGCGTAAGGGGGGTAGAGGTTGCTCCGGTTGCCGGTGAGAGAGAAGAAGCAGGCGAACTCCGCGAAAAAGCGTGTGGAGTCTCCGCCGATGACCAAGGGCAACATGCAGGTGCGGGTAGTGACTCTGGCGGCTCTGATCGCCGCGGTCTTCCTCATCCTTGGCGCCAGGTTGTGGTACCTGCAGGTCCTCACGGGCCAGGACTACACCCTCGCCGCGAGGGCGACGCAACACACCAACATCAAGATCCCCGCCCAGCGGGGTGTGGTCTACGACCGCGACGGCAAGATCCTCGCCAACAACGTCCCGGGGCTGAACGTTACCGTCATACCGGATGAAATCTCCAGGGACAAAGTGCGGGAACTGGCGACGGTCGTCGGCGCCGACACGGAGGCGGTCTTGGGCCGCTACGACGCGGCGATGGAGACCGGAAGCCAGTACAGTCCCATCCTCGTAAAGGAGAACGCGGGCCGCGACGCGGTGACGTACGTGAGCGAGCGCGCCGGGGAGTTCACGGGGGTCGCCGTGAACGACGACTGGGTCCGCAGTTACCCCGAGGGCAGGCTGGCCGCGCACATCCTCGGGTACACCGGCGCCGTCAACCACGATGAGCTCAAGCAGGAACCTTTCAAAGGCCTGCCCGCCGATTCCATCGTCGGCAAGAGTGGTGTCGAGCTCTCCTACGAGGAGGCGCTGCGCGGCAAAGCAGGGCAGAGAACCTACAACGTAGACGCCCTGGGGCGCATAGTGCCCGAAGGGAGCAGGGTCGATTCCATGGGCAGGTTTGTGGACGAAAACGGTAACCCCATAAACGTGAACCCAAGCCTGGAGTTACCCGACCACGTCACGGAGCCCGAACCTGGCAACAACCTCACCCTGACTATCGACATCGACTTGCAGAGGGTCGTCGAGAAAGAGCTCGAAGCGGCCCTGGAGCGCACCTGGGACGCGGGCTACGACGGCAGGGGCGGGGCTGTCGTAGCCATGAACCCCGAGAACGGGGAGATCCTGGCGATGGCCAGTCGTCCCGACTTCGACCCGCAGCTGTTCGTCGGGGGCATCTCCGGCGACAGGGAACTCGCCGCCTACAACTACCTCGCGTCCGACCGGTCGAACGATCCGTTCCTCAACCGCGCGATCGTCGGCGGGCAGCCGGGCGCCTCGACGTTCAAGATCTTCACGGGGATGGCCGGCCTGGCCGCCGGCGTCATAGATGCCTACACGATCGTCAACGATACGGCCGCCATGAGCGGGACGGGCTGCTGGATGCCGTCGAGCGTCTCGGCGAGCCCGTGCTACAGGAGCTGGCGGCAGAACAGCCCCAACTACCACTTCCTCGGCGACCATGGCCCCCAGAACATCTCCGAGGCCATCGACGACTCCAACGATATCTTCTTCTACCAGGTCGCCGACTGGATCTGGAACCAGACTAGGGACAAGGACTGGCTACCACACTACTACGAGCGGTGGGGGTTCGGTAGGCTCACCGGCATCGACATCAGCGGCGAGACCGAAGGTCGCATCCCCACCGAGCAGGGAGAGAGGGAACTGCACAAGGCGTTGCACGGTTCGACAGAAGGGGCCTACTGGAGCGTGGGGGACTGGGTGAACCTCGCCATCGGCCAGGGCGACTTGCTCGTCTCCCCGATCCAGATGGCCCGGGCATACTCCGCCCTCTACAACGGCGGCACGCTCGTCACCCCGCACGTCGGCAAGGAGATCACCGACCAGAACGGGAACGTGGTGGAGACGTTCTCCCCCAAGCCCGCCGGACGGGTAGACACGAACCAGTACCAGATCGACCTCGTGATACGGGGCCTTAGGGGCGTCACGGAGGAGGACGGCACCGCGGGACCGGTCTTCGTGGACTCGACCCTCCCGTTCGCCGGGAAGAGCGGCACGGGCGAGCTGCCGGCCGGGAAGGACTACGTGAACTGGTTCGCCGGCTGGGTCGAGGGTCGAGAGGAGCAGCCGCTGGTCGTCGTCACGATGATCGAGGGCGGCGGTACTTTCGAGGAGGGCTCGGAGATGACGGCCGGGCCGGTCGTGCGACACATACTCGAAGCCTACTACGGCGTCGAGCAGTCGCCCAAGGACCCCTACCGGACGGACAGCCCCCCGCGGGACCACGCTTCCACGGAGAGCGAATCGGCCCCGGTAGAGTAGCGTGAACCTTCTCTCGCTGCCGAGCCCGCCTTCCCCCTTAATCTTCGAGGTAGGGCCCTTCGCCCTCCGCTACTACGGGCTGTGTATAGCCCTCGGTATCATCGTCGCGACCTGGCTCACGGGGAGGGAGCTGGAACGCAAGGGCTACGACAGCGCCCTTGCCCTCGACTCGCTGTTCTTTATCGTGCCCCTCGGCTTTATCGGGGCCAGGGCCTATCACGTCCTTACCGACTACGGGCTCTACGCGGGCGACCCTTTCCCCGGCGTCTTCGAGGTCTGGAACGGGGGCCTGGGGATCTACGGCGGCGTCGTCGGAGGGTTCGTGGGGCTCTTGATCTTCTCCCGGATCAGGGGCATAAGCCCGTGGGCGTTCGCCGACGCCGTCGCACCCGGATTGGTCCTCGCCCAGGCGATCGGGCGCTGGGGCAACTACTTCAACCAGGAACTCTTCGGACGGCCTTCGGATCTACCCTGGGCCATCAGGATAGCGCCGGAGAACAGACCCGTCGGATACTCAGACGCCGCGGCCTTCCACCCGACCTTCCTCTACGAGTCGATCTGGGACGTCGTCGTCTGCCTGATACTCTTGTGGGTGGCCCGCCGTTTCGCTGACCGACTGAAAAACGGCGACGTCTTCTTGCTCTACGTGAGCCTCTACTCATTCGGCCGCTTCTTTGTGGAGGCCCTCCGCGTCGACCCGGCTTTCCTCATCGGCGGGACCATCCGCGGCAACCTCTTCGTTAGCAGCCTCCTGGCTTTGGGCTTCGCCATGATCCTGCTCCTGAGGCACTCGGGTTCCAGGCGCAAACGTCCCGAGTCAAGCTAGGTAGGGACTACTACTCTTGCTTGGCCTCTCGCTTCTCGTACATGGCGTTGACCTTCGAGTACCACGCGAGCACCTGCAGACGTTTGTCTTTCAACTCCTTACGGCTCAGCTCACCCACGATGTTCTTCCTCTCCAGGGGATCTGACGCCAGATCGTAGACCTCCTCAGGCTGGTTGCCGAAGAAGTAGATGTACTTCTTCGTGCCCTTGATGCTGGCGAGGCACCTGTACTCGTCGAAGCAAGAAAAGTACAGCGTGCGGTTCCCCTCTGGCGCACCAAGGAGGGATCTACCCGGGTATTGGCCGCCTGTGACCTTGTAGCCGAGCATGTCGAACAGAGTGGGGAGGACGTCTAGCTGGTTCGAGAGGGTCTCGACGCGTTCGCCTCCCGCAAAGCGTCCAGGAGCGTGGATGATGAAGGGTACCTTGAGCCCCTCCTGGTAGATGGTGTTGTCGTGCTGGTAGAGGTCGTGCTCCCCGAATCCCTCCCCGTGGTCGCCGTAGATCACGAAGATCGTATCGTCGTACAGCCCCAGCTCCTTGTACTGATTCATCACGTTCCTCACGAAGAAGTCGAGGTAACGCATCTCGTTCTGGTAGTGGTCGAGCCCGGGGAGGTTCGAGTAATCCTTCAACCCGTAGCGGTCTATGGGCCGGTAGTCGTGGTGTCCCGTGACCCCGAGGTAGGTGGCAACGAAGGGTTCGTCATTGTGCTGCTCCAACCACTCTCTGCTCGGCCGGAGCATGATGTTGTCCTCATAGCCGAAGTAGTTGGACTTCTGGAAGCCCGCCGTCTCCATCGTCTCGACGGGTAGGAAGTCCTCGTAGCCGAAGTTCTCGACGAGGTCCCTGCGGTCTTCGAAGTGCTCGGTCGCCGAGGAGAACCACACGGAATTATATCCCTGCTCCTTCAAGAGTTCGGGCAGGCACCGGGCCGGCACGCCGCCGGGCTCGACCTCGGTGATCTCGCGCACCAGGTGCGCATCTATGCCACAGTTTACAGAGGTAACGGCCTTGGAGGTGTGGGGGACGATCGTGTAGGCACGCTCGGCAAGAAGGCTTTTTTTGGCCAGCGTGTCGAGGTAGGGCGTCGTGTCCAGGTCCTCATTGTAGGGCGTCATGGAGCGTGCCCTGGCAGACTCGAGGTGGATCAGGACGACGTTCTTCTTCTCGGTCTCGGAGGTCTTTTGCAGGCGGGTATCCACGGGAGGCTCCATCGAAGCAGCGTTCGAGACGAGGGCTCTGATCCGCGCGTGCTCCACCTCCGACATGACGATATTGACCACGGCGTCCCTGGAGAACGCTTTTCCGGCCACCCCGGCACCGACCGGCAGCGAGAGAAAGATGAACCCTATCGACATAGTGAATGCCCCGAGGGCGAACAGCCTGGATGTGGACGGAGAACCGAAGGAATCAGGCTCCCCAGGCTTTCCACAGACGAGCGTCGCTATTATCCAGGGACCAAGCACTATATAGCCGAGGATGACCAGAACCCACGCCCAGATAGCCAGCGAAGTCACGCTGCCGATGACGTCTGTGATCTCGCCCAGCGAGCCGAGCGAGTACGTGATGACGCTGAGGCTGAGCGTCGAGCCGGTCTCCTGAAAGTACCCGTGGGCCGAGGTCGTCGTCGCAATGACGGCTATCGTGACCGTATGGAAGAGGACCACCACAGGCCAGCGGAGACGACTCCGCCGCGTCAGGGCGAATAGCCCTACCCAGAGAAACACATACCCCAGGTTAAAGAGCAAATCCGAACGGATCAAAGCGAAGGCGGCGAATCCCCCGGGAAGTTCCTCTTGAGAATCTATCCGGAGCCCCTTCAACACCAGATTGTAGACCACGAAGGGAACCAGAAGCCCGGAAAGGTAGACCCAGTCGCGACCGCTCAGAATCGAGCGGAAGCGGGCAAATAGCGTCAGCTGTTTGTGATGTCCTGAAGCCACGAGTTCGAGAGAGTTTACAAAGATTTCGCAGAACGTGACGGCCATCCCGCAATTTCTCCCATAGGACCGTTTTGACACGCGAGATCCCCTCTGCCATCTTGTGATAGGGTGGCGGCTGTGAATGCGATCTTGATGGCTTCGCTGGCCGCGGTGGGCTTTTCGGCGGCGAGTCTTCTCGCCCTACTCGGGGGAGAGTTGGGGGTCAGGGGCCGGTCTTACGCCGCCGCTTTCGCCGCGGGGATACTACTCGCGCTCGCGTTCGTCGACCTCTTCCCCGAGAGCCTGGAACTCGGTGGAGAGGCCGCGGTCGCCGGGTTCGTCGGAGGGTTCGCCCTCCTGTTCGTGACCGAGGCGTTCACCAGGGCCCACACGCACCACCTGCCCGACGAGCACGTCCACAAACACGCGCTCGGGCCTTTCGTCCTGGGGTTGGCCGTCCACAACGTCGCCGACGGATTCGTTCTGGGCGTAGGCGCCAAGGCCGGGGCCGTCACCTCCTGGCTCGTAGGGCTCGGGGTTCTGGTTCACCAGATACCCGTCGGGATCTCCCTGGCCGCCGTCCTGATCGCGGCTCGCGTCGGAAGGGCGGGGGTCATGAGAGTGGCGGTCTTACTCGGGCTGGCGATCCCGGCCGCCGCGGCGTTGACGGTGGCCTTCCCCGCGCCAGGGGAAGGCGCTCTCGGTCTTCTGAGCGGGGTTGCGGGCGGGGTGCTCGCATACATCGGCGCCGCACACCTCCTCCCCGAGGCCCAGGCCGAGGATACGAACAGGTTGGCCGGTATCGTGTTCGTGGTGACGCTCATCGTCGTCTCCGTAGGATTGATAGCAATTCAGCACGGGTAGAGTGGGCGGTTCGTGAACCGTCCTCGATCCTGCGGATTGCCGCATTTTACGCGAAGACGAGCAACCAAACGGCCAACAAGACTATCTCCGCGCCGAACAGGATGACGGTCGGTGTCGCGGCGCGGAGTGGTTTGCCGGAGTAGACGGTGGGAGCTGTGAGCCATCCGAATGCGGCCCCACCGAGGAGGCCGCCGATATGCGCCGTGTTGCTGATATTGGGTACGGAGAATCCGATGTAGAGGTTCAGGGCGGTCAGGATCAGGAGCTGGCGGATCAGGGGATTCTGCCAGGAAAAGGTGCCGCGGCGCACGGAGTAACCGAACACGCCCCCGAGGAGACCGAAGATCGCGCCGGAAGCCCCTACGGCGGGCACCTCGAAGGCGCCGAAGTAGAGGTAGGCGATGCCCCCGGCGAGCCCACTGCACAGGTAGAGCGCGAGGAAACGGCTCTTTCCGAATGCTTGTTCGACGAACGAGCCGAGAAAGTATAGAGAGAGCATGTTCAGCGCCAGGTGAATGAATCCCGAGTGCAGGAACATGCTCGACAGCAAGAGCCACACCTGGCCACCGGCGACGGCGGCGGGCACGAGGGCGCCCCGCGCGAGCACCTCGGGGGGCTGTGTAACCAGCCCGACGTTAAGCGGGTAACCGTAGCCCTGGCCCGCGATCGCGACGGCGGCGTACACGGTCACACAGGCGGCTATGAGGCCGAAAGTCACCGGTAGGCGGGAGAGGGTGTTCAATGTGGGGGTACTTGCGTCCGCTCTAGCGGCGTTTGATCTCGCGCACAGCGTCCCCGACCTGTACCTGTGAGAGGTCCTGCAGGGGGCCGCCGAGCATCGACTCGAGGTCGGGGTCGTCGCCAGAGGTAGCGCCGAAGCCGCGGATCTGGACGCCTTCGCCGAACATCTGCCCGAACATACGCTGCAGGTTCTCCTGCATCTCCCCGATGTTGACGGCCCCGAACGGCGTATCCTGCGCGTTCTGCAGACGGGCGACGGCGAGCCTGTCCTTGACCTCCGTAACCTCGGCCTTCGCCTTTACGTCCTCGACGGTGCCGAGCGTCTCGCCCGTATCAGGGTCCCAGACCTCCTCGCCCTCGGGTGCGAATATCTCGAAGAGCATGCCCTGCCGGACGCCCTCGCCCCTTCCGCGGTTTATGACGATCTCGTTGTTTCCCAGAATCTTCGCTACCTTGCCTTCGACCGCCATGCGGTTGGCTCCTTCCGATCATCTCGATGGTCTCGGGAGATTATATCTCTCCTGGTGAGTACCGCCGCAGGGCGGTAGAATCCCCGCCATGCCAGAGAGGACCAACAGAATCGGGCGACACCTTCCGACCTCCGGCGGACTCGCCAAGACCCTTTGGGCCGCGCGCAAGCTCGGGTGCGAGACCATCCAGATCTTCGTCTCCAACCCGCAGGCCTGGGCCGACCCCAGGCGACGCCAGGACGCGGAAACCTTCGTCGAAGGAAGCCTGGAGATGGGTATCTCGCCGGTCGTCGCACACGCGAAGTACCTGATAAACCTTGCCTCCACGAGTGAGGAGCAGCGGGAATACTCGGTGCGGGCCCTGGCCAGCGAGCTGTCCGCCGCGGGCGCGCTGGGTGTCGACCTGGTCGTCGTGCATGCTGGCAGCCACGGGGGAGCCGGCGAGGAGAAGGGCATGGAGCGGCTCGTGGATGGCCTGGGGCGCGCGAGGGAACGGGCGGCAAGTCTCGACGGAGGCGCAGGAGTCGTGGCCGAACCCGTGGTCGAAAATTCCGTCGGGGCCGGTACCCAGCTCTGCTCTACGTTCGAAGAACTCCGGGAGGTCGCGCGGCGCGGCGGGGTGAGGGTCTGTGTGGACACGGCGCACGCTTTCGTTGCCGGCTACGACCTGTCGGCGGAGAGTGGAGGGCGAGACGTCGCGGAGGAGCTCGTGGACGCCCTGGGAGACTCGGTCGCGCTGGTTCACCTAAACGACGCCAAGAACGAACTCGGTAGCCACCGCGACGGGCATCGCAAGGTGGGTGAGGGACGCATACCACTCGACGCCTGGCCGGGGTTTTTCGACGGTCTGCCGGGCGTGCCCGTGGTCATGGAGACGCCCTACGGGACCCCCGAGGCTGACTCCGAAGAGGTGCTCCTGGTCAAGAAGTTGGCGGGCGGGTTGCGCAAAGCGCCGGTTGGAAGATAGAATCAAGGGCGTGAAGACCTTGGAGATGAGTCCGGAGCGACACGCGGGAGACCTTCTCTCGACGATCGGCGAGACCCTGCGGGCGGAACGCAACGAGCGGGGGCTGACTCTAAAGCAGGTCGCCGAAGGAGCGCATGTCTCGGTCTCGTACCTCGCCGAGATAGAACGCGGCGAGAAGGACCCCTCTTCGAGGGTACTGGAGAGCATCGCCAGTGGATTGGACGTCGAGGTCAGCGAGCTGCTCGTCCGTATCGCTTCGGCGCTCGAACCCGCGCCGGTAGTTCCCGTCAGCGACTCTCTGGCGGCCTAGACTCCCAAGAAACCGACGTTGCGCTTCGCCTTGAAGCAGATCACGCCCAGCGACGCACGAACCATCTCGTGCTGGCGCTACGAAGAACCCTACTCGATCTACGACGGGGATCCCACCTCCGTGGATGCGATCCTGCAACCACGCTCGTCCTACCACTCGGTTCACGACGAAAGCGGAGATCTGGCGGGATACTTCTGTTTCGGCGAGGACGCGCAGGTCGCCTCCGGAAAACGGCTCGGCCTCGTAGAGACCGAGCCCGCGCTCGATGTGGGGCTAGGTATGAGACCGGATCTCACGGGTAGGGCCTCGGAGAAGGGTTCGTACACGCCGGCCTCCGCTTCGCCCGGGAGACCTACTCACCCCCGGCGTTCCGCCTCACCGTGGTCGCCTTCAACCACCGCGCCATCAGCGTCTATGTAAGGGCCGGATTCGAGACCGTAGAGAGATTCGGCTCTGATACGCGGGGCGCCGAGAGGGAATGGCTGCTGATGAGACGCTGGGCTTAGGCCCAACCGCTGTTCTCTACCAGCCGAAGAAGTATACGGCCAGGATGCCGAGGGTGTTGTAGCCAGCATGCGCCAGGAAACTCGCCGTGGTGTTGACATGGCGGCGGAGGAGACCGAGCCCGATAGAGAGCACGAAGATGTAGCCGAGCAGCAGCGAGGGACCGTACTGGACGTGCATGGAGGCGAAAAGGACGGAAGTCACCGGTATCCCCAAGACCGGCTGCACGGCGCCGCGAAAGAGCGTCTCCTCTCCGAGTCCTGCGCCAACCCCGATCAGCAAGGCGAAGAGCACCGCCGCGGCCAGGCTCAAACCTTTCGGGTCGAAGAGCCTCTGAGAGACCTCACCGACCCTGCGATAGAGATCGGGCTGCAACTGCGAGAACAGGGCGTCGGAAGCCACCGAGAGCGCGAACGCGCCCGCGATAAACAGCACGACGATACCTATTTGTTTGAGGGAGATGGGGCCGTAGCCGAGTCGGGCGAGCGTCTCGCGCGGTCCGCGGCGGATGCCGGCGCCGACCCCCAGAAGCGCGATGACGACGAAGGGTAACTGGCTCGCCAGTATGGCGACCGGTGGGATCCTGCCTCCGGTCCCCAAAGAGAAGGCGTCGACCTGATCCAACTGCTCGAACCCGAGCACGCCTACCACATTGTTGGCAAGCAACACAGTGGCGAACAGCCAGAGGGCGAGAAAGATCGGCGGGTCCGTCCAGAACTCCCCGTTCGGCCTGCCGCGAACGATCTTCAGCAGCGTTGGGACGCAGAGTGCAAGCCCGATCAAACCCGACAGCGTAACGGGTACCGCCGTGACCGCCAACAACGGTTGCGGATAGGCATCCGGGGGCATCTGGCCCGAGACCCATATTATGCTGAGCAAGGCACCGGTGGCGAAGAGCAGGAGCGAGAGAAACACCAGCACGATCAACAGCGATATCTCGGCCCTCCTGCTCTTCCTCGACCATTGAGAGAGGAGCGCGAGTATGCCGATGAAGACCATCGTCGCAAGCGAACTGAGAAGGTACTGCATAACGCCAGCAGAGGTTAACACACGCAAAAAATGCCGGACCGCGCGTGATCCGCGGCCCGGCCTGCTCTTCTGGGCCGGAAAGGGGGGAAAGAGCCCAGTGCCAACAAAATAGTGTACGGAGGTTACAGTAACGCTACCCTAAGGCAACAGTTTGATAACGAACTCTATTCATGGGTCCCGGTTCTCGCCGCGCTCCAGGCCGTCAAGCACGGGGCCGAGCTCCCTTTCGAGGGCTGCTTCGTATTCTTCGAGGCTGTCCGCTTGCCGTGCCAGGTTCGCCATGCGTCCTGTGAGGCCCCTACCGCCCTTTGCGGCGAGTATGCGCCAGCCCAGGAGCCTGTAGGAGTGCTCGAGGCGTGGATCCTGTTGCCCGCTTTCGAGAAGACGCTCGAGGAGCGCGTGCAGCGCTTCTGCATCCTCCAGAGGGAGCCGCAACCCGACGGCGGGCTCTCCTGGCAAGCTAGCGGACTTTCTCCAGGTAGATCCTGTCCTGCGTGATCACCACTTGCAGGTCTTCTGGCGACCCATGCACGTAGTGGCGCCACTCACGGGAGAAGACCTCCGAGTCTCTGGCGTCGGTCTTCAGGACTATGCCATCTTCCGTCTCCTCGAGCACCGCAGCATGCTCCGAAAGCTGGCCGCGCCTGACGGGGTCCCTGCGGTAGATCGAGTTTCGCGACCGGAAGCTCTGTACGCTGGAGGGCGTGGTGTTCAGTTCCTGCGCGATCCAAGTGTCGCCCCGGCCCTCTTCGACCCACTGACGGATCTTGGACGCGTGCGGCTTTAGCGCCACCCTTCTATTTCCCAAGGCCCCTTTCTCCTTCACACTGTGTTGTTTTCTAGTTCATATGTACCACTTTTTGTTACGCGACGCCAGATGCATCCGTGCGCACGGGGTTTTCGGGAAGGGTCGATGACCCTCTGCAAATCGCTTTAGCGGCCGAGGAGATGGTCTGCGGCGGCGAGACCTGAGAGGGCTGCGCCTTCGACCTTGGGTTGCCCGAAGGCGTCGCCGCAGAACAACAGTGGCGGGTCATCGGAGGCGAGGAGGCACGGATCGGGGTGGGGGTTCGTGACCCAGCTGTAGCGCCACCTGGCGAGGGAAGTGACGACGACGGAGGGTACGAGGTCGGTGTCGAGTCGTTTGCCAGCGAGTGAGATCATGGACACTGTAATCTCCGTCTCGTCGTCCTCGAAGTGCGAGCGGCTCCATTCAGGGCCAGCGTGGACAGTGACGGCCGGCGCTTCGGAGATACCCTTGCGCCGGTTGTCGCCGATCCAGTCTATAGGTTCGCCCTTGATCTGCATTCCTCCGGGCTCCGGGATACCGGTCGAACCGTCGAGCAAGACCATGAGGGCGAGGCATGGGTCGTAGGAGACTGCTTCGAGTTGGCGCCTGGCGCCATCAGGCGGAATGTAGCTTCCCGATGAGGCGAGATCCAATGCCTGAGGAACCGGAGCCGTGAGTACGAGGGCATTCCCTGCAACCCTCGATCCGGATTCGCACACGACCTCCCAACCATCGTCGGCAGCATCAACCCTTACGCCCCTCTCTCCGGTGCGTACGTCGAGGCCGCGGGAGATGTATTTCGGGATGGAGGTCATACCCTCGGTTCCCCTGTAGCGGGGATAACCGTCTTCGTTCGGCCTACCCTCCGGGTCGGCGAAGCCGCGCGTCCATTCTGTGGCGACGCCTGCGCTGAGCCAGTCTTCGACGAGCCCGGCGAAGCGTTCGCCCCTGACGGTGAAGAACTGGGCGCCGTGATCGAATTTGCCACTGCCGATACGCCTGGTAGCCATCCTACCGCCGACGCCACGGCTCTTTTCCAGGACCGTAACGGTCCAACCTTCTTCGTTCAGTGTTTTCGCTGCGAGCAGACCGGAGATGCCGGCCCCTACGATGACGCAGGACGTCTGGTCTTCGCTCACTTTTGGCGTGTCACTATCTATCCCCTTTACTCTCCAGCAGGTCGGCCGCCCTACGGATGCTTTGGAAGTGTATGTCCACCGTGTCCTCTACCTCGTTGGCATAGCCTCCCGCCATCGTAACCGCAACGGGGATTTCGCGTTCCCTGCAGGTTTCGAGAACGATACGGTCTCGCTCGGCGAGCCCTGACTTCGTTACGGAGAGCCTGCCGAGTCGATCTCCCTCGAAAGGATCGGCACCTGCGAGGTAGATGGCGAGGTCTGCGTCTGCGGCGTCGAGCGCCACTCGCAGGCCTCTTTCGAGCGTCCCCAGGAACTCCGAGTCGTCGGCTCCGTCGGGTAGCGGCGCGTCGAGATCACTCACCTCTTTGTTGAAGGGGAAGTTCTTCGCACCATGGATCGAGAACGTAAACACTGTGGGGTCTCCGGCCAGGATCGCGGCCGTCCCGTTCCCCTGGTGCACATCCGTATCGATGATAACCACGCGCCGCACGCTACCTGCGGCCTGTACGGCGCGGGCGGCGATGGCCGAGTCGTTGAAGACACAGTATCCCTCGCCCCTGTTGGAGAAGGCATGATGCGTCCCCCCGGCCAGATTGGCGGCG
>Ga0196962_10000223_pt1 | contig 28635 bp, 26 predicted proteins | sample S3v_20metaG_FD_183186 | JGI IMG/M metagenome (GOLD analysis project Ga0196962, IMG submission 183186) | Soil microbial communities from Anza Borrego desert, Southern California, United States - S3+v_20 | ecosystem: Environmental > Terrestrial > Soil > Desert | place: USA: California | collected...
CGAGGCTCTGCGCGCCGACGGGGCCGAAGGTGGGATCACCGAGCCGGCCCTCCACCGGGCCCTTGGCGCTGCCCACCGCGACGGGGACCTCGTCTACACCGCGTCGAGCATGCCGATTCGCGACCAAGAAGCCTTCCTGCCCGCGGTCGGCACCGACGCGCTCTTCCTCAGCAACCGCGGCGCGAACGGCATCGACGGTCTTCTCTCCTCCGGGATCGGTGCCGCGCACGCAAGCGGCCGGCCGACGACGATCGTAACCGGCGACCTCGGCCTGCTTCACGACCTCGGTGGCCTCGCCGCGCTCCGCGAGATCGAGACCCCGGCACGGATCGTCGTCATCGACAACGACGGCGGCGGCATCTTCCATTTCCTGCCACAGGAGGGGGCGCTCTCAGACGAGGAGTTCGAGGAGCTGCTCGGGACTCCGCGCGGCGTCGACGTCGCCAGGGCCGCCGCGCTCTTCGACCTCCCCCACCGGCGCCTCGGCTCGCTCGCCGAGCTGCCGGATGCGCTCGCCGCCGGCACCGGCCTGATCGAGGTCAAAGCCGACCGAGGCGCCAACGTGGCGGCGCACCGGAGCTTGACCCGCCGTGTCCACGACGCGTTACAGAGCTAGCAGGCGATCCGCCCCGCTTCGCGTCCGACACCGGGCTGCCACACGGCGGCGTAATGCATGGAGGTCAGTCCCGAGAGGACCGTCGTCGGGCAGGTCCCGTCGGCGTTGATCGTCCGCACCGCTTTGCCGAAGCCGAAGCCGATCGCTTCTTGGCGAGAGATCGGCTTCGAGCCATAGTCGAAGGGTCGCCACTCCGTGTAGGCCAGGCGCTGGCCGGACGGGTCCCAGCGCGGCGCCTCCTCCACCGCGCGCTTCGTGCGAGTCACCCTGCGAGGGCGGGTCCCCGGGGGGCTGGCGACGAAGATGTCGTTCAAGGGCGCCGCAAGCCGGAGCCTCCCGTTCCCGTGGTGCCTCGTGACTTCTTTCCATGGGCCTCTGAGAAATGCCACCGAGCGGCCGTCGGGGGAGTAGACGGGTTCGTAGGCGTTGCGTGCGAGCACTCTGAGCGGGCTGCCGTCGAGGTCGATCTCCGCTGCCGCGGGCGGGTTGCCGCCGATCCTCCGGCTTAGAGCCAACCGCGACCCGTCCGGCGAGAACGACGAGGGGAAGAGGAAGACGTTGTTGCGCCACGGCGTCAGCGGCCTCGATCTTCCCGTCTCCAGGTCCGCGAGCCAGATCGAGACGCTCTCGAAATCGCCGTCGGCGTCGCGCCGTTTCAAGAGGTGGAATTCCCGCTGCCTGGCGAACGCGATCGTGTGTCCGTCGGGCGAGAAGACGGGTTCGAAGCCGTTCGCGGTGTCGGGAATCGGCTGCACGGGGCCCCCGTCGGCGGAGATCAGGGCGAGGCTCGTTCCCGTCCGACCGAACTCCGGGAGCTCTTCGTCCAGCGCGGTGAAGGCAATCTGGGTGCCGTCGGGCGACCAGGAGGGCGCCGACCACACGTACACCGCGGCAGGCGCATCCGACTGACTGCGGGCGTAGAGAGATTCACGCGCCCCGCCAGAGGGGTCCACGGTGAGAAGCTGGGTCCATTGCGGGTCCCGCAGCTTGACCACGGCCAGGCGAGGACCAGGCGGCGCCTCCGCAAGCACTCTTCCTGGCGCGATCACCGCTGCTGCAAGCAGCAGCACGCAGACCAGGAGGCGTGGGGAGAGCATCGCCGGAGCCTACCCGCAGTCGCTCCGCCGATGCTCTCCCCACGCTTCCACGACTACTCCGCCAACAGCGGCAGGAGGGCCTGCAGCTTGACCTCGGTCTCCGCCAACTCGGCGGCGGGGTCCGAGCCGGCGACGACGCCGACCCCGGCGAAGAGGCGGGCCTCGCGGTCGCGCAGCAGCGCGCTGCGCAGGGCGACGCAGAACTCGCCGTCCTCGGTCGCGTCCATCCAGCCGACCGGGCCGGCGTACCAGCCGCGATCCATCTGCTCGAGCTCGGCGATCGCGGGGGCGGCGGCGGACCAGGGCTCGCCCCCCACCGCCGGGGTCGGGTGCAGCATCCCGGCCAGCTCGATCGCCGAGCGCGGCTCGGCGAGCTGGGCGATCACCGGGGTCGCGAGGTGCTGGATGTTGGCCACCTTGACGATCTCCGGCTCCCCCGCCTCCTCGACCCAGACCGCGTGCGGCCGCAAGGCGCGGACGATCCGCTCGGCGACGATCCGCTGCTCGCGCCGGTTCTTGTCGCTGCGCAGCAGCTGCTCGCCGAGGTGGTCGTCGACCGCGGGGTCCGAGCTGCGCCGGGTCGAGCCGGCGAGGGCGACGGTGGAGGCGCTCGCTCCGGAGCGCCGCACGAGCAGCTCCGGGCTGGCGCCGATGAAGGCCGCCTCAGGGGTGCCGCAGCAAAAGCAGAAGCAGGAGGGGAACTGCTCGCGCATCGCGCCGAAAATCGCGGCCGGGTCGTGGGCGGCAGCGGCGCTGACCACCACCTCGCGGGCCAGCACGACCTTGCTCATCTCGCCTGCGGCGATCCGCGCTGTCGCGGCCGTTACCGTCGCTTCGAAGTCGCCCGGCGGGCGGGCGCTGCGGATCGCCGCGTGGGCGGTCGGGTGGGGATCGAGCAGCGGCAGGGGCGCGCTCGGGCGGAGGCTCGCGAGCCGCGCGTCCAGCGCCCGCGTGCGCTCCAGCGCATCGTCGCCTGGCTGCACCACCGCGTTGACCGTGAGGAAGGCGCGCCCGCTGCTACGGCAGAGCGAGAGCTCCGGCAGGACGAGGGAGCCCGGCGGCAGCGACGACCAGGCGGAGGAAGAGCCGCCCTCGGGGTCGAAGGCGAATCCGCCCAGCCAGACCGGCCCGGCGCCGGCGGGCAGGCCCGCGGGCTCGTCGAGCACCGCGTCGCCGTTGATCCGCAAGCACTCCGCGGCCACGTCGGCGAAACGGCCCTCGCCTCGCGAGGCGGCCTCGTGCGCGATCCCGAGCCCGGCCAGCGCGAACCCGCGGTCGGGCTGCTCCCAGCAGAACCAACGGTCCGAGGCCAGCCGCGAGGAGAACGCGGCCGCGCAGGGATCGGCGGCCTCGGACTCGACGGTGACGCTGACCAGCGTCCGTCGACTCCGTCCCGTCGCCCGCTCGACGCTCTCGCGCAGGCGGGCCGACAGCTCTTTAGTCGCCGCCCCTTCCAATCGCAATCTCGCCAGTCCTCACCATTTCGACCAGCCCGTGCGGGCGCACCATGCGCTCGAAGGCCTCGATCTTGTCGGCCGAGCCGGTCACCTCGATCGTCATCGTGCGGCGCGCGACGTCGACGATTTTGGCCCGGAAGATCTCCGCGAACTGGATGATCTCGGCTCGGTTCTCAACCGCCGAGGAGACCTTGAACAGCGCCATCTCGCGCGCCACCGTCTCCTCCGGTTCCATGTCGCGGATCTTCAGGACGTTGACCAGCTTGTGCAGCTGCTTGGTGACCTGGTCGATCGGGTGGACGGCGCCGTCCAGGGTCAAAGTGACCCGCGAGACCGTGGGATCGTCGGTCGGGCCGACCGCGAGCGTGTCGATGTTGAAGCCGCGGCGGGAGAAGAGGCCGGCGATGCGGGCCAGCACGCCCGGCTTGTTCTCGACCAGGATCGAGAGGATGTGCTTGCGGCCGCTGAGCTGACCCGGCAGGTGCAGATCCTCGAGTTTGACGGCTTGCGGGGTCCCTGCCTCCATCAGCCGACCTGGCTCTTTCGCGGCGCCTCGACCATGTCGCGGGCGGCTTCGCCCGGCGGGATCATCGGGTAGCAGTTCTCTTCCTGGGCGACCCGCACGTCGAGCAGGACAGGGCCGTCGGTCTCCAGCGCCTTGACCATCGTCTCCTCGAGGTCGGCCGAGCTCTCGCAGCGCATCCCGGTCGCGCCGAACGCCTCGGCCAGCTTCACCCAGTCGGGGCTGGCGCCCATCTCGACCGAGCTGTAGCGGCGCTCCCAGAACAGCTCCTGCCACTGGCGGACCATGCCCATGTAGCCGTTGTTCATCAGGAAGACCTTGACCGGGATCTCGTTGCTGACGCAGGTCGCCAGCTCCTGCACGTTCATGATCAGACTGCCGTCGCCGCCGAGGCAGACCACCGCCTCGTCGGGGCAGGCGACCTTGGCGCCGACCGCTGCCGGCAGGCCGAACCCCATCGTCCCGAGGCCGCCCGAGTTGATCCAGCGGCGCGGTTGGTCGAAGCCGTAGTACTGCGCCGCCCACATCTGGTGCTGGCCGACGTCGGAGGTGACGATCGCGTCGCCCTGGGTGGCGCGGTGCATCGCCTCGATCATGAACTGCGGCTTGATCTCGCCCTCCTTGCCGGGCTCGTAGAAGAGCGGGTGCTCTTTCTGCCAGCCGCGCAGCGTCTCCCACCAGGCGTCGAGGCGGGCCGTGTCGGTCTGCAGCGCCCGGTACTCGCGGGCCAGCTTCGGCAGCACCTGCTTGACGTCGCCGACGATCGGGATGTGGGCGCCGACGTTCTTGGAGATCTCGGCCGGGTCGATGTCGATGTGGATCACCTTGGCGTGTGGCGCGAACTCGACCAGTTTGCCGGTGATCCGGTCGTCGAAGCGGGCGCCGATCGCGACGATCAGGTCGGCCTTGTCCATCGCCCAGTTGGCCGTGACCGTGCCGTGCATGCCGAGCATGCCGAGCCAGTTCTCGTGCGAGGAGGGAAAGCCCCCGAGGCCCATCAGGGTCGAGGTGACCGGGAAGCGGTCCGAGCCGGCGAGCTCGCGCAGCTCCTCGGAGGCTTCGCCGTTGATCACGCCGCCGCCGGTGTAGAAGATCGGGCGGCGGGCGTTGGCGAGCGCTTTGGCGGCGATCCGGATCTGTTTGATGTTGCCCTCGGTCGAGGGCTTGTAACCGGGCAGCTCGACCGGCTCGGTTCGCGGCTGGTAGTCGATGTCGGCGCGCGAGAGGTCCTGCGGGATGTCGAGCAGGACCGGCCCCGGGCGCCCGGTCGAGGCGACGTGGAAGGCCTGGTGCACGTACTCGGGTATCTGTCGTGGGTCGGTCACCGCGAAGGAGTGCTTCACGAACGGCAGGGTGGCGCCGAGGATGTCGGCCTCCTGGAAGCCGTCGGTGCCGATCAGCTCGGTGCGGACCTGGCCGGTGATGAAGACGGTCGGGACCGAGTCCATCATCGCGTCCGCGATCGCGGTCACCAGGTTGGTCGCGCCGGGGCCGGAGGTGGCGAAGGCGACGCCGACCCGGCCGCTGGCCTTGGCGTAGCCCTCGGCGGCGTGGCCGCCGCCCTGCTCGTGACGGACCTGGACGTGGCGAAAGTCGGCGTCGACGAGCGCGTCGTAGGTCGGCAGGTTGGCCCCGCCGGGGATCCCGAAGACGTCCTTGACGCCCTCGGCCTTGAGGCTTTCCATCAACGTGTCGGCAGCTCGCATCGGAGCGGCGATGGTACCAGTGAGGCTACGCCCGGCCGGCCGGAGATTTCGCCGGGTTCCAGCGGGTCTGCGGGTCGATGTGGGCCTCGATCGCGTTGCCCTTGTGGCGCTCGATGATGTGGATCATCGACTCGACCAGCTCCTCGCCGAGCAGGGTCGGCTCGAGGCCGAGGTCGAGCAGCTTGGTGTGGACCGCGTTGTAGTAGTGCTCTTCCTTCTCGACCCGTGGGTTCTCGTAGTGCTGGATCTCGACCGAGTAGCCGAGGTGCTCGCCGGCCTGCTTGACCAGCCCGGCCAGCTCGATCACCGAGAACTGCTCGGTGAACTGGTTGAAGACGCGGAACTCTCCGCCGGCGGCAGGGTTCAGGGTCGCCAGTTCGACGCAGGCGAGCGTGTCGCGGATGTTGAGGAAGCCGCGGGTCTGAGTGCCGGCGCCGTAAACGGTCAGCGGGTGGCCGATCACCGTCTGCAGGCAGAAGCGGTTGAGCACGGTGCCGAAGATCTCGTCGTAGTCGAAGCGGGTGATCAGGCGCTCGTCGCGGGCGGTCTCGTCGGTCTCGATCCCGTAAACGACGCCCTGGTTGAGGTCGGTCGCCCGCAGGCCCCAGGTGCGGCAGGCGAAGTGGATGTTGGTCGAGTCGTGGACCTTCGAGCAGTGGTACAGCGAGGCCGGCAGCTTCGGGTAGGGCAGGACGTCGCTGCGCCCCTTGTGCTGGATCTCGATGTAGCCCTCCTCGATGTCGATGTCGGGCTGGCCGTACTCCCCCATCGTCCCGAGCTTGACCAGGTGGCAGTCCGGCACGTGGTCGCGGATCGCGAAGAGCAGGTTGAGGTTGCCGATCACGTTGGCGTGCTGGGTCTCCACCGCCTGCTCGCGCGAGGCCATCGAGTAGGGGGCCGAGGCCTGCTGGCCGTAGTGGACGACCGCCTCGGGCATGGTCTCGGCGACGACGCCTTCGAGGAAGTCTCCGTCCTGGACCGAGCCGACGAAGCTGCGGATCTCCCCGCCTCCGAGCTCGCCCCAGGCGGCGATCCGCTCGTCGAGGCCGGCGATCGGCGTCAACGAATCGGTGCCGGCTTCGGTGTGCCAGCGGCGGCGGGAGAAGTCGTCGACGACGGAGACCTCGTGCCCGCGGGCCGAGAAGCGGAGCGCCGTCGGCCACCCCAGGTAGCCGTCGCCCCCAAGGATGAGGATTCGCATAGGTCGCGGCAGCTTAGTTGAATCCAGCCGATGGAAAACGGAATCGCGGCCCGGCACGGAGGCCGAATCGGCCTCGCCGCCCTCGCCGCGATCCTCCTCTGCGGGCTGGGCCTGCGGGTGGCGGAGGCCTGGGACGGGCGGGCGCCGGTCTACGACGCGGCCGCATACGCGGCGATCTCCGCCAACCTCGCCGACGGCGAGGGGTTCACGGTCGGCCCAGGCGCCACGCAGCCCTCGAGCAACTACTCGCCGGGCCTGCCTTTGCTGGTGGCCGGGATCTACGAGCTGACCGGGGGCGCCCACGAGCGCTGCGCCCGTTTGGTCCTGGCTCTGATCGGCTCCCTCGCGATCCTGTTCACGTACCTCGTCGGCCGCAGACTGACTCTGAGCCTGAAGCATCTTCCGCCTCGAGGCGGGGGAAATCGCTTGGCCGTCGTGGCCGGCCTGTGCGGCGCGGCAGCAGTCGCGATCTACCCGGCGCTGCTCGAGTACCAGGGGATGCTGATGAGCGAGCCGCTGGCCGCGACGCTGCTCTCCGGAGCCGTGCTGGCGATCCTCTGGGCGGGGGAGCGGGCAGGTCACTGGGACTGGCTGCTGCCAGGGGCGCTGCTCGGCGCCCTCGCGCTGGTCCGCCCTGAGTACCTCGCAATCGCCCTTATGGTCGCGCTCCTCGCGTTCGGACGGCGCGCCCGCGCCGACTGGCGCCTCGGCCTCGGGCAGGCGACGGTCCTGCTGGCGGGGCTCGCCGTCGTCCTCGCCCCCTGGGCGATCCGTAACGCGGTCGCGCTCGACCGCCCGGTCCCGATCTCCACCGGCGGCGGGCAGGTTCTCTTCGCCGGCACCTACCTGCCCTCCGACGGCAACCCGGAAAAGGTCGGGGCCGAGGTAGTCGAGCGCCACCCGGATCTGTTCGGCCCGCAGGCCGTCGAGCGGCTGCGGCTCGAGCAGATCCTCGCCCGCCTGGCGGCCAGCCGCTACCCCGACCTCGAAACGGACCAAGCGCTCTCGCGGATGGGACGGGAACAGCTCTGGGACGACGTCAGCGAAGAGCCGGCTGAGTTCGCGGGCTTCCTCGCCGCCAAGGCCTGGCGGCTCTGGACCCACGGGGCCCGCGAGTCGACGCGCGAGCCAGGCTGGCTGGCCTTCCACTGGGCGCTCGTCGCGCTTGGCATGCTCGGCCTCGGCCTGCTCGCCCTGCGACGGCGCTGGGAGGCGCTGTTGATCGGGGCGATCTTCCTCGCGATCACCGCGCTCAGCTCCCTGCTGGTCGCATCGCCGCGCCGGGTCCTGGTGATGCTGCCCCTGCTCGCCGCCTGCGCCGGGGTCGGCGTGGCCTGGCTCTGGGAAGAGCTGCGGCGGCGCCGGACCCCGGGGACCGGCGCCCCGCCGCCGGGCTAGTCGAGGTTGTACTTGACCTTGAAGACGAGCTTGACCAGCATCGGCGTGTCGGCGCCTTTGAATTCGCACCGGTATTTGACGACGTCGGGCGTCGTCCCCAGCACGGTCGGCAGGCAGTAGAAGCCGAGCACGCTCTTCGGCTCCTCGTAGCGGTAGAGGGTGACCCGGTTCATCACTTTCTTCGCGTACGGGCAGGTGGCGAACTCTTTCTGCACCGAGTTGACGTCGCTCGCGGTCACGGTCCCCTCGACCGTCTTGCCGATAACGTTTTTCGACTGGGTCGTACAGGTCTTCGGCGCCGTTTTCGCGCTTGCGCCCGGGGCGAGCGCCAATATCGCGCAGGCGACGACGGACACGACGGCCAGGAAGATACGGGGCATGGGGGTTCTCCTCGGTTGGGTTTGCACTCTGCCGGGCAGGGTTCGCCGCGCGCGCTCGGCACCCTGCGCCCGGATAGCCTGAGCCGGCCTTGACCGCCGTCGCCGACCGCATCCGCGCGCTGCCGCAGCGCTACGGCAAGACGACGCTGGTCCTGCTGGCGGCGATCGCGGTCGTGGGCCTCGGCGCTCGTGCTTATGTCGTCGTCAACCCGGCCTCCGAGCCCTCCGACGACTCGCGCGCCTACTACGCGCTCGCCAAGGCGCTCTACGAGGACGGGAGCTTTGGGGGCCCCGAGTTCCGCGACGCCAGCGACTGGTCGCCCGGGGCGCCGCTGCTCTACGCCGCCAGCTTCTATGCCACCGGGGGCGCCCGGGAAGGGACGGCCCGGATCGTCGAGGCGCTGATCGGCGTCGCCGCGATCTTCGTCGCCTTCGCCCTCGGCAGGCGCCTGGCCGAGGCAGCCGGGGGTCGAGCCCGTGGGGCCGGTTCGACCGTCGGCCTGCTCGCCGCCCTCGCGGTCGCCGTCTATCCACCTTTCATCCACTCGACCGGCGAACTGATGAGCGAGCCCCCGGCGCTTCTCACCCTGCCCGCCGCCGTCCTCGCCTTTCTCTGGGCGAGCGAGCAGGCGCGGCTGCGCGCCTGGCTCCTGCCGGGCCTGCTGTTCGGGCTGACGGCGCTGGTCCGGCCCGAGTACCTGTTCGTCGGCGTCGCCTTCGTCGCCCTCGCCGGAATCCGAGTCGGCCTGGCGCGCGGGTGGCGCCCCGGCCTCGGCGGAGCCGGCCTGGCGCTGGTGGCGCTGCTGCTCCCGATCTTGCCCTGGACGATCCGCAACGTCGACGTGCTCGACCGCGTGGTGCCGATCTCGACCGGCAGCGGCAAGGCGCTCTACGTCGGCACCTTCCTCCCCGCGGACGGCGAATACCAACGGGTCAAGGCGATCCTGGTCGAGCGCTACGAGGGTCGCCGCCTCGATCCCCACGGCGAGGCGCTGGAGGAGATCGACCCGACGCCGCTGTTCGACCGCGTCGCCGCCCGCTACCCGGACCTGCCGCGCGACTCCGCCCTCGGCAGGATCGGCAAAGAGAACTTCTCGAAGTACGTCGAGGAAGACCCGCTCGGCTACGCCGGGATGACCGCGCGCAAGGTCGGGCGGATGTGGAGCAGCGGGGTGGGCGAAGCGATGAGCAGCAGCGTCGGGCGCGCGCTGCAGATTCTCCTCGTCGGCCTCGGCCTCGCCGGCTTCGTGCTGCTCGGCATCCGCCGGCGCTGGTGGGAGCTGGTCGCCTTGGCGACCCCGATCGCCCTCGTCACCGCGATCGGCGCGCTCTCACTCGCCGCCCCGCGACGCAACGAGGTGCTGATGACGCTCGTCATCCCGCTTGCCGCCCTGACCCTGTCGTGGCTGGCCACCCGCCTATCCTCTGGCCGCGAATGGTCCCCAGAGCAGGCATCCTCCCCTCCGAGCTGACGGCGCTGCGCGCCGCCGGCGTGCTGCTCGCGATCGGGCTGATCGCCTACGCGGTCATCCGCCGCCGCACCCTGCGCAACGCCGACGTCTTCATCCTGCTCCTCTCCGGGCTCGGCCTGGCGATCGTCTCGGGGACCGAAATCGTCAACGGACTGCTCTCCGCCTTCGCCTTCGAGAAAGGCAACGGCGGGCGCATCCTCGGCCTCGCGGTCTTCGCGATCTTCATCCTCTTCCTGCTCACCCTGCGGGCGCTCGCGCAGTCGGCGCGCAACGCGCGCCAGCTCTCGGCGGCGCTGGAGGGCCTGGCCTGGGAGGAGTTTCGCCAGGCGGGGCTGCCGGAGCGATTCCGCGGCAAGGTCGCGATCCTCGTCCCCGCCTACAACGAGGCGGAGAACATCGGCCACGTGCTGGGACAGATGCCGGCGGCGGTCTGCGGCGTCGGCACCGAGGTCTTGGTCGTCGACGACGGCAGCCGCGACGGCACCGGCGACGTCGCCGCCGAGCACGGCGCTGCGGTGGCGCGGCACGTCACCAATCGCGGCGGCGGCGCGGCGCTGCGCACCGGCTACCGGCTGATGGTCGAATCGGGAGCGGAGATCGTCGTCACCCTCGACGCCGACGGCCAGCACCTGCCCTCCGAGATGGAGCGCCTGGTCAAGCCGATCCTCGACGGCGAGGTCGACGTCGCCCACGGGTCCCGCGTCCTCGGCCACGCCGACCGCAACCACTTCGCCCGCGAGCTCGGGATCGTCTTCTTCAACCGTCTCGTCTCCTTCATCACCCGCACTCACGTCACCGACTGCTCCAACGGCTACCGCGCCGTCCGCACCGCCGTCTTGCCCCAGCTGGTCCTGCGCCAGGAGCAGTTCCACACCTCCGAGTTCATGATCGAGGCGATCAAGCGCGGCATCCCCGCCAAGGAGGTCCCGATCACGGTCGAACAGCGCCTCCACGGCCACTCCAAGAAGCCGGCCGTCTTCCGCTACGGCGTCGGCTTTGCCAACGCGATCGTCAGGACCTGGCTGCGATAGGGACTACTGCACGCCAGGGTGTCGTACGGCTGCGGGATCTGGGAGGTATAGATCCGTCCCGCAGCGGGGGCAGACCTGGACGTAGAGCTTCAGCGCCTTGTGGCAGTTCGGGCACTGGCGTTCGGGTTCGTCCTTCTCGACCCGGTAGAGGATCGCCGCGACCAGGCCGAGCAACGGCACGACCGAGCCGATCACGAACCAGATCCAGAACGAGCTGCCCTTGCCACGGGCGACGAAGCCGGTGGCGAGGCCGAACGAGAAGGCGATGACCAGGTACTGCATGACCCAATTGTCGCGCTTCTGCTCTGTGGACGGCTAGTCCAGCCGCTTCGGGTGCCCGATCGAGCCGACCTCGGAGATGTCGCGCCCGAACGGCAGCCCCGCGGTCCAGTCGAGCACCGCGCGGACCTTGCGGGCGGTGCCCGGGATCTGGCTCATGTGGTACGAGCGGGCCAGCCACCAGGCCGGGAAGCCGCGGAAGGTGCGTTCGCCGATCCTGCCCACCGCCTTGTGCCGGCCGAGGTTCACGAAGGAGGCCTCGCTGCGGTAGGCGAACGGTTCGCTCGAGCCGATGCCGAGCTCGGCGGCGATGTTGCGCGCCGCCAGCGGGCCCTGGCGAACCGCGTGCTGCGCCGTCGGCGGGCAGACGCCACCGCGCGGGTCGGGCGCCGCGGCGCAGTCGCCGATCGCCCAGACCGAGTCCATCCCCTGCACCCTCAGGCACTCGTCGACCGGGACGCGGCCACGCTCGTCCAGCGGCAGGTTCAGGTCGCGCAGGATCGGCTGCGGGGCGACTCCTGCGGTCCAGACGACGGTGGAGGTCGGCAGCGTCTCGCCGCTCGAGAGCCGCGCCGTCTCGGGGCCGACCTCCTCGAGGGTGGTCTCGAGCCGGATGTCGATGCCGCGCCCGCGCAGCTCGCGCAGCGCGTAGTCGGCCAGCTCGGAGTCGATCTCCGGCAGGACGCGGTCAGACGCCTCGACCAGGAGCCAGCGCATCCCGTGCAGGCGGGCGCGCGGGTAGTTCTCCATCGCGTCGGCGGCGAAGTCCTGGAGCTCGGCCAGCGCCTCCAGGCCGGCGTAGCCGCCGCCGACGAAGACGTAGGTGAGCAGCTTGTCGCGGCGCGCCGGGTCTTCGGTCGCGTTCGCTTCCTCCAGCGTCTCGACCACGTGGTTGCGCAGCCAGATCGCGTCGGCGAGCCCCTTGAACCCGATCGCGTGCTCGGCCAGGCCCGGCACCGGCAGCGTGCGCGAAACCGACCCGAGCGCGAGCAGCAGCTGGTCGTAGGGCAGCGTCTCGACCGTCCCGTACTTAGCCCGCAGCTGCACCGTCTTGGCCTCGGGATCGTGGCCGATGATCGACCCCAGGCGCAGATAGGTTCGATCGAGGATTTCGCGCAGCGGCGTCACCACGTGGCGCGGCTCCAAGGTCCCGGCCGCCGCCTCGGGCAGAAACGGCGTGTAGAGCATGAAGTTGGTCTCGTTGACCAGGATCAGCCGAGCTGACTGCTTCGGCATCGCCCGCTCCAGCTCGCGCGCCGCCGCCGCCCCTCCGAATCCACCACCGGCGATGACGACGTTCCAGGCCATATCGCGAACCATACAACTTTGTAACAACGTGTTACAAAGTTGTATTGATCACAATGCAACGGCCAATCGCCGGCAGCGAGAAAAGCTACGTAACCGCGAGCCGAGGCTCCCTTTCAATAGCGAGAAGGATGACCGTATGGCGATGGTGCACAGGCTGATGGTCATCGCCCAGGAACTCAGCTCGATCGGACGACGCCTTGGGGGGCAGGCTTACAGAGGAAGTCGTGGCGCGTGGGGTCAGCCGCCAGGGACCTCCTACTAGGGGGAGCCGCCAGGCCCCAGCTGCTCCCGGATCAGGCGGTTGACCTCGCCGCCGTCGGCGCGGCCTTTGGTCTCGCGCATCACATAGCCGACCAGGGCCCCGATCGCCTTGGGGTTGCCGGCCTTGACCTGCTCGGCCGCCGCGGGGTCGGCCTCGATCGCGGCCGCGACGACCGCCTCCAGCTCGCCGCTGTCCGATGCCATCGCCAGCCCCTCGCGCTCGACGATCTCGGCCGGGTCGCCGCCCTCGGCGACCAGGGTCGCCAGGACCGTCTTGCCGCTGCCGTGGGAGATTCGCTTCTCGCCGACCATGCCGACGAGCGCGGCGAGGGCCTCCGGCGTGACCTTCGACTCGGCTGCGCCGCCCTCTCCCCCGCCCTGGCGCAGCGCCGCGGCCAGCTCGCCGGTGACCCAGTTGGCGAGGACTTTCGGCGCGATCGCGTCCGCCGCCGCGGCGGCCTGCTCGAAGTAGGCGGCGGTCTCCGGGTCGGCGGCGAGGACGGCTGCCGCGTCCGCCGAGATGCCGAGCTCCCCTTGGTAGCGCGCCAGCCGCGCCGCCGGCAGCTCCGGCAGCGCCTCGCGGGCCTCGCGCAACATCTCCTCGGTGGGCGCCAGCGGCACCAGGTCGGGCTCGGGGAAGTAGCGGTAGTCGTGCGCTTCCTCCTTGGAGCGCAGCGAGGTGAGGCTGCCGCTGGACGGGTCGAAGTGCAGGGTCTCCTGTTCGACCGCCCCCCCGGCCTCGACCAGGCCGCGCTGGCGCTCCAGCTCGGCTTCGATCCCGCGCTGCAGGAAGCGGAAGCTGTTCATGTTCTTCAGCTCGGTCTTGGTCCCGAGCGTCGCCGACCCCGCCGGGCGCACCGAGACGTTGGCGTCGACCCGCAGGCTCCCCTCCTCCATGTTGACGTCGGAGACGCCGAGCTGGCGCACGGTCTCGCGCAGCAGGCGGGCCCACGCGGCGGCTTCGGCAGCGCCGCGCAGGTCGGGCTCGGTGACGATCTCGACCAGCGGCGTGCCGCCGCGGTTGAAGTCGACGAGAGAGGCTCCCGAGCCGTGGATCCGGCCCGACTCGCCGACGTGGACCATCTTCGCCGCGTCCTCCTCGAGGTGGGCGCGGTGGATGCGAATGTCGCCCAGCTTCCCGTTGCTGGCCAGCGGAATGTCGTACTGGCTGATCTGGTACGCCTTCGGGTTGTCGGGATAGAAGTAGTTCTTGCGGTGGAAGATCGAGCGCGGCGCCACCTCGCACTCCAGCGCCGCCGCGATCTGCAGCGCGTAGCGAATCGCCTGCTCGTTGGGCACCGGCAGGACGCCAGGCTGGGCCAGGCAGACCGGGCAGGTGTGGGTGTTCGCCTCCTCGCCGAACGAGAGCTCGCAGCCGCAGAACATCTTCGTCTTCGTCGCCAGCTGGACGTGGATCTCCAGCCCGATCACCGCCTCCAGCTCAGCCATCGACGCCTCCTGGCCGGGCGTCGAAGCCGATCTCCCGCTCGAGCGCGTAGGCGGCCTCCAGCAGCTTCTGCTCGCCGAAGGCCGGGGCCGCGATCTGGAAGCCGACCGGCAGCTCCTGCCCGCCACCGGGGGGCTCGGCGAGGCCTGCCGGGATCGAGATCGCCGGGATGCCGGCGAGGCTCATCGGCACCGTGAAGAAGTCGTTCAGGTACATCGCGAGCGGGTCGTCGGTCTTCTCGCCGAGCCCGAAGGCGACCGAGGGCGAGGTCGGCGTGATCACGAAATCGACCCCCGCGAAGGCGCTGTCGAAGTCCTCGGCGATCCTCGTCCGCACCTTCTGCGCCTGCCCGTAGTAGGCCTCGTAGTAGCCGGAGGAGAGCGCGTAGGTGCCGAGCATGATCCGCCGCTTCACCTCGGGCCCAAAGCCCTCCGCCCGCGTCGTCTCGTACATCTCCAGCAGGTCTCCGGCGCTCTCCGAGCGCATCCCGTAGCGCACGCCGTCGTAGCGGGCCAGGTTCGAGGAAGCCTCGGCCGGGGCGATCACGTAGTAGGCGGAGATGCCGTGCTCGGCGCTCGGCAGCGCGACCTCGGCGATCTCTCCGCCCAGGCCCTCGATCCGCTTCAGCGTCGCCTCGAAGACCTCGCGGACGCCGGCGTCGATCTCGTCGCGGGCGAGCTCGGCCGGGACCCCGAAGCGCAGCCCCGCGAGGTCCTCGCGGGACGGCGCCACGATCCCGCCCTCGATCCCGACCGAGGTCGAGTCGCACGGGTCGCGCCCCTGCAGCGCCGCCAGCAGCAGCGCCGCGTCGGTGACGTCGCGGGTCAGCGGCCCGCACTGGTCGAGCGAGGAGGCGAAGGCGATCATCCCGTAGCGGGAGATCGCGCCGTAGGTCGGCTTGAGACCGACGATCCCGCAGAGCGAGGCGGGCTGGCGAATCGAGCCGCCGGTGTCGGTGCCGATCGCGCAGGGAGCGAGGCCGCCGGCGACCGCGGCCGCCGATCCGCCCGAAGATCCACCCGGCACGCGCTCGCGATCCCACGGGTTGAGCACCGGGCCGTAGGCCGAGTTCTCGTTCGAGGAGCCCATCGCGAACTCGTCCATGTTCGTCTTGCCGAGCACCCGCGCCCCGGCGTCGTCGAGCTGCCTCACCGCGGTCGCGGTGTAGGGAGGGCGGTAGCCCTCGAGGATGCGCGAGCCGGCCGTAGTCGGCGACCCCTCGGTGCAGAAGATGTCCTTGACCGCGATCGGGATGCCCTTCAGCGGCCCCTCCTGGACCTCGTACCCGTTGCCCTCCTCGACCTGCCAGAGGTAGGCGTTGAGCTCGTCGCCGAGCGCCGCGGCGCGCCAGGCCTGGAAGTACTCGTCGCTGGAGATCTCCCCTGCCGCGATCTTCGCCGCCGCCTCGGCGACGCTCAGCTCGAGCAGGTCGGACATCAGGCGTCGGCCTGCGGCGACGGGGCCCGGAACGCGCCCTCGTAGGGATCCGGCGCGGGCGCCAGGGCCACGTCACGCGCGAGGCTCGGACGCGGCTCGTCGGGGCGCAGCACGTTCTCCAGCTCGACCACGTGCGAAGTCGGCTCCACCCCCTCCAGGTCGAGCTTCCCGATCCGGTCGACGTGGTCGAGGATGCCCGAGAGCTCTCCCACCATCGTCTCGACCTCGTCGTCGGAGAGGCGGAGGCGGGCGAGCCGCGCCACGTGAAGTACTTGCTCCCGGTCGATCACGGGCGGGGATTCTAGGGCGGCTGGTAACTGGCTGATCAGCCAGTTATTGTCCGGGCGATGCAGGGACCGACCGCCGAGCGTTTCGTGGTGCTGAACCTCCGCCTGCTGGCGGGCACTTTCGCCGTGGTCGGGCTGCTCTTCCTGCTCGTGCCCAGCGGCGTGCTCGACACGATCTCCGACGTCGGCGAATGGGTCGGCAACGACACCCGCGCGCCGCACACGCAGGTGTACCTCTGGCTGGCGCTGGCTTTCGCCTACATGACGGTGATCACCGGCATCTGCCTGCTGGCTCAGACCGACGTCGTCCGCTACCGCGCCCTGCTGCTGGTCCTCGCGGCCGGCAAGACCGCCTCCTCGCTCGGCTCGCTCGCGTTCTTCGCGATCCAGGACCAGGTCTTCATCTACCTGCTCAACTTCCTCGTCGACGGGTTTTTGGCGCTCTTCGCTCTCTGGCTCTGGACGATCGCCGGCCGAATCGGCCGCCCCGCCGACCCCGGTTGACAGCGCGCGCCAGGGCTTTCGACCGCTGAGCAACGCACCCTGAGCGCGATCTGCGCGGCGATGGCGCCGGGCATCGACGGCCTGCCGGCGGCGGAGCGCGAGGTCGACGTCTCCGGGCCGGTCGCCGCCTTCCTCGGCTCGGTCTCGCCGCGGGTGCTGACGCGGCTGCGGCTTGGCCTCCGCGCCTTCGAGTGGCTGCCCTTCCCTTGGCGCTTCAGCCGCCTCGACGCCGAGGCGCGGGAGGACTTCCTGCTCAAGCTCGAGGGCTCGCGCCTCTCCTTCCACCACGACCTGCTGCTGATGGCGAAGCTCTTCTCGACCCTCGGCTACGCGGTGACGCCGCCGGTGCAGGAGCGGATCGGGTTCGAGATCAAGTGCGGCCTGGCCGACGGCGCGCTGCCCGAGCCGGCCGGCTCGCTGGGCGAGACGACGCCCCCCGGCGAAGGCGAGGACTGCGACGTCGTCATCGTCGGCTCCGGGGCGGGCGGCGCGGTCGCAGCGGCCGAGCTGGCCGAGGCGGGTTTCGACGTCGTCGTGCTCGAGGCCGGTGGCCACTACAACCGCGACAACTACCCGAGCGACCACCTCGAAGCGATCTCGAAGCTGTACCGCGACGGCGGCCTGACGATCGCCGAAGGGCGCCCACCGATCCCCGTTCCGGTCGCGAAAGTCGTCGGCGGCACCACCGTGATCAACTCGGGCACCTGCTTCCGGGCGCCGGAGCCGGTGCTGGAGAACTGGCGACAGGAGTTCGGCATCTCCTGGGCAGTCGACCTCGACGGCGACTACGCCGAGGCCGAGGAGACGCTGCGGGTGACGCAGCTCGACCCCGAGCGGATGGGGCGCAACGGCCAGCTCGCGATGGAGGGCGCGGCCGCGATCGGCGCCAGCGGAGGCCCGATTCACCGCAACGCCGGCGACTGCGTGCAGTGCAGCTCCTGCCCCTTCGGCTGCGAGATCGACGCCAAGCGCGGCATGCACGTCAGCTACCTGCCGCGTGCCGTGGCCGCCGGGGCGCGAGTCCGAGCCGGCGTCGAAGTCGACCGCGTGATCGTCGAGGGCACCAGGGCCACCGGGGTCAGCGGACGGGCCCACGAGGCCGGTGGCAGGCGCCGGGCCTTCACCGTTCGCGCCCGCCACGCGGTGGTCGTCGCCGGCGGCGCCCTCGGCACGCCCGAGCTGCTGCAGCGCACGGGGCTCGGCAACAAGCAGGTCGGCCGCAACCTCCACATCCACCCCGCCCTCTGGGTCGGCGCCCGCTACGCGGAGGAGGTGCGCGGCTGGGACGGGGTGATGCAGAGCTACTACGTCGACCAGTGGGAGGCCCAGCGCATCTTGCTCGAGGCGACCTTCACCCCGCTCGCCTTCGGCGGCGCCTGGCTGCTCGGCGCCGGGCGCTCCCACCAAGAGGCGATGCTCGACTTCGGCCACGTCGGCTCGATCGGGGTCCACCTCTGCGACCGCTCCTCGGGCTACGTCGGGCTCGGCGCCGAGGGGTCGCTGCGGGCCGGCTACAAGCTGACCCGCGAGGACGCCGACCGACTCGCCTTCGGCATCGCCCGGGCCGCGGAAATCCACTTCGCCGCCGGCGCGACCGAGGTCTACCCGAACATCGCCCGGATCGGCGTGCTCAAGCCCGGCGACCTGGCAGCGTTCGAGGCCGCCCGCTTCAAGCCCTCCGAGCTGCGCCTGGAGGCCTTCCACCCGATGGGCACCGCCCGGATCTCCTCCGACCCGCGGGAGGGCGCCTGCGCCCCTGACGGGGCGCTCTACGGCACCGACGCCCTCTACGTCGCGGACGGCTCCCTCTTCCCGACCTCGGTCGGAGTGAACCCGATGATGACCATCGTCGCCTTCGCCAAGCAGGTGGCGAGGGGGATCGCTACTGGGTCGGAGGCGGGGGCGGCGGAGGCGGCGGGGTCCCGCCGCTCGACGGCGGTGGGGGCGGGCTTCCCCCGCTAGAGAGCCGGTCGGCGGTGCCGCTGAAAGTCGAGCCCTCTTCCTGCATCCCCTTGTAACCGCCGAAGGCGATGCCGATCGACGCGAGGAGGCCGAGGAAGAGGCCGAATTCGCGGGTCGCCTCGACCGTGACCCCACCGAAGCTGCCGAAGTCCGGCGGGCTGATCACCCGGTAAAGGACGAGCAGGGCGGCGAGGCCACCGAGCACCGCAACCGCGACGTTCATCGAGATCGGCGGCTCGTAATCGGAGTCGCTGAGGCGCAGGAAGACGTTGACCAGCGCGACGACGATCGCGATCAAGAGGATGAACGGAATGATGTCGAGCGCATCCCAGGCGCTGCCCCCGGCGCCCGATCCGAAGGAGACCGAGCCGCCTTCGCCCGAGATCTCGACTCCGAACCAGTCGAAGAACATGAAAATGAAGAGCAGGACAGCCGATACCCCGGCAATCTTCTCTCCGGTGTTGAGCCTGTCTACGTCCATCTGCTTTCCCTCCGTAGAACTTGCCGATATCCGACCATACACCTGCAATGAGCCCTATTCGGCGGCTGTGTAGCCGACCCTTCTAGACGGAGGTAGAAGCGCTCCGACCGCGGGCCGCCTGCAAGGTGTTGACCAGCAGCATCGCGATCGTCATCGGGCCGACGCCGCCGGGGACGGGCGTGATCGCCGCCGCAACCTGGGCCACGGCATCGAAGTCCACGTCGCCGACCAGGCCCTCCTCCAGCCGGTTGACGCCGACGTCGATCACCACCGCCCCCGGCTTCACCGCGTCGGCTCCGAGCAGGCGTGGAACCCCCACGGCGGCGACGAGGACGTCCGCGCGCCGGCAGGCGACCTCGAGGTCGCGAGTCCGCGAATGACAGACGGTCACGGTCGCGTTCGCCGCCAACAGCAGGCGCGCGACCGGCACCCCGACCAGCTTCGAGCGCCCCACCACCACGGCCTCCGCCCCTTCGAGCTCGACGCCCTCGTGGCTGAGCAGCTCCATCACGCCCGCGGGGGTGCAGGGCACGAGCCCAGGGGCTCCGTGGGCAAGCATCCCGGCGCTGATCGGCGTCAGCCCGTCGACGTCCTTCTCCGGCTCGATCGCGGCGACGACTGCGTTCTCGTCGATGTGGGCGGGCAGCGGCAGCTGGACGAGGATCCCGTCGACGTCGGGATCCTGGCCGAGCTGGCGCACCAAGTCCAGCAGCTCCGCTTCCGCGATCGAGGCCTCGGGGGCGTGATGCAACGAGCGCATGCCCACGGCCTCGCAGGCCTCGCGCTTCATCCTCACGTAGACCTCCGAAGCGGGGTCTTCGCCGACCAGAACCGTGGCCAGCCCGGGAGCCCGCCCGGCCTCCTCCACGTAGGCCTCGACGTCGACGCGCACCCGCTCGCGCACCGCAGCGGCGACAGCTTTGCCGTCGATCGTCCGGGCCGCCACGGCTACCGCTTCCGGATCGGGGCGTAGTCGGCCATCAGCTTGCGCTCCGAGCCGTCGCCGGCGAACCGGACGACGACGACCCCGCCGGGCTCGACCGCGGTGACGACGCCGTCGCCGAAGCTGGCGTGGACGACGTCGTCGCCGGTCTTCATCTCCAGCGCCGGGCCGGGGTCGAGCGGCTGGATCGGCTCGATGCCTGGGGCGGCGCTCGGCGTGTTCCACGACATCCCCCCGCTCGCCGCCGATTTCTGATGGCGCTCGGTCAGCTCGGTCGGCAGCTCGTCGATGAAGCGAGAAGGCAGGTTGTGCTCGAGCCGGCCGAAGAGGCGCCGTTCCCGGGCCCAGGTCATGTAGAGGCGCTCCCGCGCCCGGGTGATCGCGACGTAACAGAGCCGCCGCTCCTCTTCTTCGCCGCCCTCTTCGAGCGCCCGCATGTGCGGGAAGGACCCGTCCTCGCAGCCGACCACGAAGACGGTCTCGTACTCGAGGCCCTTGGCGTTGTGCAGGGTCATCAGCGTCACCTGCTCCTGCTTGTCCTCGAGCGAGTCCTGGTCGCTGTAGAGAGAGATCTGCTGCAGGTACTCCTCAGCCGGGGGCACCTCGCTCTCCCCCTCCTGCTCGCGCTCGATGTCGAACTCGGCGGCGCCGGCGACCAGCGCTTCGAGGTTCTCGCCTCGCCCTTCGGCCTCGACGGTGCGCTCGGCGGACAGCGCTTCCAGGTAGCCGGTCTCGTTGAGGATCGCCTCCAGCAGCCCCGCAACCGAAGAGCTCTCGGCCCGGGCGCGCAGCCCATCCATGGTCTCGTGGAAGCGCGAGACCGCCTTGATCGCGGCGGCGCTCAGGCCGGGCACCTCCTCCGCCCGTTCGATCACCTCCCAGATCGTCAGCCCGGCGGTGTTCGCGTAGGAGACCAGCCGGCCCTGCGTCGTGTTGCCGATCCCGCGCCGAGGCGAGTTGACGATCCGCGAGAAGGAGACGAGGTCGGCTTCGTTGACCAGGAGGCTGAGGTAGGCGACCGCGTCCTTGATCTCGGCCCGTTCGTAGAACTTGGTGCCCCCGATCACCTGGTAGGGCACGTCGAAGCGGTTGAGCGTGTCCTCCAGCACCCGGCTCATCGCGTTGGTCCGGTAGAAGACGGCGACGTCGGAGCGGGCCAGGCCATCCTCCTCGCCGAGTCGCTCGATCTCGCCGGCGACCCAGCGCGCCTCCTCGTGCTCGTCGGTCAGCTCGGCCAGCTGGATCGGCTCGCCGCCCTCCTTTTCGCTCCAAAGCTCCTTCGGTCGCCGCTCGCGATTGTGGGCGACGACCGCGTTGGCGGCGGAGAGGATGGTCTGGGTCGAGCGGTAGTTCTGCTCGAGCTTGACCGAGGCGGCCTCGGGGAAGTCGGCCTCGAAGTCGAGGATGTTGCGGATGTCGGCATGGCGGAAGCCGTAGACCGACTGGTCGTCGTCGCCGACCACCATCAGGTTTCCGTGCTCGGATGCGAGCAGCTGCAGCAGCCGGTACTGGGCGTGGTTGGTGTCCTGGTACTCGTCGACGAGGACGTGGCGGAAGGCACGGCGCCAGCGGTCGCGCACCTCCTCGAACAGCTCCAACGCGTTGACCGTGCGGACGAGCAGGTCGTCGAAGTCCATCGCGTTGGCCTCGAGCATCCGCTTCTCGTACAGCGGGAAGGCCTCGGCGACCACTTCCTCGAACGGGCCGGCCTGCGTTTCCGCGTAGCCGGCGGCGTCGATCAGCTGGTTCTTGGCGCCGGAGATCTTCGAGTGGATCGCTCGCGGCGGATAGCGTTTCGGGTCGACGCCGAGCTCGGACAGGCAGCGTTTGAGCATCCGCAGCGAGTCTGCCTGGTCGTAGATCGTGAAGCTGCGGGAGTAGCCGAGCCGCTCGGCGTCGGCGCGCAGCATCCGCGCGCAGGACGAGTGGAAGGTCGTCACCCACATCGCCCGCACCGAGCGCCCGACCAGCTGGCCGACCCGCTCGCGCATCTCCGCCGCCGCTTTGTTGGTGAAGGTGATCGCGAGGATCTCCCCCGGCCGCGCGGCTCCGGTCGCCAGCAGGTAGGCGATCCGGTGGGTGAGCACCCGCGTCTTGCCCGACCCGGCGCCCGCCAGCACCAGCAGCGGGCCCTCGCCGTGTTCCACCGCCTCGCGCTGCGGCGGGTTGAGGCCGGCCAGCAGCCGCTCGACGCGGTCGGCGCCGGCTTCGGTCGGGGCCCCTGCGGGGTGAATCTCGCTCTCCGCCGGCGTCTCGGGCTCAGCCTGAAGGGTCACCCATCGAGCATAGCCAGGGGCTCGGCGGGGCTACCTCAGTTGTTCGCGCAGCTTTTGCCCAGCTCGCGAAAGAGCGCTTGTTCGCGGTCGAGGTACATCGCTTCGACCTTGTCCTGCGGGAGCTCGCTGAAATTCTCAGCCAGGCAGTCGACGATCGGAGGGCCGAGTTTTTCCGGGAGGTTTTCCGTCACTTCCCTGTATTTCTCCCGCAGCTGCGTCTCGTCGAGGTCGATGAACTCTTCGAACTTCTCGAGCTTCCAGCCTTTTTTGTCCCGGGACAGAGTCGCTTCGACGGTCTGACCATCGAGGGTCCCTCCGGTCAGCTCGACCTCCGCGGTCGCCTCGTCGCCGTCGATCTCCGCCGCGACGACCCGGGCGCCTTCGGCGCTGTATTCGTCCCGGGTCAGGCCGTCGTTGACCGCTTTGCCGAGCTCGGGCGGCACCTGCGCGCTCGCGGTGGCATCGCCGTCGGAGTCGCTGTCCCCGCAGGCGCCGAGCGCGATCGCGGCAGAGAAAGCGCAGACAAGGAAGAGGCGGTTGAGCTTCATCGGCAGTCCGATGTTTATCTGACTGCTCAGCGCTTTTCAACCACCAGCCGAGGATCGGCCGGTGCGCGGGCGCACCTCGGGCCCCTCCCCGGCCGGCCTGTCGCCCCCGTCGAGGGTCGCCAGCCGACGCTCCAGGTCGGCGATCCGCTCGGACAAGGCCTTGATCGCCTCGGCGATCGGGTCGGGCAGGTGGATCCAGTCGGCATCGGGCCCCTCGACCCGCCGCCCCTCGACGCGAACCGGGTGGCCGGGGTTGCCGACGACCGTCGCCCCCGGTGGCACGTCCTCGACCACGACCGTGTTCGCGCCCACCTTGGCCCCCGATCCGACGTCGATCGGCCCCAACAGCTTTGCCCCGGAGCCGACGGTCACGTTGTCGGCGATCGTCGGGTGGCGCTTGCCGCGCTGAAAGCCGGTGCCGCCCAGGGTCACGCCCTGGTAGAGGGTCACCCGGTCGCCGATCACAGCGGTCTCGCCGATCACCACGCCGGCCCCGTGGTCGATGAAGAACGAGCGGCCGATCACCGCCGCCGGGTGGATCTCGACCCCGGTCACCGAGCGGGCTGCGTAGGCGATCGCCCGCGGCAGAACCGGCACTCCCGCCTCCATCAACGCGTGCGCCAAGCGGTGGGCGAGCAGCGCCTGCACCCCGGCCCAGGTGGTGAGGATCTCGAAGGTCGAGACCGTCTGCGCCGCGGGGTCGCGATCGCGGGCCGCGGCGACGTCGGCGCGGACCTCCGAGACGACTCTCTTCCACCTGCTCATGGTGAGAAAAAGGGTAGGGACATGTAGCGCTCGCCCGAGTCGCAGACGATCGTCACCACCCGCTTGCCGGCCAGCTCAGGCCGCGCCGCGACCTGCAGCGCGGCGTGGATGTTCGCCCCGGCCGAGATGCCCGCGAGAATCCCCTCCTCGCGCGTTGCCAGGCGCGCCATCTCCAGCGCGTCCTCGTCGCCCACCGAGACGATCTCGTCGATCACCGCGCGGTCCAGGACCGCGGGCACGAACCCCGCTCCGATCCCCTGGATCTTGTGCGGGCCGGGGACGCCGCCAGAGAGGACCGGGGACGCCGCGGGCTCGACCGCGACGACCAGCGCCTCCGGCGCGCGTTCCTTCAGCATCCGACCGACGCCGGTGATCGTGCCGCCGGTCCCGACGCCGGCCACGAAGGCCCCGACCTCGCCGTCGGTGTCGCTCCAGATCTCCTCCGCCGTGGTGCGGCGGTGGATCTCTGCATTGGCGGGGTTGGAGAACTGCATCGGCATGAAGCCCTTGCGCTGCTCGCGGATCTCTTCCGCCAGCGCCACCGCCTCGTTCATCCCCCCCAGCGACGGCGTCTCGCGGACTTCGGCGCCGTAGGCACGCAGCAGCTTCGCCCGCTCCCGGCTCATCCCCTCCGGCATCGTGAGGATCAGCTCGTAGCCCCGAGCGGCGCAGACCATCGCCAGCGCGATCCCGGTGTTGCCGCTGGTCGGCTCGACCACCACCGAGCGCCCCGGCTTCACCTGCCCGTCCTCCTCGGCGGCGTCGATCATCGCCACCCCGATCCGGTCCTTCACCGACCCGCCGGGATTGAAGTACTCGAGCTTCGCGCAGACGTCCGCGCCGACGTCGCTGCCCAGCCGGTCGAGCAGCACCAGCGGGGTGTTGCCGACCGCCGCCGACGCCTCTGCCCCGATCCGCATCAGCTGCCGTTCGTGTTGCCTGAGGACATGTGAAACCGCACTCTAGAGGGCAGGCCGCGAGGCGCAATCGGATGGCAGCACCGCGCGATTCCTGCGCCCCGGCGAGAGGCCGCCCCGATCCGATCGGTCGCCGACCGGGGTCCGAAACAGCAAAGGCGCCCAATTGGTCGAAGTATGCTCGGCCGATGGCAAGCGGCGAGTCGAGAAGGGCCGAGGCGCTCAATGTCGCTGAGCGACTGCTGAGCGACATCGAGCTATCGGCGATCGAACCAATCGATGCCGCCCGTAGGGCGAGCCGGCTTGCGCGGCTTCTCGACGACGGCGAGGCGATGGCTTGGCTGCGCTACGAGGTCGCGGGCTATCCCCACCCGCCGGACCAGGAGGCCTGTGCCGCCGCAAGGCGATCCAACCGCGAAGCCGCTGCGAAAGACCGGGCCGCGGGAGACGAGGGGCCGGCCTTCTGGACCGGCAGCCTGGGTCAGATGAACGCCACCTTGGAGGCGTGCAAAGCTCGCCTTCCGGTAGCCGATGACGGAGCTGAGCGCAATGGGGTCCTGCAAGCGATCCGCCAGCAACAGGGGATTCTGGACGCGGTGATCGGGGCGATCCACTCCTACGTTGCGGATCGATATCAGGAGCTGCGTTTTGGCTCTGCCGTGGAGTCCGCTTTCGAGGTGGTGCGGCGCCAAGTCGACTCGTCGGTCGGAGAAATCGTGCCGGGCGCGCTCCCGATGCTCAGCGCCGCGTTCGAGAACGCGACCTCGGCCAACCCAGAGGACTGGGCGAACGCGGCAGGCACGTGCCGGCGCCTACTCAAGGCGGTCGCGGACGAGCTGCGTCCACCAGGTGCGGACGTCGGCGGACGCAAGATGGGCGACGGCAACTACATCAACCGCCTCGTGGACTGGATCGCCACCAATTCCGAAAGCGAGACGACCGCCAACCTGGTGACGGCCGATCTCGACGATCTCGGAAGGCGCCTGGACGCAGCAGACGGAGCTGGTCAGAAAGGCGCTCACGCCACCGTTGGCCGTTTCGAGGCTTCCCGCTTCATCACCGGCACCTATCTGGTGCTCGGAGACGTGCTGCAGCTCGCGCCGCCTGCTCCGGCCGAGGTCCCGTCCGATCCCGTGGAGTCAGACGGGACGGGCGATCCGCCCCGCCCTGAAGCCGACCTGGTCGAGCCGGCTCAGCCGGATCCCTAGATGAAGTACATCCCGCTGCCGGCCTCTTCGGCCTCGCGGCGGGCGACTTCGGCGATCGTGGTCTGGCCGAAGACCTTGCGCAGGGCGGTGACGCCCTCGGCCCAGATGCCGCCCGCCTCGTCCGCCTCCTGGCCGACTTTGCCGTCGAGGGTCTGGACGACTTCGAGCACGGTGATCTCTTCGGCGGGGCGCGAGAGGGTGTAGCCGCCGCGCATCCCGCGGTGGCTCGTCAGCAGGCCGGCGCGGCGCAGGGTCGAGAAAAGCTGCTCGAGGAACTGCTCGGGAATGTCGCGGCGCTCGGCCAGCTCCTTGATCGGCACCGGCCGATCTCCGGAACGTGCGAGCTCCGCCAGGGCGACCACTGCGTAGCGGGACTTAGAGGTGATCGAGATCAAGGAACCCTTTCTACCGCACCCTCCCGGGCTGGGCTAGGATCGGAGTCGAAGGGGCGGCGGGATATGAGACGGCGCCCAACCTGACTCACCGATCGGATTCAGCCCTGAGCGAACGCCCCCAGTGTCTGGTGATCGACGATCACCCCCTCGTCCGGCTCGGAGTCCGGGGCGTGCTCGAGGACGCATTCGAGGTGCACGAGACGCGCAGCCGCGAGGAAGGCGTCGACCTGGTCCGGGACATCGGCGACTTCGACGTAGCGATCGTCGACATGCGCTGGCGGCAGAACGGGATCTCGGCTTCGATCAGCGGGCAGGAGGCGATCCGCCGGCTGCGGCGTAACGCCCCCTCGCTAGGAATCGTCGCCCACGGCGAGCGTCCCGAGCGCCACATCGCCTCCGCCGCCATGCACGCCGGCGCCAGCGCCTATGTGGCGCGGACGACCGGCCCCGAGCAGCTACGCAAGGCGGTAGACGCCGCCGCGGCACAGGAGAGCTTCGTCGACCCCACGGTGCCGCCCAAAGGCAGCCGCGGCAAGCTGACCCGGCGCCAGCGCCAGATCCTGCAGCTGCTGGCAAACGGCGAGTCGACCACCGTCGCCGCCCGCGAACTAGATCTGAGCGAAGAGACGGTGAAGACCCACATCAAGACGGCTCTGGCCCGGCTCGAAGCGCGCAACCGCACGCACGCGGTCTCGATCGCCCTGCGCGAATGCCTGATCGACTGAGGCCGCGGCGCCGCTAGATCCAGCCGCGGTCGCGGGCGGTGAGGACTGCCTGGGCACGATCGACGGCGCCGATCTTCCCGTAGACGTTGTGCAGGTGAGTGCGGATGGTCGAGACCGAGAGCTGCATTTCGCTCGCGATCTGCTTGTAGACCATGCCCTCGGAGAGGTGGCGAAGAACATCCAGCTCGCGGGCCGAGAGCGGGCAGGGCTCGCTGATCCGCGAAGCGTCCTGGCGCGGCAGCGGCATCTCGTAGAGCAGGTCGCGCAGAGCCTCCGGCCCGAGGCCGCACCGCTCGGCGCTGGCGCGCAGTCGTTCGGGCGAGATCGCCTCGCCTTGCGAGTAGTGGGCGACCATGTCGGCGGTGGCGACCATCGCCGCCAGGCCCTCGGCGTCGTCGGCGTGGTGGCGCTCGATCGCGACCGCGATCCGCTGCGGCAGGTTCCAGCGCCGGGCGAGCACGCCGCCGACCAGGGTGTGGTCGATGCCGAGCTGCTCGCGTTCGTCCCGCAGCCGCTGCTCGGGCGTGCGCGAGATCGCGTCGAAGTAGACCTTGTAACCGGGATGCAGGCGGGAGATGACCAGCCGGCCGACGTCGTGGAGGAGCGCCGCGACGGCGAGCTCGTCCCGTTCGACCCAGCCGACGACGCGGCCGATCTGGTTCGCGGCGCGCTGGGTGGCGAGCGCGTGAACGCGGAAGCGCTCCGGCTTCAGCTCCCAGCCGCCGTTGGACTCGAAGAAGTCGAAGCTCGGCGCAGTCCCGGCCAGGGCCAGCACGCCGGAGGGCTTCAGCACTTCGACGGCCTCAGGAATGCCGCCAACCCCGCCGGCGACGACGCCGCTGCGGTTGGCAAAGCGAAGGACGGAGATCGAGAGGGCGACGTCGGACTCGACCGCTTCGATCAGCTCGCCGATGCGAGCGGTGTCGGCGGTGGCTGCGGCGATCACGCGCTCGCGCGACTCGATCAGGACGGGGAAGCGCTCGACGGCCTCAAACGCCTCGGCGAGACGGCTGCCCGGTGCGGCGTTGCCGCGTGAGCCGTTGCTGCCGGAGCGGACCTCGTGCGCCTCGACTTTGCCGTTGGCCGGAGTGGCGTGAGCTTGGGGGGTTGTAGCGCCCATCGCGCTCCCCATCGGCAGATGAAGACGTTTGGTTTAGCCGAAAGTACCCGCGCAATAGCGGGTGAGCTAGATCATCCGTCCGCTTTTCGGTCCGAAAGCCGCTCCGCCGCCGTATTCAACCGCTTCAGGGACTCTTCGCGACCGAGCGCCGCCAGCGACTCGAAGATTCCCGGCGAGACCGAGGTGCCCGTGATCGCGACTCGGATCGGCTGGTAGAGCCTCCCGGGCTTGACCTCGAAGCGATCGAGCAACGGCGCCAAGCCGATCTCGATCGGCTCCGGCTCGAACGGCTCGACACCCGCGAGCGTTTCCGCTGCTGCCTCCAGCAGCTCCCCGCTCCCGTCTTTCATCACCTTCTTCCAAGCTTGCGGATCGTCGATCGGGTCCTCGAAGAGGAAGCGGATCAGCGGCCAGACCTCCTCCAGGGTCTGCGCTTTCTCCCGGGCGATCGCACAGGCGGCGCGCAGCTTCTCGTCGCCCTCGCGCCCGAGGTGGCGGGCGACCGCGGCCGTGTACTCGTCGAGCGGCAGCTCGCGCATGAAGCGCCCGTTGAGCCAGCGCAGCTTCTTCTCGTCGAAGATCGCCGCCGATTTGCCGACGTCCTCGACCCGGAAGCGGCGGACGAGCTCCTCGGTCGGCATCAGCGTCGTGTCGTCGTCGGTCCCCCAGCCCAGCAACGCGAGGTAGTTGCGCACCGCCGCCGGCAGGTAGCCGGCATCGCGCAGCTCCTGGACCGAGGCGGCCCCGTGGCGCTTGGAGAGCTTCTTGCCGTCGGGGCCGTGCAAAAGCGGCAGGTGGGCGTAGCGAGGCGGCTCGTGGCCGAGGGCGGCGAGCACGAGCAGCTGCTTCGGGGTGTTGGAGAGGTGGTCGTCGCCGCGCACCACCTCGGTT
>Ga0196962_10000224_pt1 | contig 28607 bp, 28 predicted proteins | sample S3v_20metaG_FD_183186 | JGI IMG/M metagenome (GOLD analysis project Ga0196962, IMG submission 183186) | Soil microbial communities from Anza Borrego desert, Southern California, United States - S3+v_20 | ecosystem: Environmental > Terrestrial > Soil > Desert | place: USA: California | collected...
GTATCTGGAGGAGGATGTGCGCCAGTCTATCGCTCGAATCCAGGCGAGCCCGTTCATCTTGCACAAGGAGAGCGTACGCGGCTTCATCTACGAGGTAGAGACTGGAAGATTGCGCGAGGTCGACTAGCGTATTCTCGGGCCAACCACCATCCAACCTACGTTTTCATACAGTCTCGTGCAGGGGGTCTAACAGCGGGTAGTAGAAGGATTGAGTTCCTGCAACCCGCGCCGTAAGCCCTCAACTATAAGCCTTCAGCTCTTTGTTCTTGGCTGAACGCTTATAGCTTATCGCTGATAGCTCGTCGTGCATAAGGGTTGACCCTTTGCACGACGCTGTAAGGGCTTCACACGGAAGAGCGCACCGCCTCGAGCATGGTCTCCACGGCTTCATTTCTGCTCAAGCCGCTCTTTCGCTCGAGCGAACGCCAGGTGTGAAAGTCGAGTGCCAAAGCGAGCGTCGCGAGTAGGCGCCCTTTCTCTTTACCGCGAACCTCCCAGCCCTCGGCGAGCAGGTCGCGCAACGCTTCGAGGTAGGGCACGACCGAACCCTCGAGCAGAGCAGCGAGCTCGGGCATAGTCTGGGCGTCGCGCAGGACGTTCGCCCTCATCGGCTCGGTGCGGGCGTAGAAGCCGTAGAGCTCAGTCAATGCTTTCCGAAACCTTACTTGCGGGTCGCTGATCCATGCCCAGGGCGTCGGATCCGGCGCCGGATGCCGCTCGGTCCAGCTTCTCGAACATGCCCTGAGAAGATCGGTAACGTCAGGGAAGTGGTTGTAGACGGTCAACCTGTTCACCCCAGCGCGCCGGGCTATCTCGCTTATTGTGGTGCCGGCGGGTCCCCGCGTGCGGTGTAGCTCGACCGTGGCCTCTACGATCCGGCGCCGCGTCTCCCGTTGGCGCTCGGCCCGCTTCTTCATCTCGTACTTGCGTTTTTCGGCCATTTCAATAAACACTATATCAAATGATCTTGACAAAGGGATCAGATAGGTGTATGGTGCCGACAATTCGGTAAACATAGTGTTTATTGAACTTAGGAGAGGAGATCGTTCGTGAGCGAATTGGTAAACCGGCGAGCGCGCAGGGTGCTCTCGCCGGATGAGGGCGAGACGGTGTGGCTCCGTAAGCTTGGCATAAGGTTCATGATCGGAGGAGAGGAGACCCACGGTACCTTCGCGCTCGTCGAGCACCCGATCGGGCCGCGAGCCCTCGCTGCGCCGATGCACACCCATGAGCGTGAGGATGAGTACACCTATGTGCTGGAGGGAGATCGGCGTCCAGATAGGTGAGGAGGTACTCGTTGCCAGGCCCGGGGATCTGGTCTTCAAGCCAAGAGGTGTGCCACACGCCTTCTGGAACGCGGCTGATGAGCCGGCACGCGCGCTCGAGATCATCTCCCCTGCGGGCTTCGAGCGCTACTTCGCGGAGCTTGCTCCTCTGTTCCCTCCTGCCAACAGGGGTCCACTCGACGTGGAAGCGGTAGGCGCTGTGAGGGAGAAGTACGGCCTCGAGATGGATATGGGCTCTATCCCCGTGCTCGCCGAACGCCACGGCCTTACGATCGACGCGCCACCGCCTTCCGAGAGCCTTACCCCGCCAAGCGGTGCACGGGAGTAGCGAAACGCTCGTGCACTGATCTACGGGTCGGAGCAGTCGCGGCGGTAGCCGCAGTTGGGACAGATGAGCTTGCAATGGAGGCCGTACATCTCTGTGCCACAGACCTCACAGTACTCTCCCGAAGGTTTCAGGGCCTCCGTGGGTTGCACCTGTTGCGCGCTCTCCTCGTCCATGTTCCGTAGTATACGGCGCGTCTTTGACACCGGCGACGCGCTAGCTGGAGGGCTCTCTGTTCCTCTGGGAGGAAGCGGTCTGGATCATCCTGCCGATGCGGTCGGCGCTGAGCGTCTTTAGCGAGCTGTAGGAGAGGACCTTCTGCACCTGGCGCAGGGAGGTGCCCAGCGCCCTCGTCAGAACCTGCAGCGTCGTCAGACTCTGCTGCAACTCGGAGATCTGGATAGGAAGCTCCGTGGCGCGGGCGTCGAGGGCGGAGAGGCTGATCTCCAACTCGTCGGTTCGTGCAGAGAGGCGGGCGACCTCGTCCGTAACCTCCTCCTGGAAGGCCGCGCGGGTGCGCCGAAAGCTCAGGTAAGCCCCGAGCGCCCGGAAGGCCGTCACCGCAGAGATCAGGGCCCCCAGAAGTATCAGGATCAGAAGAAGCGTATACATGTCCAGGGCAACCGTACCACGGCGCTCCCCGCCTTTACAAACTCTAGGCCGGTGTTAAAATCCCACCTGCGACGCGGGGTGGAGCAGTCTGGTAGCTCGTCGGGCTCATAACCCGAAGGTCGCAGGTTCAAATCCTGCCCCCGCTACTTCTCCGAGGCCCCGCCCCGCGGGGTTAATCTTTCCTGGATATGTCCCGAGAGTCTGCACCTGACATGCGCGTGAGAACGTGCGGAGTTTAGGATCTGGGACGGCAGGGTAGGCAGCTTAGTTAACTGTGCGTGGTGACGCACAGAACTCACATCTGGTGGAAAGAATGGATCGGAAAGGACGGGCATGAGCGAAGGAAGCGGCGGCAGCCCACTGAAGGGTGAGATGGGCAGCACTACGATCAGCAGCACGGTGGTCTCCCAGATAGCGGGCATCGCGGCGCAGGAGGTAGAGAACGCGCAGATGGGCGGCGGCGCCTCCGCGGCCGTCGGTGGGATCCTGCAGAGCGTGACCGGTAGCGTCACGGGCGGCTCTAGCGGGGGGAACTACACCAGGGGCGTGAGCGTCGAGGTCGGCGAGGAAGAGGCCGCCGTGGACCTGAACATGACCGTAGACTACGGCCAGTCGATACCCCGTGTCACAGAGGCCGCGCGCAGAAATGTGATCAACCGCGTAGAGAACCTCACCGGCCTGCGTGTGACCGAGGTGAACATACTGGTCAACGATGTCCAGGTCCCCGAACAGCAGCCGGCGCTGGAGCAATAGGAGCAGACGGAGTAGCCGGCCAGAGTTAGAGGACAACTCCTGAATACGGAGGACCGGGGCGCCACGCTCCGGTCCTTTCTTTTGCGAGCCCTTGTACTTCTCTAAACTATCTGCATGGGATCCGTGAGTTTCCCGGATAAGGTGCATGGGACTGCGGAGCGTTACGGCATGGATCTCCGTCGCCCGCTCGCGCTGGTCTCCGGCGGCCCCGACTCGGTGGCGCTGCTGCGGGTAGTCGTCTCGCTCGGCGGCGAACCCGTGGTGCTGCACGTGGACCACGGTCTGCGCGGAGAAGAGTCACACGAGGACGCGGAGTTCGTCGGCGCACTGTGCCGCAACTTGAACGTGCGCCACGAGGTGCGGTGGATCAGTCTCGACGGTAGTTCCAACCTCCAGGAACGGGCGCGTGACGAGAGGTACAGGCTCGCCGAAGTGGTGGCCGCCGGGATGGGCCTTGGTGTCATAGCGACGGGTCACACCGCCGACGACGTGGCTGAGACCGTGCTTATGAACCTGGCGCGGGGCACGGGCCTGCGCGGGCTCGCCGGCATCCCGCCCGTGCGGGGTAAGGTGCAGCGTCCCCTTATCGGGTGCACGCGCAGTGAGATCCTGGATTACCTGAGAGAGATAGACCAGCCCTATCGTACGGACCCTACGAACCTGACCGGCAAGTACGCCCGCAACCGCGTCCGTCTCGAAGTCCTCCCCGTACTGGAGGAGCTCTATCCGGCGGCGACAGGCAACATCGCGCGCGCCGCCTCGCTCATCCGCGAGGACCTCGAATTGCTCGAAGAGCTTGCGAGCGGAACCTTACAGTTGAGGGGAGAGGAGGTGGTCTTGCCCCTTTCCGAGCTCATGAACTTGCGGCCTGCGCTCCGGCGCCACGCCGTGCGCCTGGCATACGCGACCGTGGTCCCGGATAACGCGCCGCTACCGTCCAATCTCATCGAAGCGGTGCTCGAGCTTCTGGAAGGCGGTGAGGGTACACGGACGCTGGACCTGCCGGGTGGGGTGGTCGCCTCGGGTCGCCCCGGAGAGGAGCTCGCATTCTACAAGGGGCGGCGGTCGATGGTCTCGGGGCGAGAGGAGATCAAGGCCGGGGAGGCGGTGGTGTTCGGGGGGTGGAGGATCACGGCGCGGGAGATCTCTGGCTACGATCCCTCGGATGCGGCGCGCCCCGAGGTTGCCTACCTCGATGCCGGAAATGGGCCTTACCAGGTGCGGATGGCGCGGGAGGGGGATATCATCCGGCCGTTGGGCCTCGGTGGGACCAAGAACGTTTTCAGGGCGATGATGGACAGGAAGGTACCGAGCGACCTCAGGCGCGGGATGCCCGTGGTTGTTGACGGGCGGGACGAGGTCGCCTGGATAGTGCTCGGAGAGCTCGACGAGCGGTACAAGGTGGATGCGAGGACGGAGAAGATACTCAGGTTGGAGGTGGCAAGAATCTCGTGAGTATGTCCAGTATGATGCCCGACGTGAAAGAGGTCCTCATAACCTCTCGGGAGATCGAGGAGAAGGTGCGTGAGATCGGGGCGCGCATCACCGAGGACTACTGGGGCGAGAATCCGCTCCTGATCGGTGTCTTGCGCGGCGCGGTCGTGGTGATGAGCGACCTCATGCGCAACATAGACCTGAAGTGTGAGCTGGATTTCATGGACATAAGCTCCTACGGCAGTGGCACCTCATCGAGCGGCGTCGTCCGCATCCTCAAGGACCTCGAAGAGGACATCACAGACCGTCATGTCCTGATCGTAGAGGACATTATAGACACGGGTCTGACGCTCTCCTACCTGAGGCGTTCCCTGCTCGCCCGCAAGCCGGCCTCGCTCGAGATCTGCGCCCTCCTTTCCAAGCCGTCCAGGCGTCGTACGGACCTCGACGTCAGATACCTTGGCTTCGAAGTGCCCGACGAGTTCGTCGTCGGATACGGGCTCGACTACGCTGGGGCCTACCGCAACCTCCCCGACATCTGCATCCTCAAGCCCGAGGTCTTCGCGACCGGCTGAGAGAACGAGCGTCCTATTCAGTGCGCAGGTAGTATAATTCCCATGTCCTAGACGCACTTCACGGAAGGTAAGAAGCTTTGGGCAGAATCTTGAGAAGCGGCGGGCTGCTGTACTTCGTCATCCTCATAGTCTTGGCCGTGGTCCTCGTAAACATGCTGAGCAAGGGCAACCCCGACGTGGCCGAGCTCAATTCCCAGCAGTGGAATCAGGCGGTACAGAACAGGACTTTCGACACCAGCCTCGAAAAGACCAACGAGAACTACCTGACGATCTACGACGAAGATCAGACGGTAAGGGGTCAACTGAATACCGATTCTGGAAGCACGAAGGAATTCGAGTACTCCTACACGCAGATGACCGACGTGGCGAGCCAGCTCGACAAGGCGGATGTGCCCTATTCGGTGGACCCGCAGAACACGGGCTTCTGGCTCACCCTGCTCGGCACCCTGGCACCGATCCTGCTTATCGTGTTGTTCTTCATCCTGTTCATGAGCTCCATGCAGGGCGGCGGGAACAGGGTCATGAGCTTCGGCAAGAGCCGGGCCCGTAGGATGACCAAAGACCAGCCCAAGGTCACCTTCTCCGACGTCGCCGGGGCCGACGAGGCCGTACAGGAACTCACCGAGATCAAGGAGTTCCTCGAGGCGCCCCAGAAGTTCCAGAAGCTCGGCGCCCGCATACCCAAAGGCGCGCTCCTCGTCGGTCCCCCGGGGACGGGCAAGACGCTCCTCGCCCGCGCCGTCGCCGGCGAGGCCGGTGTGCCCTTCTTCTCCATCTCCGGCTCGGACTTCGTCGAGATGTTCGTCGGCGTCGGCGCCAGCCGCGTGCGCGACCTCTTCGAGCAGGCCAAGCAGAACTCGCCCTGCATCATCTTCATGGACGAGATCGACGCCGTAGGTAGGCAGCGCGGCGCGGGCCTGGGAGGCGGCCACGACGAGCGCGAGCAGACCCTGAACCAGCTCCTCGTCGAGATGGACGGCTTCGACTCGAAGAGCGGGATCATCATGCTCGCCGCCACCAACCGCGCGGACATCCTCGACCCCGCGCTCCTCAGGCCGGGCCGTTTCGACCGCCAGATCGTGGTCGACAGGCCGGACCTCCCCGGGAGGGAGAAGATCCTCAGGGTGCACACCCGCGGCAAGCCCCTTGGCCCGGACGTAGAGGTCGGCACGCTCGCCAGGGGGACCCCTGGCTTCACCGGCGCCGATTTGGCCAACCTCGTCAACGAGGCCGCGCTCCTTGCGGCGCGTCACGACAAGAACCAGATCGACATGTCCGAGATGGAAGAGGCCATAGACCGCGTGATCGCCGGTCCCGAGCGGAAGACGCGCCTTATCTCCGACAAGGAGAAGGAGATCACCGCCTACCACGAGGGCGGGCACGCCATCGTCGGCGCGCTCCTTCCCGATGCCGACCCGGTGCACAAGATCACCATCATCCCTAGAGGCCAGGCGCTGGGCGTAACCATGAGCCTGCCTACGGAAGACCGCTTTATGATGAGCCGCGGCCAGCTCATGGCGCAGCTCGCCATGATGCTCGGCGGGCGGGCCGCCGAAAGGGTGGTCTTCGATGAGATCACCACTGGCGCCTCCAACGACCTCGAACGGGTAACCCAGACCGCCAGGCAGATGGTCACCCGCTTCGGGATGAGCGAGAAGCTCGGGCCCATGGCGCTAGGCCACCAGCAGGGGCAGGTCTTTATGGGACGCGACTTCAACAACCAGCCGGATTACTCGGACGAGATCGCCTTCCAGATAGACAAGGAGATCCGCAGGATCGTCGACGAGTCCTACGACACGGCCGAGGACGTACTGGTTCGTAACAGGGAGCTGCTGGACAAGCTCTCGGCCGAGCTGATCGAGTACGAGACTGTAGACGCCAATCACCTGAAGCGCCTGATCGAGGAGTACGCCGTGGATAGCATCTCACCGAACGGTGCCGTCCCCGACTCCGACGGCCGCTACAGGGGTCGCTACCAGGACTAGATGGGCCGCACGGCCCGGAACACAGACGGGGCCGGGACCCTAACGACGGGTCCCGGCCCCGTCGTCGTCGGCATCCTGAACGTCACCCCCGACTCCTTCTCCGACGGTGGGGACTTCCTCGACCCGGAAGCCGCTGCCCGGCGCGCCGCTTCCATGCTCGACGAAGGGGCCGGCATGCTGGACGTCGGTGGAGAGTCCACGCGCCCCGGCTCGGACCCTGTCTCGCAGGAGGAAGAGATGAGGCGCGTAATCCCCGTTATCGGGGGGATCCTCGCCGCGCGTCCCGAAGCGGTGATCTCGGTCGACACCTATCGGTCAGGCACCGCCGCGGCAGCCCTCGAAGCCGGCGCACGCCTCGTCAACGACGTCACCGCGCTCCGCGGCGACCCCAGCATGGCCTCCGTGGTAGGGGAGGCCGGATGCCCGGTTATCCTGATGCACATGCAAGGCGAGCCGAAGACCATGCAGAAGGAGCCCCACTACGAGGATGTGGTGCGCGAGGTCAGGGATTTCCTCGCTGAGAGGGCCGGGTACGCCGTCGATGCAGGCGTCCGACCCGAGAACATAATCGTCGATCCAGGCATCGGCTTCGGGAAGAACCTCCAGCATAATCTGGATCTCCTCAACAACCTGGACGCGATCGTAGATCTGGGTTTCCCAGTCCTGATCGGGGCCTCGCGCAAGCGCTTTATAGAGGGGATTACGGGCGTGCAAGAGGCGAGAAACCGCGTCCCCGGCACGGTCGCCACAACGGTGCTCGCCTACGAACGGGGCGCGACCTTCTTCCGGGTGCACGACGTGCGCGCCAACCGCGAAGCGCTCGCCGTCGCCGAAGCCGTGCTCGACACCTCCCGCCGGTGAGCAAGGTCTTCCTGAGCCTCGGCAGCAACCTGGGCGACCGTCTGGCCCACCTCAGGGCCGTGGTCGCCGCCCTCGGTCGGGGTCCTCGCATGAGGGTCGCGGGTATATCGAAGGTCTACGAGACGGTACCGGTCGAGGTCGAAGAAGAGCAGCCAGACTACCTGAATTGCGTGGTCGAACTGGAGTGTGGTGTCCCCGCCATCGAGTTGCTTCGCTATTGCCAGGGGATCGAGGCCGCGCTCGGCAGGGAGCGCGCCGAAGCCGGCGAGAAGGCCCCACGCACCGCGGATATAGACGTACTGCTGTTCGGAGAGGAGACCATTGTGGAACCCGATCTTCGGGTGCCGCACACGGGGGTGACGCGTGCCTTCAATCTCAGGGGCCTCGCGGACCTGGATGCCAATCTGTATATTCCACAGCGCGGAACGGTCGGTGAACTGCTAGAAAGTTCGGAAGAAGGAGGCATCCTGAAGTTCGGGGAGGCTGAAGAGCTTTGTTGATGGCCGTGGACGTGGGCAATACGCAGACCGTCCTCGGGCTCATCGATGACGGGGAGACGCGGGGACAGTGGCGTATCGCCACGGAGGCTCATAGGACGGCCGACGAGCTCGCCGTCTTCTTCGCAGGCCTTCTCGCGCTCGAAGGTCTTGGCCCCAACGAGGTGAGCGCCATGATCGTCTCCAGCGTCGTGCCCGGTCTCACCCGTTCCTACCGCAACCTCGCCTCCGGAGTCTTCGGGGTACCCTACTACGGGGTGACCTCGGAGATGGAGACAGGCCTCGACAACCGCTACGACGACCCTGAGCAGGTTGGGGCAGACAGGATCGTCAACGCTGTGGGGGCAGGTAGGCACTACGGGTTCCCCGCGATCATCGTCGATATAGGGACGGCGACCACCGTCGAGGCTGTGGACGGCGAAGCATGCTACCTGGGAGGCGCTATACTGACGGGCCTCTACGTCTCCCTGGATGCGCTCGTCTCCAAAACGGCCAAGCTCCCCAGCGTTGACCTCGAAGAAGAACCACCCAGGGTCATAGCCACCAATACCCCAGACTCCATCCGCAGCGGTTTCATCTACGGCTACGCCGGCGCCGTCGACGCCCTGATCCGAAGGTCCCGTGACGAGCTGGGCGAGGACGGCGTCAGGGTAATCGCCACAGGAGGTCCCGCCGGGGTCATCGTGCCCTACTGCCGTGAGATACAGGAGTTCGACCCCGACCTCACCCTGAAGGGCCTCTACGCCCTCTACGAGATGAACGCGTGAATAGCACTTCAGCACGCCGCCAGGCTTCGCCAGGCGGCTTGTCAGCATTTCAGCTTTCGCCTGCGCAACCCCTGGCTGACATGCTGAAAGGCGGCGGAGCCGCCGTGCTGACAAGTGGAGGCCGAAGGCCGGAGCGTGCTGACAGGCTGAAACGCTGCCCGCGGGCAGCGTCTCATTGACACCCCCGGCACCCGCCCTTATAATCTCGCGGCTTATGACCGATAGGAACCAGGAGCTCGTCACCCCCGAAGGTCTCGAGAAGCTCCAGCAGGAACTCGCATACCTTACCGAGACGCGCCGCAAAGAGGTCGCCGACCGCATCCGCCAGGCCCGTGAATTCGGGGACATCTCCGAGAATTCCGAGTACGACGAGGCGAAGAACGAACAGGGCTTGTTGGAGCGCCGGATCGGTGAGCTCCAGCGCAGGGTACGCAACGTGAAGGTGGTCGACCCTTCGGAAGTCGGTGAAGACGAGGTAGATCTGGGGACCACGGTGACCCTCAGGGTCGTCGGCAGGGAGGGACAGGAGCGGACGTTCCAGATCGTCGGTGCCAACGAGTCCGACCCGACGAGCGGGAAGCTCAGCCACGCCTCCCCGGTGGGCCGGGCCGTGCTCAAGAGGAAGGTGGGGGAGAAGGTTATGGTCTCTACCCCCCGCGGCGCGACGGAGTACGAGATCGTCAACGTCGAGGCGGCCAGCTAGGGCGCCGGGAGCGCACGACGCCCCGCTTCTCCAAAGTTCCGACCACCGAACCCTATTGGAGTACCGCATGAGCGAGACCGGTAGGTCGACCGGCATTCACATACCCGGGTGGGCCGAGAGGGTCGCCGATTCTCTTGGCGAGGGGCCGCACGTGGTCGTGAGCGGCATCAGCGTCTCGGGCAACATCCACGCCGGCAATCTGCGCGAGGTCCTCGTCGCAGAGGCGGTCGCGAACGCTCTGCGGCAACGCGGTGAGGAGGTCCGTTTCATCTTTCACGCGGACACGATCGACCCGCTGCGCAAGATAGCCCCTGGCATCCCCAGGAGCTACGAGGAATACATCGGCCACAGCCTCTCGCACATACCTGACCCCGAAGGCTGCCACGTCTCCTACGCCGAGCATTTTCTCGTGCCCTTCGAAGAGGCGCTCTCCGAGATGGAGATGGATATAGAGGTGCTCCGCTCGCACGAGCTGTACGAGCGGGGCCTCTACACCGGGGTTACCGGCGAGGCCCTCGAAAACACAGACGAGTTGCGCGGGATAATTCAGCAGGTCACGAATCGAAAGATGCCCGAGAACTGGTCGCCTTATTTGCCCCGTGCGGAATCGGGGAAGCTTACCGGGAACCTGGTGCTCTCCCATGTGCCGGAGCAGACCAGCGTCGTCTTCGCGGATGAGGACGGCCGGGAGGACAGCGCGGATTACTCCAGAGGCGAGGGCAAGCTGGGTTGGCGGGTCGAGCTCGCGGCCAGGTGGAAGGCCCTCGGGGTTACCTTCGAGCCTTTTGGTAAAGACCACACCAGTCGCGGCGGCTCGACAGACACCGCAGACCGCATGGCAAGGGAGGTCTTCGACTACCCCGTCCCTGGCCGCTACGAGTACGAGTGGATAGGGCTCAAGGGTCGTGGGGACATGAGCAGCTCGCGGGGTATCGTGCTACTGCCGAACGATCTCCTGAGGATAATGCCACCCGGCGCCGTGCGGCGCATCATCCTCGGCCGCGACCCCGCCCGACGCTTCGATATCGACCTGGAGGGCGGCTTCCCGCGCTTTATGGACGAGTACCGCGCAGAAGTAGGAGAACCCTACGTCCCCTTCACCCATCTGGTCACCGTCGCCCAGACCGTCGGCGAAGACACGGAGGCCGCCGCGCAGATGCTGCGGCGTGGCGGGTACGAGGAGGCGGTCACCGACGGGTTGGCGGATGACCTCTACTACGCCCGCAACTGGGCCGCGGAGTGGGCCCCCGAGTCGATGCGGCTGGGATTGCTCGACCCGTCCGAGGCGGAGGAGGCTGCCGCGGCGCTCGACGACGAGCAGCGCGCGTACCTGCGTGAAGTCTCGGAGAAGCTCGGGCCAGAGATGGATGGAGAGGCCATCCAGGACGTGCTGTACTCCACCGCCATCGAGCGCGGGCTCAAGCCCAAGAGGGCGTTCGCCGCCGTCTACAGTGTGTTACTAGGCAAGACCAGCGGGCCCAAAGCCGGCCCTTTCATCGCCGGGTTGACCCTGGATCAGGTCAGCCAGAGGTTCTCGGTGTAAGACGAGACACCACATCGGCTGGAAGGCGACGATAGACTGTTGTATGGCGCAACAGGAGGTCGATCCGGTCCACCGCGACACGATGTATAGCGCTTAGAGCGTAAAGCTCCAGGCTGGTACCGAAATACAGGCCCAACGGTTGTATACTTCAGGTTAGCCGGCACGAGCTAGAGAGGAGCTCAAGAGAGAGGCGCACGTTATTTCGAAAGGCAGATTTTTAGAGATGTGTAATCCGTCCATGTTCGATACTCGTATACAGATACAGACCGTTATGATCCCGGATGCCGTGAAGGACCCTCGAAGCAGAGGAGATTCCCGCTAATGTTCGAACGTTTCACGGAGCGGGCCCGCAAAGTCGTGGTGCTCGCACAGGATGAGGCCCGTCATTTCAACCACAACTACATCGGCACCGAGCACCTGCTCCTCGGTCTCCTTCGTGAGGACGAGGGCGTCGCTGCCCAGGCGCTCTACTCCCTGAACGTGGCCCTCGACGAGGTGCGCGAACAGGTCGAGAGCATCGTCGGCTACGGCGAGGAAGGCACGGGCGCGCAGGCGCCGTTTACGCCACGCTCCAAGAAGGTTCTGGAGCTCGCGCTCAGGGAGGCGCTGCAGCTAGGCCACAACTACATAGGCACCGAGCACATCCTTCTCGGCCTGGTCAGGGAGAGCGAGGGCGTCGCGGCCAGGGTTCTCTCCAACCTCGACGTCGACCCCGACAAGGTGAGGCGGGAGGTCGTAAGGAGGCTCGGCGGAGGGCGCAGCCGCAGCCGGGGCGGTGGCGAGGCCGGCGGAGGACGCGGGGTGGAGGCCAAGCGGCCCAAGACCCGCCAGCTCGACCAGTACGGCAGGAACCTCACGGCCTACGCCGAGGAGGACAAGCTCGACCCCGTCATCGGCAGGAGCCAGGAGATAGCGAGGATCATGCAGATCCTCGTCAGGCGTACCAAGAACAACCCCGTCATCATCGGTGAGCCCGGCGTCGGCAAGACCGCCATCGTCGAGGGGCTGGCCGAGGAGATCGCAGAGGGTAAGGTCCCGGAGATCCTTGGGGACAAAGAGGTCTACACGCTCGACCTCGGGGCGCTGGTCGCCGGCTCCAAGTACCGCGGTGAGTTCGAGGAACGCCTCAAGAAGATAATGAAGGAGATAACGGACCACGGCGACATCATCCTGTTTATCGATGAGATCCACAATCTCGTCGGAGCCGGGGCCGCCGAGGGCGCCATCGACGCCGCCTCCATCCTCAAGCCCGCGCTGGCGCGCGGTGAGATCCAGGTAATCGGCGCGACGACGATAGACGAGTACCGCAAGTACGTGGAGAAGGACAAGGCCCTGGAGCGCCGCTTCCAGACCATCCAGGTCGGCGAGCCTTCGGTCGAGGAGACCGAGCTCATCCTCAAGGGCCTGCGCGAGAAGTACGAGGCGCACCACAACATAGACATCACCGACGAGGCGCTTAAGGCCGCCTCGCAACTCGGCGACCGCTACATCGCGGACCGCTTCCTGCCCGACAAGGCCATCGACCTCGTCGACGAGGCCGCGTCCAAGATGAGGATAAAGACCATGTCCTCGCCGCCCTACTACAAGGAGATAGACGAAGAACTCGCCGCCGTGCGCTCCGAGAAGGAGGCCGCCATCGACGGCCAGGAGTTCGAGAAGGCCGCGCGCTTCAGGGACTCCGAGCGCAAGCTCGTCGCCCAGCGCCGCGAACTCGAGAAGGCCTGGCGGGAGGGCAAGATCGAGGAGAAGCGCGTCTCCATCGGCGAAAACGAGATCGCCGAGATCGTCTCCATGTGGACCGGCATCCCGGTCAAGAAGATGACCGAAGAAGAGTCAGCTCGCCTCCTCCAGATGGAGGACGCCCTGCACGGGCGCATCGTCGGGCAGAACGAGGCCATAAAAGCTGTTTCTCGTTCTATCCGCCGTACCTTCGCGGGTATAAAGGACCCGAACCGTCCTTCAGGGTCGTTCGTCTTCCTCGGTCCTACCGGAGTGGGCAAGACCGAGCTCGCGCGTACTCTCGCCGAGTACCTCTTCGGCAACCAGGACGCCATGATCCGGCTCGACATGTCCGAGTACATGGAGCGCCACACGGTGAGCCGCCTCGTCGGCTCGCCCCCCGGCTACGTCGGCTACGACGAGGGCGGGCAGCTCACCGAGCAGGTGCGGCGTCGTCCCTACTCGGTCGTCCTCTTCGACGAGATCGAGAAGGCCCACCCCGACGTCTTCAACATCATGTTGCAGATACTGGAGGACGGGCAGCTCACGGACGCGCAGGGCCGCACCGTGGACTTCAAGAACGTCGTCCTCATCATGACCTCCAACGTCGGGGCGCAGACCATAAACAAGACCAAGTCGCTCGGCTTCGGCTCCGATGACGCCGGTCTCTCCTACAAGGAGATGAAGGGCCGCGTCACGAGCGAGCTGCGCAAGATCTTCCGTCCCGAGCTTCTCAACAGGATCGATGAGATCATCGTCTTCCACAAGCTCGAGCGCGAGGACATGCGCCACATCATCGAGATCCAGATAAAGCGCCTCCGCCAGCAGCTCATCGAGCGTGACGTGACGATCGAGTTCACCGACGAGGCCCTGAACAAGCTCGCCGATGAGGGCTACGACCCGGCCTTCGGCGCGCGCCCCCTGAAGCGTGTGCTGCAGCGCATGATCGAAGACCCCATGAGCGAGATGATCCTGCGCGGCGAGGTGCCCAACGGCTGCAAGGTCATAATAGAGCCCAACGACAAGACCGCAGAAGAGATCAACGAGGAAGAGTCCATAGTCGACATCAAGGTCACCCAGCCAAAGGAGATCGTCAAGGTCGAATCTGAGTAGGGAAAACCAAGGATCTACATCGAGGCCGGGGCATTTTCACCCCCGGCCTCTTCATTGTTCCATCTGTGGACGTTCGACGAGTTATAGCGGCACCGTGATGGCCGCGACAACGAAGCAGACGAAGGCCACCGCAGATCCCAGCCCGCGGACCACGTTGGCGCGGAAGTACCTCGCGCGTGCCTCCCGCCAGTCTCGCGGTGGCGCATCGGCCTCCCAGCTCATGAAGATCCCGTAGACCGGCTCGGCGACGAAGCGCGAGGTGAGGACGGGGCCACACCAGAACGCGAGCAGGCCCAAGAGCGTCAGCAAAAAGGTGGGACTACCCGGATTCTCGCGCAGCATCACCACGGTGAATTCGGTGCTCGACAGGTCCCTTAGCGCCCTTTCGAAGTAGAACAACACGGTCATCATGAGCCCCGTAAAGAGCCCGGTGCATCCGGCCCGCTAAGCTCCTTCTCGGCCTCCTCCGCAAGCACCACGTAGAAGCCCAAGTGCCGTCGTCCGACCTCGGCCTCGTCCCCGGTTCCGTCTAGCTTCTCCCTGGCGTACTGCCGAACCTTCTCCAGCAGTCGGTAGCGGGCCTCCCCATCCTCTTCCCGCACCACCACCAGCGATTTGTCCACCAGGTGCGAGAGCAACTCCAGCACGTCATCGCGTTCGAGATTCTCTCCCGTGCATACCGACTCCGCAGCCTCCAACGTGAACTCGCCAGCGAACACCGAAAGGCGGCGGAACAAGACCCGCTCCTCCCGACCAAGCAGTTCGTGGCTCCATTCCATCGTCGCGTGCAGCGCCTGGTGGCGGGGCATCGCTGTCCTGCCGCCGTCCGTAAGCAGCCCGAAGCAGTCGTCCAGGCGCCCGGCGATCTGCTCCACCGACAACATCTTCGTCCTCGCCGCCGCCAGCTCCACGGCGAGCGGGATGCCGTCCAGTCGGTAGCAAACCTGGGCCACGGCTACCGCGTTCCGCTCCGTCAGAGCGAACGACGGCTTGACCGCCGCCGCCCTCTCGATGAAGAGGCGGGCCGATTCGTACCGGGGCAAGCTCGCGACCTCCGGCAGGCGCCGCAGGTCGGGCAGGGAGAGCGAGGGGACCGGCCAGGCGACCTCGCCGGTTATCCCAAGGGCCTCCCGGCTCGTCCCAAGGATGCGCAGCCCCGGGCACGAACGCAGCAGCGCGTCGACGAGGTCGGCGCAGGCGCCGATGAGATGCTCGCAGTTATCCAAGACCACCAGCGCCCTCTTGTGGCGCAGGTACCCCGAGAGGGACCCGCTCAGCGGGCGTCCCGACTGCTGGCGCACGCCCAGAGCGGAGGCCACAGCCTGGGGCACGAGAGAAGGGTCCGCCAACGGCGCCAGCTCCACCAGCCACACACCATCCTCGAACATCCCTTCCAGCTCTCCCGCGGCCGCCAAAGCCAGCCTCGTCTTGCCGCACCCGCCCGAGCCGGTGAGCGTCAGCAGGCGGGTCTCCTTCAGCAGCCGCCCTACCTCGGCCAGCTCCTTCTCACGTCCGACGAAGCTAGAGAGCTGAAGAGGCAGGTTGTTGGGCGGGCGCTCATCCCGATGCCCGCCGGGTACGGCGACCAGCCGGCCGCTACTGTTCCCTCGTACTTCACGGGGGGAATGCGTCGCTCCGGGCATTGGATTTGCTCCTAAAGTTACTTCGTGCTGGTTGGGGAAGTGTAGCCGCTAGGCGGCCCAACTTGAAGAGTATTCCCTTCGATCGCTGCAAAGCTGTGCGTCTCCGGCAAGTTCGGCGCACTCACCCCTCGATACTCGACACGTCTTGATCTGATTCAGGGAATAAAAAACAGAAAGGAGGGAATAGGAGGGTTAGTAGGCCGCAACCGAAACCCCGCGTCCGACCGCAGCGGATCGCGAAGCGCGGCTGGGAGAGACTATGAACGTCGAAGCAGTCGAGGTGGAATACGTGCCCGGTCCTGACGAGTACATAGGGTGAGGGGTGTGAATCTCCCTCTAGCAGGGATAATCGTCGTCTCCCTGGAGCAGGCGGTCGCAGCCCCATTCGCCACCCGCCAGCTCGCGGATCTCGGCGCGAGGGTCATAAAAGTCGAGCGCCCCGGCGTCGGGGACTTCGCCCGGGGCTACGATGAAACGGTCATGGGCATGTCCAGCCACTTCGTCTGGCTCAACCGCTCCAAAGAGTCATTAGCGCTAGATCTTCGGCAAGAGGAGGCCAAAGAGATCCTGCACCGGCTCGTGGCCGGGTCCGACGTCTTCGTCCAGAACCTGGCCCCCGGCTCGGCCGGACGCCTCGGCTTCGGCGCCGTAGAGTTGAGGGAAGAGCACCCGCGGCTGGTGTACTGCTCCATCTCCGGCTACGGCGAAGACGGGCCTTACACGAAGAAGAAGGCCTACGACCTGCTCGTGCAGTGCGAGGCTGGACTGGTCTCCATAACGGGTACTCCTGAAACGCCATCCAAGGTCGGCATCTCCGCCGCCGACATCGCCGCAGGGATGTACGCCTACTCCGGCATCCTCTCCGCCCTCTTCAGACGCGAGAGGACGGGCGAGGGAGCGACCATCGAGGTCTCGATGCTCGAAGCCCTAGGAGAGTGGATGGGCTTCCCGGCGTACTTCGCCGGGTACGGTGGTGAGGAGCCCCGGCGCAGCGGCGCCGCGCACGCGGCGATAGCGCCCTACGGGCCGTTCGAGTGCGGGGATGGCGAAGTCGTCTTCCTCGGGATACAGAACGAGCGCGAGTGGAAGAAGTTCTGTGAGGAGGTTCTGGGGCGCGAGGGGATGGCGGAAGACCAACGCTTCGACAAGAACTCCAGGCGCGTCGAGAACGGCGACGCGCTGCACGCCGAGATTGAAGGTGTGTTCTCCGGCCTCTCATCTGAAGAAGTCATCGAGAGGCTCGAAGGGGCGGGGGTGGCGAACGCCAGGATGCGCACCGTGCGCCAATTCCTGGATCACCCCCAGCTTGAGGCCCGAAACCGCTGGCGCGAGTTCGGCTCGCCGGTGGGTACGTTGCGTGGGCTCCTCCCTCCGGCCACCCTGGATGGCGCAGAGCCGGTCATGGCCCCCATTCCCGAGGTCGGGGAGCACAACGAAAAGCTCCTCGCAGAGCTTGGCTTTGGGGAAAGGGACAGCGCGACGTCTGGCAGAGAGACGTAACGATCCGCCGACTACCACCCAGAAAGAAGTTCGGCTCGTGGCGCCGACCAGAGCCTGGAAGGAGCGTAGCATGAGCGACACCTTGATCGTGCTGCACACGGCGATCTCTATAATCGCGATAGTGTTGCTGATCCTGGTCGTTCGCGTCGACCCGGTGATCTCCCTGGTGATAGGCACCATCTACCTGGGTCTGGCAGCGGGCCTTGGCTTCGAGGATACGATAGGAACCATAGCGCAAGGCTTCGGCGACATAATGATCGAAGTAGGCCTGCTCATCGGCTTTGGCGTCCTCTTGGGCTCGCTGCTGCTCGCCATGGGAGCGCTCCAGAAACTGGTCGGGCTGCTGCTGAGACTTCTCGGTCCCCAGAAGCTCCCTTATGCTTTCAGTGCCGCCTTGAGTACCATTTTCCCGGCCATCTACGTGGACGTCCAACTCGTGCTCGCGGCCCCCCTGGCACGGTCGGCCGCCCCCAGGATGAGAGGGGATGGGCTTGCGATGATGAGCGGGACGCTGACCGCCGGCATACTGGTGGGATACGTCTTCGTCGTCCCGGGTCTGGGAACCGTGGCGATAGCCGGGTTGCTGAACGTGCCGCTGGGCACGATGTTGATCTTCGGAACCTTGATCGGCCTCCCTACCGCCGTACTCACCACGTTCATCTACGGCCGGCTCCTGAGATACGGGCTATGGAACAAGGCCAAGGATGAAGTGGGTTTCCAGGAGGCGGAGGAAGTAAGCCCCGCCGAAACGGAACAACAAAAACAACAGCAGACGGAGAATACTCCTCCTCTGTACGTCTCGCTGTTGCCTATCCTGGTCGCGTTATTGCTGATCGCCTTCGGGGCGATCGCCGAGGCCGCCGGTCTAGAGTCCCCGGTAGTAACGTTCTTCGGGGATCCCGTCTTCGCCCTCTTCGTAGGCTTGCTCGGTGCCTACCTGCTGGCGTGGCGTACGCTGCCCAACGAGCGAGTCGGGGAAGCGATGAACGAAGGCTTCGACGCGACGGGCCAGATCCTGCTGATTACGGGCCTCGGAGGCTCTTTGGGAGCGGTGATCACCCAGACCGGCCTCCAGGATATCCTCGGGGGATTCTTCTCGGCAGAGGCGGGCACGCCGGTCCTGCTGACTATCCTGCTCGCCTGGTTGATCGCCGCCGTCTTACACCTCGCCATAGGTTCGATCTCGGTCGCCGCCATCACCGCATCGGGCATACTGGCCCCCATATTGGATGGCCTCGAAGTCCCCGCGGTGATCATGGCCCTGGCCATCGGCTCCGGGGCGCTGTTCGCCTTGCAGGTAAACAGCAACTTCTTCTGGATGTTCCAGTCGCTGCTGGAGGTCACCACCCAGGGAGCCCTCAAAGCCCTTACCCTGGTAACCGCGCTGGCATCGGTAGTCTCCCTAATCTTGATCCTGCTGCTGAGTCTCGTGGTCTAACCGCCCAGCACTGGAGCGCCATACTCTCGCGATTTGCGGTCAAGCGGGAATCAGTGGCGGCAAGTACTCTGCACCTCTAGCCGTCAAATCTCGCCGTCGCGTGTGTGGCCCGCGGGCCGCACAGACCGATGGCCGAGGTCCGTTTCACCGACAACGGCAGCGCCCAGGCGAAGGCGATGGGGAAGTCGGAGACCAGCGGGTGGCTGGCGAGCACGTTGCGGTGCTCGCCAGCCGCCTATCCCGGGGTTCTGGCCACGTCCGCCTCAGCGGAAGTCACTGACGGTACGGTGCAGCGGCAACCGGTCGCGCTGCTCGCCCTTCTGCTCGGGGGAGATCTTCGCGTTCGCGCCGCCCAGGAAGGCGTCGTAGTTGGTGAGGACGCCCTGGGTACGGAACGAGTCGATCTCGAAGGGCAAAGCGCCCGAGGTAAGCGGCTCCTTCCCGTCGATGAGCATGAAGTGCAGGTGGGGGCCGTCGGTGTTGCCGGTGTTGCCAAGCTTGCCGATGACCTGCCCCTTCCGAACCCGATCGCCGGGCCGGACCAAGACACCCTTCGAGCCCTTCTGCAGGTGGGCGTAGTAGGCGTAGCGCCCATCGGCGATCTTGACGACCACGTAGTTGCCGCCGAAGTCGTTCAGGGCGAGGCCGCTCGGGAACAGGCCGGGCGTCTGCTCGGGCTGATCGTTGCGCGTCCCGACTACCCGTCCGTCGGCCACCGAGCGTATCTTCGCCCCGTAGTAGGGGTAGCTGGAGAGCTTGTCTTTCGGCCCGTCGTAGAGCCTGCCGTTCTTACCGACCTGCACCAAGTCGATGGCGAACCGTTCTGGCGCGTGGAAGGTCCCGTCGATGGGGAAGATTGCCGCGCGGTGGGAGGTGAGCGCGTCGCAGCATCCCTCGCCCGTCAGCCACCTCTTCCCGAAGAGCGGTGAGCCGATCTGAGCCGGCTCTTCCCCAGACACGCGCGTCGGGCCGGCTCGGAAGCTGTTGGTCAAGCCCGTGGGCTTGCTGGCCGACACGTCGAAGCGGTGCTCCAGACGCTCCGGCAGCCTCGCGCCGGTCGCGTAGGTGACGTCCAAGAACAGGAACCCGGACACGCCGGGCCCGAACCGCTTGTCGGGGGCGCCGCCGAAGACGACGATCCTCGAGGCGAGCTTGTCCCCCGAGAGTTCGTCGACCATGCGGCCGCCGCGGCTCGGGTCGAGCACCCGCACGCGCTCGATCGTAAGGTCGGCGGCCGTGATGTTGGTAAGCCTGAGCTCGTAGGCCAGGTGTCTCTGGTCGTCGGTACCGTCCACCGGCTCGACCCTCCCGTCGAAGGTGTCGACCGCGAGCGGCGTAACCTGACCCGGCGCCGGATCGCGCTCCGCCTGAGGTTGCGGCGACGGCGCCTTTTGGGCTAACCCCACGCTTGCCCCGAGCACCGATATCGCCGCCGCCACCAACGCGACCCATCGCCACGACCTGATCTTCATCGGTACTCTCCTCGCTTACTCGACCGGACGCCATCATGGTGCGTCCTTACGTCTGACGATGCAACAATAACTACGTGGTGCCGGCGGCGCATCACCCAGCCAGGGCTGCGCACACGGCCTTGCCCTCCGCCCGACGCAAAGAATCGAAGACGCCGGGAGGAGGCGAGCGCGGCGCTTGAGGCCACAGGTCCAAGTAGGAGCAGGTAAGTCCTTTCTTGGTCACCGCCCTTTTCGTCTCTGCAGCTCAGGTTTCAAGCGAATTATTCTCGAACCAGAAGGCGGTGTTCTTCGTCTTCATCTCTCCCACGGCTACGCTCACTGCGAAGTCCTCCAGTTCTTGCTGCTCTGCTTCTACTTCGAGACCAAACGTAGATAACAGGTAGGAAGCTGAGGCCGTCGCAGTGCGCTTGTTGCCATCCACAAGCGGATGGCGACGGATGATGGACTCCATCAGCGCAGCGGCTTTCTCGAAGGGAGAAGAGAAGTGTTCCCGGCCGAACGATGCTTGCCAGGGGCGTTCGATAGCGGCGAGGAGGCCCTCTTCGTCACGTACGCCTCCGGAGCCTCCGTACTTCTCTATAGAGACCGTGTGGAAGAAGAGAATCTCGGGAAGACCGGGCTTCTTGCCGGAAGGAGGCAACTAGATCGGACGCGGAGCCTACCGCCTGGCCAGGTTCCTCATGGCCTCGTCGTACTTCCTCGTAAACCGGGCCATGAACTCCACGGCGTCCGGTGAGGGCCTGGGTGCCGACGGCTCTACCCTGATAACGTCTCCCTCGGAAGATAACATTACATCCTGCCCGGCCCCGAGTCTCATCTCTTCCAACATCTCAGGGGGGATCGGAAGCATTACAGAACCGCCAACTTTTCTCAATGTCCGCCTTGTCTGCATTGCTCCAAACCTCCCGTCTCTAACCTGATATAACGAAGTATAACTCTCTGTCCGTTTAGACGGTAGTGACCTCTTGTTTGCTGTACTTTTTCGCCGATCCAGTACAATCGGAACGTGGCTACGAAGACTCTTTATGTTTGTTCCAACTGCGGGCACGCCGAACCGAAGTGGCTCGGGCGTTGCCCCGATTGCGGGGAGTGGAGCACCTTCGTGGAGGAGGTACGCGAGAGCAAGAAGGTCGTCGGTTTCGCGGAGCGGGCGACGAGGCAGAAGGCAAGGGCCGCAGGCAGGACGCTGGCCCTCAGCGAGGTGCCCGTCGTGGAGGGTGGGGGCAGGATGGACGCCGGGGTAGGCGAGCTGAACAGGGTCCTAGGGGGTGGGATCGTCCCTGGCTCGATGGTCCTTGTAGGAGGAGAACCCGGCGTCGGCAAGAGCACGCTTTTGCTCCAGGTCATGGGACACTTGGGGGAAGGCTGCCTTATGGTCTCCGGTGAGGAATCGCCCCGGCAGGTGGCACTGAGCGCCCGCCGGCTCGGGGTCGAAGGCCGGGGCTTCAGGGTCTTGTCCGAGACGGACGTGGATGTTATAGAGGCGACCATTCTCCAGGAGCGGCCGAGGGCCGTGGTGGTGGATTCGATCCAGACGCTCTACTCGCCCGAGCTCTCGGGGGCGCCGGGTGGGGTCGGGCAGGTCCGCGAGTGCGCGGCCAGGCTCATGCGGCTCGCCAAGAGCGAGGGCATCGCTGTGGTCCTCGTAGGGCACGTGACAAAAGAGGGGTCCATCGCGGGACCGCGCGTCCTCGAGCATATGGTCGACACGGTGCTCCAGTTCGAGGGGGACCGCTTCCAGAGCTTTCGGGTCTTGCGGGCCCTCAAGAACCGCTTCGGGTCGACGAACGAGGTGGGTGTCTTCGAGATGACCGACCGCGGAATGGTCGAGGTCGAAGACCCTTCCGCGTTCTTCCTCTCCAGGAGAGAGGAGGACGTGCCGCCTGGCGTCGTCACGGTCTGTCTTCTGGAAGGGACGCGGCCCATGCTGGTCGAGATAGAGAGCCTCGTCGCACCGAGCCCGCTCGCCAACCCACGGCGTATCGCCAACGGGGTGGACACGGGGCGGGTCAATATGCTCTGCGCGGTGTTGAGCAGGAGGGCCGGTCTCTCGCTACACGATCAGGACGTGTACGTCAACGTCACCGGCGGTGTGCGGGTCGAAGAGCCTGCGGCCGACCTCGGGGTCGCGCTGGCCATCGCTTCTGCGATGCGAGACAGGCCCGTGGGCAAGGGAACTGCCTGTTTCGGCGAGGTCGGGCTAACGGGGGACGTGCGCTACGTCTCGGGTGCCCAGCGCCGGACCTCCGAGATGGCCAAGATGGGCTTCGGTCGTATAATCAGGCCGGAAGGTACGTCGAATGGCCCGCCGGCAAGAGAGATGAGCGTCGTGGAAGTAAGCACCTTGGAGGAAGCCGTGGCGGTGGCGTTGCTATGAGTCCCCAGCGGCGGCATCTGCCCGCGGAGTTGGCGCGCGCCCTCGAGCTCGTGGCCCCTGGTACCGATCTCAGGGTGGCCATAGACAACGTCATGAGGGCGCACAACGGGGCCCTGATCGTCCTCGACAATCCCGAAAAGCTCGAAAGCCTCGGCATCATCTCGGGCGGGATGAAGGTCGAGGTCGAGTTCGCGCCGATGCGCCTCTACGAGCTGGCGAAGATGGACGGCGCTATCGTGGTCTCGCCGGATATCTCCGCCATCCACTACGCGAACGTCCAGCTCAACCCCGATCCTGGCCTCGAATCCGAGGAGACCGGAATGCGCCACCTGGCGGCCCACCGCACGGCGCAGCAGACGGGTAGCCTCGTCGTAGCGGTCTCCGAGCGCAGGAGGGTGGTGAGCCTCTACCAGGGTCCCTACGGGCCGCACGTCCTCGAGGATATCGGGGTGGTCCTGACCAAGGCGAATTCGGCTATCGCGACGCTCGAGAAGTTCACCAGGAGACTGAGGAAGGAGGCGCGGAACCTGACCGTACACGAGTACGACGGGGCCGTGACGCTGCGGGAGGTCGTCGGCGCCGTCGGAACCTTCGAGTACTCGGCCAGGATAGCCGAGGAGATAGAGGCTTACGTGAGGGAGCTGGGTAGCGAGGGCCGGCTCGTCGAGATGCAGCTGGAGCAGGCCTTCCACGGGGTCCCCGAGCAATACGAGGCCTTGCTGAGGGACTACGTCGAAGAAGGGGCGGACAACAGGGCCGTTAGGGAAGAGCTAAGGACCCTCACGGCCGAGCAACTCTCCGACTCGGCCGAGATCGCGCGCGCCCTCGGCTACGACCCGGAAGGCCAGCAGGAGGAGTTGTTCATCAAACCCCGCGGATACCGCCAACTAGAGCGGGTGCCACGCCTGCCGCGCAGGGTCGCCGAGAGCCTCATCCGGGAGTTCGGCTCCCTCAAAGAGATCCTCGAAGCAACGGAGGAGGAGCTCGACGAGGTAGAGGGGATCGGCCAGGCCCGCGCCCGCTCCATCCAACGCGGCCTCGAACGTCAGCGCAGCCTGGAGACCACGGGCGAGATCTCATAGAAGACCAGGGACCAGCTATCGCGCTAGTGCTCGCCGGCGGGACAGGCCGCAGGATGGGCCGCCCCAAGCAGTTCATCGAACTCCTCGGCATGCCGGCCCTCCACTACACGCTGCAGGCCTTCGAAGAGTCCCCCGAGGTCGCCAAAATCTACGCCGTAGGCGACAGGCAGAGGATCGAAGCTCTCGTGCAGGCGGCCGGCATTACCAAGTACGCTGCCTGCGCCGAGCCAGGCGAAGCCCGCTCCTTCTCGACCAGGAACGGTTTGCTCCTCTGCGAGGAAGACCCGGAGACCATCGTGCTGGTGCACGACGGGTCTCGCTGCCTGGTCACACCCGACCTCATAAAGCGCGTCACAGGGGCGGCACGTGGAGCTGGCGAGCCTGACGGCGTCATCCCAGGGATACCGGTCTCTGACACTATCAAGGTCGCCAGGGGAGGCACGGTCACCGAGACCCTGGACAGGACGAACCTGTATGCGGTTCAGACGCCGCAAGCGTTCCGCCTCGGCCTGCTGCGCCGCCTCCACGACTCGTCCGAAGAACTCCTCCGTGCCGCGACCGATGACGCCTCTCTGGTCGAGCGGCATGGAGGGCATGTCGAGGTCGTCGCCGGAGAGAAGACCAACATCAAGCTGACCTCTCCCGAGGATCTGGTCTTCGCCGAGGCCATACTCACCGTACGCAAGGGTGCTGCCAGTGAGGTCCTGCCTTGATGCGGGTCGGGCTGGGCGTCGACGTCCACGCCTTCGCCGCGCCCGATGAAGGCCGCAGGCTCGTACTCGGGGGGGTCGAGATCCCCTCCGACAGGGGCCTCCTCGGCCACTCCGACGCCGACGTGCTGGCCCACGCTATTGCGGACGCCCTTCTCGGGGCGGCGGGCCTCGAAGACATCGGACACTACTTCCCCGACACCGACGAGCGTTACAGGGACGCGGACTCTATCGGTTTGCTGCGCGAGGTCCGCGGTCTCGTTGGAGGGTACTGGGAGGTTGCCAACGTGGACGCCGTCGTCATCTGCGAGCGGCCCAAGATCAGGGACCACAGGGAGGCCATGCGGAAGAATCTCGCCGCCGCCCTCGGAACGGAAGAGTCCCGCATAGGCGTTCGCGGCACCACGACCGAGCGTCTCGGCTTTCCGGGCAGGGGCGAGGGCATAGCCGCCCAGGCGGTGTGCCTGCTGGAACGGCGTTGAGCGGCGTCAGGGTCCGCTTCGCACCGAGCCCGACGGGGCTCCTCCACCCCGGCGCGGCCCGCACCGCGCTCTTCAACTACCTCTTCGCCGGGTATTACGGGGGAGACCTGATCCTCCGTATCGAGGACACCGACAGGGAGCGGAGCAGACCCGAGTTCGAGCGCGCGCTTATCGAACACCTCGAATGGCTCGGATTGTCATTCGACGAGGGTCCTTACCGTCAGAGTGAACGCGGCAACCTCTACGAGGACGCCGCCCGGCGTCTGACGGATGCCGGGCTCACCTACGAGAGCACGGACGAGCCGGGACGGCGCGCGCTCTACTTCCGCCCGCCCGTGCGTAGCGGTAGCTTCGTCGATGAGTTGAGGGGCGGGGTGACGTTCGGCGGCGTGGAGGACTTCGTGATCCGAAAGTCCGACGGCACCCCTTCGTACAACTTCGCCGTGGTCGTAGACGATCTGGAGCTGGCAGTTACACATGTGATCCGGGGTGAAGAACACCTCTCCAATACCGGCCGCCAGACCCTGCTCTACGAGGCGCTCGGCGCGACCGAGCCCAGGTTTCTCCACCTGGGCGTCATCCTCGGTCCCGACGGCAAGAAGCTCTCCAAACGCCACGGCGCCGCGAGCATCGCCGACTACCGCAGGGAAGGATACATGCCCGAAGCGCTGGTCAACTACCTCGCCCTGCTCGGCTGGAACCACCCGGATGGAAAAGTAGAGTTTGCAGACCTCGATGAGATCTTGCGCGAATGGGATCCTTCGCGTCTCGGGTCGAGCCCGTCGACTTTCGATCCGGACCGTCTACGGGTCTTCAACGCCAATCACATCCGGCGCCTGCCCGCTGAGGAGCTTCGCCTGCGCCTGGACCCTTTCCTCGAAGAGCCGCTGCCGAGCGGGCGGGAGCCCGCGGCACTCGAGGCCATAAGGGAAGACATGAATACCCTCTCCGACGCGCCACGCCTGCTGCGTGGGATCACGGGCCCCGTGGACCCGTCCGCGTTCGTCGAGGAGTTGCCCGACTCCAGCGACGAAGTCTTCGGGCACGCCGCCACCGAACTGGAAGAACGCGAGGTCGGGAGCGTGGAAGAGGCGCGTAGCTTCGTTGGCAGACTGCGTGCGTGGGCGAAAGAGAACGACATAAAGACCAGGGATCTCCTGCATCCTCTCAGGCTAGCGCTCACTGGCAACAACAGGGGTCCCGAGATGGCCTACCTCTTCGCTGTCTTGGGTGCCGAAGAGGCCAGGGAGAGGATACTACGGGCTAGAGAGGCTAGACTAGGGGCATGAGTTTGCTCGTAAAAGACAGCATGAGCGGCAGGACGGTCGAGGTGGGGGAGAGTGGTGGTCTCGGCCTCTACATCTGCGGTCCTACGGTCTACGATCACATCCACGTCGGCAACGCGCGGGCGCCATTGTTCTGGGATGTGGTCGCCAGGTACCTGAGGAGCCGGGGTTACGACGTGACGTTCGTCCAGAACATCACGGACATAGAGGACAAGATCATAGACAAGGCCAACCAGGAAGGAGTCTCCTGGCAGGAGATCGTAGACCGCTTCACGGACTCCTTCCACGAGCGGCTTCAGATGCTAGGCATAGCACTGCCCGACATCGAGCCACGCGCGACCGAGCACATCCCCGAGATGATCTCCCTGATCGAAGAGCTCGTAGAGAAGGGCTACGCGTACGCCCCTGGTAACGGTGACGTCTACTACTCGGTCGAGAGCTTCCCGCCTTACGGAGCCCTGAGCCACCAGCGTCCCGAAGAGATGCGCGAGACGGAGAAGGGCCAGACCGGTTTCAAGCGGAGACCACTGGACTTCGCGCTGTGGAAGGCCTCCAAACCCGGTGAGCCTTCCTGGGAGAGCCCGTGGGGACCCGGACGCCCCGGCTGGCACATCGAGTGCTCCGCGATGGTGCGCAAGCACCTGCCCGAGGGGGCCGACATCCACGGCGGCGGAACGGACATACGTTTTCCGCACCACGAGAACGAGCTCGCCCAGAGCGCTGCGGCCCACCCTGACCAACCGTTCGTTCGTGCGTGGGCCCATCACGGCATGGTTACGCTCACGAGCGGAAAGATGGCTAAATCTGTCGGGAACGTGCTCGACGTGACGCGGGCCGTTGACCTCCACGGCCGCAACGCCGTGCGGATGTGGCTCCTGCAGAGCCATTACTCCCAGCCCATCGAGTACTCGGAGGAGATCCTCGAAGAGAAGCGCCGCTCCTACGAGCGTCTCATGCGCCTTTACCTCCAGATCTCTGGTTCGCAAAGTTCCTCGGGCCTCTCTGACACACTCGCCGCCAGGCTACGTGAGAGCTTCGACGATGCTATGCAAGACGACCTGAACACCCCGACGGCCCTGGCGGCGCTCTTCGAGGTCGCGGGAAGGGCGGGGCGTGAGATCTCCACTCACCCCGAAGCCGCGGACGAGTTCGCATCTCTCGCAGAGGCCATAGAGGAGGTCATGACCATCTTCGGTTTCGACCTGGCCCAGGAGCTATCTACCTGGGTAGAAGACGTGTACATCAGGTACTCCGAGGAGCCTGGCGCGGAGGTTCTGAATCGCGTGGCCACGAGAGAGAGAGCGAGACTCGAGAAGGATTGGGCCACCGCCGACCTGCTGCGCGAGGAACTTTACTCCGATGGGTGGGCCGTGGAGGATACTTCTGAAGGTCCGATCATCAGCCACCGGTAATTGAAACGGGAGACCATCTACGGCATAAGGCCCGTGGTCGAGGCTCTGGGGAGCGGGCGTCGAAAGGTCTTCCAGGTCATCGACGCGGTAGGGAACGAAGAGGTCGCAGAGGCCGCCAGTGCGCGTGGCGTAGAAGTGAAACGCGCATCCAGGCAGCAGGTAGAGGAGCTTGCCAGGGGCGGAGTTCACCAGGGCGTAGTGGCCCGCGTCGAACCTTATCCTTATTCCGGACTCGCGGAGATCCTTTCCTCCCCCGAGCCTCTCGTCCTCGTCCTCGACGGCCTCACCGACCCGCGCAACCTCGGGGCCGTCTTGCGGGCCGCGGACGGGGCCGGGGCCTGCGGGGTCGTCATCCCGAAGGACAGGGCCGTAGGGGTGACGGCGTCCGCCGTCAAGTCGAGCGCGGGCGCGAGCGAGCACGTGCGGGTAGCCAGGGTGACGAACCTCAGGCGGGCCATAGACACGATGAAGGGTGCGGGCCTCTGGGTCTACGCAGCCGAGGCCGGCGGTGCGCCATACACGGGACGCGACCTCGCCGGGGCCGTGGCGTTCGTGCTCGGCAGCGAGGGGCGGGGAGTGCGGCGGCTCGTGCGCGAAGGGTGCGACGGGACGGTCTCCATTCCCATGCTTGGGGCCGTCGATTCCCTCAACGTCTCCGTCGCTTCGGCTGTCTTGCTCTACGAGGCCAGGAGGAGGCGCGGTTGGCCCTGATCCTGGACGGCTACAACCTCATCGGCGCCCTCGACCGCTACGGGACGGCAGGGACCCTCGACGCCGCCCGCGACCTCCTGATAAACGACGCCCTCAAGGCGGCGGGGTGGACCGGAAATCCCCTCATTGTCGTCTTCGACGCGCACCGGAGTCCCGAGCCCGAGAGAGTCGAGACGCGGGCCGGCGGGGCTGTGCGCGTGATCTACAGCGCCGCGGGGGAGTCGGCTGACGACGTGATCGAACGCCTGCTCTCCAGACTGGATGGCTCGGCCACAATCTACACGGCCGACTTCGCCCTACAACGCACGGCCCTCGCCCGCG
>Ga0196962_10000225_pt1 | contig 28577 bp, 13 predicted proteins | sample S3v_20metaG_FD_183186 | JGI IMG/M metagenome (GOLD analysis project Ga0196962, IMG submission 183186) | Soil microbial communities from Anza Borrego desert, Southern California, United States - S3+v_20 | ecosystem: Environmental > Terrestrial > Soil > Desert | place: USA: California | collected...
AGGCCGAGGTTAACGGTCAGGTCTGAGCGCGGCCGCCACTCGTCCTGCGCGAAGAGGCCGAGGTTCGGGTTCGACTGGAACTGCCCGGCCTCGCCGAACGCCTGCTGGAAGGTGGCGTAGCGGCCCGCGTGAAAGTTGGCGAGCGATTGGAAAGTGTAGACGCCCTGCAACGCGCCGGGGAAGCTGATATCCACGCGGTTGAGGAGGAAGTTCGCGCCCGCCTTGAGCGAGTGCGCGCCGCGCTGGTAAGTGACGCTGTCCACCGCCTCGAAGGTGTCGAGGTCGCGCGCGGTCGGCGAGAAGGTGGCCGTGCCGAAGCTCGCCACGCCGTTGATGTTGACGGCCGGCCCCGCCGCGTCGTTGACCGGCGCGCCGAGGCGGCTGCGCGTGAACTGGAAGCGCGCCTCGTTGAGCGCCCGCGCCGAGAGCGTCGTCACCAGCGAGCCGGCGAAGGTCTGGTCGCGGTTCGAGAGCGCCGTGCCGCGGCTGACGGCGTTGAGGCCGCCGACGTTGCGGGCGTTCAGGCTCCCGATGTCGTAGAGGTTGTAGCGCGCCGTGAGCTGGTTCGCCCCGCCGGCACGGTGGTCGAGGCGGAAGAGGAAGTTGGTGGTGTCGAAGCCCGTCGGCACGACGCCCGTCGAGATGCGCGGCCCGGCGTAGCCGATCTGGTCGAGGCGGGCGTTGACGGCCCCGACGCCCGCCGGCGAGATCGTGACGACGGCGGCGTTGTTCAGGCGCGTCTGCTCGAAGTTCGTGAAGAAGAAGCTGCGGTCGCGCCTGAGCGGCCCGCCGAGCGAGGCGCCGTACTGGCCTTGCGTGAGCGGGTCTTTGGCCGGCGCGAGCGGGTTGCGCGCGTCGAACCTTTGATTACGCAGGAAGCCGTAGACGCGCCCGCCGAAGCCGTTCGTGCCCGACCGCGTGACGATGTTGACGAAGCCGCCCGAGGCGCGCCCGAACTCGGCGACGCCGCCCGAGGTGATGACCTCGAACTCGCGGATCACCTCCTGACTGTAGAAGGAGCCGGCGAGGTCGGCCGCGTCGTCGTTCGACGACAGACCGTCCACGACGAAGCCGTTGTTGATGAAGCGCTGCCCGGTGATGGAGAGGCCCGTGCCGGGCACGGCGGAGGTCTCCGGGAAGCGCTGGTTGGCGACCGGGTTGGTGCGGGTCACGCCCGGCGTCAGGGCCGCGAGGTCGAGGTAGTTGCGCCCGTTCAAGGGGAGGCTGTCCACCTCCTTCGAGACGACCGTCTCGGCGACCTGCGTGCGCGCCGCCTCGACGACGGGCGCGTCGGCGGCGGCGACGTTGACGCTCTCGACGAGGCCCGCGACGGCCAGCCTGAGCGGGACTTCGAGCGCCTGCCCGACCGTCAGCGTGAGCCGCATCGTCAGGCCGCCGAAGCCGGCCCGCTCGACCCGCAGTTGATAACTCCCGACCTGAAGATACGAGAACCTGTAGCGCCCCTCGCCGTCGGCGACGGAGGTCTGCGTCTGGTTGGTTTCGACGTTGACGACCGTGACGGTCGCGCCCGGCACCGCGTCGCCGGCGGCGTCCTCGACGCGCCCGCTCACGGCGGCCCCGGTCACGGTCTGCTGGGCCGACACCGGCGACGCGGCCCACGCGAAAAGCAGGGCGCAGAGCGCGAGTGATGCCGCCACGATGGGCCCGACGGCGCCTGCGCGCGCGCCGGGCGTCGCCTGTCGGTTGCGTCGCACAATCACACCTCCGCGCAGAACAAAGAAGGCTGCCCGCGCGGGTCGCGCGGGTCGCACGCGGCCGGACTGATGAAGGACGCCGCCGGCCTCTCCGCGCGAAACACTGGCTCTGGCGCGGAGACGCCGGCGGCGAAGGAGGGCGCGGAGGCGTCGGGCGACGGCGTCCGCGTTTTTCAGCGCTTGCCTCTCGGCGGTCGCCGAATAAGGCGGGGGCCGGCGTCAGGCGCTGGTACTGCTTTGCACCTTGAGGTCGAAGGTGGAGGCGTCGGTTTCGCGCACCATGACCCAAGAGGTCGGGTGGCCCTCGCCGGAAGTCTTGCTCGTCTCGACGGCCGCCGGGCAGGGGGTGAACTTCTGCCCCCGCTGGAACGACACGATGATTTCAGGGTGGGTGCTGCACTTGTACGGCCCGCTGTGCTCACAGACCGTGCCCGTGCTCCCGCTCCCGGCCCTGTCTCTCGTTATCCCATCGCTCGGAGACTTCGTTATTTGACCGCTCATACGGCTTCTCCTTCATGTCAGAGGTTTGCTTGCGACCGGCGCCGACTTCCGGCCGGCGCCGACCAGTTTTAAGCGACGATTGCGGTTCGGGCTTCGACGCGCGCGAACCCTTTCAAAGCATCTCCCAGCGCAGCGTCACCGACTCGTTCGGCCGGTAAGAGATGACTATCAGCTTGGCGAGCAGTTGGAAGCTGCGGTCTTTCGTGTCCTCGATGCGCACGAGGTAGATGTGACCGAGTTTGACGGGCGCGTTGGCCGAGGGCTTGGCGGACGCGAACAGCGCATCCGCCTCCCGCAGGGGTTGTAACTTCTCCGGCGGGCCGTCCTCTTTGAGGATCACGAGTTTCCCCTCGTGAACCCGCAGGGACGCGAAGCCCTCCCCCCCGGCCTCCGCGTCCTCGTAGCCGTAGCGCCCGCGGAGTTCGTCGGCCGTCCCGAGGTCTACGATGTTGCCGACGCGCTGGGCCTCGATGCCGATGACGAGGCTGCCCCCGCCGGCGACGGTCAGGCTCAGGTCGCTGCAACGGTTCGACACGCGGTGTTCGCGGAACTCCAGCCCCGGCCGCCCGTCCTGAAGACAGAGCGCGCGGGCGAGGGGGTCGAACCAGTAGAGCGTGTTGACGCCGCCGCGCGCCTGCCGCTCCGGCCCGCCCGCGCCGCCGGGCCTCGCCTCCTGAGCGGGCGCGGGGCCGGGCCAGCAGAGCGCGACGAACGCCGCGCAGGCTAACGACGAAAGCGGGTGTCTCATCTCGTCCTCCCCTGCCTCAGAGTTCAACTGCCGGGCGCGGGGAAGGCCGCGTCGCCCACGTGCTCGGACTCGTTCAACCGCCTCAACTCCTTGAAGTAGTTGAAGGGGAGGAACGGCGGCGGGTATTTGTCGCTGATCCAGTCCTCGGGGTGGAGGTAGTTCAGCTTGTACATCCTGATCCGCTCGCCGCACTGGTTGAGACTCTCGACCACCGACTTCACGAGCAGGACGTTATTGAGGTGCGTGCGCGGCGGGTAGAGCAGCGCCCTCTCCCGCACGCGCCGCTCCCACTCCAGCAGAATCCTGAGGCCGCGCTCGTACTGCGCCGCGTTGATTTCGAGGCGCAGCATGACCTCCGAATCGGCGCGAGCCTCCCGCAGAAAATCGCGGTACACCTCCGGCGGGACGGGGCCGAAGGAGCGCGTCCCGCCGGCCGAGTAGGTGCCGACGGCGTTGACGCGCGCCCCCTGCCCGTCCAGCTTGATGAGCATCGGGAAGGCCGGCCCGCTGCGGTCGAAGAAGACCCCTTCGCGCGCCGCGAGGACGATGAAGTAACGGTTGGGGTCTACCCTGACCCAGCGCGTCAGCCCCGCGCCCGGCCACACGCACGTGAGAGACGTGTCGTCGTACTTGACGATCTCCATCCGGCTCGTGCCTTTGGCGAACACCGCGCCTTCGTCGATCGCCGTCAGCGTGACGGACTTCGGCGCTTTCGGGTCGTCGAGTTTGTAGGCGGCGCTGGCGATCACTTCCGCGTCGCGGTCGGGGCCGGGGCGCGAGAGCACCGTCACCGTGCCGTCGGGCGTGAACTGGTAAAGCACGGAGTCGTACCCATCGGCGGCGGCCGCCGCCTTCCACGTCCCGACGATGTTGAAGTCGCAGCCCTGCCGGGCGAGAGTCGCCTCGCCCCCGCACAGGAGCATGAGCGTCAGCAGAGAGAAGATGGCAGCTCGTTTCATGGCCTCCTCCGTTGCCGCGGGCGGCCGGGGGGCGGGGCGGCATGGCTGCGGCCCCGCTCCCCGAACGCCTCGCGCGAGCGCCGCGACGGCGCGGGCGGGAGACGCGCTCCCCCGCCCGCCCGCGCGCACGCTAGACCGTCCGCCGGTAGCCGTAGCGCTTCACGTCGCTGTCGATCAGGACCTGCCGGTCCATGCTCTCGGCGAGCCGCTCCGCGTACGACTTGGGCGGGTCGGCCCACGCGATGTGCTTCGTGATCGCCTTCATGCTGGCGAACGCCTCGACGGCCGTCCAGACGTTGGTCGCGTCGTTGATGATGCGCAGCGTCCCGGCGTGCATGGTGGCGTCGAGGTCGAAGCCGGGGTGTGACATGCCGAAGAGCCGGAAGCGGATGGTTTCGAGGTCGTAGGCGCTGCCGGTCAGGAACTTCCAGCCCGGCAGGTCGGCCTTGCGCAGTCGCGCGTAGTGCTTGAGCGCGGCCGGCGTGTCGGCCTCCGGCTTGACGGTGATCGAGTAGAAGAAGAGGTCGCGGCCCATCCGCTCCTCCATGGCGCGGTAGACCCTGAGCAGGGTCGCGGTCACCATCGGGCACGCCCCGTGACACTCGGCGTACATGAAGTTGATGACGACCTGCCGGCCGCGGATGAGGTCGTCGTAGAACCTGACCTCCTCGTCGTCCTGCGTCCGGAGCAGGGCGTTGGTGAAGCGCCCGGCGCCGGGCGACGCCGGGTGCGGCACGAAGCGCGACTTGCTCACGAGCTCGGTAAGTAAATCTCTTCTCTTCATTCGCCCACCTCCTCCTTAGGCGCGCCGAGTCCGGCCGCCTTGCGCAGCTCGGCGAGGCGCTGCTCTTCCTCCTGCCGGTGCCGGGCCATCAAGTCCTGACATTCGAGGAGCGCCTCCGGGGTCGGGACGATGTCCCACCGCACCATCATGAACGCGTCCTCGTGGTTCATGTTGTGGCAGTGGATCAGGTACCGGCCGAGGAAGTCTCTGAACTGCATCTTGATGAGCGCGCCCTCCCCGGCGTTGAGCCGCATCACGTCCTTGCGCCCCGTTTGCAGGGCGGGCACGGGCACCTCGACGCCGTTGACGAACTTCTTCAGGACGCGGAACTCCTCGAAGTGGATGTGCACGGGGTGCACCCACGCCGAGGCCCCGACGTTGTTGTTGAGGAGCCACTCCTCGGTCGTCCCCTGAAGGATGCAGTGCGAAGGCACTTCGGCGTCGAAGACCTGACCGTTGACCCTGAAGAGGCGCGGCACCGAACCCACGGGGTCGCGGACGAACTGCCACTCGAAGGTGTTGTCCGTGGCCGGCAGCGTCGGGTAGGTGCAGAGCGTGGACGGGATGGCCGGCGTGTCGGGCGGGAACCACCACTCGCGGTTCACCACGTTGAACTGCATGAGCACGTTCTCGATGGCGAGGCCCGGCGGCAGCGTGACGGGCGACGGGTTGCCGACGAACTGCGCCTGATTCTCCCGCAGGTAGACTTTCGAGCCGGCCGGGAACTGCGCGAAGTCGATGATCACGTCGTAACGCTCGGCCACGCTGACGCGGAGCGCGCCGGGCGTGGGCGAGTTGCTGTTGGCCGCGTTCGCGCCGGCGTCCACCGGGATCGGGTGCTCGAGGAAGTTGGCGTCGGTGGCGACGACCGTCATCGTGCCGACCGAGCCGTCGGGCTTGATGAGCGTCAAGTCCCACGTCTTGACGGGCCCGGTGGCGAGGATGCGGAAGCGGTACTTGCGCCGCCGGACGGTCATCTTCGGCTGAATCTTCCCGTTGACGACCCACTTGTCGCCGGTCGGGGCCGCGGCCGCGCCGATCTCCTGAAACAGCTCGGTGCGGCCGCCCGAGGTCGGGCAGAAGATTTTGTCGACGAGGATGAGCGGGAAGTCGGTGATGCCGTAGTAGCCCGGCAGCCGCAGCGAGCCGGGGGTGTTGAACTCGTGTCCGGGGTCTTTCGAGTCGTACACGAGGTACATGCCGTTGAGGCCGAGGTAGTTGTTGTGGGCCGTGAAGGCCGCCCGGTGGTCGTGGAACCAGAAGGAGTGCATGGCCTCCTGCTCGTCGCCGTCGGGCGGGAAGTCGTCGTAGCCGGCGTAGATGTTCGGGTAGTGGTTGTCCTTCCAGAACCCGGTGCCGAAGAAGTCGCCGGCGAAGCCGTCAGACTCGGAGGCGGTGTGCCCGTTGTGGAGGTGGATAGTGATCTCGTTCTTGCCGAAGGTCGTGGTCGTCGTCGGCAGGCTGTTGCGGAAGCGGACGATGGTCGGGTGGTTGTAGACGTTGAGCACGGTCGGGGCCGGGTACTTGCCGTTGAAGCCCCAGATGTACGACTGCCCGTAGTCGGAGTGGAAGCGGTGAAGGCCGGCCTTCGCCTCCAGCTCGTAAGTAACGTCGGGCGGGAATTCCGCCCAGCGCTGGTGGGGCGCACGGTCGGCCTCGCCGCCGCCCGCGTTGCGGAATTCGGTCGGCGCGGGACTCAGGATTTTGGGAATCGCCGGAAACGGGGCCGTGAAGTTGTCGAGGAAGGGCGTGTGGGGCGGGCTGTCCGCCGGCTCGGTGGAGCAGATGACCGGCTCGGTCGGCGCGGTCTGCGCGAGCGCCTCGGCCGGACTCAGAAGGGTCGGGCCGAGCACGGTGACGGCGCCCGCGGCCGCGCCGATCTTGAGCACGTCCCTGCGGCTCATCCCGGCCTGCGGACTCTTCCCCTCGGCTCCCTTCCCCCGCTTCGCCTTCTTTCTAGGCATAGAACCTCCTTCATCCCTCATTGGGGAGATCGTCTGAGAGTGGAATTAAGAATGTGTTAGAGCGCCCGCCGAAGGCAGCACGGGCAGAGACGGCCCGGCGCGCTGCGCCTTCGACCGGAGCGGGCTAACAGCCCCGTGGAGATGACTCGCGGCGCCACTGCCTCAACCCGCAGTAGCTCGCGCCTGACGACGCCCCGAGAGCCTGATGCCCGCTTGTTGTGCTGTGGTGATGACCCCGGCTCGGATTTCGGACGCGGCCCGACCTGTCTGTCGAGTGGGAACTCTGCCGGCCGCGAAGGAGGCCGCGAAGGTTGCCGTCCCGGTCGGGCGCACACTCCCCCCAAGCAGGAGAGATGCGCCTCTCCAGCCCTACCTGTGGAACAACAAATAGGTGACTAACGGCACGCGCCTTCCGCAGGTCTTGAGCTGCCGAGAGACCGACGCTTGCCCCGCCGAAGCGGGCGCGCGCGGTTCGCGACAATTTCAGGATGCGGCGAAAGAACTGCGTCCTCCGGCCACGCTTCGTGGGGCCGGGCGTCCGTCATGGTTATGGCGAGTGAGTTGCTGACGTGAGGTGAAATTCACGTCAGGGGCGTTGGGGCAGGAGGTCGAAAGGTTGGCTGACCGAGCGGCCCTACATCTTGCGCGGGCCGCCGCTCGATGGGCTGCTGCGGCTTATCCGTCGTCACCCGCCGAGTCTCGGACTGAGCGGGATGCCCCCTCAAAACTAGTTGTCAACGAGTTGGGGGCAGATGAAATACCACAGCGGTCGGGATGCGTCAACAAAAATTTTATCCGCCGGTTTGGATCACGCGAAAATATCAGAGGCCCTTTCGTTAAATGAATTTCCTCCGTAAGCGGGGCCGGGGTGCGCGAGAGTTGTGCGGTCGTCGAGACCGGGGCGTCGCGGGTCGCGCCCGTGCGCGGGAGTTTATGGGTGGCTGAACGTCAGCGGGTTGACATAATTTCGTCCGGCCCGAGGTCACGCGCCGATGAACGCGCGGGGGGCCGCCGACGCATGCGTCGGCGGCCCCTCGCGTCGGCGAGACGCGCGCCCTCGCCGAAGGTTGTTCTCGTCGGTCGCGGCGCCGCCGGAAAGACCTAGCGCTTCGAGACCGAGTCGCTGCCGGAGTTAGTCACCCAGAGGCCGTTCGGCGTGACGGCGACGTTGTAGGGGCTGATGCCGACCTTCAGCGTCGCGAACACCGCGCCGGCCGACGACAGCACCGAGACGCTGTTGTCCCCGTTGTTGACGACGAGGATGTCGCTGCCGTTCAGGGCGATGCCGGACGGGCCGTCGCCCACGGCGACCTGCGCGACCACGGCGCCGTCAGCCGGGTTCAGCTTCATCACGTTGCGGCTGAAGAAGTTGGTCACCCAGATACTCGTCCCGTCGAAGGCGATGCCGGACGGGCCGTCGCCCACGGGGTAGGTGCCGAGCACCGCGCCCGTCGCCGACAGCTTGGTCACGCTGTTGTCTTTATTGTTCACCACCCAGAGGTTCGTTCCCTGCACGGCCAGCGCGACCGGCCGCTTGCCGACGGCGTAGGTGCCGAGCAGCGCGCCCGTGGACGACAGGCGCGTCACCGTGTTGCCCTTCTCGTTCGCCACCACGACGTTCCCCCCGGCGAGGAGGATCGCCTGCGGGCCTTTGCCCGCCGCGTAGGTGCCGAGCACGGCGCCGTCGAGCGACAGCTTGGTGACCGTGTCGTCGGCGTTATTCGCCACCCAGACGCTCGCGCCGTCGCTGGCGATGCCGGTCGGATTCCTCCCGACTCGGTACCTGCCGAGCAGCGCGCCGGTGGGCGCGATCTTGACGACGGTGTTGCCGAACTGGTTCGTCACCCAGACGTTCGTCCCGTCTGAGGCGACGCCGGTCGGGCCGTCGCCGGAGAGGACTTCGATGGCTCCCGAGGGGTCGTAGCTGGCCGACGTTCTCGTCTGGGCGGACAGGGCCGCCGCCGACAGGAAGACGGCCGACGCGACCAGAAGCGCGCCCGCCAGCGCGGTTGTTCCTCGACCATTGCTTCTCATACGCCACCTCCCTTCATGCCCTTCGGCCAATCCACCCAGCTCACCATTTTGACGATCCAGTCCGGCTTCGACGTGCCCGGCGCGCCGCCCCAGCGCTGGAGCGGCTCGTTGCCGTAGCTGATGTTGCCGATGTGGTTCGTCTTGTCGCGGTCGCGCTCGGGGTCGGGGTCGGTGAAGCCGAGCTTGCGCCTGATCGTCTCCATGTCGGCGGGCTTGCCGGTGACGAACGTCCAGCCCTTCCTGACCTTGTAGGCGTCGGCGTACCGCTTGAGCGCCTCCGGCGTGTCCTGCTCCGGCTTGAGCGTGAAGGAGTTGATGAAGATGTCCCGGCCCAGACGGTCGCCGAGCAGGTTCTGCACCTTCACCAAGTTCGCCGTGACCGGCAGGCAGATGCCTTCGCACTTGGCGTACATGAAGTTGATGATGACGATCTTGTCTTTGATCAGATCGTCGTAGAGGCGGACTTGCCTGCCCTCGTGCGTGGTCAGGACGAGGTCGGGGAAGTAGCGCTGCCTGATCCTCTCGCGCGGGTCGATCTCCTTGAACTTCGACAAGGGCTTCGAGGTCTGCGCGCGCGCCTCCCCCGGCGACAGGAGGCCGCCGACGAGCGGGGCCGTCCCGAGCAAAGCCACCATGCTTCTTCTACTTATGCTCTTCATCTTTCTGCGAATCCTTTCTCCAATCCGCCGCGGCGGGTTTGCGGGCCCGCTCACGGGTTGGTCTTGTTGTCTCCCACGTCGTTAATCTCCAGCAGCGCCATCATCGCGTGGTCTTCGTGGACCACGTTGTGGCAGTGCAGCGGGAGTTTCCCGACGAAGTCGCGGAAGCGGAAGTAGACGGTGGTCTGCATGTTGTGTTCGAGACGGAAAACGTCCTTGCGCCCCTTCTCGATGAGGCCGGAGTTGCGCGGCGCCCGGCCGTTGATGTTGAGGGTCTGGAACTCCTCGAAGTGCATGTGGATGGGGTGCTGCCAGCCGCCGGAGTTATTCTGGAAGACCCACTTCTCGACGGTGTTGCGCTTGATGGCGAAGCGGATGTCGTCGCAGTCGCCGACCAGCTTGCCGTTGACCTGCCACTGGCCGTTGCCGCGCTCGAAGCGGAACGTGCGCGTGATGCGCGCCGCGTCGTTCGTGTCGGGGAAGTCGTAGAACTCCATCTCCGAGGGGTGGAGGCTGTTGTCGGGGACTTCGGGGCCGTCGACGATGATCTTCAGAATCTTGTCGCCCTGCCCCGCGCCCACGACGTCGCCGTCGGGGCCGCGACCGTCGTCCTGCTCCAGCCGGTTCTCGATGTAGAAGGTCTTGCCCGCGTGGTTCGTGAAGTCCACGATCACGTCCACGCGCTCGGCCACCGAGACGCGGCTGCTGTTGACCTGCACGGGCCTCTCCATCAGGTTGCCGTCGGTCGAAATCTGCCAGAAGGGCAGCGTGGAATTATTGGCGGCGTTGGTGAGGAAGAACTGGTAGAAGCGCGCCGGCCCGGTGTTCAGCCAGCGGAAGCGGTAGCGGCGCGGGCTGACGTGGAGGACGGGGTTGATCTTGCCGTTGACGAGGAACTTGTCGCCGAGGATGCCGTCGAAGTTGAAGAGGTCGAAGGCGAGCAGCCCCGTCTGGTCGTCGAAGACTTTGTCGTTGAAGACCATGTAAATGTCGAAGCTGGTGTTGGGGTTCTGGCCGTCGCCGAAGGACGGCAGGCGGAAGCCCGTCGTCTCGTCGCCGGTGTCGTGCTCGTTGAAGAGGATGTACGTCCCGGCCAGCCCCTTGTAGGTGTTCTCCGCCGTGTGGTCGATGCGGTGGTCGTGGTACCAGAGCGTGTGCATCGCCTCGCGGATGTCGCCGCCCTGCTGCTGGTGCGTGGACTTCACCCCGGCGTAGACGTTCGGGTAGTGGTAATCGTAGAACTGGTTGCGCTCCTGAAAGAAGCAGGGGTAGCCGTCCGACTCGGGCGGCGTGTGCCCGTTGTGGAGGTGGGTCGTGACGGAGGGCAGCCCGAAGCCGCGGTTGTTCTCCGGCAGGTTGTTGCGCTGGCGCACGAGGACGGAGCCTTGGCCGGGGCTGCCCAGCTGGCCGTACCTCTCGACGATGAGCGGGCCGGGGGTCATCGCGTTGGCGACCTTGACGCCGTTGACCTTCGGGGCGAAGCCCCAGATGGGCTGGGGCGGCAGCTCGCCCTGCGGGGCCATCAGCACGAAGTTCTCCTCCTGCGACATCTCGTAGAAGCGTAGCGGGGGGAAATCGTCCCACGCCTGATGGGCGACCGTGCGCGCCTCGCCCGCGTTGGTGTTCGGGTATTTCTGCGGGGCGGGAGAGAGCGGCACCGTGCTCTTCGGCATCACGAAGAGGCGCGGCATCTCCTCGACCCACGGCGTGGTCTCGGGGCTGTTCGGCTCGTCGTCGTCCACGTAGCCGGCGCTGGTCAGGGGGCGGGCGCTCAGACCCTTGATCGGGAGCAGAGTCCCGGCCGCGGTCAGCAGGCCCATCTTCATCAGGTCTCGCCGCTTCAGCCCGGCCGCGATTAACTCGCGCCTGTTTCTGGCGGCAATTCGCGCGTCTCTCTCTCGCGTTTTATCTCTCTTTGGGACTTTAGGCATGCAGGTTTTCTCCTTATCGGGGAGTTGGCGCGCGGCAGTTCACAGAACTCCCGCGGCACACGGAGTTGGGGTTCCTGTTGGGAAAAAGGGTAGGGCTCCGGCGCGCCACAAAACTATAAGCTTGCGCTTGTGCGGCCGGTCAGGGGAGGGTCGGAATGCGCTAGATCGCGAGGCTTGGCAGAGGCAGCGAGCGAGCGAGCAGCACGCGATAACCCTCGGGTTGAAGGTTGGGCTACCGTCGCAGACTGGGGTAAGATGCGGGACAGTCCACGGCGCATCTTCGTCGCAGCGATGTGACGGAGCTTGTGTTGTGAGAGCCCTGCCGGCACCTGCCAGTGTCGGTGGGGCTTAGCTTTTGGGGCAAGTCAAGTAAAGCGTGAATTATTAAGAGCGCCGACAAAGCCTACGCTCGCCTATAAGCCCTACCGGCGCGCGGACGTGCGCCCGGCGTTCCTGCGCCTCGGCCGCGCGCTTCAGCTGGAACTTCATCAATCAAGAGTCTTATTAGGCGCTCTCAGATTCATCAGTGCGTCTGTAACCCTATTCATCGGGACGACGAATCCAGAAGACGCTTCATCCGGCAAGGCTCCGGAGGTCTGAACTGCCAGCCTCCCAAGCTGATTAGATAACTTAGCGGGAACGAAGACTACCAGTGGGCGTTGCGATTGGATGAACTAAAGCTACCCTTAGAGTGACTAGAAATTACAATGATTAAGGATAAAGGTCAATGTAAATTTTACCCGCGCAAATGAACTCTTGTGAGCAGATGCCCTTCCCTCTTTAGATTCCACAATTATAAATGGTAGAGGAATCAAAATTATTGAGCATCACATTTACGACCATCTTATGGCCACCTCCCTGCCTCAGTAATGTTTCACACTCATCTGAGGTGACGCGCATTTGCGTTTGCGGCGGTATCGAAGTTCCTGAGAAGGAGCCTCGGAAATCTTAATCAAGCAACGATTGATTTTAGAAGGCTTGGATAGATGAATGCCGATGCTGCCGTTAAGATGACCAGTCCTCATGATGCGTTATAGGTTACACCTAACTTTAATCCCCTTCCCGGTTCATTTCGGGACTATGGTCGTATTTTCGTTGTAAACTCCGTGCCATTTATGATATACCCACGCGCATGACCGGAACAGCGTCAATTGCCGACTCGGTTCTGGGGCAGTATGGGCTAGCCGAAGACCCCTTCTCCCTCTCACCCGACCCGCGTTTTCTCTACCTGACAAATCAGCACAAGGCAGCGTTGGCGAAGCTGCGTTACGTCATGGAGCGGCGGCAAGGCTTCGCCATCCTCTACGGCGACGTAGGCCACGGCAAGTCTACGCTCATCCGGCGGCTCTTCGGCATTTACCGCGGCCAAGACACTTATGAGAGCGTGCTGATCACCAACCCGGACTACCCGACCGCCCTTCAGCTTCTGAAGCGCCTGACCGACGAGTTTGGGCTCCCGCGCCGCCCCTCGAAGCTCGACCAGATGCAGGAGTTAGAGGGTTATCTGGTGAGCCGCTTCGGCGAGGACAAAAACGTCCTCGTCCTCATCGACGAGGCGCAGATGATGAGGGGCGACCAGTTCGAGCTGATCCGGCAGATCACCAACTTCGAGTCGGACGAAAATAAGCTGGTGCAGATCGTGCTCGCAGGGCAGAACAACCTGCGCAATAAGCTCAAGCTCAAGCGCGCCCTGCTCTCCCGTGCGGCGGCCGTCGCGACGCTCGACCCTCTGACGCCCGAGGAGACGGCCGACATGATCTCCTTCCGGCTAGCCGTAGCCGGACGCCACGAGCCCCTGTTTACGCCCGACGCCCACGTGTTCATCTACGAGCAGTCGAAGGGTGTGCCGCGCGAAGTCGTCAAGGTCTGCATGAACGCGCTGGCCATCGGCGGGCTGATGGAGGCGGATTTGATAACGGCGGAGGTAGTACGTGACTCAATCGAGTAAGAAGGGCTTCGCGGCCCTGTACGACCTGCAAGAGCGTAAAAAGCAAGCAAAAACCGAGTTACCACCACTCCCCACCACTCCCCACGAGTCACCACCACTCCCCACCACTCCCCAGCTAGCGCCTCAGCCGGAGGAGGAGGCGCGCCCAGCCGCTTCGTCACCCGCGCCCGCGCGCGACTTTAACCGGCGCGCGAACAGCTTGGAACGGGAGGCCATGCCGCAGGGGCTTTTCCCCGGATCGAGCAAGAAAATTTATGACGCGCTTTACCTGCGAACACGGGGGGCCAACCCCCCGAGGGCGCGCGTCCGCGCGGCGCGGCGGGATTTCCTCGACTGGACGGACATCCGCAATCTGAAAACGGTCGACGGGCATTTGCGGTATCTGATGAGCGTGGGGCTTATCATCCGCCACTGGGAGCCGGGCGCGACCGAAGGGTCGCAATACGAGGTGGTGCTTCCGGAAGAGTTACTACGACTACCCACCACTCCCCACCACTCCCCACTAGTCACCACTACTCCTTTTTTGGGTAGTGGGTATACCCAATTTTTGGGGAGTGGTGGATATAGTCAAGTTACTGATTCAACAGGCACTTACGGCGATGACAAGACTTCTTCTTTTAAGACAAAAGAAGAGATTGATGATGATGAGGCTCTCGCCGGCTTCGCCTCCGCGATGAAAAAGGCCGTGAAAGAGGTGACGGGCAGGGAAATGTCGCCGGCCGAACGGCGGCGTTGGGAGGAGCTGGCCGAGGTTCTCGTAACCGAACTGAAGATCGCTGCCGGGCGCACGACCGTCTCCAGCGTCCCGGCCTTCCTCGCCGAGCACCTGCGCCGGCGGTTGTGGAAGAAGGACAAGCGTCAGCTCGCGGAGGAAGGGAAGGCGGAAACTTCAAACCCCGCGGCCCGCGATTCGGCGGACGCCTCGAAGTGTCCGGACTGCTTCGGCACGGGGATGTGGTACCCGGAAGGTTACGAGAAGGGCGTGGCGAAGTGTAGGCACGAAAAGCTGACGGGAACTAATTGATGTGCGAGTCGTCCTCGGGGCTGACGACGACTCGTTCGATTGAGCCGGGAACCCGCGACGGGGCAGGGAAGCGTTAGAGACTGGTTCGGGAAGTCCATCCATCGTGTAGTTGAACACCCCCTCCAAAATTACCGCGCCCGCATGGTCATGCCGAGCTCAAGCAAATCACGCCGGGCCAAATCATCATCACAGTTGAGATCAGAGATGGCATCGAGCGCGGGCCTCACCGCGACGGCCGCGGGCGAAAGATGACGCCCGCGGAGCGCTCGTCTGAACCACGCCTGACCGTTCATCACGCCGGCCGAATAATTTTCGTGAGGCGCTTGACAGTCTCCGAAAGTTTAGGCTACTGTGCGCCTGCCCTTCATATTTGATTCTGTTGCGGAGACCTCAATCTTCCCTTCAGCCTGTTCCAACACCTAAGACTCGCCAGCCATGCTTGCGACGGTGTGATTCTCCGCCGGCGTTTTTCTGCCGGCGTCGCCTTGAGGAAAGCTGAATAACAAAGGGCCTCGGTTCCCCCGGGCCAAAGCGCAAGTCCGGCCGTCAATGCCGTTGACGACAGGGTTGCGTTCTTAACACCCCCCGACACCTCGGCCCGCGCGAAGGTGAAGCCTGACGGCATGCACCCGGGCGCGGCGCGCGGCGTCGGCCCGACAGAAGAGGAGTAATTCCCCCGTGACGCGCAAACCCCGGCGCGCCTGCTCACACTTGTGCGCTTGCCTCGCCCTCGCCCTCCTGACGCTCGTCGCGCCCGCCGCGCGGGCCGGAAGCTTCCAACCACTCTCCGAACAGACCTGCGGCGTGACGGGGCTGGTCGTCGATCAGACGGGCGCGGCCGTCGAGGGCGCGCGCGTGTTTCTGCTCGACGCGGCGAGCCTTGAGCTGAGGCGGGCCGGCACGGACGCGCGGGGCCGCTTCACCTTCGGGGGGCTGGCCGCCGCGAGCTACGTCGTCGCCGTCAACAAGAGCGGCTTCCGCGAGACGCGCCACGTGCTGCGGCTCACGGCCGGCGAAGACCTCTCCGTCAGGCTGCGGCTCGATGTCGGCGAACTGCGCGAGAGCGTCACCGTGACGCCGTCGCGCGGAGAGGCCCGGGAGGTCTTCGAGACGCCGGAGGCGGTCGCCGTCAGCACCGGCGAAGACTTCGCGCGCCGCGCTTACCTCCTCCTGCCGCAGGCGCTCAAAGAGACGGCCGGCGTTCACCTCCAGCAGACGACGACGAGTCAGGGCTCGCCCTTCGTCCGCGGCCTGACGGGGCAGCAGGTGCTCCACCTCATCGACGGCGTCCGCTTCAACAACTCCACCTTCCGGCCCGGCGCCAACCAGTACACGGCCCTCATCGAACCTTCGTTCGCCGAGCGCGTCGAGGTCGTGCGCGGGCCGAACTCGACGCAGTACGGGTCGGACTCGCTCGGCGGCACGATCAACGTCCTGACGCGCCCGGCCGGCATCGGGGCCGACCGCTTCGAGCTGCACGGCGGGCTGGAGACCACCTTCGCCAGCGCCGACCTTTCGGCCGGCGCGTCGGCGCACCTCTCGGGCGGCGGCCGCGACTGGGGCTTCGTCGCCGGCGCGTCGGGCCTGCGCGCGCACGACCTGCGGGCGGGCGGCGGCCTCGACTCGCACTCGGTCGCCACGCGCCTGCTCGGCATCTCCTCGAAGGCGCTCGGCTCGCGCCTTCAGGACACGGGCTTCGCGCAGTACGGGGCGCACGCCAAGTTCGTGGCCCGCGTCGGCGCGGACGGGGCCTTCTCGGCCGAGTACCTGCGCGGGGCGCAGCACGGGGCGCGGCGCTACGACCAGCTCGACGGCGGCATCGGTAACCTCCTCAACCGCTTCGACCCGCAGACGCTCGACTTCTTCAGCGCGCGCTACACGCGCGCCGGCCTCGGCCCGCTCGAAACCCTCTCGCTCTCCTTCTCCTACAACGGCCAGCGCGACGACCGCACCTCGCAGAGCATCAACAACGCGACGGGCCTGCGCTCGCGCATCACGGACGAGTTCAACCGCGCCGACGCCCTCGGCTATCAGGCGCAGGCGACGGCGCGCCTCGGCCGCCGCCACGCCCTCGTCTTCGGCGGCGAGCTTTACGACGAGTTCATCACCTCGCGGCGCACCGACGCGCGTTTCAGCAACGCGACCGGCGGTTTCACGGACGTTGCGGTCGTGCGCGCGCGCTTCCCGGACGGCGCGCGCTACCGCACGGCCGGCCTCTTCGCGCAAGACACCGTGCGCCTCACCCCGCGCCGCGTCTCGGCCAACCTCGGCCTGCGTTACAGCCGCTTCGGCTACCGCCAGTCGCCCGAGGACAACCCGCTCGACGCGCGCGGCCACCCGACCGTGCCGGCCTTCGAGACCGACTTCGACGATCTCACCTTCAACGCCGGCCTCGTCGTCTCCGTCAACGAGCACTTCAACCTGACGGCCAACGTGAGCCGCGGCTTCCGCGCGCCGAACGTTAACGACTTCGGCTCGGTCGGGCTCTCCGGCATCGGCTTCGAGGTCACGCCGGAGGAGGGCGAGAGGCTGGGCGGGCTGGTCGGCAACTTCGACGCGAGCCGCCCCGCAGGCGACGCGCGCCCCGTCCGCCAGCTCGCGCCCGAGACGCTCTACAACTACGAGGCCGGGGCGCGGCTGCGCGCGTCGCGCGTGGGCGCGTCCGTCAACGTCTTCGACGCCGAGTTCACGAACTTCGTCGAGCGGCGCGTGCTCCTGCTGCCGCAGGGCGCGGCCGGCTCGCTCGTCGGCGGCGAGCGCGTCACCCGGCAGGACGCTTCGGGCGCGGTCTACACCGCGCTCTCGGCCGCGCCCGTCTTCGTGCGCGCCAACGCCGGCCACATCCGCATGCGCGGGGCCGAAGGCTCTCTGACGCTCAGCCTGCCGCGCTCGCTCGCCCTCAACGCGCACGCCTTCTACGTGCGCGGGGTGAACACCGAGACGGGCGCGCCGCCCGCGCTGGAGAACGGCATCCCGCCGCTGACGGGCTTCGCGGGCCTGCGCTGGGAGCCGGCCGGCGGCCGCTTCTGGGCCGAGGCTTACACGCACTTCGCGGGCGCGCAGACGCGCCTCTCCGACAACGACCTCCAGCAGGCGCGCATCGGCGGCGTCCGCACCCGCGAGGAGATCACGCAGTTCTTCAACAACGGGGCGGCGGCCCGCGGCCTCGTGCGCGGCGGCCTGCTCGTCGAGACCGGCGAGACTCTGCCCGAGGTGCTGCGGCGCGTGCTCGGCCCCGACCTCTCGGCGCGCGTCCCGCTCTTCAACGAGCACCCCGGCTTCGCCACGCTCAACCTGCGCGGCGGCTACCGGCTCGGCGAGCGCACGCGCCTGACGCTCATTCTGGAAAACGTCTTCGACAAGAACTACCGCACGATGGGGTCGGGCACGGACGCGCCCGGCACGAACGCGGTGGTTCGTTTCTCTCACGGCTTTTAACCGTCGCCTCGGAGGATTGTGATGAAACGTCTGTCTCTGCTTCTCGCCCCGGCCCTCTTCGCGGGGCTGCTCTGGGTCGGGCTGGCCCGCGCGGCCGCGACCTACAACGACACCCTCAGCGGCTTCCAGACCGTCACCGAAGAGAGCGGGGGAGTCGCCGTCGTCATCGACGCGGCCGGCGAGTTGCCCGGCATGGGCAAGGTCACGTTCAAGCGCGACGGCAACAACGTGAGCGGCGGCGGCTGGACGCTGACCGTGCTCCCGGCGAACGCCGACGCCTCCTCCAGCGAGCGCGGCCGCCTCTCGGGCAGCCTCACCGGCGGCACGCTCTCCTTCAACGGAGACGGCACGCTCGCCGGCGCGGCCTCCGTGCAGTTGGCCGTCGAGTCCGGCACGGGGCAGTTCGCCGGCGTGAGCGGCGGCACGGGCACGCTCAGCCTGTCGGCGAGCGAAGAGAACCGCTCGCGGCTGACGGGCACGCTGACCCTCGACTTTTAAGCCCGACTTTTAAGCCCGCGGCCTGCTCCGCATGAAGCCCGCCCCGCGCCCCCGCGCGACGGCGCTTGCCCGCACCGAGACCGCTGAAAGTTTCGGCGAGAAGCTCGACACACGCCAAAAGGAAAAATCCCCTGCCATGTTAAAAAGATCATCGAAGAAGTCGTCTCTCCCCGAAGCCGCCCGGGCCTCGTGGCGCAACGTCGTCGCCCAACTCCTCATCGGCTGCCTGCTGCTTCAGAGCGCGGCCCCCGCGGCCTACGCGGCGCAGCTCGCCCCGCGCGCCGCCGGCGAGTCGCGTGGCATCCTCGTCGGCCGCGCCGGCGCGGCCCTGAGCGGGCTGACGCTCGCGGCCGGCAACTTCGCCGCCGGCGTCTTCGCCTTCGCCGCCGCGGCCCTCGCGCCGCAGGACGAGTGGAACGTCGTCCTCGCCGAGGTCAACACCGAGTTCCACGGCCACACCGGCCTCGACTACCACCAGCCGAGCAAGAAGCTGCTCGTCTCGGCCAACGCGCCCACGGGCGATCCCTTCAGCTTCGAGCTGCTCACGGCCGAGGGCGCGCACTCCCCGTTCTCGAACGTCGCCGGCCTCGGCGGCGACGTGCTCGTGGCCGCCGCCCGCGATGACGGGCAGGGCACGAGCCTCGGCGGGTTCCAGCCCGGCACGATCTTCGCCAGCACGGACGCCTCCGGCGCGGTCGCGCGCGTCAGCGCCGACGGCGCTTCGGCCCAGAACCCGTGGGTCGCGCTCCCCGACGAGGCGGGCCGCGTCGCGGGCCTGCACGTTGACCGCACCGGCGCTTTCGGCGGCGACCTCCTCGTCGTCACCACCGGCGGCGGCCTCTGGCGCGTCAACTCGGCGGGCGTCGCGGCGCAGGTCGCGCAACTCAACACGCCGCTCGCCGGCGTCTCGGTCGTCCCCGCAGACCCGGAGCGCTACGGGCCGTGGGCGGGCCGGGCCGTCGTCGGCGCGAGGGAGCAGGGAAGCGTCTTCGCCGTGGACGCGCAGGGGCAGGCCGAGTCTTTGGCGGTCGGGGTCAACCCCAGCGACATCGACATCGTGCCGGCGCACGAAAACTTCTACGCCCTCGACGCCGCGGGCCAGAAGCTCTGGGGCGCGACCGACGGGGCCTTCGCCGGCATCATCGGCGACATCCTCGTCACGCAGGAGTCGCCCGGCCGCATCTCGCGCGTGCGCTGGGACGGCGTGGGCTTCGTCGTCTCGGGGCTGGCCGAGGCGGGCGCGCTCAAGCAGGTGGCCTTCTCGCCTTCGGGCGTGGGGCAGATTCCCGCCGTCAAGCAGGTCTACGACAAGATCGCCGTCGTGCGCCACGCCCCGCGCCTCAACAGCGGGCGCGTCGAGGGCACTTTGTGGCAGCTCACGGGCGAGAACGTCCTGCTCGACGGGACGGACACGATCACGACCGACCTCCTCGTGCCGGGCACGCCGACCGTCACGGCCGTGTCCCCGTCCTCCTACGAAGGCACGATTCAGGGTTCCGAGGGCACGCAGCCCTCGAACTACACCATCACCATCACGGGCCGCGCCGAACTGCGCCACGTCGTCACGCGCACAGACCCCATCGAGCTTGAGAACGTCTCGTTCCCGCCCGCGCCCGCGGGCACGCGTGACGTTGAGATTCGGAGGGCGAGCGACAGCATCGGCAGCCCGGCGACGCTGCGGAACCTGAACATCACGGGCCACGCCGGCGCGGTCGTCGTGCCGCCGGGCACTTACGGCCGGTTCACGGTCGGCGGGCGCAACGCGCTCGTCCTCGGCGTCGAAGGCTCGACCGAGCCGACCGTCTACAACCTCGAAGAGCTTTCGCTTTCGGGCGGCAGCGAGCTGCGCCTCGCCGGCCCCGTGACGCTCAGGGTGAAGAACCGCGTCACGCTCGTCGGCTCGACCGTGGGCGCCGCCGACGACCCGAAGCGGCTGCGACTGGAGATCGCCGACGGTGTCGTCGGCGACGCGCTGAAGGTCGCCGGCAACGGCGTCCTCTACGGTATCGTGCGCGCGCCGCAGGGCGACATCACCATCGAGGGCAACGGGCGCGTGCGCGGCACCGTCATGTGCGACTACCTCTTCGTCAGCGGCAACGGCGTGCTCCAGATCACGGAGAACGATTTGCCGCCGCCGCCCGTCAACCGGCCGCCGCAGGCCGACGCCGGCCCCGAGCACACGATCACTCTGCCGGACGACACGGTCGCGCTTGAGGGCGCGGCCTCGGACGACGGGCTGCCCGCCGGCAGCACGCTCGGCGTCAAGTGGACGAAGGTCAGCGGCCCCGGCTCCGTGACCTTCGCCGACCCTTCGAGCGCGGCCACCTCGGCGACCTTCTCCGGCGAGGGCGTCTACGTCCTCAAGCTCACCGCCTCCGACGGGCAGTTGAGCAGCAGCGACACGACGACCGTCACCGTCATCCCGCGCAACCAGCCGCCGACGGTTGACGCCGGCGAGGCCCAGACCATCGAGCTGCCGGCCCCGGCCGAGCTGCGCGGCACGGTCACCGACGACGCGCTCCCGCGCGGCTCGACCGTCACCTCGACGTGGACGGTCGTGAGCGGCCCCGGCCCCGTCGTCTTCGCCGACCCGAACGCCGCCGTGACGGCCGCCTCCTTCACCGTCCCCGGCGTCTACACCCTCCGGCTCTCGGCCAGCGACACCGAGTTCACCGTCTCGGACGACGTGGTCATCACCGTGCTCAAGAACGAGCCGCCGGCGGTCAACGCCGGGCCCGATCAGGAGATCACGCTGCCGAACATCGCCGCGCTCAACGGCACGGCCGCGGACGACGGGCTGCCGCGCGGCAGCACGCTCGAAGTCTCTTGGAGTCAGGTGAGCGGCCCCGCGCCGGTCATCTTCCACGACGCCTTCTCGGCCGTCACGGCCGCGACCTTCAGCGCGCCCGGCACCTACGTCCTGCGCCTCACGGCCAGCGACTCGCAACTGAGCGCGAGCGACGACGCGACCGTCGTCGTCAAGCCGCAGCCCTTCACCTCGCGCACCTACACGCTCGACGCCGACTTCGACGAGGGCAGCCTCATCAGCGTCACGCGCTCGACGGCCAACCAGTTGCAGCTCGACGACACCACCCGCAGCTTCAACTTCATCTGGGTCGCCGTCTCCTCGAAGGGGACGGTCGTCAAGATCAACACCGAGACCGGCGCGGTCATCGGCGAGTACCTGACCTCGCCCTCGGGCCAGCCCAAAGACCCCTCGCGCACCACGGTCGATCAGAACGGCAACGTCTGGGCGACGAACCGCGACGGCAACAGCGTCGTCCACATCGGGCTGGTCGAGAACGGCCAGTGCGTCGACCGCAACGCCAACGGGATCATCGAGACCTCGGCGGGCTTCGGCGACATCAAGCCGTGGCCGAACACCGGCGGCGCGAACACGAACGGCGGCGTCACGCTGGCGCAGGACGAGTGCATCATCCACTACACGAAGGTCAACTCCTTCGGCACCCGCCACGTCTCGGTCAACAAAGATAACGACGTGTGGGTCAGCGGCACGAGCGGCCGCCGCTTCGACCTCATCGACGGCAAGACGGGCGGCATCAAGCGGGCCGAGCCTACCGTGGGCTTCGGCGGCTACGGCGGCCTCATCGACAAGAACGGCGTCATCTGGTCGTCGAACCCGATGCTCCGGTGGGACACGTCGAAGCCGCTGACGGGGCCGAACGCCCTGAACGGCATGGCGTTCACGCTCTTCGGCGGCCGCGCGACGTGGGACAGGGCGGGCAAGTCTTCGACTCAGCCGTCGCCGTCCGAAAAGGTGTGGGTGGAAGACAGCACGCCCGAAGGCGCCTCCCTCGCGGGCGACAGCGAGGGCTGGAACTGGAGGAACACCAACCCGACGCCTTTCTCCGGCGCGCTCGCGCACCAGTCGAACCTCGTCGGGGGCACGCACCAGCACTACTTCCTAGGCGCGAACGAAACTTTAAGCGTCGGCGCGGGCGACAGCCTGTTCACCTACGTCTTCCTCGACCCGGCGAGCCCGCCGAGTCAGGTGATGTTGCAGTGGAATAACGGGAATTGGGAGCACCGCGCCTACTGGGGGCAGAACCAGATTCCGTTTGGCGTCAACGGGACGGAGAGCCGCCGCCACATGGGGCCGCTGCCCGCCGCCGGCCAGTGGGTCAAACTGGAAGTCCCCGCCAGCCAAGTCGGGCTGGAGGGCAGCGGCGCGAACTGGCGCGGCTACAACCACCCGAGCTACGGCCTCTGCATCGACAGCAAGGGCAACGTCTGGAACACCTCGCTCGGCAACGGGAGCATCAGGAAGTTCGCGCCGGACGGGACGCTCATCGGCACCTTCAATCAGGGCGACTCGCAGGCGCAGGGGTGCGTCGTTGACCGCAACGACCACGTCTGGGTGGCGCACTCGCTCTTCCGCAACACGGTCGGCCACCTGAAGCCGGACGGCACCTACGTCGGCACCGTCACGGTCGGCAGCGGCCCGACCGGCGTGGCCGTGGACGGCGCGGGCAAAATCTGGGCGACGAACCACGACAGCCGCACCGTCTCGCGCATCGACCCGAACCTCGGCCCGCTCGGCCCGGACGGCGTGACCAGAGTCGGCGCGGTCGACTTCACGACGCGGAACCTCGGCGGCACCCTCTACAACTACAGCGACATGACGGGCAGCACGCTGTCGGGCGCGCCCGACAACGGCACGTGGTCGACCGTCTACGACAGCCAGCGCGCTGGGGCCGAGTGGGGCCGCGTCGGCTGGACGGCGAAGGTCTGCGGCGACGGCCTGCTCGCCGTCTCGGTGGCGACGAGCGAGAACGGCACCACCTTCGGTCCGGCCGTGACGGTCGCGAACGGCGACGACCCCGTGGTCGCCAACGGCCGCTACCTCAAAGTTAACGTCAGCTTCCGGCGCGCTTCGAGCGGCGAAAGCCCGGTGCTCTACGACCTCTCGGTCGGGACGGCCGGCTACGTGCTGCCCGACGCGCCCAACGCCGCGCCCACGGCCTTCGCCGGCGCGGATCAGACGATGACGCTGCCCGACGCGGCCAAACTCTCGGGCGCGGCCTGCGACGACGGCTTCCCGCGCGGCAACGCGCTCCAAGTCACTTGGAGCAAGGTCTCCGGCCCCGGCGCGGCCATCTTCACGCGCCTGAACGCGAGCGCCTCGGACGTGACCTTCACGCTGCCGGGCGAGTACGTCCTGCGCCTGTCGGCCTCGGACGGCGAGCACACCGTCAGCGACGACGTGACGGTGACGGCGCTGCCGGCCAACATGGCCCCCATCGTCAACGCCGGCCCGGACCAGAGCGTGACGCTGCCGAACACCGTCACCCTCTCCGGCACGGCGAGCGACGACGGGCTGCCTGCCGGCTCGACCCTGACCACCTTCTGGAGCCAGTTGGGCGGCCCCGGCCCCGTCACCTTCAACGACGCCTCGTCGCTCACCACCGGCGCGATCTTCCCCTCGCCGGGAACCTACACGCTGCGCCTCTCCGGCGCCGACTCGCACCGCGTCGGGACTGACGACGTGACCGTCACCATCATCGCGTCGCCGGCCCTCAACGGCGCGACGCTCTCGCTGGCCCCGGCCAACGCCGGCCCCTACGTGACCGGCACGCAGCAGCCCCTGCGCGCCACGCTCCGGAACTCGGCCGGCAACCCGCTCGCCAACTACGGCGTCGAGTTCACGGTCGCCGGCCCGAACGCGACGACCGGCAGCGCCGTGACCGACGCGTCCGGCGTGGCCACCTTCAACTACGCCGGCACGAACGCCGGCACCGACAACGTCAGCGCCCTCGTGCGCAACACCGCGACCGTCAGCGTCAACTCGAACGTCGTCCCGATGGTCTGGTCGGTGACGCCCGTCTCCCCGGCGGCCATACAGGGCTGGATCGGCGGCCCCGTCAACGGGAGCACCGTCACCGGCATCGTCCCCGTCACGGTCGGGGCGGGGCAGACGCTCACCGGGGCCACGGTCGAATACTGGCCCGCCGCCAACCCCGCGGCCGTCACCGTGCTCGCCACCGGCGCGCAGGGCGGGCCCGGCGCGACGCTCGCCACGCTCGACACGACGCTGCTGGCCAACGGCAACTACGTCATCCAACTGCGCGCCACCGACGCCAACGGGCAGGAGCAGTTGAGTCAGGTGCTCGTCACCGTCGCCGGCGAGAACAAGCCGGGGCGCGTGACGCTCTCCTTCACCGACATGACCGTCCCCGTCGCCGGCATCCCCATCACCATCGAGCGGCAGTACGACAGCCTTGAGCGCAATCAGGTGGGCGACTTCGGCTACGGGTGGACGCTGGAGATGTCGGGCCCGCGCCTCGAAGTCAGCCCCGACAACGACGTGACGCTGACCGACCCGGTGACGGGCCGCCGCGTCACCTTCCAGTTCGCGCCCACCTCCTTCGGCTTCCCCTTCAGCTTCTTCTACCAGCCGACCTACGCGCCCGAGCCGGGCGTCTACGGCAAGCTCACCTCGGACGGCTGCGGCATGCTCGTCAGGACGGGGGGCGGCGTCAACTGCTTCCTCTCGCTGGAGCCGACCTACCGCCCGAACAACTACACCTACACAGACCCTTACGGCCGCGCCTACACGATGACGGCCGCGGGCAAGCTCGTCTCGATCAAGAACCTCGACGGCAACGTCCTGACCTTCGGCGCCAACGGCATCACCACCACGGCCGGCAACCTGACCGTCCCGTTCGCGCGCGACGCCGAGGGGCGCATCCGCGAGATCACCGACCCGACCGGCCGGGTCTACCAGTACGGCTACGACGCGGCGGGCGACCTGACGAGCGTCAAGCTGCCCGACTCCGCCGTGCCGCTCCGCTACGAGTACAACCCCGGCCACTTCTTCAGGAAGGGCACGGACTCGCGCGGCAACGTCGAGTCGCAGACGACCTACTACGCCAACGGCCGGCTGGAGAGCTCGACCGACGCGATGGGTAAGACGACCGGCTACGCCTACGACCTCGCCACCAACACGACGACCATCACGCACCCTGACGCCAACGGCACGACCGTCCAGCGCCACGACGCGAACGGCCTGCTCCTGAGCGAGACCGACCCGCTCGGCCGCACCAAGTCTTTCACCTACGACGCCAACCGCAACAAGAAGACCGAGACCGACGCGCTCGGCAAGACGACCACCTACGACTACGACGCGGGCGGCCACATGAAGTCCGTCACCGACCCGCTCGGCAAGACCACCAGCTACGTCAACAACCAGTTCGGCCAGCCCGTCGCCACCACCGACCCGCTCGGCAAGGTGCGGACGCTCAGGTACGACGAGGAGAACAACCTCACGAGCGTCGCCGACGAGCAGGGCACGCAGCTCGCCTTCACGTGGAACGACCGCGGCAGCCCGCTCTCGCTGACCGACGGCGCGGGCCGCGCCACCCGCTTCACCTACGACGCCTACGGCAACGTCCTCTCGAAGACCGACCCGCTCGGGCGCACCACCAGCTACACCTACGACCAGATGGGCCGCGCCCTGACTTCGACGGACGCGCGCGGAACCTCCCGCTTCGCCTACGACCCGATGGGCCGCGTCACCTCGGTGACCGACGCCCTCAACCACGAGACCACCTACGAGTACGACGCCAACGGCAACCGCACCGCCGAGGTCAGCGCGCGCGGCCAGCGCACCGAGTTCGAGTACGACGCCGCCAACCGCGTCTCGCTCATCACCCACCCGGACGGCTCGACCATCCGCTACACCTACAACTTCCGCGGCCAGAAGCTGACGGAGACGACCGCCGGCCCCGCGCCCGCCGGCCTCTCGCTCGCCGCCGCGGCGGCCGAGCCTGAGCCCGAGCGCACGACCGAGTACGTCTACGACGGCGCCGGCCAGCTCGTGAAGGTCATCTTCCCCGACGACAGCGAGGCGACCTTCGCCTACGACGACGCCGGGCGGGTCAAGACCGCGACCGACGAGCGCGGCAAGACCTACACCTACGAGTATGACCCGGCCTGCGGCTGCGCCGACCGCCTGACGAAGACCATCGACCCCAACGGCCGTTCCTCGACCTACACCTACGACGCCAACGGGCGGCGCACCTCCTTCATCGACGCCAACGGGCGCGAGACGCGCTACGACTACGACCTCCGCGACAACGTGGTGAAGATCACCTACGCCGACGGCAACTTCGTCACCAACACCCACGACGGCAACGGGCGCGTGCTCACCGCCACCGATCAGGAGGGGCGCGTCACGCGCTACTCCTACGACGAGATGGGCAACCTCGTCTCCGTCGTCGACGGCCTCGGCCAGACGACGCAGTTCAGCTACGACCAGCAGGAGAACCTGCTCTCGACCACCGACGCGCTCGGCCGCACCACGCGCTACGAGTACGACGGCCTGAACCGCGTCATCAAGCGCACGCTGCCGCTCGGCATGTCGGAGCTCTACACCTACGATCAGGTCGGCAACCTCGCCACGCGGACGGACTTCCGCGGCAAGACGACCGGCTACGACTACGACCCGCTGAACCGGCTCACCGCCAAGCGGCCCGACCCGACCCTCGCCGAGCCGATGGTCACCTACTCCTACACCGCGACGGGGCGCCGGCGCTCGATGACCGACGCCTCGGGGACGACCAACTACACCTACGACCTCCGCGACCGCCTGCTCACGAAGCAGACGCCGCAGGGGACTCTGACCTACGGCTACGACGCGACGGGCGGGCTCACCTCGGTGCGCTCGTCGAACGCCGACGGCGTCGCCGTCGATTACGCGTACGACGACGCGGGCCGCTTGGAGAAGGTCATCGACCAGCGCTTCGGCGGGGCGACCGTCGCCACCTACACCTACGACGCGGTCGGCAACCTCAAGACGGACGCGCGCTCGAACGGCGTGCGCTCCGACTACACCTACAACCCGCTCAACCGCCTGACCGGCCTGACCGTCGCCCGCGCCGGCACGACGCAGGCCTCCTACACCTACACGCACGACCGCACGGGCCGCCGCCTCTCCGCCACGGAACTCGACGGCCGCACCGTCAACTACACCTACGACGCGCTCTACCGGCTGACGCGCGAGGCCGTCTCGGGCGGCCCGACCCCGGCCGCCAACGGCGCGGTCGATTACACCTACGACGCGGTCAGCAACCGCCTGTCGCGCGTCTCCACGCTCGCGGGCGTCCTGTCGGCGACCTCGACCTACGACGCCAACGACCGGCTGACCTCCGACGCCTACGACGCCAACGGCAACACGCGCAACGCCGACGGCCGCGCCTTCACCTACGACTTCGAGAACCGCCTCAAGACCGCCGACGGCGGCGCGGTGCGCCTCGTCTACGACGGCGACGGCAACCTCGCCTCGAAGACCTCCGGCGGGGTGACGACGCGCTACCTCGTGGACGAGATGAACCCGACCGACTACTCGCAGGTCTTGGAGGAGCTGGTCGGCGGGCAGGTCGTCAGGCAGTACGCCTACGGCAACGCCGTCGTCAGCCAGCGGCAGCGCGCGGGCGGCGCGTGGTCGGCGAGCTTCTACACGACGGACGGCTCCGGCAGCGTGCGGCAGTTGACCGACGAGTCCGGCGCGGTCACCGACACCTACACCTACGACGCCTTCGGCAAGCTCATCTCGCAGACCGGGGCGACGCCCAACGCCTACCTCTACCGCGGCGAGCGGTTCGACGCAGACCTCGGCCTCTACCACCTGAGGGCGAGGAGCTACGACGCGAACCGGGGCCGGTTCACGACCGTCGACCCGTTCCCCGGCTTCATCGACGAGCCGACCTCGCTGCACAAGTACCTCTACGCCAACGCCGACCCGGTCAACTTCATCGACCCGCTGGGGCTGGCGACGTTGGCCGAGTACGGCCAACTCGTCAAGCGCATCGCGCTCCGCATCTGGACGGCGGTCAAGACGGTGGGCCGCGCCGTCGCCTGCGTCCTGCTCTACGTGGCGTCGTGGATCGCCAGCTACATTAACTACGCGTCGTGGGCGTTCGTGCGCTGGATCGCGACCCGCCTGCGGCTGGCCTTCTGCGTCTGCAAGATCACGCGCACCACGCCGGGCTACGAGCCGCCCACCATACGCGACAACAAGAAGAAGGGGGACGACTTCCGAGACCTCGTAAGAGACATCGCCGACGTGCTCGGGTTCGGGGGCGGCATCGAAAGGCCCTTCAACACCCCACGCGGCCGGCGCTTCATGGACGTTGACCTCAGTTGGGGCAACTGGACGGGAGGCATCGAGACGAAGGTCGGCGACTCGCCGTACACGCCTTCGCAGCAGGCGAAGGATCGTTGGCTCAACCGTAACGGCAGATACCCGGTCAGGGTCATCCGCTTCCCGCAGTGGCGGTGCAGAAGGTGAGGGGGCGGCCCCCGCGGAGGTAACGATTAGACGCGGAAAAGCGCGGGGGGCGCGGGGGCTTTGAG
>Ga0196962_10000226_pt1 | contig 28444 bp, 29 predicted proteins | sample S3v_20metaG_FD_183186 | JGI IMG/M metagenome (GOLD analysis project Ga0196962, IMG submission 183186) | Soil microbial communities from Anza Borrego desert, Southern California, United States - S3+v_20 | ecosystem: Environmental > Terrestrial > Soil > Desert | place: USA: California | collected...
GCGGGCCGGGTTCGACCCGAAGAAGGTCGTCTTCGCCGGGGTCGGGAAGACCGGGCAGGAGCTCATGTCTGGGCTCGGGGAGCGCATCCTGCTCTTCAACGTCGAGTCGGCCTCCGAGCTCGAGCACCTCGACCGCCTCTGTTCCCGCTTCGGCAAGAGGGCCAGGGTGGCGCTGCGCGTCAACCCCGACGTCGACGCCGAAACCCACGACCACGTCGCGACGGGGAGGGGCCGCGACAAGTTCGGCATCCCCGTGGACGAGGCGCTGGCTCTGGCCGAGAGAGTAGGGGGTTACCGGTGCATCGACCTCATCGGGGTCCACCAGCACATCGGGTCCCAGATCACCAAGCTCGCACCTTACACCGAGTCCGTCGAACGCTCCGCCGGCCTAGTCGACGAACTCAAGACCCGCGGCTTCGACATCCGCTACTTCAACATCGGCGGCGGCCTCGGCATTCCTTACAAGGACGAAGAGACCCCGACCCCGAAAGAGCTCGTGGACGCGATCAGGCCGATGCTCGAGGCGGCGGGGACGAAGATCCTGTGCGAGATGGGCCGCTACATAGCGGGCGCCGCCGGGGTGCTCATGACGAAGGTCGTCTACCGCAAGAAGAGCGGCGAGAAGAGCTTTATCGTAGTCGACGCCGGTATGAACGACCTCCTGCGTCCCAGCCTCTACGACGCCCACCACGAGGTCCTCTCCTTAAACGAGGACGGCTCAGTGGCGAACGCCGACCTCGTCGGGCCCGTTTGCGAGTCCGGCGACTACCTCGCCCGCGACCGCGAGTTGCCGGACGCCTCCGAGGGCGACGTGCTCGCCATCATGGACGCCGGCGCCTACGGGTTCTCGATGGCCTCCAACTACAACTCCCGCCCCAGGCCCGCGGAGGTCATGGTCAAGGGAGAAAGCTGGGCCGTGGTGCGCGAACGCGAGCACAGCGCCGACCTCGTGAAAGGCGAGCTGGTTCCGGCGTTCTTGTAGGTTTTTATGGGTTTTAGGTGTCAGGTCTGCGTGGTCGGTGGCTCTTGTGAACGTACCCGACGGGCTGGAGGTCTTCACGCTCGCCGAGAGGCCGGATCTCGAGTCGCGGGTGGGCTCCCTGCCCGATATGTTCCCCGAGTTCATGCACCACGATTCGACGGTCAGCCGCTACTGGGGAGGCTTGTTTACCGATTTCGCCGGATTCCAGATCGTCGTCTGCGACCGTGGGGACGAAGTCGTCGCGGCAGGCCATTGCATCCCCGTTTTCTGGGATGAGACTGACGAAGGGTTGCCGGCAGGCCTGGATGGGGTGCTCGAGCAGGGGGTGAGGGATTTCGAGGTGGGACGAGCGCCAACGGTGGTCTCGGCCCTCCTGGCGATCGTATCGCACGCCCACCGGGGACGTGGCCTCAGCAGCGTGGTACTCACCACGATGAAGTCCGTCGCGGCGGATCACGGACTGGGAGCCCTGATCGCGCCCGTCCGTCCCACGCTCAAGGAGCGGTATCCGCTCACCCCGATGGAGCGCTACTTCCGGTGGGAGCGCCCCGACGGACTACCCTTCGATCCCTGGTTCAGGGTCCACCGGAGGCTCGGCGCGGAGTTCGTACGGGTCGCACCCCGTTCCATGCTTATCACGGGAACGATCTCCGAGTGGGAGGAGTGGACAGGCATGCGTTTTCCCGAGAGCGACGCCTACGTCGTGCCTGGAGCCCTGCAACCCGTCGTGATGGATCTCGAACGTGACCTAGGCACCTACGAAGAGCCGAACGTCTGGATGCGCCACCCTATCGCGGAGGGTAGATCATGCTGAGGGGAGAGAAGGTTACGCTGCGGGCCATAGAGCGCGAGGATCTGGAGCGCCTGTGGCGGTTCTGGAACGATCTCGAGGTCGAGCTCGCGGGTGGCGGCGACCCGCCGCTGCCCGTCTCCCTCCAACGGCTGAGGGAGAGGTTCGATCGCGAAGCCCGGGAAGGAACTCCGGACAAGACGAACTTCGCCATCGAGGCCGACGGCGAGTGCATCGGGCAGTGCGGCCTCTTCCACTTCGACGTGGCTTCCCGCCACTGTGAACTGGGCATCGCTATCGGCGAAAAGGAATACTGGGGCCGCGGCTACGGGCGCGAAGCCGTGAGGTTGATCCTCGATTACGCGTTTCGGATAAGGAACTTCAGGCGCGTGTGGCTGGAGACCCACGCGGCGAACGAGCGTGCGATCCGGGCCTACAAGGCCTGCGGCTTCGTCGAGGAGGGCAGGATGCGCGAGCACATCTGGCTCGCCGGACGCTACGTGGACAACGTCATCATGGGCATCGTGCGCGAGGAGTGGCGTGAAGGGAGGACGGTTGGCTAGGGGGACGCACGAGGCATTGCCCGACGAGCGCAACGAGGATGTCCTCGTCTACGTCAACGGCGAGTTCTACCGCCGGGAGGAAGCGAAGATCTCCGTCTTCGACTCGGGCTTCCTGGTCGGGGACGGGGTGTGGGAGGGTATTCGCCTGCACGGTGGCGAGTTCGCGTTCCTGGATCTACACCTCGACCGTCTCCTTGAGGGTGCGAAGACGATAGGGCTCGACATCGGTATGACGCGCGAGGAGATCACCGCGGCCCTCCGCGAGACCGTCCGGCGCAACGGCATGGAAGGCTCAACCGGCGTCCACGTGCGCCTGATGGTAACCCGCGGGGACAAGAAGACCCCCTCGCAGGACCCGCGTCTCGTGGTCGGCGGTCCGAACGTCGTCATCATCGCCGAGCACAAGGTGGCCGACCCTGGCGTCAAAGAGTGGGGCCTCAGGCTCTTCACCTCGACGGTGCGCCGCCCGCCGCCGGATACTTTGGATCAGCGGCTCAACTGCCACAGCAAGCTGCACGAGGTGGTGGCCCTACTACAGGCCCTCGAGGCGGGCGCCGACGAGGCTCTGATGCTCGATCCTACCGGGGCGGTGGCGACCTGCAACGCCACCAACTTCTTCGTCGTGCGGCGCGGAGAGGTCTGGACCTCGACAGGTCACTACTCCCTGAACGGCATCACCCGGCGGATGATCATAGACCTCTGCCAGGCCTCGGGAGTCCCCGTCTTCGAGCGGACCTTCTCGCTCACCGACGTGTACGGCGCTGACGAGGCGTTCGTCACGGGTACCTTCGGCGGCATAACACCGGTCGTCGAGGTGGACGGACGCAAGATCGGCACCGGCCAGCGCGGTGACGTTACCGCCCGCCTTACGGACCTGTACGCGGAGGCGGTCGCCGAGGCTACCGGCGGGTAGCGGTGCCGGGATGCCTCAGGCTGTCGGTGTGGTCGGGGCCGCGCAACGTGTCGACGGCGCTCATGTACTCCTTCAGGCAGCGCGCGGATACCGTGGTGGTGGACGAGCCTCTCTACGGGCATTACCTGAAGACCACAGGCGCGGATCATCCCGGTGCCAGGGAGGTCATGGAGGTGATGGACGGGGACGGCGAACGGGTGGTGCGGGAGGTCATCCTCGGTCCGTGCGAGCGCCGGATCCGCTTCTTCAAGAACATGGCGCACCATCTTCCCGGCCTCGACCCCGGTTTCCTGGACAGCGTTACCAACGTGCTCCTGATCCGGAACCCCACCGAGATGTTGCCCTCGTTGGCCAAACAACTCTCCTCCCCGATCCTGCGGGACACGGGCCTGCGCGAGCAGGCCGGGATCCTCGACTCGATCCTGGCCCGCGGCGGGGAACCCATCGTCATCGACGTCCGCGAGCTACTCCTCGACCCGCCGGACGTACTGCGCCGGGTCTGCTCCGGGCTCGGCATACCCTTCGACAAAGCGATGCTCTCCTGGCCCGCCGGACCGAAGCCGGAAGACGGCGTGTGGGCCAAGCATTGGTACCATAACGTTCACGCTTCGACCGGCTTTGCGCCCTACCAACCCCGTAAGGACCCGTTCCCGGCCCACCTGAAGCCGCTGTTAGAGGAGTGCCTGCCCCTCTACGAACGGCTACGCGACTACGCCATCGGCGCCTGAGCGGTTAGTTCTGGCGACGGTTGATGAGAATCGGTGAGAGTACGGGTCTGCGCTCGGCGAGGCGGGAGTCTAAGGAGAGAGACTTCGCGGCCGGGCTGAACAGGATCACCACCGAGAAGAGGGCCACGAGGACGTTAATCGTGAGGAATTCGGGGGCGCCGAGGCCCGTTCCCAGCCCCACGCCACCCTGGGAGAGCAGGATCACGGCGCTAAGAGCCACGCTGCCGATCGCGGCGAGGTTGGTAAGCAACCCGAGGATGAGGGCGATGCCGAGCATCAGCTCTCCCACGCGCATGAACTGGGCGAAGAGCTCGGCATTAGGAACCACATAGCCCCTCATAAAGCCCTGGAAGAAAGGCGGAGCCTGCGAGACGAACCCCCCTGCCTCCAGGCTCGCCGCGAACTGGCCAGGAAAGCCCGGATTCAAGAGCTTCTCCAGGCCACCGTTGAGCCAGACCGCCCCGATCAAGACGCGCACCAACACCATGCCGTTCACGTGCCAAACTCCTCTCAATGCGGTGTTTGGAAGGGTCAACCCTTCCAAACACCGCGCTAATCAGCTAGTCAGCGTTTCAGCTGGTCAGCTTTCTGTTTGCCGACGGCTCATCGAAGGTAAGGCCGAAGCCTTGGGCACGGCACTGCCAAACTGCTACGCTTCGCTATCCTTCATACGCACCAGAGAGAGTTTAGGATCTAGCCGAAATGCTGACCAGCTGAAGTGCTGATAAGTCGCCTGGAACAGGCGACGTGCTGAAATGCTGACAAGCGACAGCCGGAGGCTGGAGCGTGCTGACAAGCTGAACACAACCGATGCCGGGTGCGCTGCGTATATCAGGGAGACCCGGCGACGACGAGGAGGGAGTCTTGGAGAGGATTTCGCGCGAGAGGTTCATCCGGCTAGGCAGCGCGCTCGGAGTGGGCGCGGCCTGCGCCTCGCTGGTCGCCTGCGGAGGAGGCGCAAGCAGCTCTGGAGGTTCGGGCGGCGGGAACGGTGGCGGCGGGGACTCGGGTGGCGGTGGCACGAAGAAGTCGTCCGGCGGTGGGGCCAAGGCGGGTGGAACGGCCATCGTGAGCGAGTCGGAGGTCGCGCCAGGGAGTGCCCACAAGTTCGAGGACTCGGGGAATCCCGCTGTCCTGGTCCACCTTGACAACGGGGAGTTCGTGGCATACTCGGCGGTCTGCACGCACCAGGGCTGCGACGTGGCCTACAAGGACGGCAATCTCGCCTGCCCGTGCCACGGATCGATCTTCGATCCGGCAGATGGCGCCGCGGTAGTTGCTGGCCCGGCCCAGAGGCCGCTGCCCGAGATCCCGGTGAAGGTCGAGGGCGGCGAAGTGGTAAGGGCCTGAGAGCAGCGAGCTAGAGACCCCAGGGCGGTCCCACCTTCCCGGCAAGACGTTCTCTGTCCACCGAAAAGCTGACGGCTGATGGCTGACCGCTGAAAGCTAAAGTAAAATGCTCCCATGGACAGGGGCGAGGAGATCATCGGGCTCAACGGGGCGGCGGCCGTTCTCGACGTCCCGCCCGAGACGGTCAGGCGCTTCGCGCAGGAGGGAAGGCTTCGCCCCGAGGGCGGGGAGGAAGGAGGGTACGTCTTCCAACTCGAGGATGTCCTCGGGCTCGCACGTGAGCTTGGCGCCGAATCCGCGGAGGAGGAGATCTTCGAGGGAGAGGTGATGGGGGACGAGCCCGCCGGCAACTCCAGGCTCCCTGCCGTGCCGTTCGAGCGCTACGAGCGCCTCCTGCAGCAGGGCCAGGACTACAAGACCCGCCTCGAAGAGCGGACCCGCCAGATAGAAGAGATCCGCCAGGAGCGCGACGCGGCGAGGATGGAGATCGACCGCCTCTGGTCCGAGATCGAACGCCTCAACCTCGTGGAGTTCCAACGCGAACTGCAGGAGAAGACCATCTCGACCCTCGAAGAAGAGAAAGCCACGCTACAGGCCGAGCGCGAACGTCTCCTCGAGGAACAGATGAACCTTACGGAGGAAAAGTCGGCCCTCTCCGAAGACCGGGTCCGCCTCGAAGCCGAGCTCAACGCCATGAAGAACCGCGGCTTCTGGGCCCGCCTCTTCGGCGGCTGAAGAATCTTATGGGGAAGGATGGGGGATGACATTCTCGGCTCTCTTCAAGATGTGGGCGACGGTGCTGGCAGCAGTTCTCGCCGCGACCCTACTCTCTGCGGCTGCTTTTACCCCTGGCGCGGGGGCGCAGGAGACCGGTTGCAAGGGACAAGTGGTCCTGGACGCAGGCCACGGGGGAACGGACTCAGGAGCGGTAAACACCAGATACGGCCTCACCGAGAAGGAGCAGACGCTCAACGTCGCAAAGAGACTGGATACCCTACTCGAAGGCGACGGCTACACGGTGTGCATGACGCGCACCTCCAACTCGCAGACCCTCTCGAACAACGCCCGCTACACCTACGCCAACACCACGGGTGCGGATGTCCTCGTCTCCATCCACATGAACGGCTCCACGAATGGCTCCACCGATTACACGACGACCCTCTTCGGGAAGTGGCGCAAGGACAAGGAACTGGCCAACACCATCTTCGGCTCGCTCTCGACCCTGCCTGCGGCCAGCGGCACCGGAACCATAGGCACGAGGACGCCGTACTCGTTCGCCTCGGGCGTCCTCCTCAAGAGCAACATGCCAGCGACCATAGCCGAGACCGTCTTTATCACGAGCGATAGGGAAGGACAGCTCCTCTCCAACGGTACGGGAGCACGCCAGCAGCAGATAGCGCAAGCCCTGAGGGTGGGCATCGAGGAATACCTGGCCACCCACTAGCGCACGGAAGAGGCGGAAGTCCTCGCCCGCCGTGCTGGAGCGTTGGGACAAAGGGAACCGATGAGCCTGGCGATAGAGACCGAGAAGCTTACCAAGGCCTACGGCCGCAGGGCGCGGGGCATCGAGGATGTGGATCTCGCCGTCGAGGAAGGGGAGGTCTTCGGTTTCCTGGGGCCCAACGGGGCCGGCAAGACCACGACGGTAAGGACCCTGCTCGGGTTCTTGCGGCCGACGGGTGGGCGTGGTGAGGTCTTCGGCCTGGATATCACGAAAGACAGCGTAGAGATAAGGGCCAGGGTCGGCAATCTGCCCGGAGAGTTCGCCCTGGAGGACAAGATGACGGGAGAGGGGCTCCTCAAGTACTTCGCCAGGTTGCGTGGCGTCGGAGATCTCGGCTACGCGCACGAGATCTCAGAGAGGCTCGGGGCCGAGTTGCACCGTCCTATGCGGAGGCTATCGCGGGGAAACAAGCAGAAGATAGGTCTCGTGCAGGCCATGTTCCACAGGCCGCCTTTGTTGATGCTCGACGAGCCTACCGGCGGGCTCGACCCGCTCGTGCAGGAGGAGTTTCTCGACATCATCGAGGAGGTCAAGGCCGAGGGACGCACCGTCTTCTTCTCCTCGCACAACCTTGCCGAGGTCGAGCGGGCGTGCGACCGGGTGGGGATCATCCGCGGCGGTCGGCTCGCTGCGGTGGAGACGACGGAGACGCTCATAGACAAGTCCTTCAGGCACGTAGTCCTCACGTTCGCAGAGGACGTAGACAGAGAGCCGTTTGCGAATCTCTCGGGCGTCAGGAACTTGAGGGGCGACGGGAAGAGGATCTCCTTCACCCTCTACGACGACCCCGACGAGATGGTCAAGCTGGCGGCCAAACACACTCTCGTAAACATGGAGTACGAGAGACCGAGCCTGGAGGAGGTCTTCCTCACGTACTACGAGCAGAAGAACGGAGAGGTGCGATGAGCGTGGTTCTGGATCGAGGCCAGAAGCGAAGGCGCGCCGCGAGGCCCGGACGGACGCTGTTCGCGCTCGTCACGCACACGGTCAGGATGCAGTTGCGGGGTGTGATCATCTGGGGCGCGGCCATCGGACTCTACGGCGCCGCGATGGTCGCCTCGTTCACGGCCATCGAAGGGAGCGCGGTCCAGCTGAACCAGCTGATGGAGGCCTACCCGAAGGGCATGCTCGAGGCTTTCGGCGTAACCGACCTGGGCGACCCTGCCAACTACCTCCATTCTCAGGTCTTCGGGCTCGCGCCGCTGGCGCTGTCTTTCTTCCCGATACTCGCGCTCGCGAACGCCCTGGCAGGGGCCGAAGAGCGCGGCACCATAGACGTCCTTCTCGGCAACCCCCTGCCGCGCTGGCAGCTCGTCGCGGGCAACTTCCTCGCCGGGGCCGTCTCGCTACTCGGGATCTGCGCCATCGTCGGCCTGCTGACGTGGGGCACGGCCGTGCTCGTCGATGTCGAACTCTCCCGCCGAGAGGTGGCCGAGGCCGTCCTCAACCTGTGGCCCATCTGCATCGTGTTCGGCGCCCTCGCGCTCTTATGCTCGGCATCCTTCCACCGCAGAAGTCTAGCCATAGCCATCCCCGCCTTCCTGCTCTTCGGCATGTACCTTATTGACACCATAGGAAGGGTCTCCGAAGACCTCGAAGACTGGAGGCCTTTCTCCGTCTTCTACTACTACGGTTCAGCCATCGAGAACGGCATAGACTGGATACACTTTGGCAGCATAACCCTCGTCGCACTCGCACTCCTGCTCCTGGCCACGCTGGTCTTCAGACGACGAGACATATATACGTAGCTGTCAGCCCGCCGCCCTGCAGGCGGCTCGTCAGCAATCAGCCGTCAGCAAGAGCATTCTGGCCTTGCCTTGGCGCAATGCGCCCATCCTCGGTAGACGAGGGACACCTCTAGATCATAGCGCCACACGTACCACGATTGCCAACCAGGCTGACCGCTGAAAGCTGACAGGCCGACTCGTTGACATGCTAGAGTCTGTACGTCATGGAACGTGCGGAGACGAAGGCACTCTTGATCAGGGCTCGGGGGATCGCGACGTTTCGTGGTGTTCTGGACTCGGCCGTTGCGCGGGATTTACTTGGTCTACTCGAGCTGCTGGAGGAGTCGCCTGACGCTGGCGCTGTTGCGAGGATCTTCGGACGGCTGTGGGAGGGGCTTGCCCTCGAGGAGGAGCGTCTGCTCCCTGACGCCTGGCAGTCACATCTCGTGGGCAGGGTTCTCGACGATGAGAACCCGTTCAGCCTCGGGGCGGAGAAGGGGGAGGCCGATTCGTCCGTGCTCGGGCAGGCACGGCGGGATCTGCGCACGCTCGGGGAGATGTTCGCGATGGACGCGGCCGAGTTGCTCGGTAGGGTCGAGTCGGTCGTTCCCGCCCTGGCAGGTATCTGGGTCCCCTGGAGGAGTCCCGAGCCCGTGGAGGAATCTCCGCGGCGCACGATCGCGCGCAAACTCTCGGCGGCGGAGGACTGGGGAGCGTGCGCTGAGCTTCTTGCCGGCCACTTCGCCAGGCATGGAGCCGGACCCTACGGCCGCCACAGGGCATTCCTCTGGAGAGAAGGGCGGCTCCTGGCCGTCTCCCGCCCCGACCCTGTGAGCCTCTCCGACCTCATCACCTACGAGCGCGAGCGGGAGCCTTTGATCAGGAACACCGAGCGTTTTCTCGCCGGGCTGCCGGCCCACCACGCGCTCCTGTACGGCCTGCCGGGGACGGGCAAGTCCTCCACCGTCAAGGCTATCATGAACGAGTACGCGGACCTGGGGCTGCGGCTGGTCGAGGTGAAGAAGGAGGACCTGGCGGAGCTGCCGGGGGTACTCGAAGTCCTCGGCGGGCGTGGGCGGCGTTTCGTTCTCTTCGTCGACGATCTCTCCTTCGAGGAGCACGAGGTCGAGTACAAGGCACTCAAGGCGCTCCTCGAAGGCAGCGTCGAAGAGCCGCCCGAGAACGTCAGGCTCTACGCGACCTCCAACCGCAGGAACCTGATCCGGGAGACCTTCTCCGAACGCGACGACGGTACCACTGGCGACGACGTTCACGCCCGCGACACCATGCAGGAGAAGCTCTCCCTCGCGGCCCGCTTCGGACTACGCCTGACCTTCCCCTCTCCCGACCAGGCACGCTACCTGAAGATCGTATCCGGACTCGCCAGAGAACGCGGTCTGGCCATCCCTGCAGAAGACCTGCGGGAGCGCGCCCTCCTGTGGGACCGCTGGCACGCCGGACGTTCGGGCCGCACCGCCCGACAGTTCGTGGACGAGCTCGAAGCCGAGGAACAGAGCTAGTCAGCACGCTGCCTTCGGCAGCTTGTCAGCACGCTCAGGCTTGCGCCTTCGCTTGTCAGCACTTCAGCCAGTCGTCCCGGACCGTTGCCACGAGCGTCGTTCTCGGCTGCCGCTGGTAGCGGTTCGCCATGCGCGGCAGGGCAAGGTCCAGAACGGCAGAAGCTGAAATGCTGACGAGCGAGGGCCCTAAAGGCCCGAAGCGTGCTGACTAGCTGAAAAGCTAATCGGGCGGCGCCTCGTTGAGTACCAACCAGTAGAGCCTGAGTTGCTCGACGGCGTTGATGAACTGCTCGAAATCCACCGGCTTGCGGACGTAGCTGTTGGCGCCGAGGCCGTAGCCGTCGAGCATGTCCCGCTGCTCATTGGACGAGGTCAGGATAACCACGGGCAAGCGCCTCGTACGTTCGTCGGACCGCAGGCGTTTGAGTACCTCGAGCCCGTCCACCCTGGGCAGCTTGAGATCGAGCAGTATCAACTGCGGCTTGACGGCGGGATCCCTCCCCGCATAGGTGCCGCTTGCGAACAGGTAATCGAGGGCCTCGACCCCATCGTGGGCCACCACGACCTCGTTGCTGACGCCGGACTTCTTGAGCGCCCGCAGGGTGAGCAACTCGTCGTCGGGGTTGTCCTCGACGAGGAGGATGACCTTGTTGCTCATCTCGTCCCTGGCCTGGCGCTGGAGGGCCTGCGCGTCTTTGTTATCTCTGGCACTCTGGTGTATCGGCACGGCATCTCGTTCTGCCTTCGGGCCTTGCCAGGCGGCTGGCGCCTCAGACAACGCCCCGCGGGCCTTCTATCCTGTCCGCGATGTAAGGGTAACGGTACTCTACACCCTTGCTGACCTGGTAGGCCGCATAGCAGCCGTGTACGAGGGGCACCAGCGCCAGAATGGGCAGCAAGAAGAACATAAAGATGCCGATAATGACGAGGCTCAACACGAGGCTGACCAAGGTGTAAACCACCAGGATCAAGATCCAGGCTATCTGGTACCAGAGCGCCTGCAGGGCGTGGAAGCGCACCTTCTGGGAGCGGTCCTTGTATATCAGCCAGACGAGCAGGGCCCCGAAAGGCATGAGGCCGACGAGCCCCAGGAGCACGCTAAGGTGGGCGATTATGGACCACGTTCGCTCATCCTGCGCGGTCATCGTATCCATCGAGGCTCCGACCTGCTCTCCGGAGCCTCGTTCCCGCTCACTGCCGAAGTTGGGGTCTTGTTGCATCTTCTCTCCTTCCCACTCTCGGAGTATACCTGTATCCCGGCCCCGCCATGATAGCCTTGCCTGGGATGCCGGCGCATCCCCCAAATGAGTTATTTTCGGACGTCTTGCCCCTGGCGTCGAGTTGCCCCGACGCCCTGGTAACAATAGAATAGAGTTCGATGTGATAGAAGTTACACAGATTATCGGGGCGGGGCAAGAGCTATCGGACCTTTGTCTGCCATACGCGCATAGAAACATGTGCCGTGGCCCGCGCAGAGATAGCTGGGATCGTGCCTGAATGGGTATTCCGCTCAGCGTCTTGCTCGTCGAGGACTCCGAGAACGACGCCCTGCTCCTGCTGAGGATGCTGCGCAGGGGTGGATACGACCCCACCTGGGAGCGGGTCGAGACCGCGGCGGCCATGGAGGCCGCGCTCGACGGACGCAGTTGGGATCTCGTCATCTCCGACCACTCCTTGCCGACCTTCAGCTCGTTGGCGGCGCTCGGGTTGCTCAGGCGCAAGGGGTTTGTGGATCTGCCTTTCATAATAGTGAGCGGCCGGATCGGGGAGGACGCGGCCGTCTCGGCCATGAAGGCCGGTGTTCACGACTACCTCATGAAAGACAATCTGGCCAGGCTAAACAGCGCCATCGAGCGGGAGCTCAGGGACGCCAAAGTACGCCGCGAGCGCCGGCAAGCCGAGGAGAAGTACCGTTCGATCTTCGAGAACGCCGTCGAAGGGATCTTCCAGACGACGGTCGACGGACGGTTTCTGACGGCGAATCCCGCGATGGCCAGGATGTTGGGCTACGAGTCTCCCGAGGAGCTGCTCGGGGCCATCTCCAATATCAGGGACCAGCTCTACGTAGAACCGGGACGCAGGGAGGAGTTCTATCAGCTCGCGCTGCGAGATGGTTTCGTGAGTGGCTTCGAGGTACAGATGCACCGCAAGGACGGAGACCTTCTGTGGATCTCGGCCAACGCGCGGGCCATCTATGACAACCATGGAGAAATCTCGGGTTATGAGGGTACAGTAGAGAACATTACCGAGCGCAAGAGGGCCGAGGAGGCCCTGCGCGAGATCCGGGAGGCCGAGCGCCGCAGGATAGCCCGTGAACTGCACGACGTGGTACTGCAGGACCTGACGTACGCCCTGCAGTCCATGCAGGTCCTCCGGAGATTGCCCGAGGGGGTAGACCGGGCCGAAGAGATGGGACGCCAGGTGGAGGCGCTCAAGAGGGCGGTCGGAGGGCTACGCGACGCCATCTACGATTTGCGGCTGGAGAGCGCCAGGGAGCGGCCCCTGGTCCGCGCCGTAGAGTCGATCGTCGAACTGAACCGCCAGATCGGCGAGGGCTGCCAGTTCGAGATGATCGTGGAAGACGGGTTTCCGGCCGCGATCTCGGGACCCGCAGGCGTCGAGGTGGTTCGTGTCGTCCAGGAGGCGTTGACGAACGTCAGGCGCCATTCGGGCGCCGGTCGCGCGGTGGTCACCCTCGGTAGGGTGAACGGCGAGATCCTCGTGGAGATCGAGGACGACGGCAGGGGTTTCGGGCCCGAGACGTCGTACGGGATGGGGCTCACGGGGATGCGCGAGCGTGTCCTTGCTCTCGGCGGAGAGCTCGAGGTCGAGGGTAGGGAGGGCGTGGGAACTCGTGTGTTTCTCAGGGTAAGGATGGGTGTACTGGCGGGCGGGGAGACCGGAGAACGCTCGAACACCTGAGTCGGCAGCGGCTAAGCCGCCAAAGCTGGTATATTGTTTTCGTGCGTGGGGTCACAAGAGAGGTCTGCGAAGAGGAGAGATGCGGCGAATTTTGATCGTGGAGGACCACGCTTCATTCCGTCAGACGCTGGCGTTCGTCTTCGATCAGGAGACCGAGTTCGAGGTAGTCGCCCAGGCAGGGACTCTCGCCGAGGCACGCCGGACGATGGATGACTCTGAGGCCGACCTCGGGATCATAGACCTCAGCCTACCCGACGGGGAGGGCACCGATCTGATCGAAGAACTGCGCGAAGCGAACCCGGACTTCGCGGCGCTCGTCCTGACCGCGAGTATGGATAGGATGGAGTACGCCAGGGCGGTCGAGGCCGGGGCGGCCGGCGTCCTGCACAAGTCGGCCGACGTCGACTCGATACTCGATGCCACGCGACGTGTCGGCGAAGGCGAGGCCCTGCTCTCTGATGACGAGCTGATCTCGTTGCTCCGCCTGGCCGGGCAGAACCGCGAGGAAGAGGTAGAGGCGCGTGCGAGCATCGAGCAGATCACACCCCGCGAAATGGAGGTCCTGCAGATGCTAGCCTCGGGCCTCTCGAACAAGGAGATAGCGGCCGAACTGCACATGAGCGTGGATACCGAGCGCACCCACATGATGAACATCTTGAACAAGCTCGGCGTGCACTCCCGGCTGCAGGCCCTCGTCTTCGCCGCCCGCCACGGCCTCGTAAAGATACGCTGAGCGGGTTCCAGGAACCCGAGCTGTCAGCGATCAGCTTTCAGCAGTCAGCTTTCGTTCTAGTCGGAAGCCTGCGCGGCAATATGAACCGACCATCCTTGCAGACTACGCTAGCTCCGCAGTACCAACTCTCCTTCGCAGACGTACTCGGCGGGGCCTTCTATGTATACGGGCCTGCCGTGGCCGGACCATTCTATCTGTACCGCGCCGCCGTCCATGTACACGCTGACGGGGCTCCGGGCGAGATTCTTACTGACTGCTGCGACCGCTGCGGCGCAGGAACCTGAACCCGAGGCGAGGGTCTCGCCGGCGCCGCGCTCCCAGATCCTCATCCTGACGTCGTGCCCGCCCCGCGCGAACCCGAACTCTACGTTCGTCTTCTCGGGGAAGATGGGGTCTACTTCGATGGGCGGCCCGACCGTAGCGAGGTCCAGCGCGTCGACCGCGGCCTCGCTCTCCAGGAAGGCTACCGCATGTGGGTTCCCCATCGAGACGCGCAGGAAGTGGAAGCCGTCGGACTCGACCTCGGTGTCGACGTGGGGCGCTCCCATGTCGACCCTGGAAGAGCCGTCGTCGAAGAGCAGGACTTTCTTGACCCCGGCCCCGGTGGCGACGGTCATGGCATCGCCCCCCACCATACCGCGGTCCTTCGCGTAGCGGACCAGGCAGCGCAGGCCGTTGCCGCACATCTCTGAGGTCGAGCCGTCGGAGTTCAGGTAGATCATCTCGAGATCGGCGGTCTCTGAGGGAGCGGGAATCAGGATGCCGTCGGCCCCGACGCCGAAGTGTCTGTCGCAAGCCATGAGGGCGAGATCCGCAAGGTTTCGCCCCTCGACCTGGCCAGGGTCGAAGATGAGGAAATCGTTACCGCAGCCCTCCATTTTCGTGAATCGCATAGCGGGGATTCTACCGGAAGACTCGAGCACGGTTGCGGCGAGAAAATACCGTTGGAAACGGAATGTTCGTCCCTTATATTTGCCCTGTGAGAAGCAACCGCGCGAAATATCGTCGTCGCAGGATCGGGGCCCTGTTCGTCGGGGCAGCACTCGCCGTGGCCGTGTACGCTGGTGGCGGGGCAGGGGCCGAGCCGCGGCCCGTCCACTACACCGTTGCTCCGGGAGATACGCTCTGGGGGATAGCGCTGGAGCACACCCCAATCTGGGAGGATCCGAGGCCGAAGGTGGAGGCCATCCGCGAGGCCAACGATCTCTCAGGGTATGAGATCTACCCCGGCATGAGCCTGAAGGTGCCCTCGACAGTCTAGGGCCTTACAGCGGGTAGCAGAAGGATGGACCCTCCTGCAACCCGCGCGGTCAGTACATAGCTATAAGCCTTCAGCCCTTTGTTCTTGCTGAAAGCTTATCGCTTGTCGCTCCTCGCCCATAAGGGTTGAGCCCTTATGCACGGCGCTGTATACGTCATTCCCGCGCAAGCAGGAATCCACGAGAAGGAGAGCAGTGGGTCAATGGCTGCGTCTGTGGTACCCTCGAAACGACGCTTCGGAATTGCCTGCAAGTCGAGGAGAGATTTTGGAAGACCGCGGCGAGGTTTGTCTGGCAGAGGAGGTCGATCGTTTTCGGCGGCTGGGCCTCTCTGATGGGGAGATAGCGAGCGAGATGGGCGTCGATTTGAGCTGGGTCGAGACCGTGGTCTCGTCGGGGGAGGACGAGTCAAGTCCGGACGCGGAAGACCGTGCCGTGGATGAAACCTGATGCCATCGGCCACGGTCCGCGCGTAGGGAAGGGTTTCAAACCCGCCCCTACAAACGAACCGCTTCATTCTTCCGCGCGTCCTCCGAGGTGTTTGGCCAGGAAGCGTTCCGCGGCCGCGTAGAACCTCAGACGGTTCTCGGGACGGGCGAAGCCGTGGCCTTCGTCCTCGAAGAGGAGGTATTCGTAGTCGATGCCTTTCTCTTTCATGGCGGCGACTATCTGCTCCGACTCGGCCTGTTTCACGCGGGGGTCGTTGGCGCCCTGGGCTATGAGCATGGGTATCCTGATGCGGTCCACGAAGAAGAGGGGGGAACGGCTCTTCAGGAACTCCTCTTCGGTGTCGGGATTGCCGACCCGCTCGTGGAAGGTCGCCAGGAGCGGCTTCCAGTAAGGCGGGATGCTGTTTATCAGGGTGATCAGGCTCGAAGGACCCACTATATCGACGGCGCACCGGAAGAGGTCGGGCGTGAACGTGGCCCCGGCGAGCGCCGCGTACCCGCCGTAGGAGCCCCCGTAGATGGCGACCCGTTCGGGGTCGGCCACGCCACTCTCGACGGCCCACCCGACCGCGTCGACCAGGTCGTCGTGCATCGTGCCGCCCCACTCTTTGTTCCCCGCGTTCAAGAACTTTTTGCCGTACCCCGTCGACCCCCGGAAGTTCACCTGTAGGCACGCGTACCCCCTGTTGGCGAACCACTGCGCCTCGGGGTCGTAGCCCCACCCGTCTCGCGCCCACGGGCCACCGTGGACGTTCAGGATCATGGGCATGGGTTCGGCTGAGCTCCCTGGCGGGAGCGTCAGGTAGCCCTCTACGGTGAGGCCGTCGCGGGAGGTGAAAGAGACGGGCTCCATTGTGGCGAGGGTGTACTCCGCGAGGTCGGGCCTAGCGTCGAACAGGTGCTCGCCGCGCCTATTGTTGCGGTCGTAGGCGTAGTAAGAGGCGCCGCCTTCGTCGGCGGTGAAGGCCACGAGCCAGCTCTCGTCCGCCCTGTCGCGGCTCGTTACGCCGAAGTCACCGCGGCCGAGGCCGTCTATGACCTCGAAGTCCTCCCTGATATCGTCGTCGAGCACGATCCACTCCGTCCTCGCGCGCTCCACGGCGGCGGCCTGGGCCTCGTGGGTCTCCGGATGGGTCACGACCCGCCCGATATCGTAGCGCGGGTCCTCGACGAGCGTCTGAGTCGAATCGTCTTCGAGGTCGAGCAGGACGAGCCGGGAAGCGTTGGCCCCACGCGAGTCTATGAGGTACATCTTATCGCCATCCTCGGTAAAGCCTACGGGCGCGCTCGAGAGCGCGTCCTCCTTGCCCCAGCCGAGTAGCTTGCGCCAGCCCGCATCTTCGCCGGTTCCCTCGCGCAGGAGCAACTCGAAGCCGCCGTCCGGCGTGGCCGCCATAGCGCCGCGCACCTCGAGTTGCGGGTCTACGACCCAGCCTACGGCGTTGCCAGGGTTCCTGGCTACGAGTTCGAGGTCGCCCGTCGAGAGGGTGAGGCGGTAGACGTCGTGGAGCTCCGGGTTCTCCCTGTTCAGCGCGACGAGCAGCGTGTCGGGGAAACGGCGGTTGCTGTCCACGATCTGGGCCTGCACTTCGTCGAAGGGGGTCAGGTCGCGGTCCTGTTTCGTGGACGCATCCACGGCGTGCACGCGCCAGTTCTCGTCGCCGCCCTCGTCCTGGAGGTAGACGATGTGGGTGTTGTCCTCGGCCCAGAAATACACCCTGATGCCGCGCTTTCTGTCGTCGGTCACCGGTTCGAAGTCCTCGCCTCCGGCGGAGCTCCCCACCGGACCGACCCAGACGTTCAGTACGCCGTCTTTCGGGGCCAGGTAGGCCAGGCGTTCTCCGTCGGGGGAGAGGTGCGGCGCCATCTTCTCCGGGTTACCGAAGAGGACTTCGCGTGGGATCAGGGGCACGGTCGAAGCGTCGGTCATACATTCCTCTCTGTGTCGAGCACGTCGGCCATAGAGTACAGGCCCGGCTGCGCGTTCGCGGCGAAGCGCGCGGCCCTCAAGGCGCCGTCGGCGAAGGTGCGGCGGGAGAGGGCGCGATGGATGACCTCGACCTCTTCTCCGCCCGAGTAGAAGATGAGCCTGTGCTCCCCTACTACCGCGCCGCCGCGCAGGGCGTGGATGCCGATCTCACCTTCCTGCCTGGGCGCGAGACCTTCCCTCCCGTAGACCGCGACCTCGTCCAGGTTCTTCCCTCTTCCTTCGGCTGCGGCGCGGGCGAGGAACAGGGCCGTGCCCGAGGGGGCATCCTTCTTGCCTCTGTGGTGGGCTTCTACGACCTCGATGTCGTAGCCCTCGCCGAGCTTCGCCGAGATCCCGCGCACCACCTCGCGCAACAGGTTTATCCCGAGGCTCATGTTCGGGGCGAGTACGATGGGGACGCCGTGCGAAGCCTCCTCGACCCTCGCGAGCTGCTCGGCACAGAGGCCCGTCGTCCCGATGACGTGAGGTCTCTGGTAAGAGAGGTGCTCTACGGTCGCCCCCGGGGTGGTGAACTCGATCAGGACCTCGGCGGATTCGGGTGGGTCGACTGTGGCGGTTACCCCGGTCTTCCCGGAGCCGCAGAGCCCGCCGAGGTCGGAGCCGAGTTCGGGGGAGCCCACGCGGACCGTGCCGCCTTCCAGTTCGATCCCTTCCGTATCGAGGGCCGCGCGGCAGATCTCGCGTCCCATGCGGCCCGCGGCCCCGATTACGGCTATTCTGGTCAAACTTCTTCCGGGGTCGGGAGGAGGTGGTTCGACTCCTCCATCACCCGACGGAGGGCGTCCAGGTTCTCGCCCGACAGTGGGATCATCGGCAGCCGCATCTCATCCGAGCACAGGCCGAGGATCGAAGCCGCCGTCTTGACGGGGATGGGATTCGTCTCGACGAAGAGCGCGCGGAAGAGCGGCAAGAGCTCGTAGTGGAGCTCGCGGCCCCTCTCCCAATCGCCCATCGAGAGGGCGTTTACCATGTCGGAGACGGCCGCCGGGGCGACGTTGGAGGCGACGGAGATCACACCCTGTCCCCCTAGAGACATCATAGGTAGCGTCATCGGGTCATCGCCTGAGAGGATGGCGAACTCATCCCCGCAGAGGCTCTTTATGTCGCTCACCATGTTCATGGAGAGCGTCGACTCCTTGACCCCGACGATGTTGGGGAGCTCCGCGAGGCGGGCTATGGTCTCGGCGGAGATGGTCACGGCCGTCCGGCCTGGGATGTTGTAGAGGATGAGGGGCAGTTCCGTGCTCTCCGCTACCGTGGCGAAGTGCCTGTACAGCCCCTCCTGGGTGGGCTTGTTGTAGTAGGGGGCGACCTGCAGGGAGCCGTCGGCGCCCTCCTCCTCGGCCATCTTCGTGTATTTGATCGCCATGCCCGTGCTGTTCGAGCCCGTACCCGCGATAACGGGCACCCGCCCGTTCGCGACCCTCACCACGGTGCTTACGACGATGCGGTCCTCCTCTTCGCTCATAGCCGGGGTCTCGCCCGTGGTGCCACAGGGAACGAGCCCGTGGATGCCGTTATGGATCTGGAACTCGACCATTCCTTCTAAGGCTTCGACGTCCACCTCACCGTTCCTGAAAGGTGTGACGAGGGCCGTGAATGCGCCGCTAAACATCTCTCTCCTCCAACTCGAAGTCCCTGTGCAAAACTCTTACCGCTTCTTCTACCCTTCCCGCCGGCAATACGCAAGTCACCTGTATCTCTGAGGTAGAGACGAGCCTTATGGGGATGCTTGCCTCCCCGAGCGTCGCGAACATCCTCGCGGCGTAGCCCGGGCGATTGAGCATCCCCGTCCCGACGACGGAGACCTTGCCGAGCTCCTCCTCGCCCTCGATATGCCCGTCCAGAGATTCAGCGACCGCGCCCGCGAGCCGCAGCGCTTCGGAAAAGTCGCCGCGACGGACGGTGAAGGCCACGTCCGAAGCGCCTCTCTTGGGTGCGCTCTCCACGATGACGTCGACGGAGATGCCCGCTTCGGCCAGCGGGGAGAAGACGCGGCTCATCGTGCCAGGGCCCGTCTTTATGCCCGTCAGGGTGATGCGCGAGACGTCCAGGTCGTGGACTATGCCGGCGACCGTCTCGCGGGTCTCCAGGTGTTCCAAACCATCACCTCCCGTGATTATCGTACCAGGACCTTCTAGAAAGGAGCTCTTTACGTGGATCTCCACCCCGTGCAAGGCCCCTAGCTCCACGGCCCGCGGGTGCATCACCTTCGCGCCCCTCCAGGACATCTCGGCCATCTCCGAGGAGAGTATGACGGGTATGCGCCGCGCTCCGGGGACGATGCGCGGGTCGGCGGTGTAGACGCCGTCCACGTCCGTGAAGACCTCGCAGCGCTCAGCCCCTAGCGCCGCCGCGAGCGCCACGGCCGTCGTATCCGACCCGCCGCGACCGAGCGTCATGATGTCCCCCAGGGCGTTGACCCCCTGGAAGCCAGCGACGATCGCTACCTGCCCCTCGTCGAGCAAGCCCCGCAGGCGGTCTGGCTGTATCCCCGAGATGACCCCCGAGCCGTACCGACCCGTGATCTTCATCCCCGCCTGCGGGCCTGTCAGGGAGGTGGCGGCGACACCCCTGTCGTGCAGGGCCATCGCCAGGAGCGCGACGGACTGCAGCTCGCCCGTCGAGAGTAGCTGGTCGATCTCCCGCGGCGAAGGGTCCCGACTGACCTCGCCGGCCAGGCGCAGCAGCCTGTCGGTCTGCTTGCCCATCGCCGAGACGGTCACCACGAGGCCGTGGCCCGAATCTTGGGTCTTCTTTATCCGCTCGGCGACAGCGTTTATGTGCTCCGTCGTCGCCACGGAGCTCCCGCCATACTTCTGGACGATGATTCCCAAGGCATGCTACCTTCCGACGCTACTGCCCCAGAATAGCATTTTGTCCGATGGCTACTGCAGGAGCGTAAAGCTGACGGCTGAGAGCTGAAAGCCGACCGCTCTCAAGGCAATGGCTGGCCTCCCGTTACGCCGAGCGTCTCCCCGTTGACGTAGCTCGCTTCCTGGGAGGCGAGGAAGACGAAAGCAGGGGCGAGCTCTATCGGCTGGGCCGGGCGGCCCATGGGGGAGGTTCCCCCGAAGCTGGAGACGGTGTCGCCCGGCATGGAGGCCGGGATGATCGGGGTCCACACAGGACCCGGCGCCACCGTGTTCGCCCTTAGCCCGTACTGGACGATCTCCTGGGCGAGCCCCTTGGTGAAGGTGATGATGGCGCCTTTGGTGCTCGAGTAGGGAAGCAGTGCCGGTGAAGGCTGGTAGGCCTGGATGGAGGCCACGTTGATAATCGACCCGCCTTCCGGCATGTGCGGGAACGCGGCCTTCACGAGCCAGAACATCGCGTAGATGTTGGTCTTGAAGGTGCGGTCGAGCAATTCTGTCGAGACGTCGGCTATCCCTTCGACCGTCATCTGGTGGGCCGCGTTGTTGACGAGTATGTCTATCCGGCCGAACTCGTCTACCGCCCGCTGGATGAGCTCCTGGCACCGGGCCTCACGGGACACGTCTCCCGGCACCCTGACGGCCTTGCGGCCCGAGTCTTCGACGGCCCGTGCCGCCTCTTCGGCATCGGCCTCCTCCTCTTCCAGATAAGAGATTACGACGTCGGCGCCCTCGCGGGCGAAGGCGAGCGCGACGGCCCGTCCTATACCCGAGTCGCCGCCCGTTATGACCGCTTTCTTGCCTTCGAGCTTGCCGCTTCCCTTGTACGTCTCGACACCGTAATCTGGCTCGGGCTGCATCTCCCGCTCCAGGCCGGGATGCTGGTCCATCTGGGTCTGCTCCGGGTACTCCGGCTGCGGATACTGCTGCGTCGGGTCCTGTTGCCTTTGCTGGTCTTCTGGCATCCTGGTCGTCCTTCCCTGCGGCCGTTTCACTCGTTTCACGTGGTCACTTGCCCCTTTTCTTGCCGCATCAAACCGTAAAGGTTGCAAGCCTCCTACGGCACCCGGTATCGAGAACGCGGATAATGTAGGTTGTCGTAGGAAAGAGACGTTCTCACGTGGAGGAAGGCGCTTATGGGAGAGTTCGGGGTTGTCTTTCAGAACGAGCCGGTGGACGTGAGCGAGGAGTTCTCCAGGCAGGAGAACCACTTCTTCGTCGGCGAGAAGGTCGAGGAGTTCGACCCGCAGAGCGCCTCCGGGAAGATATGCTGGAAGGGCCTCTCGCTCAAGCAGAGGGTCTCCTACCATCAGATCACGACCCAGTTCGAGGACTACGGGATCTGGGAAGACCTCCCGCAGGGAGAGTACGAGGACGACCGCGCCCTCCCCTTCGACCTCTCTTTCGTGACCCCGCGCACGGTGCGTCTCAGGCTGGCCGCCAGGCCGGAAGGATGCCGCGGAGAACCGACGCTTATGCTCGAAGACGAGCCTCCGACCGATGAGTTTTGGGAAGTGAGCGATGGGGGATCCTCCGTGGCATACCGTGGTCCTTGCGGCTCGGTGGTGGTGGATAAGGATCCGCTGCGCTTCGAGTTCAGGGACGCCGCGGGTGGTCTACTGACCAGCACCCACAATCTCTCCGACACCACCGGCGTGATCAACGCCAGGCCGACACCCCTCTCGTTCGTACGCAACACGGCCACCTTCCACAGGCACATCGCCACCAGCTTCAGACTCTCGCCCGGGGAGAAGCTCTTCGGTGGCGGGGAGTCCTTTACCCGCCTGGACAAGCGCGGCCAGAAGCTGGTGCTCTGGACCTACGACGCATACAGCGCCCAGACACCCAACATGTACAAGCCCATCCCTTTCTTTATGAGCAATCGTGGCTACGGCGTCTTCGTGCATACCAGCGCGCCGCTCACGTTCGACCTCGGGCGCTCGCACGACGGGGCGGCGGTAATCTATGTGGGCGACGACCAGCTCGACCTGTTCTTCTTCTTCGGCTCCCCGAAGGAGATCCTCTCCGAATACACCGCGCTCACGGGACGTGCCCCGCTCCCCCCACTTTGGACCTTCGGGCTCTGGATGGGCCGCCAGACCTACTCCTCGGAGAGAGAGGTCCGCGAGGTCGCGAAGAAGCTGCGCCGGGAACGCATCCCCTCGGATGTGATCCACCTCGACACGGGCTGGCCCGAGGTTCCCCACCGCTGCGACTTCGAGTTCTCCCGCTCCCGCTTTGCGGACCCGAAGAAGATGCTCGCCGACCTGAAGGAGGAAGGCTTCCGCGTCAGCCTGTGGCAACTCCCTTACTTCAACCCCAAGAACAGGCTGCACCGCGAGGCCATAGAGAAAGACTTTGTGGTCCTTACCGCCAGCGGAGAGCCGCCGGTCGACGACGCCGTCATCGACCTGAGCAAGCCCGAGGCCGAGCGTTGGTACCGCGAGAAGCTCGCCGGACTGCTGGAGCAAGGCGTCGGGATCTTCACGGCGGACTTCGGCGAGGCCGCGCCGCTCTCGGGCGTGTACGCCTCCAGGAAGGGCGGCTTCCACGAGCACAACCTTTACCCTCTGCGTTACAACAGGGCCGTGGCCGGGGCTACCGAAGACGTCAAAGGCAACGGTGCTATCTTCTCGCGCAGCGCCTGGGCCGGCAGCCAACGCTACCCCTTGCACTGGGGAGGGGACGCGGAGAACTCGGACGGTGGAATGGTAGGGACGCTGAGGGGTGGACTCTCTCTAGGACTCTGCGGGTTCTCGTTCTGGAGCCACTTTATAGGGGGGTTCCCCTACGCGACCCCGGAGGACCTCTACCGGCGCTGGCTGGCGTTCGGCGTGCTCACCTCGCACAGCAGGTGCCACGGCAGGCCCCCCACCGAGCCGTGGGAGTACGACGAGGAGTTCACAGGCGACTTCAGACGAACGGTCGAGCTCAGGTACCGGCTCATGCCCTACGTCTACGCCCAGGCCGCGCACGCCTGCGAAGAGGGACATCCCATGTTGCGTACCCTGTTCTTCGAGTATCCGGGTGATAAGACTTCCTGGCTGGTGGAGGACGAGTACCTCTTCGGCACGGATATCCTCGTCGCGCCGTTGACGGAGGAGGCGAGGAGTCGCGACGTCTACCTTCCACCGGGGCTCTGGAGCGACTACCAGGGCGGCGAGTCGTACGAGGGCGCCCGCTGGCACCACCTGCATGCGGGCGAGGTCCCGGTCGTGATGCTCGTAAGGGACGGCGCGGTGATCCCACACGCCAGGCTCGCGCAGAGCACGGAACGTATCGAGTGGGGTGAGATCGAACTCAAGGTCTTCGGCGCCGGGGACTCCGCCGAGGGACACTTCCTCCACCCCGAAGATGGCGACTTGCACGTTCTGCGCCTCCTGCAAGAGGGCGACGGTTTCGCGTTGGAGGAGGATCCCCTCGTCGGCAGGGTGAACTGGACGATTAGCGCTGTCCCATGAACTTCGGGTTACTGGGGTGGGGTCTGTGGGCCCTCGCGGTACGGGCTTTCCGCTATTGGGGTATGGAGTGAGACCTTGCCGGTGCGCAGGCGTGTCCAGAGCGCGACCAGGGACATTCCTAGTAGCATGACAGCGGGGATCAGCAAGCCACCTTCGGGGCCGAAAGGACCACCGGTCCAGAGATCAGGACCCCCCTGGCGCGTGTCCAGGAAGGTCGGACCGAACGCTCCGAAGCCGCTGACGGGGAAGCCGTAGACTGCGCCCTGGAAGAAGTTCCAGGTGATGTGCAACCCTATCGGGATCGCCAGCTCTCCGGTGAGCACGTAGCCGAAGCCTAGCATCAGGCCCGCGAGGGCGATGTTGAGCGTGCTTACGGGCGTGGCGTTCGGGTTGTCGGCGTGTAGCACGGCGAAGAAGACCGAGGAGAGGACCCACGCCAGCAAGACGGCCCCGCGGGGACCGAGGGAAGGATAGTTCAGGCCCTCGGCGGCGTTCTTGAGCTGGTAGCCCCGGGAGACCAGCTCCTCGGAGATGCCAATGCAGATGAACGTAACGATGGGGAAGAGCATGGAGATCACGACCGGAGCACCGCCTCGGGCCTCGAACGAGCCTGTGATCTCCACCCAACCAAGCCCCAGCTCGACGAGGAACACGGCCGTCATGAGCAGCGCGCCGAGCGCCATACCGAACAGCAGGTCGAGCCACCATCCGGCGCCCAGATGGAACCCGAATGCGGAGAAGGGCCGCCCGTCGAGGAAGCGTCCCGCGAGCCACACGGTCAGTATAGCCACCACCAGGCCGGCTACGCTGCTGACGAGCGGGAGCACGGGGGAATCTGGGACGACCAGGGTATCGAGTCCGCCGGATGAGACCTGACCGCCGGAACTCGCAAGCAGCCACGCGACCACGAGCAAGTTGAAGAAGAGTAGAACGAGTAGCCTGAAGGCCAGGTACTGGATCGCCAACCGCCACAGCGCCCTGAGCCGTCCCGTACTCCTATCGATAAACAGTTCCAAGCAGCCTCCGCGCATCAGCTAGTCAGCACGGCGCTTCGCGCCTTGTCAGCACGCTTCGGGCCTTACAGGCCCTCGCTTGTCAGCATGTCAGCTTCGTCCGTTCGAGCACTCGCCCCGTCGCGTGAAGCATATCACTCGGGGCTTCTCTCCGAGCCTTGAGGGAGGCCTACCACCCTGCTGAAGTGCTGACAAGCCGCCGGACGGAGGGAGGCGGCGTGCTGAAATGCTGACGAGCGGAAGCCGAAGGCTGGAGCGTGCTAGCGTAACCTTATCGTCTCTTCCAGGGCTTCGATGTAAGAGCTAACCAGCTGTTGGAATGCGTCCAGTTCCCCGAGCGCCTGCTTTCCGGCGCGGCCCAATCCCCCCAACCTCTCCCCCAGGATCTCTGTGGTGTAGTAGACGCCCCGATAGTAGGGGATGAGCTGCTCGAAATCCATGGCGCGCCGATCCGGGCGGACGCTGCTCTCGGCCGCCTGCGTCGCTCCTACCCGGAACTCCGGTCCGTCCGTGAGGCGTTCTATCCCGCTGTCGAGCCCGTCGAGGGCAGAGAGGATCTCCTCGTCTCGCGGCCTGTCCGCGATGTCCGTGCCCGAGTAGAGGTAGCGTACCTTCCCCGACTGATCTACGACGACGATGGAAGGCGCGGCAACGCCCTCCCTTACGTTCCACAGGCCGAACAGACGGGCGAGCTCTCCCTCAGGGTCGCTGAGGAGGGGGAAAGGAAGCAAGAGTTTCCCGACCATGTTCGCGTTGTTGGCCGGAGGGTCGACGCTTATGCCGGCCAACTGCGCCCCCCGCTTCTCGAACTCTTCGAATCTCCTGGCGTAGCTGGCCAGTTGCCCGTTGCAATAGGGTGACCAGTCGCCACTGTAGAAGATCAGCATCACAGGTCCCATCTCCAACTGGCCCGAGAGGCTCCAGGGATAGTCTTGCTGATCCGGCAACTCGAAGTATGTGATCTTCTGCCCGACGTCCAATCCGGCCACGTGATACTCCTCCCTCTGTGGTCCTCCAGGCTGGGAATATAGCATCGTAGGCGCCGGAGGACGCGGAACCGGCAGCTGGCCAGCATTTCAGCTAGTCAGCACGCTCAGGCTAGCGCCTTCGCTTGTCGGCACGCTCCAGCCTGCGGCTGTCGCTTGTCAGCATGTCAGCAAGGGCGTGCACATACGAAAGCTGAAGTGCTGACAAGCCCGCGAAGCGGGCGTGCTGACTCGCGCGGGATGAGGGAGGGGCAACCCTCCCTCATCCCGCTATCAGCGGGATAGGATCCAGCGCTTCAGCCCCCCGGCCAGGTACGTCACCTTCTGCCACAGGGAGGCCTCTTCGTAGCCTTTCTGGACGACCAGGGGGCTGCTACCCACGTTGCGGCCCTCCACAGAGACCGTGACGGTACCCAGCTTACTCCCTGTCTCGGCGGAGGGCGGCGCCTCCTCTTTCGTCGTGCGCCGCTCGACCTTCAAGCCTGGGCCGGCGAGCGCGGATACGTCTTTTGCGGCGACCAGCTTCACCATCTCGCCCCTGCGGTAGGGAAGTTCCACCTCCGCGTAAGGGGCTTCGCGTTCCACGAGAGGCTCGCTTTCGTACTCGCCGAAGCCGTACTCGAGCGCCGTCCGGCCTGCCTCGAAACGTTGCAGGTCCTCTGCGGCGTCGAGCACCACGGTGATGTAGGACTCGTCGCCGCTCGTTGCGGAGGCCACGAGGCAGGGCCCGGCCTGGGGAGAGGTGCCCGTCTTGACGCCCGTCGCCGGCCCGTAGTCCAGGCCAGACCCCGGGGCGACGAGCAGGTTGGTGGTGAAGACGTCTATCTCCCTGTCTTGCGTCGAAATGGTGGCCTCGGGATCGTCGACGATCTTGCGGAACTCGGGGTGCTTCATCGCCTCCCTGGTTATAGTCGCGAGGTCTGCGGCGCTCGAATAGTTACCGCGGGCGTCGATGCCCGCGGGGTTCTCGAAATGGGTGTTCTCGAGGCCCAACTCCTCCGCCTTATCGTTCATCCTGGCGACGAATTCGTCCACGCTACCGTCCCCCAGATGCTCGGTCAGGGCGTAGACCGCGTCGGTGCCGGAGGGGACCAGGGTCGCGGTGAGAAGGTCCCCGACGCTCACGCGGTCGTAGGGGTAGAGGCCGATGTTACTGTAGATGGAGCCGGCGTATGCGGCCGCGTCCTCCGAGACCGTTACCTGCTCCCCGAAGTCGACACCCTCATCCAATGCCACCAGTGCGACCATGATCTTGGTCGTCGAGGCTATGGGTACCTGCTCGTCCGGGTCCTTGCCCGCCAGGTAGAGACCCGAGTCGGCGTCGATGAGCGCCCAGGAACCGGCGTTCAGCTTCGGGGCCCCGGGGGGCGTCTTCTCCTGGGCGGCGGCCCGATCCGGCGAAGACACCGGCGAAAGGAGCAGCAAGAGCGCTATGGAGGTCGCCGCTCCTTTGACTAGGTTCATTCTTGCTCGCACCCGTGGCTCTCCTCTACGTCGATAACCGGTCGTGCTCCCCCTACGACGGTGCCGCCGGAGGCAAACGGGGATATTTTGCACGAGAGGACCCTCTCTTACCACCCCGGAGACCGTCGATCTTGCGGGATTGTGGAGAATATTCAGAGCATCAGCCGTTGCCGCTGCGATGGGGTGGGGTTAGGCTTAGGGCACTCCGTGCTCTTTCGGCGAGAGGAGGACGCATGGGAGACCGTCGGAGGAGGTTGGCCAGAGAGGACTTGGAGGCCATGCGCCAGGAGTTCGTAGTCGGCGAGCAGGCCGGCAGCCTGGACGACGACCTCCATCAGATCCGGCGCAGCGCCAGGCTCGGCGTGAGCCCCGAAGACTGGGCCAGGGCGCGTAAGCTGGCGCCGGCTTACGCCAGGGCGCTTCGGAGGTACCTGGATCAGGGATAGGGTCGACGCCAGAAACTTTTCGGATCGCGCAGAATATCACTCATTTGAGTGATGGGCCGCCTGCTCCTGGTGTCGTAGAGTAGTACAACACCGGGCGCGGCATCCTCTCAGGACCCCCGAGGCCCGGCGACATTACCCGTAGGATCGGGTCTTCGGTACCTTCCCCCTCCTTACCGGCCCGATCCTACTCCGCTGCATCCCGGATTCTCCCGACCCGCAAGAAGGACTTCCGTACTACAATACACTCGATCGTGGGAGGGACGTTTATTCTCTAGGCTGCGCCCTGTAATCCACCGCAGAGAAGGAGTGGAGACCAGATGAGGATCCCGCCGAGGGGATACCTGACGCTGGCGTTGCTCTTTGGAGAGCTCGTCTGCGTTATAGTCTGGGCTCTTACAGGTATCTTTCTCATACTCGTCGTCGGCATCGCCTTCGGCATTGGTTCAGTAGTGGCAGCGATACGCTGGGAGGATTAGAAGCGTGGGTGGGCTCGACCTCGGATACCCTTTGTGGCTCTTGATCTCCGTGCTCGGCGTTTTCGCCGGGCTCCTGTACTACATGCTGCGCGGAAGGGTGTCCGAGGGCCTGCGAGCGCCTCTGGCCCTCGTTCTCGCGCCCGTGTGCACCGTCGCCGCTGTGGCCGTTGCCGTCATATTGTCCGCGCTGCTGTCCCCGTTCTACGAAACGCCGACCGATCCTCCGAGCCCGCAGCCCAGGACTCCGCCGGCGACTACCCCGAAGACCACGCCCCCGCAGACGACCGGCCCGACC
>Ga0196962_10000227_pt1 | contig 28434 bp, 24 predicted proteins | sample S3v_20metaG_FD_183186 | JGI IMG/M metagenome (GOLD analysis project Ga0196962, IMG submission 183186) | Soil microbial communities from Anza Borrego desert, Southern California, United States - S3+v_20 | ecosystem: Environmental > Terrestrial > Soil > Desert | place: USA: California | collected...
GCGGTAGGAGCTATCGAGGATGACGTAGTGGCCCTGGCCGTAGCCGGTATGGAGTCCCTCCCACCAGGTGAGCACCCTCTCCCCCTTGTAGGTCTGGACCTCGAAGGTGAAAGCATCGGCCTCGGCATCCTGCAGCGGATGGAACCAGACAGGCTCGCCGCTGGCGTCGACGATTAGCGGTGCGTCCTGGGTGGGAGCTTCCTCATCCGGGCCCTTTTTCGGCGAGACGAAGATGTGGCCAGGGGCCGTGCCGGGCAGATTCGCGTTGACTTTGATGGCGGGTGGACGGAGATCGGGGCGCGAGCGGAAAGTCCTGGCCCGTCCGGGCCCCTGGGGCGCGGCGGACGCCCGGGTGCGCGAGCCGGGCTCGCATGCGAGGGGGCCGGAGAGCGCGACCAGGGCGGTTCCTGCCGTGAGGGTCCCCAGAAACCTCCGGCGTGTGATCCCTCCTCCAATTCTCCCTTTGATCGCCTGCTCGCCCAAATTCGCCCTCTCGTCTCTAGCCAGCATCGAAAGGGGGTAGGCCCTGGGCCTTCTCCCCTACGCACGAGCGGAAGCCACGAAGGCCTCTTCTCGTGCGCCACATGTGCTCCGTCAAGGAGTTTCGGCGGGCTCGAACGCATCACGAGCGAACTCACTCCTGCGCGGATCGGCCCTGCAGAGCGGGATCTTCCACGAAAAGCCGCAGGTTTGCAAGGTCACCGTTCTGCCTTCTCTTTCTCCCGGAGGAAATCTTCGTAGCTCTTGGTAAAGAAATGCTTCTCGCCGTTGGCCTCGAGGACGTAGTAGAGGTAGTTGGTATTCGCGGGGTTCAGCGCGGCCAGGAGTGACTCTCTTCCAGGGCTGCATATGGGTCCCGGGGGCAGCCCCTCTTTCTCGTAGGTGTTGTAAGGCGAGTCTACCTTCAGGTCCGCCAGCGAGAGGTTCGCCTTTGGTCTCTTAAGCGCATACTGGATCGTGGCGTCGATCTGGAGCGGCGTGTCCTTGCGCATGCGGTTGTAGATCACCGACGCTATCAGGGGCTTCTCCCCGGGGCTGGCGGCCTCTTTCTCGATCAGGGAGGCCACGGTTACGACCTGATCCTCCGTAAGGTGGAGACGTTCTTTCGCCTCGGCGAAGTCGATATCCTGGGTCTCTAGTAGATACTGCTCGAGGAGCCTGTCCACTATCTGCCTGGCGGTAACGCCCTTCTCGAAATCGTACTTGGCAGGAAAGAGGTACCCTTCTGTCGTTTTGACGTCGGGATCGTCGAGAAAGGCGTACCCATAGTCGGTTCTACGCGCGGCCTCCTCGAACGCGGTCGCGCTTACACTGCTGTCTGCGGCGACGGTCCCTGCGGTCTCTTCTATCGTGAGTCCCTCGGGGATCGTAACCGTGATCGTTGGCGCGGGCCGTCCGACGGTCAGTTCATGGAGGATCTCCCCGCTAGCCTGGCCCGGTCGGAAGGTATACTCTCCGGTCCTTATCTCCGTGCCGTAGCCTTCGTACCTGGCCTGCAGCTCGAAGACGAAGGCGCTCTCTATGGCCCCGGCCTCTTCGAGTTTGGCGGCGACGTCCGAGAGCGTATCGCCTTTGACGACCTGCACCCTCGCCGCTTCCTTTGACCCGTCCTCGCCTCCTGTTGCCGCGGAGTAAATGAAGTAGATAACTCCCAGAATGCCGAGCACGAGAACAACGCCCAGCACGGCCGATCCGGCTTTCGGGCGCCTTTTGCGGCGGCCCCTTGTGGAACCGGACTTCTGGAGCGCGTCGAGCCTGGCATCGATCTCCTCCTGGTCTCGTCGCCCTCCCTCATCGTAGCGCCTCAAAGACCCTCCCTTGCCCTGAGGTACTCCTGCAGCATCGCTGCGGCAGCCAGGTGATCCACCCTCATAGCCCCCTTGGTTCTGCCACGGCCGGCCAGGCGGGTCGTGAATCGCTCGTCCCACTCCACGAAGCGCACCCCAGGGAACTCTGTCTTCAAGGCGTCTAGTCTAGCCAAAACTTTGCGGGCCTGGTAGCCGACCTCCCCCCTGAGCGTTTTCGGCACGCCTACGACGACCTCGTAGACATCCTCCTCGTCGACGAGCCGGCTCAGGTAAGCGGGGAGATCCTCACTAGGTATCACTTCGAGCGGGCTGGCGATCACACCTCCCGGGTCCGAAACGGCAACGCCGGTGCGCACCTCGCCGAGGTCGAGGGCGGCGACTCGCCCGCGGTCGGCTGGCGACAGGACTTACTCCGGGTCCGCGAGGCGTTGGTCGAGGATCTCGCGCACCCTGGCGAGGGCGTCGGGGATGGCCTCGAGGTTTCCGCCGCCGGCCTGGGCCATCGTCGCGCCGCCACCGCCGCCACCCCCGAGTACGCCCGAGACTTCCCGCACTATCTCCCCGGCTTCGACCCTGCGGGAGACTTCGGGGTGAAAGTTGGCGACGAGCACGGCCTTGCCTCCGAGAGCAGCGGCCAGCACCACCGCGGAGGGAGCGCCGAGACGATTCTTGACGTCGTCGGAGATCTGGCGCAGCCCCCTGACGTCGGCGGCGGCGACCTGGCCCGTTACCACCCTCGTACCGTTGACCTGCTGGGCGCCTTCGACGAGGTCGCCGACCTCCTCGAGACCCCGCTTTAGTGCCTGCTCCCTGGCCGCCTCGCGAGACGCTTCTACCTCCTCGCGCAGCCGTCCTACGGCCCCGGGGAGGTCCTCGATCTCGACCTTCAACGACTCGGAGACCTCTTCTGCCTTCTCGGTCGCCCCGGTTAGGTAGTAGAGCGCCTCCCTACCCGTTATGACCTCGATGCGGTAGAGGTCGGCGCCGTGCTTCCTGTTGGAAAGTATCTTGAAAGCCCCGATCTCGGCGGTGCCGCGCACGTGCGTCCCGCCGCACAGCTCGCGCGAGAATCCATCGACCTCGACCACACGCACCAGGTCGGCATACTTCTCCCCGAAGAGCATTATCGCACCGAGGTTGCGAGCCTCCTCGAGCGTGGTCGTAAAGTACCTGACCGGCTGGTTCTCGGTTATCTTCTGCAGAGAGAGCTCCTGGACGCGCCCGATCTCTTCGTCTGTGACCCTCCCCCCGTAACGGTAGTCGAAGCGCAACCTGTCGGGCCCGACGTAGCTGCCCGCCTGCACCACGTCCTGTCCGAGGACCGCCCTCAGCGCCCAGTGCAGGATGTGCGTCGCCGTGTGGTTCGCTTCTATCTGCTGGCGGCGCACCCTGTTTATAGAGGCCGTTACCGCATCCCCAACCTCGAACGCGCCGCGTTCTGTCCTGGCCCTGAGCACCTGATAGTCACCCGCCGGGATGGCATCGAAGACCTCGAGCTGACCGTCCTCCGAGGTGATCCAACCCCCGTCCGCCACCTGCCCGCCGCCGGTGGCGTAGAAAGGGTTGTCGGCCAGTACGACGTAGACTTCCCCAGCCGCGTCGGGCACGGGCTCCACGGCGACTATCCTCGTCTCTACCTGCTCGCGCTCGTAGCCGACGAAGCGGCTCCTTATCTCCTGATCCCTGAACGCCGCGACGACCCGTTCGTAGCCCTGCATGGCCTCCCTGGCCCGCTCCCGTTGCGCGCCCATCGCAGCCTCGAAACCCGCCTCATCGAGCGACAGACCCCTCTCGGCGAGCACCTCCCGCGTCACCTCCACGGGAAAGCCGTACGTGTCGTGCAACATGAACGCCACCTCACCAGGAAAGTGCCCGCCCCGCATCCGCTCTATCTCGGATGCCAGAAGCGACATCCCCGATTCGTAGATCTCGACGAACCTCGTGGCCTCGCCGGTGACGATGCGACGTATGTCCTCACGCGCCGTCCGTAACTCCTCGTAGAAGCCGCCCATGTAGTCGACCACGACCTCGGCCAGAGAGGCGAGCTGGCCAGGGCTCATGCCGAGGCGGGAATGCGCCTGTAACATCGCCCTGCGTATTATGCGGCGAAGTACGTACTCCCTGCGCTGGTTTCCGGGCCTGACACCGTCGGCGATGAGGAAGGCCATGCCGCGCGCGTGGTCGGCCACGATGCGCAGTGCGCGATCCGTGATCTCCGAGTCGCCCAGGGAGACGCCCGTGTACTCGCTCGCCCTTTCGAATATGGATGCGTAGAGGTCGGTGTCGTAGACGTAGAGAACGTTCTGTACCGCGGCGGTGGTCCGTTCCAATCCCATGCCGGTGTCGATACCGGTCTTGTCCAGGGGCACGAATGACTTGTCTTTCAACTGCTCGTACTGGTTGAAGACGAGGTTCCAGATCTCGAGGAAGCGTGGATCCCCCTCCTCTCCGCCGGGACCGTACTTCGGGTCCTCGTGAGGGTCGCCCCTGGCGAACTCTTCACCGTGGTCGTAGTAGATCTCCGAGCACGGGCCACACGGCCCGGTCTCTCCCGGCGGCCCCCACCAGTTCTCGCTCTTGGGGAGGCCGAAGATCCTCTCTTCGGGCACGCCGACGCCCATCCAATGTTCCTTCGCCTCCACGTCTTCGGGGGCGTCTTCGTCGCCCTCGAAGATCGTTACCCACAGGCGCTCGGGATCGATGCCCAGCTCCTCCGTCACGAACTCCCAGGCCCACCCTATGGCTTCCTTCTTGAAGTAGTCCCCGAAGGAGAAGTTTCCGAGCATCTCGAAGAAGGTGAGATGATGCCAGTCCCCGACGTCCTCGATGTCGGGGGTGCGGAAACACTTCTGCGCGCTCATCGCCCGCGGTGAAGGTGGCCTCTCCTGACCGAGAAAGTAGGGGATGAATTGCTGGACCCCGCCCGTGGTGAGGAGGACCGTAGGGTCGTTGTGGGGGATCAGGGATGCGCTCGGGTAGAGCCTGTGGCCCCGCTCCCCGAAAAACCCCAAAAACCGGCGTCGTATCTCGTTACTCTGCATGCGCCCCATCCGGCGACAACTCTCTGGTCTCGCGCTCGTTCTCCAGGTACTCCAGTTCGACCCGCAGGTCTTCCAGTGCCCGCCTCAAGAGGCGGGAGACGTGCATCTGGCTGACGCCTATGTGGTCTGCGATCTCGGTCTGCGTCTTGCCCTCGTTGAAGCGGAGCTTCAAGATCTCTTGCTGCTGGTCCCTGAGGCCCTCGATGGCCTCCTGGAGCAGGATCCTGTCCTCCAGCCCTTCTATCGGGGACGCATCGTCGGCCTGGAAGTCCATCATCGTGTCCCCTTCAGGCTCGTCCTGGCTTACGGGCGCATCCAGGCTGGCCGTGTTGTAAGCCCGCCCGAGGGTCAACGCCTCCGCGACGCCCTCGACGTCGGCGTCCAGCGTCTCGGCGAGCTCCTGCAGGGTGGGAGAGCGTCCAGTTCTGACGGTCTCGTTGCGGATGACTTCCTTGGCCGACTGGCGCAGCTCCTGCAGGCCGCGCGGGACCCGCATCGCCCAGCCCTTGTCACGGAAATAGCGTTTGATCTCCCCGAGGATGTTAGGGGTCGCGTAGGTCGAGAACTCGATCTTCCTGTCAACGTCGAAGCGGTCCACCGCCTTTATCAGGCCGACGGAGGCGACCTGGATCAGATCGTCCAGGGGTTCTCCGCGGCCCGCGAACTTGCGGGCCAAAAACTCGGCCAGGGGGAGTTGTTCCTGAATGACCCGCTCGCGGGCGTTCTCGTCGCCCTGCTTGTGATAGCGCACGAGCAGACGCCGCGTGCGCGCTTTGTCCGGCCTGCGATACCGTCGACTCACGACACCAGCTCGACTACTGTGCGCCAGCTCGTCTCTGTGCTCTCCCCGGTGGCCGGTTCTTCGACCTCGGCGAGAACCCCATCCTCGGCCAGTGAGAAGCGAAAGCGGGTCGGAGCGTCATCGGCGTGAAGACCCTCCAGTACTTCCACGGCCTCCTCCAATCCTCCCACTCCTACCCTGGCCCGGGCCGCCATCCCTGCCAGCACGAGACCGGCACAGGAACGCAACTCTTCGTGGGGCGGGAGCCTCAGGTAAGCGTATTCCTGAGGATAATCTTCGGTCAAGTCAGGGTCCCTTCCCTAGCGTTGCTCGGGCATATCTGTCGATGCATCTTCGTCCGACTCGTTCACCGGGGCAGCATCGGGCTTCACCCCGCGCGCGGCGTGGTTCCCGCCACCGTGTTCCTCGAGGTCGTGCAGGATCTCCTCCCGCCGCTTCGTGGAGGCCTCGCGTGCCGCCACTACCGCGCTCCTGTAGCGGCGACGGACGTTGTCGGGGAGGTCGCGCGCCGCTTTGGGCAAATTCTTGCGCACGTCCTCGTTCGTCGCGTAGATCGTGCCTGCCACCCCGATCACGACGCCGGCCACGACCCTACCCCAACCAGCCATCGCTACTCCTCCCTCTCAGGTCGTCTTTCGCCGCCGAGGAAAGTGCTGAGCCCGCGCGAGATACCCGCCGTCGCGGAGGAGACTTTGATCACACCGCCCCTAACGCCGCGCGTGATCACGGCCGTGGTCTGGTCGAGTTCGCCCGTCATGCCTGCCACGTCGCCGACGGCCTCGTCGAGCTGCGTGAGCTGGCTGTTTATGTTGTCCACCGTGATGTGCGTCTTCCCAAGCAGCGGAACGACCTGCCCCGAGACGTCTTTGATCGTCTGCTCGGTGGTCGAGAAGATACTCGCCAGCCTCAAGAACATCCACGCGAGGACGAAGAACGCGACGGCTATCCCCGCGAAGAGCAACCCTTTCATCAGCTCTACGAACAATTCCAACCTCTACAGCACCTCCCTACGGGGTCCCTGTAAACCCGGATTATAGCTGTGATTACGCGCAAAAGGTACCGCTCTCAAGAGCTACGGCGGGCGACGACGCCACCCCCGACGACCCGCTCCCCGTCCCCGGTGTAGAACACGGCGGACTGGCCCGCAGCAACACCCATGACCGGCTCGTCGAGGTAGGCCACCCACCCTCCGTCAGCGGTCTCCTCCACCGTACAAGGGACCGGCGAGCCGTTGTAGCGGACCTGAACGCAAGCGGCCTGCTCGGGACCGAGGAACCAGTTGAGATCCCTCACCCTGACCTCGCGCACCTCGAGGTCCTGCCTGCACCCCACGACCACCTGCCCGGATCGCGGTCTTACCTCGCTGACGTACAGCGGCGTCGGCGCCGAGACGCCTATCCCGCGCCGCTGTCCGACAGTAAAGTCGACCACGCCGGCGTGACGGCCGAGTACGCGCCCTTCGCCGTCGACGACGTCTCCCGGCTTCGCTGCCACCTTCTTGCGGATAAAGCCGCGGTAGTCTCCATCAGGGATAAAGCAGATATCCTGGCTCTCCGGGGTGTAGGCGACGGCGAGTCCACGCTCCTCGGCGATGGCGCGGACGTCCGTCTTTCGGTAATCGCCGAGGGGGAAGATCGTACGCGAAAGCAGCTCCCGCGGCACGGGCCACAGGACGTAGGTCTGATCCTTGCTCTCGTCTACGGGGCGCGCAAGCGTGGGGCCTTCCTCCACCCTGGCGTAGTGCCCCGTAGCGACGTGGTGGAATCCGAGCTCGTCCGCGAGGAATGACGACGCGTGAAACTTTACGTGGGCGTTGCAAGCGACGCAGGGGTTCGGCGTCTTGCCTTCGTTGTAGGAGCCAACGAAGTCCTGCATGACGCGCCTCTGGAAGAGCTCCTTGAGGTTGAGCGTGAAGTGCGGCAGTCCCATCCTGTGCGCCGTGTCGCGGGCGAAGAGTACCGTATCCGGCGAGCAGCACGAGCGGCTGCCCCTCTCGCCATCGTGCAGCCGGAAAGTCACGGTTGCGACGTCGTAGCCGGTTTCTTTGAGAAGCAGGGCCGTGACCGCCGAGTCGACTCCCCCGCTCATCGCGGCCACAACGCTCCTGCCGCCGGCTCCCCGTCCTCCGTTCGCGCCGAGCATATCGCCCGCCTTGCGGTTCCAGTGGTCCTCGAAGGCCTTATGCAAAGCGTCCAAAACGAGCGTGAGCGCATGCTCCTTGCCGGCGGGGAGGGGTCCGCCGAGCGCGCCCTCCAGATCGGCCTTCGAAACGCGGGCCCCGTCGAGGAGGTGTTTGCCTTCGACCAGTTCCGCAAGGGCCGAGCCGGCGGCGATGCACGCCGCACAGCCGTAGACCTTGTATCGGACATGTTCCACGACGTTGTCCGAGATACCGACCGTAAAGCAGGCGACGTCGCCGCAGGAGGCGTCGCCAGACTCCCCCCTGCCAGAAGGATCGGATAACTCACCGGCGTTGCGCGGCCGGACGAGGTGGTCTATGACCTGCGGTCTGTAACGATCGGACACGTCTAACCCGCCTTCAACCCGCGTACAGCGGGGAGATCTCTCTCAGTTGCTCGACCGCGGTCGAGAACGCCCCCAGGAAGCCATCGATCTCCTCCGGGGTGTTGTCTTTGCCGACCGTGATCCTGACGACGGAGAACGCTTCTCGCTCGGTCAACCCCATCGCGAGCAGGACCGGTGAGGCCTTGTGCCCACCCGAGGAACAGGCCGAGCCACTTCCTATAGCATAGCCGAGTGCGTCGAGAAAGAGCACCAGGCTCTCGGCTTCCACGCCGGATACCGTGAGGTGGACGTTGTTGGACAATCTCCGCTCGCGATGCCCGTTTACGAACACACCTGGGATGGTCTCTACTCCGGACATTACGCGGTCGCGCAGCGCCATCTCGTGGGTGACGCGACCGCGCATCTCCTCGCGGGCCAACCTCGCAGCCGTGCCAAACCCGACGACCCCTGCGACGTTCTGGGTGCCGCTCCTCAGTCCCCCCTCTTGCCCTCCTCCGTAGATGATCGGTTCGAGCGAGACGCCCTCACGCACGTAGAGGGCACCGACGCCCTGAGGGCCGTAGAGCTTGTGCCCCGAGAGGGCCAGCGTCGAGACGGGCGTCTCCGAGACGTCGATAGGCACCCTTCCGGCGGCCTGGACGGCGTCGGCGTGGAAAGGAACATCCCTTTCAGAGGAGATCTCGGCGAGCTGGGGCAAGGGCTCGATGGTGCCGACCTCGTTGTTCGCGTACACGACTGCGGCAAGCGCGGTGTCGGGGCGCAGCGAGGCGGCGAACTCGTCAGGGTCGACGAGGCCGTCGGCGTCGACCCCGATCCAGGACACCTCGAAACCTTCGTACTTTAGGCGTCTCGCCGCCTCTCGCACGGCCGCGTGATCGACGCAAGAGACGACCGCGTGCCGCTTTTCGGGGCCGGCGGATCTCGCCAGACCGAGGACCGCCAGGTCATCCGATTCGGTCCCGCCGCTGGTAAACACTATCTCCCCGGGCGAAGCCCCGATCAGGGAGGCTACGGAGTCTCGGGCTTCATCCAGCCGTTCACGCGCCAAGCCTCCGAACGCGTGCAGCGAAGAAGGATTGCCGCGTCGGCCACCGAGATGAGGAAGCATCGATTCCAGGACCCGCGGATCGAGCGGCGTGGTGGCGGCATTGTCCAGGTAAACAGGCTCGGTCATGATCGAGCCTAGTTTATCTTAAAGGGCCAAAATGTCAGCCGTTTAGCGGGTTGAGGAAGGCTCGGGCCTTCCTCAACCCGCGCTGGTCAGCATTTCAGCACGTGCCCTGTCGGGCACTTGTCAGCATTTCAGCTTGCAGCGTGTGCGAGCCTCGTCTGACACGCTGACAAGGCGCGAAGCGCCGTGCTGACAAGCGAAGGCTAAAAGCCTGAGCGTGCTGAGATGCTGAAATGCTCACCGTCTGATGGCACGACGTGCCATCAGACGGTGATGGTGGAGGCGACGGCGCCACCAGGGTCGAGGAGCGCGACCTGGTCTCCCGGCGCCAGATCGAGCGATGTGCCCCCCTCGAACGTGCCCGCGACGCGCTCGCCCTCGTCGTCTACTATGTCGGGAACGCGGCCTACGGAGACACTCTGACCCCGCTCTACCCTGATATCGCTGTCGATCGTGACGCCAGGCGCACCGGGCGTAACCTGCGCGGTCTCGGGGTCGAGGACCCGCACGGTAAAACCCTGCAGGTTCACGGACGTGGTCCCACGATTTTGCACGGTGAAGTACTCGATTCCGCCGCCTTCTTCGGTGGTCTGAACCTGTTCTAGGGTCACGTTGGCATCGCTCGTGTTGTCCTCAACCTGTACCGCCGCGAGATCGAAGAGCGCCTGGCTGAGCACGGGCTTTGGCACGTATCCTTCGAAGAGGTTGGTGATCACATACTCTTCGCCACTCGGCGCAAGCATCGCGATGAACGGCGTGATCCCGACCCCGAGTTGCGCGGCCAGCGTACCGTATTCGCCAGGCTGCAGGCTCTGCTCTTCGCCCACGGGCCCGGGATTCGCGATGCCGTAGGAGAAGAACTCGATGGTCGGGTACTTGGAGCTCAGGCGCATCATGGCCTGGTTGACCTTGCGGTCCACGGAGAGACCCTGTGGATAGGAGAGCGAGTCCTGGTCCAGTTTGTAGAACTGGACCACGAGCCTGGCCCTGCGCCCGTAGGCTTCCTCGAAGTTGGGCGGCACGGGTTGGGCCGTGTTGAGCCTGAAAGCCTCGTCCTGCGTGCTCTCGGCCTGACCTTCTCCCACCACGGTGTTTTCGGTGGGCGTGCCTACGGGGGTCGACGTCTCGGGACTCTGGGTGGGCGTTACGGGGGCCTGGCTCTCGTCCCCTCCGCATCCCGCGAACACGAACAGGCAACCGAGAAGGAACGCCAGATATACTACGCTTCCGGCGTGTGCTCCTCCATCGCCCTTACCCAGGATAGACCTCTCCCCTACATTCTCCGGAGATCCGGCGCAATCCACGGCCTCCGATCCGATTCCCGCTAACTTAGCACGGTGGGGAAAACACCGCAATATGCATCCGGATAGACCATCGGTCTCGGTCCGCAGCGTTTTCGGCTAACATTCGTGGACCGGCCTGCAAACGACCGCCAGGAGAACGAAATTGCACCTTCAGCACCAGAGTAATCCGTACAGAACCCACAGCGCAGGCGAGCTACGCAAGGACAACGCCGGGGAGAGAGTAAGGCTCGCGGGCTGGGTACACAGGCGTAGGGACCACGGAGGCCTAATCTTCATAGACCTGCGCGACCGCTGGGGCATTACGCAGGTCACATTCCACCCCGAACGGGACGGGATCTTCTCCTCGGCCGAGCAACTCAGGCCTGAGTGGTCCGTCTCCGTGGAGGGCGAGGTGGTGCGCCGACCAGAGGGCAACGAGAACCCCGATCTGCCCACGGGAGCGATAGAGGTCGAGGCCACGGGACTACAGATTCTGAACCCTTCCGAGACACCGCCTTTCGAGATCGAACGCGACCGGCCCGTCGACGAGACGCTCCGCCTTAAGTACCGCTACCTCGACCTGCGCCGGGGGAGGATGCGAGACAAGATCCTGCTCCGCCACCGTATCGTCAAGTACATGCGCGACTACCTCGATGATCGGGGCTTCGTGGAGATCGAAACCCCTCTTCTCACCGCCTCCACACCGGAGGGCGCGAGGGACTACCTGGTCCCTGCCCGCCTCTATCCGGGGCAGTTCTACGCGCTCCCGCAGTCTCCGCAGCAGTTCAAGCAGCTCCTGATGGTGGCCGGCTTCGAACGCTACTTCCAGATAGCCCGCGCGCTTCGCGACGAGGACCAGCGCGGGGACCGCCAGCCCGAACACACGCAGCTCGACCTGGAGATGAGCTACACGACGCAGGACGAGATCCTGGCCCTCATCGAAGGCCTCTACTCCGGGATCGTCGAGCAGCTTACGCAGAAGAAGCTACTCGCCAAACCGTTCCCCCGCCTAACCTACGCCGAGGCGATGGACCGCTTCGGGACCGACAAACCGGACATCCGGTTCGGCCTGGAGCTCCACGACGTCTCTCGGCTCGTCGCCGACTCGGAGTTCAAGGTTTTCAAGGGGGCCGTCGAATCGGGCGGCTCGGTGCGCGGCATCGCCGTCGGGGGGCTGGGAGACCTGACCCGCAGGGAGCTCGACGAGCTCACCGCGGTCGCAACCTCGGGAGGGGCAAGGGGCCTGGCCCACTTTCAGGTGCAACCGGAGGGCCTGAAAAGCCCCATCGCCAAGTTCTTCTCCCACGAGCAACAGGCCACTCTGCGCGAGACACTCGGAGCCGGAGAAGGCGACTGGTTGTTCTTCGTCGCGGACAAGAACCCCGTGGTCTTCGAGAGCCTGGGCCGCCTGCGACTCCACTTCAGGGAGCGCCTCGGGCTCGCCGACCCCGAGGTTCTCGGTATGTGCTGGGTGACGGACTTCCCTCTCTTCGAGTGGAACGAGAACGAAGGGCGCATCGAGCCGATGCACCACATGTTCACCATGCCCCGCGAAGAGGACCTGCCGTTGCTCGACTCCGACCCCCTGCAGGTCATCGGCCAGCTTTACGACCTCGTGGCCAACGGCACCGAGCTCGCATCGGGGAGCATAAGGATCCACAACGCCGACCTGCAGCAGAAGGTCTTCGACGTCATCGGTATAGGACCCGAGGAGGCGCACAGGCGGTTCGGGACCATCCTCACCGCCTTCCGCTACGGCGCGCCGCCCCACGGTGGGATCGCACCGGGGGTGGACCGGCTGGTGATGCTCCTCACGGACGAGCCGAACATTCGAGAGGTGATGGCGTTCCCCAAGACCCAGGCCGCCCGCGACGAGATGATGGACGCCCCCGGTCCCGTTTCGGAGGAGCAACTCAAGGAGCTGAACATCTCGCTCCGCCGCCGCCCCGGGGGCGAACGAGGCTCCGACCCCGCGGCCAGGCCCGGTGAGGGCAACAACTAGAGCGATGCGCACCGACTACCCGTCCCCGGCGCCCGTAGCCCTCACCTTCGACGATGGGCCGGATCCCGTCTGGACTCCCCTCGTACTGGAGGCCCTGGCCAGTGTCGGGGCACCCTCCACATTCTTCGTCATCGCGCCACGGGCCGCACGTTACTCTTCACTCCTCTCCAGCATGCGCGATGGAGGCCACGACGTTGCCCTTCACTGCGTAGAGCACACCCGCCACGACGCGATGACACGGAGAGAGATCGAAGCAGACGTAGGAGCAGGACTCCTGGCGCTCGGACGCTCCGTGCGATATTGGAGGACGCCATGGGGGTTCATCACACCGGCCACCGAAGAGGTGGCAAACAGATACCGGCTCCGTCTCGTCGGTTGGACCGCTGACACGGAGGACTGGCGGGGAGGTACGCCGCAGGAGATGCTAGCCCGCATAAGGGGTGGGCTCTCGCCCGGGGCCATCGTACTGATGCACGACGGAGTCGGCCCTGGAAGTGAGCGTGCGGGTTGCCAAGAGACCGTGGATCTCGTGGGACCGCTCGTCTCTGTGGTGAGATCCCACGGCCTGGAGCCCGCGAGCACGCGGCCTTCGCAAAGAAAGACCGCGGGGCTAGGGCGCTACGCCCGCTCCTCCCTGTACTCTTGAATGCTCTCGTAGACTTCGTCGGGGAATTGCAGCTCCGCGTACGGGTTGCAGGCGTCAGGGTCGTCGGGATCGGGGCAGATCGGGAAGTCCTGCTGCCTCTGATACTCCAGGATCTTCTCGCGCCTGGGCGGGCTGTAGCCCTTCTCTTCCACCTGCTGCACGAGAGCCCTCATTTCCTGCTCGTCGGTATCCTGGTCCTTGGTCAGAAGCTCTACAAGCTCGGCGTTGGAGACGAAGTGACGGCCGATCATCGCGAAGACCAGGCGCCCGTAGTGGCCAATGTCCTCACCGTTGTCGAGCGCGTCGAGCATGTGGGCCATCATCGGGCTCTGGCGCAAATCTTCTATCGCCATTAACTGTGCTCCTCTCACTAGCGTACACCCCGAACAATACGGGGACCTGCTGTACTGAATGTGAAACCGGCTACTCCCACAGCAGTCAGACCGACCATCGAAGACGTACGCCGCCGTGCGGCGCTTCGTCTGGTCGGGCCGCCAACGCTCAGCCGGAGACGGCCCGGATCAGGTCCTTCGCCCCTTCGGCGACAGGCACGACGCGCTCCTCTCCCGAGGCCATGTCCCTCACCGTGCACACCCCACGTGCGAGTTCGTCCTCACCGAGTATGGCGGCGTACGAGGCGCCCGTACGGTCGGCCTGCCTGAACTGCGCGCGCATGCCGCGCCCTCCGTAATCCAGGTCGGCGGAGATTCCCTCGTCCCTGAGGGCGCCGGCCAACCCCATGGCGGCGATACGGGCCGCGGGGGCCAGGGTCACGAAGAACACATCAAGGCTGGTCTGCACCTCCTGCGAAGCGGCGGCGAGGAGCATGCGCTCGACGCCCGACCCGAAGCCGATCCCCCCAAGGTCGGGCCCTCCGAGATCGGAGATCAGGGCGTTGTACCGGCCGCCGGCCCCGACGGTGTCCTGCGCCCCTAGGACGCCGCTCTTGGCCTCGAAGACCGTCATCGTGTAATAGTCGAGCCCTCGCACGAGCCTGTCGTCGATCTCGTGGGGTATGCCCAGGGCCCGGAGTCCCTGGCGCACGACACCGAGGTGCGCAGAGGCCTCCTCGCTCAGGAAACCGGAGATCTTCGGCGCCTCGTCGAGAACGGCCTGGGTGCCCTCGTGCTTGGAGTCGAAGGTGCGCAGCGGGTTCGTGTCCATGCGGGACACGGAGTCGGGGTCGAGCTCGTCGCGGTGCCTCTGGAGGTAGGCGCGAAGCTCGGGGACGTAAGCCTGCCTGGTCTCCATATCCCCGAGGTTGTTGACGTAGACCACCTCATCTTTCACGCCGACGGCCTGGTGGATGGCGTAGAGAAGTGAGATCACCTCGACGTCGACGAGCGGGTCCGAGGCGCCGAGGGCCTCAACCCCGATCTGGGTGTGCTGCCTGTAGCGGCCCCTCTGCTGGCGTTCCTGGCGGAACATCGGACCGACGTAGAACAGCTTAATCGGCTGCGCAAGCTTGTACAGGTTGTGCTCGATGTATGCCCGCACGGCACCCGGAGTCCCCTCGGGTCTGAGCGCCATCTCCCTGCCGCCTTTATCCGTGAAGGTGAACATCTCCTTCTGGACGACGATGTCCGAGCCCTCCCCAGCCGTCCTGGCGAACAGTCTCGCCTCCTCGAAGATGGGCGTGCGGATCTCGGAGTAGTTGTAGCGGGCGAGAATCTCGCGGGCCCTGTCCTCGACGAAGGTCCACAACTCTGCCCTCTCGTAAGTCTCCCGTCCGCCAGGGAAGACGTCGTACGTGCCCCTCGGTCCTCTGAAGTCCGTCACGAGAGTCCGGGAGGCAGATAAGGATTCGTTCTCAACTCCTCGACCGCCGCAAGGACAGGGCCGTGGCCCGCGTAGAGGCGCGTTCCCTCTTCCCAGAGCGGGATCACCCTGCGGATGGAGTCCTCGATCTCCTCCCACGAAGCGCCGGGTATGTCTGTCCGGCCCACGCTCCCCGGCAAGATCAGATCACCCACGATCTGGTCGTGTCCTACGACGAACGTCACGGAGCCCGGGGAATGTCCCGGCGTGTGGAGAACCCTGACGCCGAGACCGGCGACATCGAGCGCCTGCCCGTCTTCGAGTGGCACGTAGTCTCTGACCTTCCCCTCGGCGTCCGCGGGGTGCATGTAGACGGGGGCGCCAGTCTCTCTGCGTACCCGCTCCAGGGCATCGATGTGGTCGGCGTGGCCGTGGGTCACCAGGATCGCAGCCACACGGGCGCGGGTGGCGCCGAGGATCTTCTCCGGCTCGGCACCGGCGTCGACGATTACGTCGCCATCGGGAGCGTGGACGACGTAAGAGTTGACCTCGAAGCCGTCCATAGAGAGTGTGACCTGTTCGATGTCGCTCACAGGCGAGCCTCCTAGCGCTCCAGGGGTGTGCCGTCGCGGGAGACCCTGTAGACGTCGTAGACGTCGGGGATGCTCCGGATCTTGCGTATTACCTCCTCGACGTGCTGCACGCTCGCGGCTTTGAATGCGAACCTGCTCAGTGCCGTCCTGTCCTCGATGGTATCGACCCTCGCAGAGACGATGTTGACGCCGGCGTCCGAGATCGTGGTCGTTATGTCCTTCAACAGATGCATCCGGTCGAGGGCCTCGACCAGCAGCTCGACGGTGAAGAGCTTGTCAGAACCCTGGGCCCATTCGACCTCGACAAAGCGCTCGGGGTCCCTGGCCTGGAGCGCTCCGGCGTTCACGCAGCCGGCGGAATGGACTACGACGCCCCGTCCCAGGGAGACGTATCCGACGATCGCGTCGCCGGGCATCGGGGTGCAACAGCGTGCCAGCCGCGTCAGGATCCCGCTCGACCCGACGACGCGCACGCCTGTCTGCTCGTCGGTTCCACTCTCGGGGAGGGGGAGCGGGGCGAGCGCGGGGCTCCGCTCTCTCGGCCTTTCCTCTTCCTCCTTTGGCCGTAACTGCTCGACCAGGCGTCCCGCCACGTTCTCGGCCGAGAGCACACCGGCCCCGACGGCGGCGAACATATCATCCGGCGAGGATTGGTTGGTCGCGCGGGCCACGTCCTCCAGAATGCCCGAGGGGATCTTTCCGATCCGCCGCTTTTTGAGGAGGGTCAGGATCTTCTCGCGTCCCAGGCTCAGGTTGTCTTCCCGGTCTGCCTTATTGAAGAACTGCCTGATCTTGTTCCTCGCGCGTCCGCTCTGGACCACCGCCAGCCAGTCGCGGCTCGGCCCCGAGTTCTTGCCCGTAATGACCTCGACCCTGTCGCCGGAGACGAGCTCGGAGTCGAGGGGGACGATACGATCGTTCACCCTGGCCCCTATCGTGCGGTGGCCGACTTCGGTGTGGACGTGGTAGGCGAAGTCGATCGGTGTGGCCCCGCTCGGAAGGCTGACCACGTCGCCCTTCGGCGTAAAGACGAAGACTTCCTCGGCGCCGAGTTCACCCTTCAACGACTCCATGAAGTCGCTGGCATCCGTCGTCTCTTGCTGCCACTCCATCATGCTCTTGAGCCAGGTCAGCCGGTCCACCTGACGGTCGGTAAGACCATGCTTGTACATCCAGTGGGCGGCGATGCCGTACTCCGCCGTCGTATCCATCTCGGCGGTCCGGATCTGTATCTCCAGTAGCTTCCCCTCGTTGGACATCACGGTCGTGTGAAGCGACTGGTACATGTTGAACTTGGGCATCGCTATGTAGTCTTTGAAACGCCCGGGGATAGGCTTCCAGATCGAGTGTATGACGCCAAGGGTGCCGTAGCAGTCTCGCACGTCGTCGACGACGACCCTGAGGCCGGCCAGGTCGTAGATCTCGTTGAACTCCTTGTTGCGACGCACCATCTTGTTGTAGATGGAGTAGAAGTGCTTGACCCTGCCGTGGACCTCGGCCTCTATCCCCGTCTCCCGCAAGTGCCGCAAGAGTTCGGCCGCCGTCCCGTTGATAAACGCCTCCCTGTCCCCTCGCCTGGCGGCGACGAGGCTCTTTATCTCCTCGTAGCGTCGCGGGTGTAGGGTGGCGAACGAGAGGTCCTCGAGCTCCCACTTGATGGAGTAGATCCCAAGCCTGTGGGCGAGGGGGGCGTAGATCTCCAGTGTCTCCGTCGCCTTCCTCAGTTGGGTCTCACGCTTGAGGTAGGCGAGGGTCCTCATGTTGTGCAGCCTGTCGGCGAGCTTGATGATGATCACCCGCACGTCGCGGCTCATGGCCACGATCATCTTCCTCAAAGACTCGGCCTGCGCCTCTTCGAGGTTGCCGGAAGGAAGCCGCTTGAGCTTGGTTACCCCGTCGACGATCTCGGCCACCTCATCACCGAAGCGTTCCGACAACTCCTCTTTGGTTACGCCGGTATCCTCGAGCACATCGTGCAAGAGCGCGGCGGAGATGGTCGTGGGGTCGAGGCGCAACTCGGCGAGGACGTCGGCCGTCGCGAGGGGGTGGTAGACGAAAGGCTCGCCGCTCTTGCGTGTCTGGCCCCTGTGCGCCGCGTGCGCAGCGTTGTAGGCGTCGGCGATCAACTCCTCAGTCCCATCGGGCGCGTAGGAAGATACCTTCTCGATAAGAGAAGATATGGTTACGCCAGGCGCCGGTATGGCCTTCGGGCGTTCCTCTGTACGAACGGGTTCCACACAGAAATTATATCAGCCGTCAGCTATCAGCCGTCAGCCATCAGTAGTTGACCAAAACCGCATAGATTGGCGTCGCAGAGGAATGTGTCTGGTGCGCAGTCGAGCGGTATAGGCTTCAGCCTACACTCGCTGCGCTTCTAGACGTAGCTGAGAGCTGAGTGCTGAAAGCTGACTGCTCTATAGCCTTCCAGACCTGAAAATAATCGTGAGGAGGATGATGGTCTGAATGATGGAGAGCGTAAACCCGAGGAAGCTGACGAGGGGCGCGCCGACGAAGGGCACCTGCGGGCCTGCGACGTAGAAAGCGCCCAGCATCGAGGAACCGACGAACAGGGCGGCCGTAACGACGGCGAAGACCAGCCGGTTTGCGAGAACGTCCACGCTGCCGAACAGTTCGTTGAGGCCGTGGTGCTTGAGTTGCACTTCGAGCTCACCGTCGGCGATCTCGGTGAGTAGCTGCCGGATCTGCTCGGGATAGTCCTCGACGTAGCGGGCGTACTCCAGAGCACGCTCCTCGGCGGCCTCTGCCACGACCTGTGGCCTGTAGCGTCCGGAGAGGAGCCTCTGGGCGTAGGGCCTGGCGACCTCGTAGACGTTGATGGTCGGGTCTATGGAGCGGGCGAGTCCTTCTGCGGTCACTAGCGCCTTGGTGAGCAGAGGGAAGACGGGCGGCATCCTGAGCTTGTAGCGGCGCGCGAGCGCGACGAGTTCCGAGAGCGCCTGGCCCAGGGTGACCTCGCCCACTGAGAGCCCGGAGTATTTGTTGAGGAACTCCCGCAGGTCCCGAATGAGGTCGCCGCGTACCTCGGTCGCGTAGCTCACGCCGAGCCGCTCGAGGGCCCGCAGGGCGGCGGCGGCATCACGCTGTACCACGGCTATAAAGAGCCTCGAGAGCGCTTCGATGTCGCCCTGGCTCATGTAGCCGACCATGCCGAAATCCAGCAGGGCGAGGTCCCCGCCCGGCGTCAGGAGCAGATTGCTCGGGTGGGGGTCCCCGTGGAAGAATCCGTCCTCGAAGGCCATCTTGAAGATCGCCTCTGCCCCCATAGAGGCGACTCGCCGCCGCTCGGAGGGCGAGAGCATGAGCGGCCGGACGTCCCTGAACCTGGTCCCCTCGATGAACTCCTCCGTGAGCACCTTCGGGGTGGAGAGCCCGAGGTAGACCCCGGGGATAACCACCTGCGTCCCCGAGAAGTTGGCGGCGAAGCGGCGCGCATTCTCTGCCTCTGCCGTGTAATCCAGCTCGCGCCTGATAACGACCTCGAACTCGGCCACCAGGCCGCGCACGTCCACAAAGAGCCTGCGCCCGAACCTCCTGTCGAGCAAAGCGGCGAACTCACGCATGAGCTCGAGGTCCCCGGCCACCCTACGGGGAGCCTCGGGTCGCTGCACCTTGATGGCCACGCTCTCCCCGCTACGCAGCACGGCCCTGTGGACCTGTCCGATGCTCGCCGAGCCGAGCGGCACGGGGTCGAAAGAGGCGAACAACTCATCGACGGGGGCCCCTAGCTCATCCTCGATAATCTCCTGGGCGACCCCTGCCGGCATGGGCGTTGCCGTGTCCTGGAGCTTCTGGAGCTCGGAGAGCACGCCTTCGGGCAGGATGTCCGAGCGTGTGGAGAGGACCTGCCCGAACTTGACGAAGGTCGGTCCCAGATCGTCGAGGGTGAGCCGCAACCTGACGCCGAAGTTCGGCGCGAGGACCTGCTGCAGGCCCTTCTTCTCCCTCCTGTCCCTCCTGACGTCGAAGACGAAGCCGAAGCCGTGGCGCACCAGAACGCGGCTGATCTGGGAGAAGCGCCTGAGGTTCCCCGACCGGGCGGCCCGGGAGATCCTACCATTCGCCACGCGCGCCCTTTTGCTACTGTCCCGGCGGCGGCTCGGGGTCGTCTCCGCGCTCGGGCGGAGCCTCGGGTTCGCCCGCCGGCGGAGGAGGCGCCGCGGGGCGGTCCTCGAGCATCCTCACCCTGTGCTCCAGCTGCTCGATGCGAAAGAGCAGGTCCTCGTAGTCCTCCCTTGTGGGAACACCGCCCCTCCTTAGACCCTGCTGCAAAGAGGCGTCGACCAAAGAACGCGCCCCCGTCGAACGCTCGCGGGCGCGGTTCATCACGTCGTTGACCACCGTGCGGCCCTCTTCACGCTCGATGCGGCCCTGCTCTACGAGAGAGTCCACGATCCCCTGCACCCTGTCCCGCGTCGCGGCGGCGGCGCCTATCTGCAGCAGGATCAAACGGTCCAGCGTCTCGCCAAGCGTTCCACGCATACCTACCTCCATGTATCGGGTCCACCTCCTACATCATAACCAAGGCGCAAGCCCTCTGGCCACGTAGCAACAAGCGCCGCTACGTGGAGCGTGCGGCCTGGAGCTTTCCGGCGCGCCAGGCTTTGTAGAGCGAGAGGACCGGTGATGCGATGAAGATGGAGCTGTAGGTGCCCGCGACGATGCCGACAAGAAGGGCGAAGGCGAAGTCGCTCAGGGTCGCTTCACCGAAGATCAGGAGCGCAGTTATGGGGATCAGGGTGAAGATGGAGGTGTAGATCGAACGCCTCACTACCTGGCGGATGGAGCGGTTTATCATCTCGTCGAAGCGGCGCCTGTTGTAGCCCACAGTAGGGGCGTTCTCCCTGATCCTATCGAAGATGATTATGGTGTCGTAGATCGAGTACCCGAGCACCGTGAGGACGGCGACGACGGTGACCAGGCTGACCTCCCTGCCGACGATGGCGTAGAAACCTACCGTCATCAGTACGTCGTGAACGAGCGCGGCCATCGCGGCCAGGGCGAAGGCGAACTCGAACCGAAAGCTGATAAAAGCCACGATTATGATCAGCGCGGCCACCACTGCCTGCAGCGCCTGGTTTCTGAGCTGCTCGCCGAATGCTGGGCTCACGGTCGTCACGCTGACCTCCCCCCCGAAGGCCTGGCTCAGGGAGTCGCGTACCCGGCTCTGCTCCTGCTGGGAGCTTATGACCGGAGTCCGCACCTCGTAGCCGTTCTGGCCCAGGGTCGTTACGACGGCTTCCCCCGCAAGGTCGTCCGGCAGCGCGGCGCGCACCTCGTCGTCGCTGAGCTGGCGCTCGGCGTTGGCGACGGTGAACTGCGCGCCGCCCTGGAAGTCTATCCCGAAGTTGAGGCCGCCCAGCGCTATGGCGATGGTCCCCGCAAGCAGCAAGACGGCCGAGATCGAGAAATACAGCTTCCAGCCGCCGACGAAGTCTACCTTCTCGAACACGCTACTTCACCCTGGCCTGTTGCGCCGCGGAGATACTGGCCTTGGAGACCCCCATCAGGGCGGGTGAGAGGTGGATGCCGCGGTCAGAGAGCAACCCCAGGAGTGCGCGGGTGATCACGATGGCCGTGAACATGGAGAGCACGACCCCGATGGAGAGCAGCACGGCGAAGCCCCTGACCGATCCGCTGGAGAGCGCGAACAGGATAAACGCCGTAATGAGGGTCGTTACGTTGCCGTCCAGGATAGCCCTGAAGCCCTTGTCGTAGCCGGCCTGTATCGCGCTCCGCGGCGTCTTGCCCCGTCTAACCTCCTCCTTGATGCGCTCGAAGATGACGACGTTCGCATCGGCAGCGACCCCGATGGAGAGCACGATGCCGGCGATCCCCGGCAGTGTCACGGTGATGGGGATGATCACGATCAAACCCCAGAGCAGAAACGCGTAGATGAGCAGGGCGACATCTGCGACTATGCCGAGCGCCCTGTAGATCACGAGCAGCAAGAGAAGCACGAGCCCGAACCCGACGAGCGAGGCCAGAAGCCCGCTCTTCAGGGAACTAAGGCCCAGCGTCGGCCCTACCGTGGTCTGCGAGATCACCTCCATGTTGACGGGAAGCGCGCCCGTGTTGAGCACGGTCTCAAGCTGCCTGGCCTCGTCCTCGGGAAGTCCACCAGGTAGCCCGTCATTGGAGATAGAGATGTTCTGGCCCAGTGGTTCCTGCACGGTAGGGGCGCTCTGGATGTCCTCGTCGAGCGCGATGGCGAGCCGCGCAGGCTCCCCGCTGGCGAGCGAATCGTTCACCATGCTCTGGGTGAGTTCCCCCATCTGCCTGCCGCCCTCCGCCGTGAGCTCCAGGCTAACGATGCGCTTCCCCGTGGTCTGGTCGAACTCCACGCTGGCCCCGTTCTGCTTGAGCGCATCGCCCGTCATGTCAGGCTCTTGGTTGACTATGTAGCCGATGACTTCGATGCCGTCGCCCTGCAGGGAAGGCGTCTCGCTGAACAGTATCTTCGTCTTACCCTTCTCGTATGCATCGTCCCCCTCGAGGGTCTCCCTGATGTCGTTTCGTATTGCGGACACCTCATCAGCGGCGACGACCTGGGGAGGCTCCGTAAGCGTAGGTTCGGAGGCGAGGACCTCATAGAAGCCGAGCTGTGCCGTACTACCGATGATCTGGATCACCTCTTCGGGGTTCTTCACGCCGGGGATCTGGACCACGATCTGGTTCTCCGACTGCACCCTGACGTCGGGCTCGGTCACGCCGAGGCGGTCTATGCGCTGCCGGATGAGTTCTGCCGACTGCTCCATCTCCTGGCGGGTCACCTTGCCCCCGCCTGTCTGGGATCCCTCTAGCTGCGCGCTGACACCACCCTGGAGGTCGAGGCCGAGCTGGGTCGACTCGGTCACGGGCTGATCTATAAAGATGAAATAGGCGGCCACCCCGAGCAGGACGACCACAACGGCCAGCACGATCAGGTTGTTTCGACGACTACCCATAAGATCGGAAGATCATTCTAGCCTATCTGCCCCCGCACGGTCAGAACTTTCGTATCGGGAGATCCAGGCCCGCGACCACTCCTCAAAGCGGCCCGCTCCTATCTCACGCCGCGCGAGCCGGCAAAGGTCTACGCTAAAACGGACGTTGTGCAGTGTAATGAGCCTGTGGCCGAGTAGCTCGTTCTCCCTTACAAGATGCGCCAGGTAAGCTCTGCTGTAGCCGGCACACGCTTCGCAGGAACAACCAGGATCGAGCGGCCCGAAGTCTGTGCGGTACCTCGCGTTCTTGAGGTTGATGCGGCCATCCTGGGTCAGGGCCGCGCCGTGGCGGGCCAGGCGCGTCGGGAGCACGCAGTCGAACATATCTACCCCGAGCGCAATAACCTTGAGGATGCCTACAGGATCCCCTATCCCCATAAAGTACCTCGGCTTCCCGGCGGGCAGCCTTGGCGCTGTAAGCGCCAGAGTCTTTAGCATCTCCTCTCGCGACTCGCCGACCGAGAGCCCTCCCACGGCGTAGCCGTCGAACCCGATCTCGACCGTCAGCCCGAGGCTCTCCTCCCTCAGGCCGGGATCCAACCCACCCTGCACGATCCCGAAGAGGGCCTGGTCTCTCCTTTCGTGCGCCTCCTTGCACCGATACGCCCATCGCGCGGTCCGCCGCAACGACTGCTCATGATACTCACGGCTCGCATTTGCCGGCGGACACTCGTCGAGGACCATCGCCACGTCCGAGCCTAGGTCCTCCTGAACCTTCGTCGTCAACTCGGGGGTGAACACGTGCGGCGAGCCGTCGTAGACCGAGGCGAACTCGACACCCTCCTCTGAGATACGCCGCGTGTTGGCCAGCGAGAAGACCTGGTAGCCGCCCGAGTCGGTGAGGATGGGGCCCTCCCAGCCCATGAAAGCGTGAAGCCCACCGGCCTTTTTGATGAGGTCCGATCCCGGCCTCAGGTAAAGGTGATACGTGTTCGCGAGCACGATGCCGGCCCCGACCTCCCGCAAATCTCCAGGAGTGAGACCCTTGACGGTCCCCTTCGTCCCTACAGGCATGAAGGCCGGCGTCTCCACCCGCCCACGCGGCGTACGAAGGACGCCCGCGCGCGCCTCACCGTCACGTGCGTGTACCTCTATGGAGACTGGGGCGCCTACCGCTGCCGTCCGCCATCGAGAAGGAGCATCGCGTCCCCGAAAGAGTAGAAGCGGTAGCGCTCCCTTACTGCGGTCCTGTACGCCTCCCTGACCAGGTCCTCGCCCCCGAAGCTCATCACCATCGCCAGGAGCGTGGAGCGCGGCAGGTGGAAGTTCGTCAGCAGCGCGTCCACGGCTAGCCAACGGTAGCCAGGATACACGAAGAGCTCGGACTCCCCTTCCCTCTCTCCGGTCGCAGCCCAAGTCTCGAGCGTGCGGGCGACGGTAGTGCCCGCTGCGACGACGCGGCTGGCGTTCTTTACGACCCCCGCCGCTTCCGGCGGCACGCTGTAGTGTTCGGCGTGCATCCTGTGCTCCTCGAGCCTCTCGGTTCTCACAGGCATGAACGTCCCTACCCCGACGTGCAACGTGATCCTGCCGATCCTGGCTCCGGCCTGCTCTGCGCCTTGCAGAACCCTCTTTGTAAAGTGGAAGCCGGCCGTTGGCGCGGCGGCGGAACCTTCGTTGCGCGCGTAGATGGTCTGGTAGCGGCTCTCCGTTTCTGGCGTTGGGCGGATGTAAGGTGGGAGCGGCATCCTGCCGCCGCGCTCCAACAGTCCCCGCACGTTAGAGGCAGAGACGACCCAGTGCCCGTTACCCAGGCTCTTCACCAACCTCAGCCGCACCCCGCCCGCTGAGAGCGTGAGACCGGGCCGTAGACGCTTGCTCGGTCTCGCCAGTACTTCCCAAGCGCCGTCCAGATCCGGCCCCAGGTCCTTGAGGAAGAGCAGCTCGATCGCCCCTCCGGTAGACTTCCTGGCCTCGACTCGGGCGGGGATCACTTTCGTCTCGTTCAGGATCAGCGCATCGCCGGGCCGCAGGAAGTCCGGCAGGTCGCTGAAGGTATGGTGGGCTATCGTATTGCGACCTACGTCCACCACCATCAGGCGGGAGGCGTCGCGCGGCTCGGCCGGGCTCTGGGCGATCAGGTCTTCGGGAAGCTCGTAGTCGAGCGCGGAGACGAGCACCTTAGCGGCGGAAGAGGATATTAAGGACGAGGGTGCCCACGATGGAGAGCAGGATCATGAGCCCTATCGGGAAGTAGAAGGTGGCGTTGCCGCGCCTGAATACCAGGTCTCCCGGCAGCCTGTCTATCCCGAGGCGCCCGAGCAATAAGAACAGCCCACCGAGTATGAGCAACACTACCGCGCCGCCGAGCAACAGTTTTCCTACGTTTTCTAGTCCCACACCACTATTCTATTCCCCAGACAGGGCGTGTCCAACGGTGGCCGCGAAGTTGGCTTTCGGTTGATATCCATGCTACTTTACGCTCGTAGACTTTCCTGTGGGGAAATGGATAACGTAGAGGAGGGGTAAGGAGAATGTATGGGTAGAACGAAGTATGCGATCGCCTTCGCTCTGGCGCTGGTGATGGCTTTGGGGGCTGTGGGGGTCGCTTCGGCGGCGGTCCCGGTGGATTCCTCACAGCTACGCGATGCGGTAGGGGTAGGCGGCATCCTAGAGCACGAGCGGGCGTTCCAGGCCATTGCGGACAGCAACGGCGGTACGCGGGCTTCGGGAACTCCAGGTTACGATGAGTCAGCGGACTACGTCGCCGAAAAACTTGAGAGCGCTGGATACAGCGTCACACGTCAGGTATTCGATTACGACCTGTTTATCGAGAATAGCGAACCGGTTCTCGACCCGACGGACCCGGATCTTCCTGCCTACACGCCAGGCGACATGCCGGACGACGACTTCTCCACAATGAGTTACTCAGGTAGCGGTGACGTCACCGCGCCGCTTCAGGCTGTGGGCGGCATCATCATCCCGTCGCCCGGCGGCTCCGCGAGCGGCTGCACCGCGGAGGACTTTGCTGGCTTCGAGGCTGGTAACATCGCCCTGATCCAGCGCGGAACCTGCAACTTCAGAGAGAAGGTCGAGAACGCGCAGGCGGCAGGCGCCGTGGGTGTCGTAATCTTCAACGAGGGCAACGTAGTCCCTGACGACGACCGCGTCGGTAACCTCTTCGGTACGCTCGACCCGCCGCAGATGAAGGTACCCGTGGTAGGAACCTCGTTCGCTGTCGGCGAGGAACTGTACAACCTTCTGCAACAAGGCCCTGTTACCTTGAGGCTCGTGGTCGACGCCACGGTCGAGCAGCGGACGACAGAGAACGTGATAGCCGATACGACGACGGGACGGGCGGATCGCACGGTGGTCGTCGGCGCCCACCTGGACTCGGTGCCCGAAGGTCCGGGCATCAACGACAACGGCTCCGGCTCAGCGACGATCCTCGAGGTCGCGGAGGCGATGAGCGAGCTCGACATCCAGCCGCGCAACAGGGTTCGCTTCGCGTTCTGGGGCGCCGAGGAGTCCGGCCTGATCGGCTCCGAGTACTACGTCAGCCAGCTCCCCAAGAGGGAGCTCAAGGACATCGCCGTCAACCTGAACTTCGACATGGTTGGATCCCCGAACTACGTCCGTTTCGTCTACGACGGTGACGCCTCCGACACCAACTCGCTCGGCTCGACGGGCTCCGGCGTCGTCGAGGACGTGTTCACCGACTACTTCGCCTCACAGGGTCTCGCCAGCGAGCCCACCGCGTTCGACGGGCGCTCCGACTACGACGCCTTTATCAGCGTCGGTATCCCGGCTGGCGGCCTGTTCACCGGCGCGGAGGATATCAAGACCGCCGAGGAGGCGGAAACCTACGGCGGCGCCGCCGATGTCGCCTACGACCCCTGCTACCACCAGGCGTGCGACAGCTTTACCCCGCTCGCTGACGGCGCTGACCCCGCCGCCTACGCGGCTATCGAGGCGGGATACCCCCCCGGCACGCTCGTCGGCAACCTCAACACCCAGGCTCTGGACGAGATGTCGGACGCGACCGCCCACGGCACGCTGACTTTCGCCCAGACCACCTCGGCGGTCACCGGCACGAATAAGGGCTCGGGGGCCCCGATGTCCTCAGCCGCCAAGTACCACGGTCCGCTCCTGCAAAGGTGATCCCACACCGGGCATAGCCCCGCGGACGGAGAGGGAGTGGCGGATAAGCCACTCCCTCTCTCGTTTAACGTGCTTCGTCCAACTCGCGAAGTACACCGTCCACATCCAAGGGGCGGGTGACCATCGCGAGCTCCCCATCGGCGGTACGGGGCCACTCGTCTTGCGGGCGATCGCGATACAGCTCGACGCCGTTTCCGTCGGGGTCGCGCAGGTACAGCGCCTCGGAGACGCCGTGGTCCGAGGCACCGTCGATAGGGTAGTTCGATTCCAGGAGCCATTTCAAGGCCTGCGCGAGGTCTCGACGCTCGGGGTAGAGGATGGCGAGGTGGAAGAGGCCTGCCGAATGGGTCGGGGCAGGACCCGCGTTGCGGCTCATCCAGGTGTTCAGGCCGATGTGGTGGTGATAGCCGCCCGCAGAGAGGAAGACCGCGTCGTCACCGTACCACTGGGTTACCTCGAAGCCAAGGATGTCCCTATAAAAGCCAAGGGCCCGCTCGATGTTCGCCACCTTCAAATGAACGTGGCCGATGCTTGTCCCAGGGTTCACTACCCGCCTGGTTCGCTCGCTCGTCTCCATTCCTACTCCTAGTCCTCGATCTCACTCCCCCTGATTCTACCGCCGCCATCCGAAGTCATTTGCGACCAGGAAAAATGATACCCCCAAGCCAGCGAGGACACCGAGAGCGAATCTACCGATATCCACCTACCGTGGCCACGCTTTCGACTGGAAGCTCAAACTACAAGCTGAAATGCCGACAAGCGAGGGCCCGAAGCGTGCCGACAAGGCGCGAAGCGCCGGGCCGGCGAGCTGAGGCGAAGCCGAAGCGTGCTGACACGCTGGCACGACGCTTCTGCGCTCCCTATACTCGAGGAGTCGTCATGTGACCCAGGAGGAGAGGCAACTATGGAGATCACAGATACCAGGCACAGGAGCCGCACTATACTGGAAGGACGCGACCGAGCGCCGGCCAGGTCCTTCCTGAAGGGCATGGGCTTCTCTGACGAGGACCTCAGCAAGCCGATAGTAGGCGTGGCCCACTCCTGGATCGAGACGATGCCGTGCAACTACAACCACCGGCACCTGGCGGAGAAGGTAAAAGAGGGCATCAGGGAGGCCGGCGGTACGCCCATGGAGCTCAACACCATCTCCATCTCGGACGGCATAACCATGGGGACGCAAGGGATGAAGAGCTCCCTCGTGAGCCGGGAGGTGATCGCCGACTCCATCGAGCTTGTGGGGCGCGGCCACATGTTCGACGCGATGGTAACGATCGTGGGCTGCGACAAGACCATCCCGGCCGCCGCCATGGCCCACGCGAGGCTGGGCATACCAGGCGCCATCGTCTATTCCGGCTCTATAGCACCAGGACGCTTCAAGGGTCACGACGTGACGATCCAGGACGTCTTCGAGGGTGTCGGGGCCAACGCGGCCGGCAGGATGTCTGATGAGGACCTGCTCGACCTGGAGGAACACGCCTGTCCTGGAGCGGGAGCATGCGGCGGCCAGTTCACGGCGAACACCATGGCGATGATCCTGGAGTTTCTCGGCCTCTCGCCGATGGGCTCGGCAGGCCCTCCGGCCGTCGACGGCCGCAAGGACGAGGTATGCGCCCGTGCCGGCAGGCTCGTCATGGAGTTGCTCGAGCACGGTCTCACACCGGAGCGCATCCTCACCCGTGAGGCGTTCGAGAACGGTATC